>OJQR01000046.1_pt1 | contig 140122 bp, 113 predicted proteins | sample 1599011 | NCBI WGS metagenome assembly OJQR01 (sample SAMN03922456, study PRJEB24848) | human gut metagenome | isolation source: stool sample | host: Homo sapiens | place: Germany | collected 2009-11 | reverse complement strand
ACATATCCATATCTTCCAAAGAGAACTCAACCCGAATCTTTTTCGAGTCGACCTCGCCCTTGGAAAGCAAGACAACCGTCTCCACATGCTTCGTCTGCGGGAACAGGTCTACCGGGCAGAACTTGGCGGCGCGCCAGCCGAGGCGGGTGAAGGCGGCGACGTCGCGGGCGAGGGTCTCGGGGTCGCAGCTGACATAGACGACGCGGCGCGGCTTCATTTTGTTGACTGCCGCGATGCACTCCGGCGTACTGCCCGCGCGGGGCGGGTCAAGGAACACTACATCCGGGTGCAGGCCCTCCCCGGCCGCGGCGGCCATCCATTCGGTGGCGTCGGCGCAGACAAAGCGGGCATTTGCAATTTTGTTGCGGCGGGCGTTGGCGGCGGCGTCCTTCACGGCGGCGGGGTTGCGCTCAACACCGATGACCTGTTTGGCCAGCGGCGCAGCGCAGAGGCCAATCGTGCCGATGCCGCAGTAAGCGTCAATAACCGTCTCGCGGCCCGTCAGCTTGGCAAGCTCCAGCGCTTTCTTGTACAAAACCTCGGTCTGTGTGCGGTTGACCTGGTAAAAGCTGCGGGACGAAATGGCAAACTGCGTGTCGCACAGCGTATCCAGCACAAAGCCGGGGCCGTAGAGCGTTTTCTCGCGGCTGCCCAGCACGGCGCTGGAGCGAGTGGGGTTGATATTCTGCACGATGCTGACGACCCAAGGCGCTTGTTTGCGCAGAGCCGTGCAGAAATTCTTGCTGCCGGGCAGGTCGGGGCCGGGCGTGACCAACGTGACCAGCACCTTACCGCTGCAGGAGCTGCGCAGCACGGTATGGCGCAAAAGACCGGTGCCGCGGTCCTCATCGTAGGCGGCCCAGCGGCAGGCGCGGGCGGCGTCCAGCACGGCGGCGAGCGTCTTATTCAAAATTTCCTCCTGCAAAAGGCAGTCTGCGCCGGGCAGGACGCGGTGGGTGCCCTCGGCATACAGGCCGCAGACGAGTTTGCCGCGCTGGGTGGCAAAGCTGGCAATGGCCTTGTTGCGGTAGTGCAGCGGCTCGGCCATGCCCTGCACGGCCTTGACCGGGGCAAGCCCGCCCAGCAGCTCCTGCAGGCGGGCCTGTTTTTGGGCAAGCTGTTCACGGTAGGGCAGCGCCAGCAGCGGGCAGCCGCCGCATTTTTTCTCGTAATTGATACAGATGTTGGGCATAGGGAACGGCCTTTCTCTTGCACATCGTTTGCAAGGCGTGCTACAATGGTAATAAGAGCAAATCCAAAACGGAGGTACTTACTATGAATGTATTGTTGATCAACGGCAGTCCGCACAAAAACGGCTGCACCAACGCAGCCCTGACCGAGATGGCCAAGGTGCTGAACGAAGCGGGCATCGAGACGACGATTTTCCACATCGGCTCTGCGCCGGTGGGCGGCTGTGTGGGCTGCGGCGGTTGCAGCAAGGCGGGCAAATGCGTGTTCGGCGGCCCTGTGGCCGACGTGCTGCCGCTGGTCGAGAAGGCCGACGGCATCGTGTTCGGCGCGCCGGTCCACTACGCCACGGCGGCGGCCAGCATGCTGGGCTTTATGCACCGGCTGGCCATCAGCGGCGGCAAATATCTGCGCCACAAGCCCGCGGCTGTCGTGACAAGCGCCCGCCGCGCGGGCACGACGACGGCGCTGGAGGCCATGGAGAAAGTGCCGCAGTTCTTTGAGATGCCGCTCATCAGCTCTACCTACTGGCCGATGGTCCACGGCGGCAAGGCCGAGGAGGTTCTCGCCGACGAGGAGGGCCTGCAGATCATGCGCAACCTGGGCCGCAACATGGCGTGGATGCTCAGGTGCATCGAGGCCGGCAAGGCGGCGGGCATTGCGGCACCTGTGGCGGAGAATGACAAGCGGACGAATTTCATCCGGTAAATTTGGCAAATAAAACGGGAGGTCAGAGACCTCCGGCGGGCGGCAGAGCCCCTCAGGCCTCGCGCGCTCGGCCAGCTCCCCACTTCGTGAGGAGCCTTTTGCGCGGGCAAGGCCCACGGAAAGCCTCCCCTGTAAGGGGAGGTGGTCGAGCGCAGCGATGACCGGAGGGGCTTTTGCCGCTTTGCCTTTACGCCAAACTCTTGCTCCGGCCCCCGTTGACGTCGTCCTCGGTCACGGCCTTGGTCGTTTTATCGGCGGTCTGGGCGTTTTCCGGGGCATGGCCGGTGGGCCAGACGTTCTGCAAAAGTGCGATGATCGGCTCATAATCCTGCGTGCGGGCAGCGGCCGTGACATAGATCGTCTCGCCGCAATCGTAGTCGATCTGGGCAAAGATCGTCTGGTAGCTGCCGCAGTCATAGCGCACTGCCGACACAGCGGCATCGGGTACGGTAAAGCCGATATCATACCGGACCGTGCCGGTCGTTTCCTCCAACTCCTGCCCCGACTGGGCAAGAAAATCCGTGTAGGTGTCGGTGGTCTGCAAAAGCACCACCGTGTAACTCAGCTGGTTGCCCGTGGTCAGCGACAGCGTGTCGTCCTGCGCCATGACGGGCTGCTCCCATTGGTTCTGGTCATAGACGACAGTCACGCCGTTGTCGCCGTCGCAGGTGGTGTAGTCCGGCTCGGCGCTTGTCACAAAGCTGTCGCCGCCGTAGAGGTAGAGCATCACATCCTGAAAGCTGCACCCGGTCAAGATCAGGGCAGTCAGCGCGGCGAGGGCCGCAGCGGTCCATTTTTTCATAAGTCTGTTCCTTTTTATAATAGCATAATGGCGTAAAAGCCCAGCGCCGACGCGGCCAGCACAAAGGCGTTCCAGCCAAGCACGGCAAAGACGCTGCCGAATGCGAGACCAGCCAGCACGTCGCTGATATAGTGTACGCCGGTCACGACGCGGGAAATCGCAATGAGAACGCCCAGCACGGCCAGCACCGCGCCGAGCGGCGGCAGCACGTACCACGCCGTCCCGGCAATGGCCGCCGCCGAAAAGCAGTGGCGGCTGGGCATACTCTGGCCGGTCTTGTCCTTGGGGAAAAGCGGCGTAAAGCCCAGCGCCGTGTAGGGCCGCGGGCGGTCAATGAGCTTGCGCACCAGCGTGCCGACGACGAACGCCGACGCGGGCACGACGAGCGCGGGCCAAAGCTGTCCCATCCGGTGCCACGCCAGCCAGGCCAGCATACCCAGGTACAGCAGGTAGACGAGCGCCACGGCGCTGCGGCTGACGAGCCGCAGCGCCTTTTTGGCGGCTGGCCGTGCATTGAACCACCCGATGACGGCGCGATATTGCTCTGCGTTCATAGGGGCATCCTCCCGGAAATAATTGTACAGTATAAGAATAACATTCTGCAAAAGGCTTGTCAAACGACGGGTGGAATGTTTATAATGTGTTTACACACTAGCCCCGCATGGGTGGCTGGAAAAGCCTTGTTTCCGCCCGAAGCATTTCGGATTACCGCAGGGTTCTCTCCCCCACGCAGAGGGGGCCAAGAAGGAAAACGGGAGGTTTGTCCCTTTGTTTGGTTTTGCAAATGGGCTGCTGGCGTTTCTGGCGCTGGCGGCTGTGCTTGATTTTCTGCCCGTGCTGTGGCACAGGCGCTCCCCTGCTGTCTGGTGGGGCGAGGAACGGCTGCTGTTCACCACGCGCTATGCGTCGGTGCGCCAAAAATACGGTGCATGGGCGTTTTTGCTGGGCGTGATGGTGTATGAGTTCATCGTTGTGTTCAACAACAGCATGGCGCGGGAAAACTGGCCCTGGCTGCAGACGCGGGTCTCCCCCGTGCTGGACTGGGTCATGTATCTCTGCTTCGGCTTTAAGATCCTGCTGGGCACAAAATACAATGGCCGCAGCATGGTCTGCGCCGGGCTGCTGTACTTTGTGGCGCGGTGGGTCTACTTCAACGGGCAGAACATCTGGTGGCTGGGGCTTTGCGTGGCCCTGCTGGCCGCCAAGGACGTGCCGCTGCGCCGTGTGATGAAGGCATTTCTGGCCTGCGGCGTGCCGACGCTGGCGCTGGTGGAGCTGCTGCACTTTGCGGGCATCATCGCGCCCGACGCGGCCAGTGAGCGCAACGGCAGCTACCGCCTGATGTTCGGCTACGGCCACCCCAACACCTTCGGCGGGGTGATGTTCGGCCTGCTGCTGGCATGGGTGCTGCTGCGCCGCGCCAGGCTGACCTGGCCGGAACTGGCGGGCGTGGCCGCCGTGGGCGTGTTCCTGATGGTCGGCCCCAAGTCCCGGTCCGCGGCGCTCTGCACGTTTTTGCTCGTTTTGCTGCTGGCACTGGCAAAGCTGCGCACCCGCAGGGGGCTACACCCGGGCAGCAGACCGCTGGCAGCGCTCTGCGCGGCCACGGTGCCGGTGCTGGCCGTGGTCAGTTATATTTTACCGCTGTTCGTCGTAAAAATCGGGCCGTGGGCCAACGACATCGGCCCCGGCTGGCTGAAGAAGCTCGATGACCTGCTGACCTGCCGCATCTCGCTGGCATGGGCGGCATACCGGGTGTTCGACATAAAAATTGCGGGCCAGATGCTCCCGGACTGGCCCGCGCTGGACAATATTTTTGTGTATCTGCTCTACCTGACCGGCCCCGTGATGGTCGTGCTGGTCTGTGCGCTGATGATGACGGCGCTGTACGGCTATGCCCGACGCGGGCAGTGGCAGGCCGTGGCCTGCCTTCTGGTCATGCTGGCCTATGGCTACATGGAGAGCCAGGTCACCCACCTGACCAGCGACCCCGCTCTGCTGCTGCTCTGCGGCGCGGTGTTTGCGCTGCCGCGGGAACGGTGGTTGGATGAATAAAAGGCAGCCGACGTAAAGCTCCGCGGGCGGATATGGAATCCGCCCCTACGGCGTGTGCGCGGGCGAGCAATGCCCGCCCCTGCAGCGTCCACAGCGTTTACTCCTCCGGGTAGGCGTCGGCGGAAATTTCCACGGTTTCCTCCTCCGAGGCGGCTTCGGCGCCGGCCTTGGCGGCAGTGATAAGCCCTGTCACCTCGCCGGACGGCTTTTGCAGTAAATATGCCCCCACGGCCTTAGCCTTGTAGACCAGCAGCACACAGTAGGTGTCATGGTCGCCCGTAGAGAGCTGCGGGCAGAGCACAGTCCACTTTTCCACGGTCTTGCCCTTGTAATCGGCCAGGTCAAGGCCGCTTTCCTGTACGATCTGGTTGAAGGCGGCAAAGCTGTCGTCCCACTTTTTGGGGATCTTCACTTTGTCCACCGCCGCACTGGCCAGGTCGGTGTCAAAGCCGTAGCCGGTAAAATAAGTCCCGATGTCCTGCGTGGTCTCGATGCCCGGCACCGCCGCGGCGGACGCCGTGACTGCCCCACCGGAAAAATGCACCGCCGCGACCACCGTGCCGCACAGGCAGACGGCGCACAGAGCCAGCGCGCCCGCCTGCCGCAGACCGGGTTTTGTAACGGTAAATAAAAACATAAGCGCAGCCCCCTCACACATTGTCAATGCAATGTATGCGGGGGCTGCGCGTTTTATGTGTTCAGTGCGCGGCGGGTGGCGGCGCATATTGAATGCGCCCCTACGACGAAACGCGGCACCCTGTCCGCAGGGGCGGATTCCATATCCGCCCGCAATGGCAACGGCCATACGCATTACTTATACTGCTGTTTCGGCGCGTACCACTGGAAAATGACCGCGTCGTTCTCGGCCTCGAGCTTCCGGGTGTCATGCTCGGGCAGGGCGGTCCACATGACCATCATGGCACCCAGGCGCGCGCAGAGACGCACGGCCCAGTTGCGCTTTTCGGGGCACCAGGCGATAAAATCAGGCCGCCCCAAAAAGTTGCCCAGGCAGTGGGAGAACACGAACGCGGGCACGGGATGCGCACCGGTCTTGCGGTAGCTCCGGTAGCTGTCGGCCAGCTGACCGCGCAGCAGACCGGGGGCCTGCCGCCGCACGATGCCCACGACGCGGGGGTCGAAGCTCTCGATGCAGTAGGGGCCGGGGTAGGTTTTCAGCTCGGCAATCGTTGCGCGGCAAAGCTCCTCCAGATAGGTATGCTTATACTCGCTGCGGCTCTTGATCTCGACGATCAGCGGCGTGTCGGGGTTGGCCTCGGCGACGGTGCGCAGCATATCGGCAAACAGAGGCGGGTGCTCGTCGCTGCCGGCCAGCGGCTGGGCCGAGAACTCCGCCCAAGGCATATCATGGACAAAGCCCTTGGCCGGGGTCATACGATCCAGCGTATCATCGTGGAAAACCACAAGCCGCCGGTCCGCGGTAAACTGTACATCCAGCTCAATGCCGTAGCCGTTTTTGGCCGCCGCGGCAAAGGCGGGCAGGCTGTTCTCCGGCGGGCGCTGATCCTTGCCGAAGAACCCGCGGTGTGCGCAGTTGCGGCCCAGAAACGGCGCACGCAGGGCGTCCCGCCGCTTGCCCGGCCAGACGGCGAACAGCGTCAGAACCACCAGAAGTAAGACAATGCAAAGCAGAATTTTCATAATCGCTCACGCTCCTGCCGTCATTGTACCGCGTACAGCGGCAAATTGCAACAGGTTTTGCAAAAAGGGTGCCTTTCCTTAAAGTTACATGGCAGGACCCGGATATAATCAAACATTTTTATAAAAATTTTATTTTTTTTCACAATTCTTCCACTCTTGCATTGTATTGTGGTAATATAGACGTATAAGGAGGGCATTCCTATGGCTAAAATTCTGATTGTGGATGATGAGCCGCGCATCCGGGACCTCATCCGCGAGCATCTGCAATATGCGGGCTTTACCTGTGAGGAGGCCGGCGACGGCACCGCCGCGCTGAGCGTGCTGAGCCAGGGCGGCATTGATCTGGTAATTCTGGACATTATGATGCCGTTTATGGACGGCATGACCTGCCTGCGGGAGATGCGCACCCGCAAGATCATGACCCCCGTGATCATGCTGACCGCCCGCAGTGAGGAATACGACAAGCTGACCGGGCTGGAGAGCGGTGCCGATGACTATGTCGTCAAGCCGTTCTCCCCGCGGGAGCTGGTAGCCCGTGTCAAGGCCGTGCTGGCCCGCACGATGCCCAAACCCGCCGAGGCCACCGGGAGCTATACCTTCGGCGATTTGTCCATCGACACGGCCAGCCACAGCGTAAAGGTGGCCGGGCAGGAGGCGTCGTTGACCCCGAAGGAGTTTGACCTGCTGGTTTTTCTGGTCAGCAACAAGGGCATTGCACTGAGCCGCGAAAAGATCCTGCAAAAGGTCTGGAACTATGACTATTACGGCGAGGACCGCACCGTCGATACCCACGTCAAGATGCTGCGCGGCCATCTGGGTGCCTGCCGTAAGATGATCGTGACCGTGTGGGGCATCGGGTACAAGTTTGACCCGGACGCTGTATGAAAAAGGACGAAATCAAGCAAAAGCGCCCCTTTGCGCCCGGCATCCAATGGCAGCTGATGCTCTTTATCGGCGGCATTACGCTCTTTACGCTGCTGCTGGTGTGGGGGATCATCACCTACGCGCTGGAGCCGCAGTACAACCGCAACATTCGCGCCAAGCTGGACAGCAAGGCCGCCGCCATCACGGCGCTGATCGACCAGTCGGACGCGGAAATTTCAAGCCGCACCTATCAGGGGCTCTATCTGAACGATGAATTCTGGAGCGGCGTGAGCCAGACGTTCCGGGACAAAAAAATCAACGTTGACGGCAACTGCGTGGATTTCTCCGATTCAACGCTGCGCTGCCTGAAAGCCTACGAGAGCATGTACCCCTGCCTGCTGCATGAGAGCACCGGCGCGTTCGGCGGGGAGTTTGGCTACAATCTGGACACCCGCATTGCCATTCAGCTGCGGCAAAAGCTGTTTCAGGACGGCTCGCTGTACCAGATCGTAAAGATCGGCTCCTCGATGCAGATGTGCGTCGGGCGGCTCTCCGCCGACGGGCAGTACGGGGTTATTGTCTCGGCAAGTCTGGCGCAGATCACGACGGCTGCCGAGGTGCTGCGCGCGATCCTTGGGCCTGTCGCGTTGATTCTGCTGGTGCTGGACCTGCTGCTGGCGATACTTTTCAGCCGCTGGTTCACGAACCCGATCCGCAAGCTGTCCAACGGCGCACAGGAGATCGCCTCCGGCAACTACGATGTGCAGATCAAGGTGGAACGCCACGATGAGATCGGACGTCTGGCCGAGGATTTCAACCACATGGCCGCCGAGGTCAAGCGCAGCGCCCAGCTCGAAAAGGACATTCTGGCGAACGTCAGCCACGACCTGCGCACCCCGCTGACCCTGATAAAGGGCTACGCCGAGACCGTGCGCGACCTGACCGGCAGCGACGACGCCAAGCGTACCGAGCAGTGCAACATCATTGTCGATGAGACGAACCGGCTTTCCACGCTCGTCAACAGCGTGATGGAGCTTAGTAAAGTGCAGAGCGGTGCGGAAAGGCCGAATCTTGTTGACTTTGACATGAGCGACCTCTGCTTTGAGGTCGCGGGCCGCTACGACGCGCTGTGCGACAAAAATCACTGGCAGCTTGATTTGCAGGCTAACGAGCCCTGCCCGGTCAGCGCCGACCCGGCCATGATGGAGCGGGTCATGCACAACCTGCTGGGCAATGCGTTCCACCACATCGGTGCGGACGGTGTCGTTGTGCTGCGGGCCATCCCGCAGGAGAAGGGCTGCCGCATTGAAATCGAGGATCACGGCCCCGGCATCCCGCCGGAGGATCTGCCTTACATTTTTGACCGCTACTATCGTGCGCGGCAGGACAGCGGGCGAACCGGCACCGGCCTGGGCCTGTCCATCACGAAGGCAATTTTACAGCAGCATGGCTTCGCCTTCGGCGTTGACAGCGCCGTTGGCCGCGGCTCGACCTTCTGGTTCGAGATGAAGGATACACGGAAATAGCAGCCCTGCTGCCGCGTAGGGGCCGGGCATGCCCGGCCCGCAGCCTTCCCGCAAGTGCCCGTTTACCGTACACGTCAGGGCCGGACATGTCCGGCCCCTACAAACCTACCCAAAGGGAGTACGCTATGGAAAATCTGAATACACAAATGGACGACCAGCTGAAAAACCGCGTTGCGGAGCTGAACCGCACCAACGACGAAAACCGCGACGGCAGGCTGGACGCCGCCGACCTGAAGGCGCAGCTCAACCGCATTGAGGCCCAGCTGGAATTACAGGATCAGCAGAACCGCGGCATCATTGCCAACCAGCGCAAGCGCATGGTGCTGAGCGTCGTGCTCTGCGTGATCATTCTGGCGGCACTGGCGTTCTTCAGCTGGCGGATGAACGAGGCCTACGTCAACGTTATGGACGCCTGCAACCGCGTAAACGATCTGGCCGACACCGTCCAGACCGGTCTGGACACACTGGATCAGGCCCAGCTGGACAGCATGATGCAGGATCTGCCGGAAATCACCGCACAACTGAAAAAGATCGATGTCGACGCCCTGAACAAGGTCCTGACCGAGCTGCCCGCCCTGATGGACACCGTCAACAGCCTGCAGACCCAGGTACAGAACATCTCGAACTGGTTCAGCAGCTTAGGGTCGGTGTTTGGACGGTAAAGTTAAATAAAAATAAGAAAGCCTTCCCCCTTGGGGGAAGGTGCCCGAGGCTCTGACCGAGGGCGGATGAGGGGCAGCCTTCCGGCTGCGGCCCGGTTACGGGTTGCAGCGGAAGGCTGCCCCTCATCCGTCCGCTGCGCGGACAGCTTTCCCCGCGGGGGAAGCCTTTTGGGTTGCGGCCTTATGGTAATACGCCCACCGCGGCGAGCCATCCTCAGTGTAGATTCTCCCGCACCTCACAAACCCGCTCTTTTCCAGCGCGCGCTGCATGTAGACGTTATCGGCGTGGGTGTCGGCACGCACAGGCAGGCCCTGCCGCAGGCACCAGTCAATACAGAACTGCCCGATGCCGCGCACCTGCCCTGCCGACGCCATCCGGTGGATCGTTGCGTAGGGCAGGTCCTCGGGCCAGGCACCGTCCTCTATGATGCGATAGGTCGGCTCGTCGCCGGGGATCAGGCAGAACACGGCCTGTATGGCCCCCTGCCCCATCACCACATAGCAGACGCCGCGCTCGATCTCGGCGGCCAGGCGCGCCGCGCCGGGGTAGCTGTCCGGCCACTGGTGCGGGTTGCCATGGGTGCGCATGAAAGCCCGCGCGTTGTCAAAAATCTTCAAAAGCGTCGGCAGGTCCGCCGCCGCGGCCCTGCGTACTGTCAGCTTCATAACCATCCTCCCTCTTTGGTAAAAAAGTATACCACAACCGCCGCGGGCGGGCAATACGCCCTTGCATCTCCACCGATGTTGTGGTACACTATAGCTGCAAAAAGTTAGACAAGTCAAACTTTCAAAGTGAAAGAGGATTGTGGATATGACACTGGCGGATTTGAAAATCGGGCAGGATGCTGTACTGCGTACCATCGGCGGCCAGGGCGAGCTGCGCCACCACCTGCTGGACATGGGCCTGACCCCCGGCACCGAGGTCACCCTGCGCAAGGTCGCGCCGATGGGCGACCCCATCGAGGTCGAGCTGCGCGGCTATGAGCTGACGCTGCGGCTGGACGACGCGGCGAAAATCGAAGTGGAGAACGTCCACGAGACGGACCGTGCCGCCCGCAGTGAGGAGCGCCACACCGCGGTGCCCCACCCCGGCGTGGGCGAGCTGCGCAAGGCCCCCAGCTACCATGACCGCAAGAGCGGGGCCGAAATTCCCAAAGGCCAGCCGCTCCGGTTCGCGCTGGCCGGCAACCAGAACTGCGGCAAGACGACGCTTTTTAACCAGCTGACCGGCTCCAACCAGCACGTCGGCAACTTCCCGGGTGTGACGGTGGACCGCAAGGACGGCGTCATCCGCGGCCATGCCGAGGCTACCGTCACCGACCTGCCGGGCATCTACAGCCTGTCCCCCTATTCCAGTGAGGAGATCGTCACCCGCGATTTTCTGCTCAACACGCACCCGGACGGCATCATCAACATTGTGGATGCGTCCAACATCGAGCGCAATCTGTACTTAACGATGCAGCTCATGGAGCTGAACATTCCGCTGGTTCTGGCGCTGAACATGATGGATGAGGTCCGCGCCAACGGCGGCACCATCATGGTCAACGAGCTGGAGGAGCTGCTCGGCGTGCCGGTTGTGCCTATTTCCGCCGCCAAGAATGAGGGCATCGACGAGCTGGTCGAGCACGCCCTGCATGTGGCCCGCCACCGCGAGACACCGGGCCGCATTGACTTCTGCGACGCCGGGGACGGCGCGGGCGGTGCGGTGCACCGCTGTGTACACGCCGTAAGCCATCTGATCGAGGATCACGCTGCCCGCACCGGGCTGCCGCTGCGTTTTGCCGCAACAAAGCTGGTCGAGGGCGATACGCTGATCGAATCCGCGCTGGACCTCGATGCGAACGAGACCGAGCTGCTCGGTCACACGATTGCCGAGCTGGAAAGTGAGACGGGCCTGGACCGCGAGGCAGCGCTGGCGGATATGCGGTTCAACTTTATTGAACGCCTCTGCGACAAAACTGTTGTGCGCCCCGGCGAAAGCCGCGAGCACAAGCGCAGTGTGGCCATTGACCGCATCCTGACCGGCAAATACACCGCCCTGCCCTGCTTTATCGGCATTATGGCGCTGGTATTCTGGCTGACGTTCGGTGTCATCGGCGCGGGCCTGTCCGACCTGCTGACACTGGGCATTGACGCGCTCACCAACCTGACCGACCACGCACTGACGGTCTACGGCATCAACCCTGTTGTGCACAGCCTTGTTATTGACGGCATCTTTGCGGGCGTGGGCAGCGTGCTGAGCTTCCTGCCGACCATCGTCACGCTGTTCTTCTTCCTGTCGATTCTGGAGGACACCGGCTATATGGCGCGTGTGGCCTTCGTCATGGATCAGCTGCTGCGCCGCATCGGACTTTCGGGCCGCAGCTTTGTGCCCATGCTCATCGGCTTCGGCTGCTCGGTGCCCGCCATCATGGCCACCCGCACGTTGTCCAGTGACCGTGACCGCAAAATGACGATCCTGCTCACCCCGTTCATGAGCTGCTCGGCCAAGCTGCCGATCTACGCCCTGTTCACGACGGCGTTCTTCCCCCGGCAGTGGCGTGCCGTCGTGATGATCGGGTTGTACATCACGGGCATCCTGTGCGGCATCCTGTACGCGATCCTGCTGAAATTCACCAAGTACAAGGGCGAGCCTGTCCCCTTCGTCATGGAGCTGCCCAACTACCGTTTTCCCTCGGCGCGCAGCGTCTGCCAGCTGATTTGGGAGAAGGCCCGCGACTTTTTGCAGAAGGCCTTCACCATTATCTTTGTGGCAACGGTGCTGATCTGGTTCCTGCAGACCTTTGACATGCGTCTGAATGTGGCCGCTTCGGCGGACAAGAGCCTGCTGGCGGCCATCGGCAGTTTTATTGCCCCCCTGTTCAGGCCGCTGGGCTTTGGCGACTGGCGCGTTTCCACCGCGCTGATCACCGGCTTTACGGCCAAGGAGAGCGTTGTCTCTACGCTGACGGTCCTTCTGGGCGGGGACACCGCTGCACTGACCACGCTGTTTACCCCGTTCACGGGCATCGTGTTTCTGGTGTTTACCCTGCTGTACACGCCCTGCGTGGCCGCGATTGCTGCCGTCAAGCGTGAGCTGGGCAGTGCCCGCGCCGCAGCAGGCGTCGTTTTGATGCAATGCGGTATTGCATGGATCGTGGCATTTGTGGTACACTGTGTAGGAACGGTGTTCGGCCTGGTGTGAACCGCGCCGGAAAGCACCCCTACAGATACGTATGAGGTAGTATACGATATGGCAAGTGTTATCATTGTTGTGATTATTTTTGTGCTGCTGGCGCTGGCAATCCTGTTCATCTGCCAGAACGGCGGCTGGCAGGGCGGCTGCGGCGGCAACTGTGCCAGCTGCCACAGCAAATGCGCCGAAGCGGAAAAGAAGCCGAAGAAATAACTCTTGCCTCCCTCTGCGAGGGAGGTGGCCCCGCAGGGCCGGAGGGAGAGAACCCTGCCATAGCCCGAAATATTTCGGGTAACCGCAAGGTTCTCTCCCCCACCGCCTGCGGGCGGAGCCCCCTCGCAGAGGTGGCCAGGAATTTCGCTCCCCTTTTGCAAGGGGAGCTTTTTTCTTGCCCTGCTGTTGCACAAATGCACAAAAACGGGTATACTTATAATAAGTATAATTTCAGGGAGGCATTGCCCATGAAAGCTGATAAATACCGCTTCGACGGCGCCCGCACCTGTGACCTGCGGGCGCTCTCCTGCGACGACAAAGAGGATGCAACGGACAAAGACGAAATTCCGGCCAAAACTGCCAAGAAGCTGCAAAAGATGGCCGCATTGGAGGCTGAACGCTGATGCCGCCCATCCGTGTTTTACAGGTCATGCCCGCCATGGACGCCGGCGGTATGGAGACCTTTGTCATGAACGTCTACCGCACGATCGACCGGGAGAAGGTCCAGTTCGATTTTCTCTATCATTACGATAAGCCGTGCTTTTTTGACGATGAAATTCGTGCGCTGGGCGGGCGCATCTTCAAGCTGACCGTCCGGCAGGACAACAACCTGCCCCGCTACCTGCGTGAATTGCGGGCGCTGTTTGCCGCCCACCCCGAGTGGCGCATCATCCACGGCCATTACAGCGGGTTTGGCATGTTCTACAACCCCGCGGCGCGGCGCGCGGGTATCCCCGTGCGGTGCGGCCACAGCCACAATACCGCGTATGAACGCAATTTCGTGGGGCGGCTCGATCATTTTATGAGCAGCTTTTTCAACATCGGCCTGACGGACCGCTTTGCGTGCAGTGAGAAGGCCGGGCAGATGCTTTTTGGCAAGCATCCGTTCACCGTCGTGCCCAACGGCATCGACACGGCGCGGTTTGCCGCCCGCGACCCGCAGCGCCGTGCGCTTTTGCGCGGTGAGCTGGGTGTGACCGATCAGGAAATCCTGTTCGGCCATGTGGGGCGGTTCTCCGACCAGAAGAACCACCCGGGACTGCTCAAAATTTTTGCCGCCGTGCGCACCCGCCTGCCCAAGGCACGGCTGGTGCTGCTGGGCGGCGGCGACCCCGCCTACGTGGAGAAAATGCAGGCGCTGGCCGCTGAGCTCGGCCTTGGCGACAGTGTGATCTTTGCGGGCGTGCGCAGCAACATCCAGAGCTTTTACGACGCGATGGACGCCTTTTTGCTGCCAAGCCTTTTCGAGGGTCTGCCCGTCGTGCTGGTGGAGGCACAGACCGCGGGTCTGCCCTGCTTTGTGGCCGACACGGTGGACCGCGGCGCGGCGTTCAGCGACAGGGTAAAATTCCTGCCGCTGAACGACACCGCCGCGTGGGCAAACACAATTGCGGCGGCCTCCTTCCGCCGCGACCCGCAGGCGCGGGAGAAGGCCATTAAGGCCGGATATGACATCCACACGAGCGCCGAGGTTCTGCAAGCCTTTTACCTGCGCCGTTATGCCGAGGTGACGCCATGAAGCCCTGTGAGATCGCAGTCATCGTACCTGTACATAATGCGGCGGCGTTCCTGACCGCCTGCACCGACGCGATTGCTGCCCAGAAATTTGACGGTTTCCGGTGCATTCTGGTGGAAGACGGCTCCACCGACGACTCCCCTGCGCTCTGCGATGCCATCGCGGCGGGCGACCAGCGCTTTGTGGCGCTGCACCAGACCAACAGCGGTGTCTGCGCGGCCCGCACGGCGGGTGTGCGCGAGGGGCGGGCGCTGGGGGCCAAATGGTTTGCGTTCTGCGACGCGGACGATTTGTACCACCCTGAGTTTCTGGACACGCTGTATGCGGCGGTGACGAACAGCGGGCTGCCGCTGGCCTGCTGCCGGTACGATACCTTTACCGACACTGTGCCCGCCGACGCGCCCGCGCCCTGCAACAGCAAGATCCTGCGAAGCCCCGCCCATCTGGACGCGCTGCTGCATGACCACGCCGTGGATTACGGCCTGTGGAACAAGCTGTTCTCCGCCGACCTGCTGACCGAGGAGATGCTCGACAACGGGTTGGCCTATAACGAGGATCTATTGGCGAACTGGCGTGCATTTTTAGCTGCTCCGGGGTGTGCGTTCTGCCATTTTGCAGGTTATCACTACCGTCAGCACGCGGCCAGCGCCAGCCACCGCGCCCTGCCGCCGCAGAGCATCGACGACCAGCGCCGCGCCGCTGCGGAGATCCGCGCCACGGCCCCCGCCGAAATGCAGCAGAGCGTGAACGCCTTTTACTATGAAAAGCTCGTCTATCTGGCCAGCATGATCCTGCGCCGTGCCAACGCCGCAGACTACCGCGTCCAGCTGAACGAGCTGAAGATCGGCATTGCCGCGGGGGCCGACGACCCGCAGCTGGGGCGCAATCCGCTGCTGCCCCGGAGCATCCGGCTTTCGGCCTGGCTGACGCTGCACATGCCGCGGCTCTGGCAGTGGGCGTGCCGAAATTTCTTGAAGGACCGACAATAATGCGCATTTTACTTGTACTGGATCGGGTGGAAAACCCCGCCAGCGCCAACGCCCTGATGGGCTTTCGGCTGGCGGAGCAGCTGCTTCGCCGCGACCATACCGTACATATTTTGACCCTCTGGGACGGCCTGCACACCCCGCCCGCCCCGCCGGAGGGGGCCATGCAGCACCTGCTGGCCTTTGCCGACGAGCGCCAGATGAACGAGGCGCTGGAAAACGGCCAAAAGGGCGGCACGCCGGTACCGCTGCGGCTGGCCCGGCTGGCTGCACACCCCGCGGCAGCGGCGGCAGCGTTCCGCCAGCTGGTGCTGAAGCAGCCCCGCCGCACCGTGGACAGTCGGCGGGAAATCGAGCGGCTGGACGCGGAATTTCACTTTGACGCAGTCTGTGCCGTCTGTGCACCCTACCGCACGGCGTTTGCGCTGGAAGCTGCCGCCATCCGCGGGAAGAAATTTTTGTGGCAGCTGGACCCCTATGCCTCCAACCGGGACTACACAGCCCCTGGCGGCTTTGCGCGGGAGGGGCAGCTGCTGAACGCGCTGGACGGGACCTTCGTCACGCCGCAGGCCCTGCCCGACTACGCTGACGGCGCACCGCTGGCCCCGTGGCGGGAAAAGGTACACGTTCTGGGCTTTCCAACGCTGCTGCCGCGGGTCATGGAGCCGGTGGAACACGACGATATACAGTGTGTTTTCTGCGGCAGCCTGCACCCCGGCATGCGGGAGCCCGGCTTTGCGCTGGCGCTGTTCCGCGCACTGCACGACGACGCTGTGACACTGACGATGGCGGGCGGCGGCTGGGAGCGCTTTGCCGCCGACGCCGACGAGACAGCCCGTGTTCTGGGTGCAAAATTTGTGCGTCCCGGCCTGCTGCCGCCCGACGAGGCCGCCGCGCTGGAAAACCGCGCCGACGTGCTCGTCAGTCTGGGCAACACCTATGACAACCAGATGCCCAGCAAGCTGTTTGGCTTTTTTGCCACCGGCAAGCCGGTACTGCATCTGGCTGTGAGCGAGAACGACCCCACCCTGCCCTATCTGGCGCGCTACCCGCTGGCGCTGGTTCTGCACCGGAAGGACGGTGTCACGCCGGGCACCGTGGCAAAGCTGCACAGCTGGCTGCACAATGTACAGGGTTATGCCCTGCCCTTTGCCCAGACGGCAAGGCTCTACCCCGAGTTCACCCCGGAGAAGGTCGCGGAGGAGTTTTTAAAGTGGTTGTGAGCGGTCAGCTGCGTGACAGCCACAGACCATCAAAAAATTGCTCTGTAGGGGCGAACAGTGTTCGCCCGTGCCCGTTTGCCGCGTGAGAAACCATCCCGAAAGAGCGCTGCTGCGTCAGGTTGGCGGGCGAACAATGTTCGCCCCTACAAGCTCGATCCGGCAAAGTCAGCGTGCCAACAGGAAATAAAGGAGTCCCTATGCACATTCTTTGGCTTGTCAGAACCACCCTGCCGCAGGCGGCGGCTGCCTGCGGGCTGGCCGGAGCCAGCGATGTCAGCGGCAGCTGGCTGACCGGGCAGCTGGCCGCGCTGCGCGCCTGCCCCGATCTGCACCTGACCGTGCTCTGTGTGGGCAAAGCGGATGCCGACGGCACCGCGGACGGCGTGCATTACCGCGTCGTGCGCGACACTGCCGCCTTTGCGCCGCTTTTGCAGGCCGAGCGCCCCGACCTTGTGCATATATGGGGCACCGAGTTTGACCCCGCCGCCGTCATGGCCGACGCTGCCCGCGCATCCGGCTTGCCCGTGCTGTTCAGCGTACAGGGCGTTATGCGGGACTGCGCCGCGCACCTCTGCGACGGCGTGCCCGAAAAATACCGCCGTTCCGGTGCGCTGTGGCACGCCATTGATAAAATCATTCCCGGCGAGCTGCTCGACAATATGCAGACGAGCTTTGACGCACTGGCCGCAAAGGAGGCCGCCGCGCTGGCCGACGCCCGCTATGTGACGGGCCGCACGGCGTTTGACCGCGCCGCCTGCGCCGCGCTGGCCCCCCACGCCCGCTACTACCCCTGCAACGAGACACTGCGTCCGCTGTTTTATACGGGTACACTGTGGCATGCGCGGGACTTTGCCGCCGCGCCGGTGCTGCTGCTGCCCCAGGGTAACTACCCGCTGAAAAACCTGCACACCGTCATCAAGGCGCTGCCTGCCGTGCTGGCCGAGTACGGTGACGCCGAGCTGCGCATTGCGGGCTGGCCGCCGCTGGACAAGGGCCCGCTGCTGCGCCCGATCATTGACCGTATGTTCCCCTACAAGCTCTACTGCAAGCGGCTGGCCGCGCAGCTGGGCGTGACGGAGCACATCCGCTACACCGGGCCGCTGGATGCCGCGGCCATGCGGCAGGCATATCTGGAGGCAGACGTCTTTTTGCTGCCGTCCGGCTGCGAGAACAGCCCCAACAGCTTAGGCGAGGCCATGCTGCTGGGCCTGCCCTGCATCGCCAGCGCCGTGGGCGGTATTCCTTCGATGCTGGCGAACGGCACCGAGGGTCTTTTGTACGGCGATGCGCTGGACGCCGACGCGCTGGCCCGCGCCGTTTTGCAGGTGCTGCACAGCCCCGACGGCGGTACGGCCATGGGCCGGGCGGCCCGTGCCCGCGCACTGCAGACCCATGATGCGGCCCGCAACGCCGCTGATTTACTGCACATCTACGAAAGCATTTTGCAGGAGGAGCACCCGTGAGCATTTCCGTCATCATCCCCTGCTACAGGGCCGCGGCCACGCTGCGCCGCGCGGTGGACAGCGCCCTGACCGGTGCGCCCGCCGATTTGGAGGTCCTGCTCGTCGACGACGGCAGTCCCGACGACACGGGCGCCCTCAGTGACGAATTGGCAGCCGCTGACCCGCGCGTCAGGGCGCTGCATCGTGCAAACGGCGGCGCGGGTGCGGCCCGCAATACCGGGCTGGACGCCGCGCACGGGGACTGGGTGCTGTTTTTGGATGCCGACGATGCGCTTTTACCCGGTCTGTGGGCCGCGCTGGACGCCCTGACCACCGACGCCGGCATGATTTTGTTCGGCCTTACGCGGGAAAGCAACGGTGCGGTCAAGCCCACCGACTACCTGCCTGCGGGGTTCTGCCCGGACTTACAGGCTCTCGGCAGTGCGCTCTCCCCCCTGCTGTTTGACACGGGGCTGCTGGCCGCGCCCTACCCCAAGCTGTTCCGCCGCGCGGCCATCGGGGCGGTGCGGTTTGATGCGCGCCTTGCCATCAACGAGGACGTGCTGTTTAACATACAATTTTTACAGAATACCTCTGCCATTTATTGTCTGGATGGTGTATACTATAAGCAGTATGATACCGAGGCCGGCAGTCTGTCCCGCCGCCTGCGGGGGGACTTGCTGGACGCCGAGCGCGTGACCCGCCCGGCGCTGGCCGATTTGCTGCGGCAAAACGGCATCGACCCGGCCCCCTATGAGGCCGCAAGCCGTCTGCGGGCCTGCCTGAACCAGTACGGCCTGCTGACCGGCTGTAAGGGCACGCTGTCCTATGCAGAGCGGCGCGCGCTGTTTGCTGAAATTTTAGCCGACCCCGCCGCCCGCAAAGCCCTGCGGGAACGCCTGCGGAATGACCCGAACAGGCTTCTGGCCGTGCCGTACCGCATTGGCGTGGCGTGCAATTGGCCGGGTCTGCTGGCGGGGTATACGATGGCGAAGCAACGGCTGCTGTAATGCGGGCGGATATGGCATCCGCCCCTACGGATGCCTCCGCGTAGGGGCCGGACATGTCCGGCCCTCCACCTCGCCAAAACGACCATCTTCCGCTGTGCTGCGGGCCGGGCATGCCCGGCCCCTACAAAGTTGCTTTAGAAGGAAAAGCCTATGTCCGACCATCCCAAAATCAGCATAATCTCCACAGTCTACAACACGGGTCCGTACCTGCGCCCGGCTGTGGAGAGCATTCTGGCCCAGACGTTCACCGACTTTGAGCTGCTGCTCGTCGATGACGGCAGCCACGACGGCTCCGCCGCGGTCTGCGACGCGCTGGCACAGGAGGATGCCCGCATCCGGGTGTTCCACCAGCCGAACGGTGGCCCGGCCCACGCCCGCAACACCGGGCTGGACAACGCCCGCGGCGACTACATCGGCATGGTCGATTCCGATGATTTGATAGAACCGACCATGTTTGCAACGCTGTACAGCGCCGTGCAGGTCGATGGCGTGCGGCTGGCCGCCTGCGCGGGCGACTGCATCGACGCCGACGGCAAAAAAATCGAAGGCCGCATGGTCACGATCCGTCAGGGCGGCGTGCGCGATGCGCAGGAGCTTTTGCTCGAGGCGTTCCAGACCGGCAGCTTTTACGGGCCTTTAAGCTGGAACAAGCTGTTCGACGCGCGGTTGTTTAAGGAAAAGGGCATTCATTACGATGAGACGATGCTTTTCGGTGACGATGCCAGCGTGCTGCACCGTGTATTTGAGGGTGAGCGCTGCAACTGCCTGACCGATGTGCTTTACCATTACCGCACCCGCGCCGGGCAGATCACAACGGCGGGCTTTCCGCCGCGCAAGACCGACGACCTGCGGATGTACTGGGAATGGCTGCAATACTTCTCGGCCCGTCCCGGGCGCGAGGAGTACTACGACTGGGCCGTTGTGCGGTACTGGAAGATCTTTTACCAGTTCTGGTGCCAGTCCGATGCGGCGGGCAACCTGCCCGAGGTCAGGCCAAAGTTTATGGCGCACAAAAAGCATTTGGATGCCATTTTGCCCGACATACTGGCAAGCAAATACCTGCCGCTGGGCGAGAAGCTGCGGGCTGCCGCGTTCTGCGCCAGCCCCACGCTGACCTACGGCGCGGCGGCTGCCTGGGGACGCCTGCATACGAGGAAGGGGAAATAAATTATGGAACATATCGCGATCAGTGTAATCGTGCCGATCTACAACACGAAGCCCTACCTGGCCGAGTGCATCGAGAGCATTCTGGACCAGAAGATCAATGCGCCCATCGAGGTGCTTCTCATCGACGACGGCTCCACCGACGGCTGCGGAGAGGTCTGCGACAAGTACGCCGCCCGTGATGAGCGCGTGCGGGTCATCCATCAGGAGAACCAGGGCCTGTCCGCCGCGCGCAACGCCGGTATCGACGCCGCCAAGGGCCGCTATTATTCCTTTATTGACTCCGATGATGTCGTTCTGCCGCGCTTTTTGCAGACGCTGTACGACGCCTGCGAGGAGCACGACGCCTATATGTCCCTCTGCTCTGTCGAGGACGTGCAGGAGGACGGCAAGAGCTGCGACCCGGCCTACTTCACACGCCCCACGCAGGAGGGTGTTTTCTGCGGCAAGGACCTGCTGAACGAGTTTTACACCCCCTACGGCACGGTCTACACCGTCGCGTGGAACAAGATGTACCGCGCCGAGGTCTGGAAACTGCTGCATTACCCCGAAGGCCGTCTGCATGAGGATGATTTCGTCGCACACCGCCTGTTCTGGCGCTGCGACAAGGTCGTCTGCATCGACAAGCCGCTCTATCACTACCGCCTGCGCAACGGCAGCATCTGCCGCACGAACATACGCCCGGAGGCGTTCGACGCCGTGGACGGTCTGGCGGACCGCTATCGTTTTTATGTTGAGAACCACGCGGACCGCGCGGTCATCGACGCGGCCTATGCGGCCTGCTGGCGGCGGTATCTGTTCCTCTGCGCGAAGGTGCGCCAGTACCCGACGCCCGAGTTGGTCAAGGCCATCAGCAAGGAGCAGTTTTTGATGCAGGGGCTCATCAGCTACCTGCCCAACTGCCGCAACATGAAGATGACCGAGAAGCTGAGCGCCGCCCGCTGGTCGATGATGAGTGCACAGAGTTTGTGCCCGATCAAATAAGTCCATTGCTCTGTAGGGGCCGGACATGTCCGGCCCGCAGCCTGCCCAAAAGCGCCCTCTGACGTGAAGCCGCGGGCCGGGCATGCCCGGCCCCTACGTGCGCGGCGGTATTTTGTTCAAAATCCACATTCTAAGGAGCCCACATTGGCGTTATTGAAGCTAGACAAGGAAAGACGTCCCCGCGTGCTGCTGGTGCCGCCGCCGGATCTGCCGGTCCCCGCGGTACAGGGCGGCGCGGTGGAGACGCTGCTGACCCACCTGATCCGCGAGAACGAGAAGCAGGGGCAGCTTGATTTGCTGTGCGCCAGTGTCACCGACGATGCCGCCCGCCGCGCCGCCGAGGGCTGGCAGCATACGAAGATGCTCTACATCAACCGCCCGGGCGGCCATCGCCGCTACTGGCCGATGGTCTTTCTGGAGCGGTGCGCCGGGATCGCCGCGCCCTATGACCCGTGGTACCAGAAGGTCCAGCTCTCGCTGGCACTGGAGCTGCCGCCGCCCGACCTGATCGTGGCCGAGGGTGGAAACCTGACCCAGTGCAGCGCCATCAGCCGCATGTTTGGCCGCAAACGCTGTCTGGCGCACCTGCACGGCCAGACGACCTGCACCCCCGTGATGGACGACATCTACGGCGGCGTGCTGGCGCTGAGCGATTTTATCCGCGAGGATTACCTGCAATCCAGCACCCTTGACCCGCAGCGGGCCTACATTCTGCACAACTGCATTGACACGGCCCGCTTCTGCCCCGGCCCGGCATCCAAAACGCTGCGCGCGCAGCTCGGCTTTACCGACGAGGATTTCGTCGTGCTCTACTGCGGACGGCTCGACCCGGACAAGGGCATCCATAAGCTGATGGAGGCCATTGCCGCGCTGCATGAGCCGCACATCAAGCTGCTGATCGTGGGCAGCCCCTTCTTCGCCCGCACCCAGCAAAGCGCGTTCCAGCGCAAATTGGAGCAGCAGGCCAAGAGTCTGGGCAACCGCGTACAGTTCACGGGCTACATCCCCAATGAGGACCTGCCCGACTACTACCGCCTGGCCGACCTGTGCTGCGTGCCCACGCTGGTGGAGGAGGCCGCGGGCCTTGTGGCCGTGGAGGCGATGGCCTGCGGACGCCCCGTGCTGGCGACCCGCAGCGGCGGTATGCCGGAGTATCTGGCCGGCAGCCAGGCCGTGCTGGTGGAGCGCGGCGACACTGTGACCGACCAGCTTGCGTGGAGTATCCGTATGCTGTACGAGCACCCGGCCCTCTGCACCGAGATGGGCGCGGCGGGCGCGGCGCGCGGCAGGGAGTTTTCCACCGCGCATTACTATGAGGAATTTGTGCGCATCGTGCGCGATGTGACGGAAAACGGAGGTGCCCAGTGAGCAAGCCGACCCTCTGCGTGATCGTGCCGGTCTACAAGGCCGCTGCGACACTGGACCGCTGTGTGGCCAGCGTTCTGGCCCAGCAGGTCGCAGGCGGGCTGCACTGTATTCTCGTGGACGACGGCAGCCCCGACGAAAGCGGCGATCTTTGCGACGCCTGGGCCTCCAGAGACCCCCGCGTGACGGTTTTGCATCAGGAGAACCGCGGCGTGTCAGCCGCGCGCAACGCCGGACTGACTGCAGCGGACAGTGAGTACCTTGTCTTTCTCGACGCAGATGACGCGCTGCGCCCCGGCGCTTTGCAGGCGGCGCTTGACGCCCAGAACACTGCGCCGCAGAGCTTTGTGCTCTGGCACTACACCACTGACGAGCAGGACGCTGCAGCGGTAACTTCGGATACTGCCACCCGCCCGCAGAATATGCTGGCGCGGCTTTGGCTTGACTGTCTGCTGGCCATGCCGTGGAATAAGCTCTACCGCACCGCGTCGGCACAGCAGCTGACATTTGACAGACAGTATACTTTAGGTGAAGATTTACAATTTGTATTGGATTATATCGACCTCTTGGGCAGGACTGCCCCCGATTTTGCCTACACTATCCTGACCGCACCGCTGACGTTTTACGATTGCAGCCTCGAGGGAACACTCTCGACGAAATACCACGCCGACTACTGCAAGATCTGGCCCGAGCATTTTGCCCGGCTGAACAAGGCGTGCTACGCAGCGCACTGCCCGCAGGAGGATATGCGCCCCCTGCACCGCGCCGAGCTGACCGTTTACGCCGAGGGCGTGGCAGACATCCTGCGCCGCGACCCCGCCAAGCGTAGGGCCGTGCGCCGGGACAAGGCTTATGCCGCCCTGCGCAGCCCATGGCTGCACGCCCTTTTGGAGCGGATGCGCATTGAGGGCTGCTACAGTGCCTACTACCTGCCCTGCCGCTGGCGCAGCATCCGCCTTGTCTGGGTCATGGCCGAGGCCAGACGGACCGGCTCTCCCCTGTTCGGCAAGCTGGACTGGGCCGGATATTATCTGCTGGGCAGGAGGCTGCGCAGGGATTGATGTGCCGTACCTATCGGAAACGGCTTGCAGGTGCGACGCAATCACTGCCCCTTGCCGCGGGCGAACATGGTTCGCCCCTGCAATCTCTACACTTCATATCTTCAAGCGCGGCCTTTTCAATGGGCTGCGCTTTTTCTTTGCGCACCAATCGTTCAGACTGTGCACAAATGTCCATGTGTTTGGCTCTGCTTTCCACTGTAAACCGCGCACTTCTTCGTACAGAACGGGTATTCTGTCCTTTTTGCGGATTGGTTCGTTGACTATGTTAAATTATTGTCGTATAATACAATCATACGCAAAGCGTGTAATGCTTAACAAAGAGAAGGGTTCCTCATGGAGAAAAAACTCATCCTTGTCACCTCCCCGCCCGCCTGCGGCAAGACCTACGTGGCAAAGGCGCTGGCTAAAAATTTAAAGCACGTTGTCTACCTCGACAAGGACACGCTCATCGTCCTCTCCAAGCAGATCTTCAAGGTTGCCGGGCAGCCGTATGACCGCAGCAGCGCGTTTTTCCAGCAGAACATCCGCGATTATGAGTATGACTGCGTTCTGGCCCTGGCCATGGAGGCACTGGACTACGACGATATTGTCCTGATCAATGCGCCGTTCACCCAGGAGGTGCGCGACAACGCCTTTATCGCGAACCTGAAGGCCAAGCTGGCCGCCAAGGGCGCGACGCTGGCCGTCATCTGGGTCGAAACCTCGCCCGAGGTCGTCCACCAGCGAATGATCGAGCGCAACTCGGACCGCGACACCTGGAAGCTGGCTCACTGGGATGAGTATCTGCGCCGGTGCAACTTTGCCATCCCGGAGAACCTCGCCGACCCGCAGCACAAGGACAATCTGATTTTGTTCCAGAATAATAACGACGACGAATTTGACGCTTCGATGAAGCGCTGTGTTGCCATCTTAGAGGAATCCCTCGAAGATTGACTTTCCTGCCCGGCTCCCGCCTGCTGCGGATGCCGGGTCTTTTTTGTGCCGTCCTCTGCCAGAGTACACAGAATTTTCCTGTTTTATAAATCAATGGTAAAGCACACCGTCGACCTCTAACTCATGCAGCAGCAGCGCGTAGGCTGTGCACTCAACCTTGCCTCCCGGGTAGAAGATCAGACCGGCACGGGCAGGTGTGGTCTGCGGGGCAAAAAGCCAGCCGCCGGCATAGCCCTAACGATGGGCATAGGCTTCAGAGCGAAGCGCTGCTTTTTCAAAATGGTATGTCCCCGGCAGATTAGAATGCAGATTAGAATATGACACGAGATTTTTCAAGAAAACATTTGCATTTTGCTCCCGGATTTGGTATACTATAAAGGCATTCGGGGCCTTGGCTCTGTTTGACAGTAATTCATAAACCTGCGTCCGTAGCTCAGCTGGATAGAGCGTTCGGCTCCGACAACTGCGACATGGCAGGTTCTTGGCCTGTTTTTGTCCGATGCAGCGTGATTTGCGCTCGCAAAAACGCGGTGGTCAACGGTAGTCAGACCACGAATTGACCACTATTGTAAATTGACTACTTTACAAGATTGAAATACGCTGCAACGGCGTTTTTCATACATAAGCGATCGTAGCTCAGCTGGATAGAGCGTTCGGCTCCGACCCGGAAGGCCAGAGGTTCGAATCCTCCCGGTCGCACCAGAAAACCTCATTGCGATGTATTTTTTGCAATGAGGTTTTTTGTTTTTGTTAGTGTTTGATTTTCAGAATAATTTTAGCAGCATATCGTCTGCCGCATCGGTGTACTGCCCTTTTCCTAGACGCTCGTTCCTCAGCCTGTTTATAGTGATTCGCATGAGGCGGATTTCTTCTGTAGAAAAAGTAGCTTTTTTATCGGCTGGGAGAGAATCAATTTTCAGTATCAGTCGCCCCGGGTTTTCCGTGTTATGGCCAAGTGCCTTTTCTTGATAGTAATAGGGTGCCAGTGCTTTCAGTAAGATACTTTTGTTTGCGCGAGTCAGCTTGATTTTTCTCATCATAGTCCAATCGCCTTTCCGAGTTTCTCTTGTGCCTTGCGTTTGTTTTTGTCAAAGGCGTGGGCATAAATATCCAGCGTTGTGCTTGCCTGTGCGTGACCAAGCAGGCTGGCAACCGTTCGTACATCCACGCCCTGTGAAATCAGCAAGCTGGCGTTTGTGTGCCGCAAGCTATGCACATTCAAATCCAACGGCAAGTTGTTGGCTTTCAAAATCAGCTTGAATCTGTAAGTAAATGTGCAAGGATTCATCGGCTTGCCGTTAGGCTGGCGGAATAAGTAGTCATCCTCAGATACGGTTTCGTTCGCCGTCTGCTGCCTATCCCACTCGCATTCTTTCCGCCACGCCTTGAGCAGTTGGCACATTTCTTTGCTCAAATACACCATGCGATCACCGCTTGTCGTCTTAGGGTCTTTCGTGATGGACTCTTGGTGGCTCAACTTCACGACTCCGCGTTGTACATGGATTGTACGTTTGCGCCAGTTGATGTCACTCCACTTTAATCCACAGGCTTCCCCGCGCCGCAAACCAGTTGCCAGTACCAGCTTGAAATAGGTTTCGTATTTCATGCTCTGACCCTCGAAAGCTGTAATCAACTTTTTTACGGTTTCCTCATCGGCTACGGGGCGTTCTTTCTTTTTTCCTTTGGGCTTATAGCACCGCCATGCGGGATTGTGAGTAAGATATCCCTCGTCCACAGCCGCCGATAGGATGCCGCACAGCGTGTTGTGCAGGCCCTCGACCGACTTCTCGGATAGATTTCCTCTGCCGTCCAAACGCGGGCTGTGCCGCATTTCTTCGTAAAAATCTCGGATGACTTCCTTGCGCAAATCCGTCAGTTTATAGTTGCCCAGTGCTGGCAAGATTCTGCGAATATCCTGTTCGTCACGTCGAAATGTGGAGTCCGCCAGCTTCTTCGGTCCTACATCAGCTACCCAATGCTCAATGTACTTTGCCAGCGTTATGCTTCGATTGATGGGTTCAGGCGTATGCTGAACCTCTCGTTCAAATAGGATTGCCTGTTCCTTTACCCACTTCTCGGCTTGCTTCGGTGTATACTCCTTGGGTGGCTTGACCGTTTTCTGCACGGATTTCAGCCTGTTGCCCTCATAATCATACCCACGGGATACCACAATCAAATAGCTGTTACTGCCGCGTTTTCTGATAGACGCCATTGTTTTCAACGCTCCTTTGTATGTTTTATTGACCTGCGGTACTACAAAGCATACCGACAACTGCGACAGAAAGCTATCACCACACCCAACAATCTTTCGCCCAAAATTCTACCTATTACTGACAAAACGGCACCGCCATCTCTGACGGTGCCGCCTGTTATTTAACCTGCTTTCTTAGGTTTTCTATTCTTATTTTTCATAAATGCAACATAGCACGGATTTTGGTTGTTCAGCAGATCTTGCATCAGGTTTGCCGCCTGACGCTTCGCCACGTCCTGCGGGTGGCAGTAAGTGCGTTCCAAGAATGCCGTATCCGCATGACCCAGCAGGGATGCCGCCACCTGTTTGCTGGTGCCTTCCTGCAGCAGATAGGTTGCGTAGAAATGCCGCAGGGTATGCAGGTGATAATCTTCCGATAGCCCACACTTTTTATACAGCTTGCGCAGATGCCGTGTAAAAGAATCCGGGTGCGGCACATGACCATCGGGGTCTGTAAAAATCGGCTGTTCTCTATCCGGAACACCGCTATGCAGCACCTGCTGCTGTCGCAGCGCCATCAGAAGTTCCCATATCCCCAGCGGAATGGTTACAATCCGTTCCCGATGGCTCTTGGTGTCGCTCTCAACAATCTGCCCGGATGCGCAGCTGCGGGAACGGCGGACGGTCAGTTCACAAGCACCGGTTATGTCCCGCCATTGCAGGGCGCACAGTTCCCCACGCCGCAATCCGGTCGTAATTGCCAAGGTATAATAGGCGCGATACAGAATCGGTTCGTTCTGAATCGTCCGCATTAGTTTACTCATTTCATACTTCTGCGGAATATGCTGCACCTCCTTTTCAAAATGCTTTTTCCGAGCGCGGTGCGCCGGATTAAACGGAATAATGTCATTTTTCTTGGCATCCTCCAGCACAGAGGAAACCGTTTCGAGGTATTTCTGCACCGTTGTTTCCTTGATGCAGTTTCCACCACGTCCGGGGCGCTTGCGCAATTCCTCGCACATTTCCTCTAAAGTCATGGGGAGCAACTTTGCAAGAGGGATGCCTCCAATCAGCGGATAAACAATATCCAGATTGCGTTTGTACCCTGCATAGGTGGTAGCTTTGAAAAACGGTTCCTGCCTCTTGAGCCAGTTCTCGGCATACTGTTCAAAGTGGGTCTGATCGCTTTCTTCTACGCCATACTTGAACTTTTTCTCGATGCGTTCCGCTTCAGCCATGACATACTGCTGAATGCCGCGCTTTGGCACAGATGATGGCACAGTGATGGTCTGCGCTTTCATCCGTTTCTGCCCATTGACCTTATAGCCGTTGCAGACAGTGATTTTGAATTTCCGTTCAGATTTTTTCTTGATGTAAGCCATTGTGCCTCCTTATCGCTGGCGAGAAGAATCTCGGCTGCGGGTTTTATTGTTTGTATGTTGATTTCGGTTTTCTTGGTCTATACGGTTGGATTCGCGTGTGCGTTGAATACGCTTGATTGCTCCCTCTGCAATCTTGTCCTCTTTGCGGAGTTCGGCAATCTTACAGGTAAGCATTGCACGGCGGTCAGCCAGTTTCGGAGAAGCATCTTTTCTGCGCATCTGCTTAACGATTTCAGCCCGCTGTGCGGCAAGGGCATCTATCTGCCGGGACAAGCCCTTGCGGTAGTCCACGATGGCTTGCAAAGAGGGGAACTTGTGGTCGTGAACAAAAGCGTATTCTGCAAGCACCTTGTTTATGTTTTTCCAGATGCGTTCCAGTTCCGGGCGGTTGATGCGGGGTTGCTGTTTCTTGGGCAGGATACCCAGCTGATAACAGTAGTACAGATACAAGCGGTGCATTTGTGATTCTCCGAAGAATACTTCGAAGAAAATTTGGAGGATGCCTTTTCCCGCATAGCTATCCTTGGGGCGATATCGTTTCGGCGTATACTGCCGGGGTGGGTGCTTTAACTCATACAGCTTTGGTCCATACAACAGGTAATTTCCGTGCAGTCGGTCATCTATGGCAGGTAAATCGTATTCTTCTCCCAGCCTATAAAGTCGCACGGCTCGTCCGCCATCCCGCGCCCGGATGGTTGCGTACCTACGGTTAGGGTCACTGCCGAAAATATACCCTTGCCGATACAGCGCCCTGTGAAAATTCTCGGCGGTGCTGGCATCCTCACAGGCTTGGTCGATAGCCTCCCGCATCCGGGCGTACCGCGCCGGTTCCTTGGCCTTGGGCTGCTCCACCACCGACAAGCCGTACTCCCGGCACAGCTTGTCGGATGCTGCCCGGAACTCGGCATACTGGCTGCGGCGTTGCTCGTATTTCTTGCCGTCCACATAGGACACGGAATTGATGACGAAGTGGTTGTGCAGATTATCCGTATTCATGTGGGTAGCGACCAGCACTTGGAAACGCTTGCCCCAGACCTTGCGGGCCAGTGCCACGCCAATTTCGTGGCACTGCTCCGGGGTGACTTCCCCCTCGCGGAAGCTTTGGTAGGCATGGAGCGCCACCACGCCGTCTGTCTTACCAAAGCGTTCCTGCACAGCCCGCATATCCTCCCACGCATGGTCTGCCCTGCAATGGATGCCGGTGACGAGCTGGGCGCTCTCGTTCAGCTTTGTCTTGGCATCATTTTCTGCATAGTGCAGTGTCTGGGCAAGGGCATCGTATTCGGTTTTGTCCGGGTTGACCGCATAGTCAAGGACGCGCTGTAAGCTGTCCTTGATTGTCCAAATCTTAGTTACCGCCAATGAGCAGGTCCCTCATGCGGTCGGTCTGGGCGTTGATGGCTGCCCCTTCCCGTGCAGAACAGTTCTCTGCAATTTCATCCAGTTTATCCAACACATCAAATACCTCCTTGGGCGGATGTCCGCCCGGTTCATATCCCAGCGCCCGCTGGCGTAAATACTCTGAGAGTGACAAGCCGCACTTCCGAGCCAACATCGTCACCTTTTTCTTTTCAGTGACGCTGACGCGGACGTTGATTCCGACACTGCGCCTTCTCATGCGCCAGCAGCCTCACAGGGGTTCGGGGCTGTCCCCGTAGGCTTTTCGGCGGGTTGCCCTGTGGCAACACTTTGCCCATGCTTGCTTCCCTCAAGCGACCTTAATGACGATGCTGACGATGATGACGATGTTTGTGGGATACCCCAGTGGAACAACTCCGATATATCAATATCATCGTCATCACCGTCATCATCGTCATGGAAGAACTCAAACAGACGTTTTTGTTCAGTGCGGGTGTACTTGTATTCGATACCACGAGGGCTGAATACGTCGCGGGCATAATGAGCCATCTTCCGGGTGAACTGGTTAGGCTTTACATCAGAAATATTCGCTGCAACAAGCAATTCCGTAGCTGTGCCCTGCCATTTTCCAACCGAGTCAATGTAGTCTGCAACTTTCCAAAGGTAGTCAGGAATAGCTTTCAACGCCTGCTGTTCTGCGGTTTCTTCCTCATCCAACATCCAGACGCAATTTTCTTCGCGGATATGCAGCATTTTCTCGTCCATATCACGTCCAATTACACGAATTGTCGCGGTTTTACTCATGCGCTGACGATGCATGAGCCATGTCGTATCTGCCACGCCCATAATGCCCGTTGAACCGGAAATTTGGTCGTAGGGGTCTGACGATGATTGCTTACGCAAATGATGCACCAGCAGGATGCAGATGCCGTACTTATCGGCAAGCTCCTTTAATGCGCCAATATCCTTATAGTCATTGGCATACATACAACCATTCTGGTCGCCTTTTCGTACCTTTTGCAAGGTATCGATGACGATGAGGCTAATATCAGGGTAAGAATGGATGAAACTGACGATTTGTTCTTCCAATCCCTGCCCAATTCCGTGACTTTCCGTCTGCAAAATGAGCCGTTCCGGGTCTTCTTCTGCATCTACAAGCTTGTAAAGGCGCTCTTGCAGACGACCCAGTGTATCTTCCAGCGAGAAATACAGTACGGTTCTCGGTTCTATTTCACGCCCCCACACAGATTTCCCCTGCGAAACCTGCAAGCAGAGCCACAGCGTCAGCCAGCTTTTGCCCGCTTTGCTGGGACCGGCAAATATAGCCAGCCCTGCCGGGAGCAGACCGGGGATAATCCATTTTACGGGCGGTATCGGCGTTGCAAGCAGCGCGCCAGCGGTAATAGTTTTCGGTAATCTTGTGGTAGTCATTGACACCATCCTTTCCGTTTTGGTATACATCTATTATCTCATAGTATCGTAATTTTGCGTGTAGTAAGTTTTACTCTCTAGTGTTAAGTTGTACGGCTACGCCGCCACAGCTCCACAAACGCGCCAAACGGCGTGTTTGTGGCGTTCATCGCGTCCGTGTGCGGTGAGGGGCATCCGCCCCACACAGGGCAGATTTGGGCGGTTACTGCGAGTGAATCAGAACTGATTCACTTTTACCCCTTGCCCCCTGAATAGTGAATCAAATCTGATTCACATGGCGGTCCGCGTGCGTATTTCGCACAGTTCGTCTGTTTTGCGTTTGTCATATACTCACATCCTTTCTTGATTTTTTCTGTTGCCTTGTGTAACCATTTTGAATACACTTTCCGGGGAGAAAAAAGAGCCCGGCGAGCCTTACCGATTTCGGTAAGGTTCTCCGGGCTCTTATATATTATCTCTGTTCTATCCGGGCGTGAGGGTACACTTTCCCCGCAAATCTTGATGCAAATTCAATAAAAATCAAATAATACGCATAGTAGCGTCAATCACACGGTTATATAAATAATAAAAGAAACCGTATACATCAAAATAATGCTGAAGAAAAATGTCTAATTTGCCGCTCGCCCCCAGACTTGGGAACATAACAGGCAAGCCGCTGGCAACGACCGTTCACTGACTTTGCAAGGGTCTTACTTCTTACAACCCAAGCGCGGTCACCCCATCTAAAGCTGTGGGGCATCTGGAGTATCATTATGTCCTCTCCCCGCCGTGGGTTAGGGTCTGCCTTGACCTTGCTGTGCGCCCCACTGGGAAAGTAAAGTACCTGTTATGCTGTGTATTCAGTTGTAAAGGTGCTGGTACAGAATAAATCCGTAAGTTTAATATACGCCAACAATTAGCAGTCTGTCAATGACAAGTGCTAATTGTTTACACGGCATTCATAATTCAAGGCGATAACCCGCCAATGATGGATTTCATCAGCAAGGCTTGTTCATTATTCAAAGCACCGCACACATCCATCAGCAGTTCCCGCTGGCGTACTGTCAGCCATCGCTGCTGCAAGCGGCTCGAATCCAAAATGAACACGCCGCCACCTGCTCCCATCCTTGTATCGATTGGATATTCTAATTCCAGTACCCGAATATCATTTCGGATGGTATGTGAGCTCACAGAAAATTCAAAAGCAAGATTACCAAGGGTATCGTTCTGCCGTTCATATAAAACCGCAATCAGCTGTCTGCGACGTTCGTACAGGGAAAGCCTGTCACTCTTATTTATAGCTGTCAGAATATTCCTCCAAGGTCACATACTTCTGTACAGTCTCCTCTGGCTTCATACCATTTTCCATGCCGTTGTTGCCGATGATATGATCGACACAGTACGCAATGTCGCGGCCGAAACCGTTTAGACCGTTCTCATCGTTGCTTTCGAGCTTGTTGATGGTCTAAACCAAAGTCGTGTTACAACAAACAACTTATTAAATCAATACCTGCTGGTAATGCTGCTTTTATAATATAGCGGGCACACTATTTCTGCAATATCTTCAGGTCGTAGAACCGGCCTTTCTTTGTCATAAGTTCTTCGTAGCCACCTTGTTCGGTGATACGTCCGTGTTCGACCACGGCGATGAGGTCGGCGGTTTGGATAGTGGAGAGACGGTGCGCAACAAGGAAGGTCGTGCAACGGCCCATCAGGCGGGCGGTGGCGTCGGCGACAAGGCGCTCCGTCTCGGAGTCGAGGGCGCTGGTGGCCTCGTCAAAGATGATGAGCCGCGGGCGGCGGATGAGGGCCCGCGCAATCGCAATGCGCTGGCGCTGCCCGCCCGAGAAGTTGCCGCCGTGCTCGGCTAAGTTCGTGTAAATGCCCTTCGGCAGGCGGCCAACCATATCTCGCAGGCCGATTTCATCAATGACTGCGAGAATCTCTTCGTCCGTGGCGTCGGGTGCGGCGTAGGCAATGTTATCCCGCAATGTGCCCGAAAACAAAATCGTATTCTGCGGTACAACGGCAATCTGGCTGCGGTAGCTCTTCAAATCCATGTCGCGCAGGTCGTCGATGTCATCCACCAAAATACGACCTGCATCGGGGCGGCAGAAGCCCATGAGGAGGCTCAGCAGCGTCGATTTTCCCGCGCCGCTGGGGCCGACAAAGGCCACGCTGCTGCCCGCGGGGACGGCCAAGTCAAAATCCGTCAGCACGGAGCACTCGGCGTCGGGGTAGCGGTAGGCCACGTGTTCAAACCGCACCGCGCCGCGCAGCGGCACAGGGGCGGGCGTCGTGCCGCTCTGCTCCTCGTCGCCGGAGGCCATGATCTCGTTGATGCTGTTCAGCGACTCCATGCCGCGGGCCAGCGCCGGGAACAGGTTGACGACGCCCGACACGGCCGTGACGATCTGTCCGAAATAATTCTGGTACAGCACGACCTCGCCCGCTGTGATGACCTTGTTCCACGCCAGCAGATCCGTGAAGCCCAAGCAAATCATCTGGAACAGCTGGAACACAACCCAGCTTGTCGCGCCGAACAGCGAGTTCGTCGTGTCGAGCCGAAATCCCGAGTCGCGCACGCCTCCCAGCAGGGCATCCATGCGGTCGGCCTCCTCTTCGGACAAGCCGTAAGCGCGGGTGACGGGGACCATTTCGAGCATCTCACTGACGGCGGCCTGCGTGCGCTCCATCTCGCGGCGGAAACGGCGGTTCGATTTGCGGATAGGCTGGCGGAACACGCCCACCGTGATGCCCGCCACGGGTACCGCGAACAGATAGAGCCACAGCACGCGCGGGTCGTTCAGCGCCGTGACGACTACCGCCACGGTCACGCTGGTGACGAGCGGCACGATGGAGCTGAAACAGGACTGCATCATCTGCTCGACATTTTTGACATTATCTTTTCCTCCTTTCTCGGATTGGCTTGCGGCAAGGAGTGAGAAGTTCCTTGCCAGTCTGGCGGATACGTAGCTGATGGAGTTCAGAAGCTTGATCTCCTCGTTGACGTTACCACCGGTGTCTGCGTAACTGCGGTATATGCTGTTCACCTCGCTTTCTGAAGGTCTGTTTCTCTTGCCTTCACCTTCCACTGGAGATGAACTGCCGATTTGAGCGGAGGATTTTATAAAAAATTACCGGCCACCATCCGAAAGTGGGACAGTGGCCGGAAAGGGTGTGGTTTTACTTGCTTTCGATCTTATGAAGCTCTGTATAGTAACGCTTCATCTGGTCAGCAAAAGTGCGCTGTGGGCGTCCGAGGGCTTCCGCAATCTTGCGGTCAGAGATCTTCGGATTGTCGAGGCGCATCTGAATAATACGGTCGGCATCCGGATCAAGCTCACGGAAACGAGCAATAAGATGCTCCAGCAGCTGACGGTCAGCAATCACATCTTCGATAGAAGGACTCTCGTCCGGGATGTAGTCGCCGAGGGTGCCGTTGCCGTCCGGGAGAGGCTGATCCAAAGATGTGATGTCGCCTGCAGCGTGATATTCGCAGCCGATACAGTCACCGCTGCACGTCCAAATGAAGCGGTAAGGGCACATGCACCTGCCGTGATCCTGCTCCCTGTGGCGGATGCGGTCAGCTTCCTTATAGAAAGCGCCGTGCTGCGCCTTGGTGACCGGCACCTTCTCGCCGGTGCTGCGAACGTAGATAAAATAGGTTTTCTGATTGTCGCCGTTTTGCATAATGAAAGCCCTCCTTCGGCTTTTGCCGAAATGGAGAGCTCCAGACATGCAAAACCAGACCACAGGCGTGAGGGCATACCGAAGGATTACTCCATTTCGGCTGCACCTCACTTCCGGTGATCGGTACAGTATTTGATTGTCTTGGGTAGTCACGTGGAACCGGAAACACCCTGCGCAGATGGCTCCCACGTGCTAATTACATTTTAGTCAGTAGAAAGGAAAACCAGAAAACTCGGCGAGTCGCGGAAATGCCTTAAAATAGGCGCTTTTCAGAGCACAGAGAAGGGTACAGATATTGTGAAAAGATAGTGATAGTAAGGAATGCAGACATAAAAAAATCCGACTCGACGAGTCGGAAAAATTTAAAAAACCGCACCTCCATGACGGAAGTGCGGCTGATTAGATATGTTTATAGGCGTTGTTTGGAGCCAAGCGGCTCATAGTTGTATGATTCAAGAAATTCGTTTGCATCGTCAATACTCATCCCGGAAAAACCGGTGATGCAGTATTTCAGGGCTTGGTGCTCATCGGATTCATCGAAGGCGTGTCCGGCAAGCTGCAGGAGCTTTTCCGTTGTGCCGATATCAAGGTCAAGCCCTCTGCCTATCGCCACAATCGTTCTCAAGCTTGGTTTGGTATTGATGTTCTTCTCAGCCTTACGATATACCTCTTCACCGAGACCGGTCAGGGAGCAGAAATGCGACTTGCTTATTCCGCAAGACTGCACAATTTCAAAGATAACTTCCCAGCAGGTTTTATTTACACCAGTTATCTTTCTGGCAGCACTCTGGCGTTCAAATTCCTCTCGCTTCTTTTGCAATGTCTTGGACATCTGCACAGCGGAGGCACTTTGCTGAGAATCATATTTTGAGGCTTTGCGTTCTCCGTTCTTGCGGTGAAGTAGCTCAAACGGGAAATGCTTTTCTGCTTCATCAGGTTGTAGCGATTGCCATGTAAATTGCAGAGTACATTCGTTCAGATTTGCCCATGCGTAATCCGTAAGGGCCAGTTTGCCATCTTCGTTACGCTCGATGTATTGATCGTCATTGATGACAAAGTATCCGTCCACATATCGGAAAAAGCCGGAATCAACAAGTCTACGGAATTCGCTGCTGGTGCGATACGCGTAGAAGGCATCACGTTGATCCAAATACCCGTGGTAGGGAGAATCTTCATCGTACTGGTAGATGATAGCAGCGTCTTTATAGCCGGTTTCCATCATACGGATCAGCACAGACTGACGTGACACACCGTAAAACTCGCGTAGTTCCTCGGCCACGGCAGTGAGAACAGTAGGCTTTATAGGACTGTTTTCATAATTATAATTTTTAAGAAGCTCATCTACCTTCATTCTGAAAGTGCGGTATGGCATCAGAATGCGCGGAGCCATATTGTTGGCCTGCCACTCCATACGCTGGACATCAGACCATTCCTCATTCTTCTGAGGGTAGACCATATTGGACGGGCATCGGCAGGCGACAAATTCCTGCCCATGGAGGATGTGCTTTATGGCCGCATACATCCTGTGCTTGTACCAATGGTAGACCTCATGGGCGATGGTGTTTTTGACGCATCCGAGATTCCGCTCCCAGAAGGTGTAGGCGTCTACTAAAATAGTGCCTCTCTTTACATCAATTGTTGTTTCCGAAATCTTAAAAAGATCGTAAATGGTTGCCTTTCCTGCAGTGAAGTATATCTCCCCAAAAACACTGAAATCGTCAGTGATTCGATTGCCTTGGATGATCTCAAGTTCCATATCTTTTGCAATATCAGCAATGGGAATAGCCATTGGCTTTTCCAATGCCTTCGGGAAGTATTTCTGAAGGAATGCTTCGGCTTCATTGTCCAGATCTTTTTTGTATAAGATAGGGACTATGTTTTTTGAAACAGCATGGCCATCTGTTTTACGCGGTTGGCCAGAAACATAACTGGATATGTTTGTAACGGTGACAGATTCAAGCTTATCAGTTACAACCGCCACGCACGAAAGAACAAGCCACTGCCTTATTTCGTGTGATGCCGTGCCTCTGTAGGTATCTTCGGTCAAATTGATAGTGCAACTTACGACCGCATCAAACAGAAGGCTATCTTCATCTATACGGATATTCTTAGGAAATTCGAGTATCATGTCTTCAAGCATGGCAGAGTCCGGATTCTCAATTCTGGAGTAAGACAGATTCAGGGCATACGGGTGCTCTGCAATGTATTTATAAGCTGCCTCCCACATAGGGCGGTAGCATACAGTATATATAAACTGCTCGATCTCGTTATTATATGTTCCCACGGCCAGCAGACTCCCTTTCAGATACAACAAAAATTGAGTAAAATTTGAGACACAGGCACAGTGTAGCATAAACCTGCTGTTTTTTCAATAGTAGTGAAAGAAAATTCTTGCGTTTGCGAAGAATTACTCTTGTTTTCATGAAAACCTTGTGCTATACTATGTAAGTAAATTGGCAAAATCACGTTTTTGAAAATCGAGAGGTGACTACCGTGGAAGTTAGTTATAAAAAATTGTGGAAAATATTGATTGACAAAGACATGAAGAAGAAAGACTTGCAGGCAGCTGCCGGAATCAGCTGGGCTTCGGTAACCAAGCTCTCGAAGGGAGAGACGGTAAGCATGGAAGTTCTAATGAAAGTATGCAAAACGCTGAATTGTGATATAGGGGACATCATGGAACTAATCCCTACGGAAGAAAATGAAACTACTTGAGGAGTGATATGATGTCCGGCCAAAAAAAGAACGTAATCAGTAAAGCAAGTCCTCATACGATCAAGAAGTTTGAGTTGATCGAGGAGTATATAAAATCATGGGCGCAGAAGCTGTTGCTAAATGATTCTTGCAACGGGCTGATCTTTATCGACTGTATGTGTAACAGTGGGATATATACTGACGATGATGGAAATCCCGTGAAGGGCACAGCAGTACGAGTTTCAGAGGTACTCCGTGAAGCAGCCAGGACTTATACGGAGAAGAACATCCATATCTATCTTAACGATAAAGACAAGGCCAGAGTGGATGAGTTGGAAAAGCACTTGCCAAATGACGAGCGGAATTTCAAGATCGTTACGTCGCGTGGAGATGCGCATGAGCTACTTCGTACTATCGGGCCACAGTTGTATGGAACCGGGCATCTGCATTATTTCCTACTCTATGATCCGTATGATGCGACTATCGATTGGGAGGCGCTTCTGCCATTCTTCCGCAACTGGGGAGAAGTCATGATCAACCACATGGTTTCAGATCCGGTGAGGGCAATCACAAGCGCCAAGAAGAAGACAACAAAAGAAAAGTATGAGAACACTTATCTGGAGGACTTCGAGAAGCTGGTGCCATACGGAAGCGATAAGAAAGCCTATGAAGCAAGAGTAGAGAAAATCATTAATTCCCTGAAGGGTTCCCGCAGATATTACGTTTCGGCCTTTCCGTTCTACAACACGCAGAATTCGCTCGTGTATAACCTGATTCACTGCACGAGTAATAAAGTGGGATTCAGACTCTACAAGAAGAGTGCGTGGAAAGTATTCGGAGCACAGTCATCTACTAAGCACTCCGCTGAAAACAGGCAGCTATCTTTTAACTTCGATGGTGAGATTGTGGTTGAAGAGGATGACTCCTGCTTGCATGTGGTTGATATAGCGAGGTATTTGGATCGGTCGTTTAGAGGCCGAAAGCAAGTACCTTTAAATGAACTGTGGGAGCTGCTCGACAATCATCCAATCTTTCCATCGGATGGCTTTCGGGATGAAGTGAGAAAAGAACTAAAGGGCTTTGGTGCCAAGGTCGAGCAGATTGTGAATCCTGATACAGGAAAGAAGGAAACAGTAATCTCATTCTCTTCATGAGATAGAATTTCAGATAGACGAGGTGATTGAAATTTATGGCGACGTCACAGAAATTTGGCGGCAATTGGACGGAGGAGAAGCTCAATATTTTCACGAGCTATCTGGATGCGTATTTGATTGCACTGCAAAATCAAAAGTTCAAAAAGATTTATATTGACGCCTTTGCCGGGACCGGAGAAATCGAGACCAGCGATGGCGGGCAGTATCTTGTGGGCTCCGCCAAGCGAGCGCTGGCATCTGATAAAAAGTTCGATCACTACTATTTCATCGAAGCGGATTCTCAGAAGGCGGGAGAACTTCAGGACATGGTAAACACCAGCTTCCCGCAGATGAGACGAATTGTTACAATTTTTTGTGGCGATGCGAACGAGAAGCTCGCGGAAATCATTAGCAGCGTAAATTGGAAATTTAACAGAGGATTGCTGTTCTTAGATCCGTATGCGACGCAGGTGAACTGGACGACTCTTGAAAATGTAGCAAAGACAAAATCAATAGATGTATGGTATCTATTTCCGTTTTCTGCGCTTGAACGGATGTTGCCGAAAAACGGTAAGTACGATAAATGGGAGGATTGCATAGATCGACTTCTTGGAGACTCTGGATGGCGGGAGGAATTCTATAAAAAAGATCCCCAGATGACGCTTTTCGATTTGTTCCCAGAGTCCGGACAGAGCGATGGCGAGCGTGTGGTAAAGGACGCAAATCCGGAACACATAAAGGAATATATTCTATCCCGGCTGGAGACAATCTTTCCATGCGTGTCAAAACAGGCACGGATTTTCAGGAACAGCCGGAGGTCGCCGATGTTCCTTTTCTGCTTTGCTATCTCAAATGAGAGTGAGGCAGCACAAAAACTTGCTCTGCGGATAGCAAATCATATCCTAAAGAACAAATAGGCGGAGGATGAAATAAACTTGAAAACCATAACACGAAAATCCATGCTTTATCAAACCGGGGTAGAGTACGGTGACTACACTATGAATCATGTACAGGGATGTGCGCACGGATGCCGATACCCGTGTTACGCATTCCTGATGAAGAAGCGGTTTGGGCAAATAAAAGACTATGACACATGGCTGGAGCCGGTGCTGGTCTCAAATACGCTGGAACTGCTCGATAGAGAAATACCTAAGCTGAGGGACAAGATTCAGTCAGTGCAGCTTTGTTTTACGACTGATCCGTTCATGTGCGGATACCCGGAAGTATCTGCTATGAGCATAGCGGCCATCCGGAAATTAAACGAGGCAGGCATCAAATGCACTACGCTTACAAAAGGCCTGCTTCCGATAGAGCTTGCACAGCTTTCGCGGGAGAATGAGCACGGCATCACGCTGATCACACTGAATGACGCATACCGTGAGCAGATGGAGCCGGGCGCGGTTCCATCTGCGGAGCGGCTGGCTGCCCTGAGAGCTCTGCACGATGCTGGTTGCAGGACGTGGGTAAGCATGGAGCCTTATCCGACTCCGAACATGGTCGAGCAGGATCTGCACGAGATACTGGAAGCGGTATCTTTTGCCGACCGAATCATCTTCGGCAGGACGAACTACAATAAGGTGGTGAACTCCTACGAAGGACATAAGCATTTTTACAATGGGTGCGCGGCAGAAGTGATTTCTTTCTGCAAAGAGCGCGGCATTGATTACCATATTAAAGCGAAAACGATAACGGAGGAATGAGGTGGCACTATGGCACTATTACAAGACCTGATCCAGCAGATTGACGATCCGGCGCTGAAGGAGCGAATCCTGCAGGAGACGAATAAATTACTCAAGCAGAAGAAATTCGGACTGGTGTTTGAGGAGCATCTGCCGGAATGCACGCCGTTGTATGATGTGCCGATTCGTATTGGCTCCAAGGTGGCTCTAAAAACCGGATATGTCAGTGACATTTATACCGTTATCAAGATTGAAGGCGATGAAGTTCTGTGCGACCGCCGGGAAACACATGAGCAGAAAAACTTCCAACTGGATGAACTTGTAACGGTCGCGGAATTCGGAGAACCGATCTATCCGACACTGAAACCGATTGACGCTGTAGAGAACGCTCCGAGCAGTGACCTTTGGCATACTTTGATTGAGGCGGACAATTATCATGCCCTTCAGCTGCTGGAATACCTTTATGCAGAAAAGGTCGATTGTATCTATATTGATCCGCCATACAATACTGGTGCAAAGGACTGGAAGTATAATAACGACTATGTGGACAGCTCTGATGCTTACCGCCATAGTAAATGGCTCTCGATGATGGAAAAGCGTTTGAAGCTGGCAAAGAAATTGTTAAATCCGGAAGACTCGGTTTTAATTGTAACCATTGATGAGAAAGAATATTTACATTTAGGCTGTCTGCTGGAGGAGATTTTTCCTGAAGCACGAATCCAGATGATTACAACAGTAATTAGTGCGAAAGGTGTGGTTCGTACAGGTCAGTTTTCTCGGGTGGAAGAATATATCTATATACTTGAATTAGGAAATTCTTCTGTTCAACCAGGAGTATATAATATGCTCGATGACGAAGTAAAAAAAGAACCAGATAGATCAATTGAATGGTTGGGCTTTAGGCGCAGAGCACCACAGGCAAAAAGAGATTCAAGGCCGAATCAATTTTACCCCATATTTGTCAGCAACTCGGACGGAAAAATCGTTTCAATCGGGGATGTAGTAAAGCATGGCGTTGATAAAAACACAATTCCTGTGCCAGATGGGTGTACTGCTCTATGGCCTCTGAGCAAAGATGGGGATGAAAGGCTTTGGAGTCTTGTCCCTGAGCAAGCCAGATTAAATTTTGAAAAAGGATATTTGAAAGTTAACAATTGGAATGCCGAAAGTAGAACTGGAACGGTATATTATTTACCCTCTGGAACGATTGATGCCATAGAAAATGGAAAAGCAGAGATAACAGGGTACAATGCTGACGGCTCCGTTGAGGCAAAATATCACTCAGAAGGAACAACACCACCTAAACGCGTGTGGAACATGAAAACTCATAACGCGGAAACGTATGGCACTAATATCCTAAATACAATTATTGGCAAGCGATTTGATTACCCGAAATCTCTTTACGCGGTTCATGATACAATTCGCTTTTATGTGGAACGAAAAAAAAGCGCCCTCATTGTCGACTTCTTTTCCGGTTCTGGCACAACGCTCCACGCCGTCAACCTGCTGAACGCAGAAGACGGCGGTCACCGCCGCTGTATTATGGTCACAAACAATGAGGTTTCGGATGCGGAAGCGAAGGTCCTCACGAAGCAAGGCCTAAAGCCTGGTGATGAGAAATGGGAGCGGCTCGGTATTGCTCGCCATGTAACATGGCCTCGAACGGTTTGTTCTATTAAGGGATGCAACATTGATGGTAAACCTCTTGATGGTAATTATGGATGTAATGTGGAACAATATACCGAGATTGAAGGAGAAATTACTAATCCCGAAACCGGGAAAAAGCTTCGAGGAAAAGTATATAAAAAAGAAAAAAGACCTACTTATCCCGAATTAACAGATTTGAAGATATCTGATGGGTTCAAAACCAATGCTGCCTTTTTCAAACTGAGCTTCCTCGACAAGAACTCCGTGGCTCTTGGCAGGCAATTCAGAGAACTGCTCCCGGTGCTTTGGATGAAGGGCGGAGCCATTGGAAGATGTCCGGCGCTCGAAAGTGACGAGCTTCCGTCGATGCTCATTCTGCCACAGAACAAGATGGCAATTCTGATAGACGAAATATATTATTCCGAGTTTGATGCGGAATTAAGCCAACATCCAGAAATCCAGACAGTCTTTATTGTGACGGACTCGGAGACGGCATACCGATCGATGATCCGTACCTACGATAGTAAAGACTGCTATCAGCTTTACAGAGACTATCTGGATAATTTCAGAATCAATACCGGGAGGTAACCATGAGAGTAGAATTATTCCCTTTTCAAAAAAGAGCGCTTGCCGATATCCGCATGAAGACTGCGGAGGCGATGGGCAGCTATCACAGGACACATGCGCCGCAGGTGGTTTCTTTCACAGCACCGACCGGAGCCGGAAAAACCATCATCATGTCTGCGCTGATCGAGGACATCCTCTTCGGTGATGACCAGTATGTGGAACAGCCGGATGCCATTATCGTCTGGCTTTCGGATTCTCCGCAGCTGAATGAGCAGTCCAAGCAGAAGATCGATTCCAAGGCCGATAAAATCCGCCTTTCGCAGTGCGTCACGGTCTCCGAGGAATCCTTCGATAAAGAAATGTTCGAGAATGGACATATCTATTTCTTGAACACGCAGAAACTGTCGGTTACATCCAAGCTCACAAAGAATGGCGATGGCCGCACTTATACAATCTGGCAGACACTTGCAAATACCGTCCGCGAGAAGAGCGACCGGCTGTACTTCATCATCGACGAGGCACACCGTGGTATGCAGGGACGGGAAGCCAGCAAAGCTACCACCATCATGCAGAAGTTCCTCAAAGGTAGCAGTTCTGATGGAATCCCGCCTATGCCGGTTGTCATTGGTATGTCTGCCACCACGCAGAGATTCAATGCGCTGGTCGAGGGCACATCCTCCACGATTCACAAATCCATCGTCACCACAGATGAAGTCCGCGCTTCCGGTCTTTTGAAAGACAGAATCGTTATCACCTATCCGGAGGAAGGCACGGTCAATAACGATATGGCCATTCTGCAGGCTGCTGCGGATGACTGGAAAGAAAAGTGGGAGCATTGGACGCAGTATTGCTTTGAGCAGCATTATGCCTATGTGAATCCAATTCTGATTATTCAGGTTTTGAATGGAACCGGTGATGCTTTGACGGATACCAATTTGGATGACTGCATTGCCAAGATTGAGGAGCGTACAGGCTTCAAGCTGGAAAATGGTCAGGTGGTACATACCTTTGGAGGTACAACGGCAACGCTGACCGTCAACGGCCTCGAAGTGCGCTATGAAGAACCTTCCAATATTGCTGATGACAGAAATATCCGCGTGGTGTTCTTCAAGGAAAATCTTTCTACAGGCTGGGATTGCCCGCGTGCAGAAACCATGATGTCTTTCAAGCACGCCAGCGACGCTACCTACATTGCGCAGCTCCTTGGTCGAATGGTCAGGACGCCGATGCAGATGCATATTCAGGTGGATGATGTCTTGAATGACGTCCATCTCTATTTGCCGTACTTTAACGAAGATACCGTCAAGGATGTTGTAGAAGCCCTGCAGAGCACAGAAGGCGGAGACATTCCTACGGATATTTACGGCGAGTCTCTTTCAGGGAAACGCTTTGAAACGCTGACTGTTAAGCCAAAGAAGAAAAAAGAAGATCAGCCAACACCGGGTCAGATGACCTTGTTTGATGTTTTTTCTGGACAGACCTCTGATCCACAGACCACAAGTACTCCAACTGAGGCAAGTGGGACGGACAGTTCTGCTGCTCCGTCTCAGACGACTATTGAACAGACAAGTCCGTCGGAACCGACCGGTCAGAGCTATCAGCCGGGAATTGAATCCACTGCACCTGCGCAGAGTACACCTGTCACACCACAAACACCGATAGTAACGACTCCTTCGGGTAGCAATTCTGAGGTCAGTGTTCAGGAAAGCCAGTCAGAGGAAGCTGAAGAGGAAGATCTGTTTGACCGTGAAGCGGTTATGAAGTTCATTAACGATGCAGGTCTGCTTTCCTACAATGTCAGAGCTCTTCGGATTAACGACTATCTGAAATCGCTGTACCGAATGGCGCATCTGCTTACGATGTCTAAATTGCATCGTGAAGCCATCCGCGAGGTGCAGGACGAGATCGTTGAGATGATCCATAATTATGTGGAGAGCCTTAGGGCAGCAGGCAAGTATGACGATCTTGTCCAGCAGGTTAAGCAGTTCAAGCTGGCCACGCAGATTTTCGATGCCTTTGGCGAGACCGTGGACAATTATTCTGTACACGACATGTTCACGACGACCGATACCGATATCGAGCGGCAGTTCCAGATTGCAGACGTCAAGCTCGGTCGAGAAGGCATCGGTATGGCTTATGGAAACAAGTACATGGATTTCGCTGACCTGACGGCTTTCAAGGTTGATGTCATCCTGTTTGTTGCTGATGAAGAATGTATGAAGCGCCTGCATTCCTATGCGGAGGAGCGTTTCCACGGCCTGAATGATGATTACAGAAGATATATTGCGACTATCGACTCGGAGAAAATCCGAAAAGAATACGATAGCATCGTTTCTGACGGCGATCCCGTCAGCAAGCATAACTTCCGTTTGCCGGAGACCATACAGGTTCCTCACGAGGCGGGTGGCAAGGAATACAGAGACCACCTCTTTGTTAGCGAAGCGACCGGGACAGCAAAGCTGAAACTGAATGGCTGGGAGGCCGAGCTTATAGAGACGGAAGAAAAGCGTCCTGACTTTGTCTGCTGGATTCGTAATCCATCCAGAGGATCTTGGGCGCTCTGCATTCCTTACGAGATAGACGGTGAAATCAGGCCGACCTATCCGGACTTCATCGTTGTCAGGAAAGACGACCGTGTGGGATATGTGATTGATATCCTTGAGCCTCACAGTCCTGATTTCAAGGATAACCTTGGAAAAGCTAAGGGCTTTGCAGAATACGCACGCCAGAATCCGGGTGTCGGCAGAATTCAGCTTATACGCATGAGTAAGGACGCTGCCGGAAAGAATCAGTTCAAGAGGCTCGATATGTACCGAACAGCCATCCGCGATAAAGTCTCTCATGCAATAAACACAGATGAACTCGACCATATCTTTGATACGGATGGAATTATTGGGTAAATATGGAGGAAAGGTAGTTGGGAGTTACTGCAGAGGATTATAAAAAAATTAATGAGCTCTTTCCGGAAAGCATGTCTATACTGGAGGTTTTTGAAGAGCTTGATAAGATGGATCCGCAAGAAGCCGCACCATATAATGAAATTGCCTGTGATGATTTCTTTCTTAGTATGTGTATGAATTATTCTACACATAATTTTGATGGATTCGGCGATGAAGCTGTCAGTTTTAAAGAGTACCGTACATTCAAGCTGCACTATCAGAAAATCCCTTCGCATACGTTTTATGATGCCTTTGATTCGGGTAAACACATCTGATTATGGAGATAGTCGTATTACACAGCCAACAAAAACAGAGAAAAAAGACATTCTAAGGACAAAAGGCGGAGCAAACGCTGCTGTGTTGGTCGGTAAAATCGAAATTGCAAAGTTGCGCGAGTTCCAAGCAAGGACATATGAACTTCAAAAGGATGATTCGACTTATAAGCCAACTCCGCCCAATTTCAATAGTAGAATTGCCTATCAAAAATCAGCAGGGCAATTATCAGCGGATACCATAAAAGAACTGTTTACCTAAAAAAGTTTTCTTGCAAGCCATCCATTCGGTGCCGTAAAATACAGCTAAAGAGCTCATCAATGTGTTATATTGCTTTTTGCCGCATAGTCGTACGGCATTATAAAGCCGTACTTCCTATCGGCTCAAATGCAGGCTGTTTTTTCGCACTTAGTACAGTATAATATTATAAAGTGTAGGCAGGTGACAAAAGTGCTAATGAATTCAAATGAATATATTACAGTTGTCGATACTATCAAAAAAGAAATTCAATCGGCACAGTATCGGACTGCAGTTCAGGCAAATACCGAACTGTTACGGCTGTATTATAGCATAGGCAAGGAAATAAACGTCCACAAGGTTTGGGGTAATAAGTTTATCGAAAACTTGTCAATGGATATTCGTGCTGATTATCCTACGAACAAGGGATTTTCTGTCCGAAATTTGAAGTATATGGCGAAATTTGCGGCCACTTATTCTGAGCAAGAATTTGTGCAACAGGCTGTTGCACAAATTCCTTGGGGCCATAATATTGTACTGCTTGATAAAATCACTGATAGTGAGCAACGCCGTTGGTATGCGGAGGTTTGCCAAAAGAACGGTTGGTCACGGAATGTTCTTATTCATCAAATAGAAAGCGGATTGTACGAGAGACAGGTTTTAAACAGTAAGGTTTCCAATTTTAAGCAGCGGTTACCTTCTCCACAGAGCGAACTGGCTACACAGACAATGAAGGATCCTTATGTGTTTGATTTCATTCCATTCAGAGAGGATATGCTGGAGCGGGACATTGAGCAAGCCCTTGTACGAGATGTTACAAAACTGCTGTTAGAGTTAGGAACCGGCTTTGCATTTTTGGGAAATCAGTACCACCTGAATGTTGGTGGCGATGATTTTTATATTGACCTACTTTTTTACAATTTGAATTTGCGTTGCTATGTAGTGGTGGAACTTAAGACGGGAGAGTTCAAGCCGGAATATGCTGGGCAACTCAACTTTTATCTATCAGCAGTAGATGGTATCTTAAAAAAGGATGCCGACAACCCATCCATCGGCCTACTGCTTTGCAAGAGCAAAAACAATCTCGTGGCAGAATACTCCTTAAAAGACATATCAAAGCCTATCGGCGTGAGCGAATATAAGGTTACGAGTAACCTTACCGGGGAATTGGAAAAGCAGCTGCCTTCGGTGGAAGATATTCAGAATAGAATCAAATAAGTCTCTTACAGATTTGTTAAAAGTATTTTTACCGCATGTTCTTACAGCGTTTATTTGCATTTAGACCACCATTTGACCACTACTGTGCAGCGACACCGCAAAATAACGGAAAAGCCTGTTGTGACAACCAACAATGGGCTTTTTCTTGTTTCTAGCGCAACTGTGCAGAACCAACAAATTTTACATTTCAACGCCAGTCTATATCGCCCTGTCGTAGTTCTCCGACGCCAGGCGCCGGGGGGTCGAATCCCTTCGGGCGCACTTAAAAAGAGGCTGCTGCACAAGGAAAAAATCCAAGTGCAGCAGCCTCCTGTGTTGATGAAGGAAAAACGAAGGGAATATCCAGTTACAGATTCAGTTCAAACTGTTCCACAGTAATGGCTGCCTGACCGTCTGCAGCAAAGGTGATGCCATCGGCGGATTGCGGGGTGTAGATCCACGCTGTCATCGTCTGCTCGCCATCGTTGACAAAGACCTCCACGCTGTTTTTATCCAGCAGGATGCGAAGTTTGAGAGCGCCGTTTTGGCTGCGCACCTTGCAGCTGCGGGTATGCACAATATCGGCGCGGGAACCGGCACAGCTGCGATCCAGCGTCAGCAGCGAGGTGTAGGGGTCATAGGTCAGGCAGGTGTGATACGCTGCATCGGCTGCCAGCTTGACGGTAAAGCTGCGGTATTCGCCCGCTGCCACGGTGACGGTCAGGTCAGCAATGCGCCCGCCGATGCCGGCCAGCGCAGTTTCATTCTGTACAGTCACATCTTCGTGCAGCGTGCGCTTACCGTGGGCGGCATCCAGCTCCCGAACCGGGGTCTGAACGATGCGGCCATCTTTCAGATGCAGCTCGCGCGGGCAGATGGTCTGCCCGAACCACTTGCATCCCTGCGGCTTATCCTCGGTGTCAGACCAGGTTTGCAGCCACGCCGTCATCAGGCGGCGCCCATCGGGTGCCTGTGTGGTTTGGGTGGCGTAAAAGTCGATGCCACCGTCCACCAGCTGCACCTGTTCGCGGGTAAAGGTATGGGTTTTCTCATCATAACTGCCGACAAATGCAATCACATTGTGTCCGTTGTGGAACTCACCGGACGGACGCATTTCCATCGGTCCGACCATCAGTACATGCTTGCCGTCCAGCGGGAAAAAGTCCGGACACTCCCACATTTTGCCGTACACGTTGTTGTTGCGCGCCAGTACGGTAACAAAATGCCAGTCGAAACCGTCCTTGCTTTGGAACAGTACGGCTGCACCGCTGCCGTCCTCGGTCAGGGCAACGGTCACGGCAGAGTAGGTGCCGTCAGCTTCGCGCCAGATCTTCGGATCACGGAAGTCGAATTTGCTGTATCCTTCAGGCAAATCTTTCTGGGTCAGCACCGGGTTGCAGGCAGGTTTTTCGTAATCCAATCCATCGCCCACAGCAACGCTCTGGGTCTGAATATCCCGCATTTCACCATTCGGTTGCTTTTCAGAAACCACGCTGGTGTACATTAAGAGCTGACGGCCGTCGTCCATTTCGGTGGCCGAGCCGGAGAAGCAGCCGGGGCCGTTATCAGACGGAGAATCCGGAGCAATGGCGCAGGGCAGATACTCCCAATGCAGCAAGTCTGTGCTGACCGCGTGTCCCCAGTGCATCGGACCCCAGTGTGTTGCGTAGGGGTTATACTGGTAAAACAGGTGGTATTTCCCATGATAGAAGGAAAAGCCGTTCGGGTCATTCATCCAGCCTACATAAGGGGTCAAGTGGTAGGCAGGGCGCTCTGCCGCAGAAATGGCAGCGCTGTGCTCTTCCTCGTAATCGCGTGCTTTCTGCAAAATTGTATTGCTCATGGATTCCTCCTGGTGAAACTTATTGCTTTGCGTAATAGGCGTCAAGATACTTCTGCATAATTGCCAGATAGTCAGACAATCCGTAGGCTTCCAGTTTGTCGAGGTACTCATTCCACTCAGCATCGGTAGTACCGTTCATGATCCAGTTTGCCTTCTGGGTGTTCATGTAGGTCTGGAGATCTGCCTGAAGGTTGGAAACCTGCTCGGTGTCCTCGGTGCTCATAAAAACATTGGGGTAAACATACTTTTTGTTCATATCCGGGGTGTAAATATCCTTGATCCAGTCCAAACGGTACTGTGCATCGTCCGGGCAGGTGACATAAACGCCGTAGTAATCATCCAGAACCGCCAGAGGACCGCCGACACACTGTGCTTCGCGGACTTCAACGGGGGACGCATCGCCGAGGGGGGCGTGCTTCAGCATCGGCTCGCCCTTATCGTTGGTGGACATTTCAAAGATATTGAAACCGGTTTCATCGCCGTAGGTACCCCAGTTGTTCTGGGGAGACTGCAGGGGTGCATACATCTGGTCGAGCCAGGCACAAACCAGCGCGGGGTTCGATGCCTTGGCGGTGACAACACACTTGCCGCGCCCAAAGCCGCTGGTGAAGGAACCGTTCTGCGGGGTGATATTGCGGGTATCGGCAGTCAGTGCGGGCAGGGGTTCCCAATCGGTCAGGTTGTCGATGTTGGCAACATCCCAGCTAAAGCAGACGCCGTAACGACCGGCCTTGCCTTTAGAAACATAGGTGGACCATTCCTGCGTAAAGCATTCGGGGTCAATGAGGTTTTCAGAATACAGTTTGTGCAGCCAGTCAAGACCTTCACGGTAGCCCTGCTGAGTGGCCGCGCAGATAACCTTCAGGTCATCCGTGACGGCAATGTGGCGATCCTTATCGGCATCACCATAGCCCTCACCAAAGCCGTTGATCAGGATACTGGGATCCTGGTCACCGTTGTTGACAATGCAGGACATCGGGATGATATCACCCTCAATGCCAAACTCACTCTTGATGGCATCCGCGTTGTCACGGAAAGCGATCAGTACCTGCTCAAATTCATCTACCGTCGTCGGCATCTCCAGACCCAGGAAATCCAGCCACTTCTTGTTGATGAAGCTCATATTTCCCACCGTTTGGATCGCCGTCTTTTCAGCGCCCAACTGCTCGATCCACGGCAGCGCCCAGATATGTCCCTCGGAATCTGTACACATGGTACGGTACTCCGGGTACATCTCAAAAACCTTCTTGAGGTTGGGCATATTGTTGTCGATGTAGTCCTCCAGATTGACAATAACGCCCTGATCTGCGTAGCGCAGCAGGTCACTGTCGCTGAAATCTGCCGTAAAGACAAAATCCGTCAGAGTGCTGGGGTTGGACATATTCAGGGTGATTTTATCGCTCCACTGGTCAGCCTGAATAGCCGTCCAGTCGATATGTACATTGGTGGCTTCCTCAAGACGCTTGAAAATGGTACGGTTGTTCGGATCGGATTCACTGCCGACCGGATAGCTTGTCATACCGGTAAAGGTTACCTGCTCCGCCAGAGGAAACGAAACGGTGCCGGTAACATCTACATTGGCACCCGAATCTTTTCCGCCTCCGGCACCGCCGCCGCAGGCGGCCAGCATCATAACAGCGCTCGCCAAAGCGCCCATTTTGAGGAAATTGCGGCGTGAAATCAATTTTTTCATTGCGTTTTTCTCCTTTTTTAATATTGCGGCCGGGAAATCCCGGTCGAGTTTTCCTAACGATCAGCCCTTGACGGAGCCCGCCATAATGCCTGCATCAAAATACTTTTGGAAGAAGGGATACATGACCAGCAGCGGCAGGCTGGAAATGATAATGGTTGCATACTTGAGCAACTCGGCCATTTTTGCGCGTTCAGCCGTGCTTTGAATATCGGCAATCATACCGGATTCGGGCTGGCTTTGAATCAGGATAGAGCGCAGCACCAACTGCAGGGGCTGTTTGGAGGCACTGTTCAGGTAGATCATCGCGTCAAAATAGCTGTTCCACATAGCGACAAACTGCCAAAGAGCAAGCACCGCCACTACCGGCATACAAACCGGCAGCAAGATATTAAAGAAGTAGCGCATTTCGCTGGCACCATCCACATCGGCTGCCTCACGAAGCTCACGCGGGATCCCCTGATAGTAGGTACGGGCAATGATCATATTCCAGACGCTGAATGCACCCGGCAGGATAACCGCCCACATGGAATCCAGCAGACCGATATTGTTGATGAGCAGGTAGGTAGGGATCAGACCGCCGTTGAAGAACATCGTGATAACGAATAAGGTGTTGAAAAATTTCTTGCCCTTGAAGTCCGGCAGCGACATCGGATAGGCTGCCAGCATCGTTACGGCAACGGAAATGACGGTAAATATAACCGAATAAAGGACAGCGTTTTTGAAGCCGACCCATATCTGTTTGTCCGAGATGACGCGCTCATAGGCATCCAAGCTCCATTTGCTGAAGTCAAAGGAAATGCCCTTGTTTTGCAATGTGACGGGATCCATAAACGAAGCGATCACAATGTAAACCATCGGCACAATAATGGCGATGAGAAACACAGCCAACAGTGCATAGCCGCAGTAGAGGATGGCTTTGTCTTGTTTGGTATAGATCTGCATTCCCGACTTTTTCTTAGACATAGCGGGCACCTCCTTACAAGCCTTGCCCATCGTTCATCTTGGCAACGATTTTGTTTACAGCGATAAGCAATATGACATTGATAACTGTGTTGAACAGACCGACTGCTGTTGAAAAGCTGTAATCACCGTCTAACAGACCTTTTTTATACACATAAGTGGCGATGATTTCTGCCGAATTGAGGTTCAGATCCGTTTGCAGTGCGTAGGCTTTTTCAAAGCCGATGCTCATAATGTTGCCTGCCTGCAGGATGAACTGAATCACGACCATATCCTTGATGGCGGGCCATTCAACGGTTCGTATTTGCTGAATCAGGTTCGCGCCGTCCAGCATGGCGGCTTCTTTCAGCTCCTGGCTGGCGTTGGAAAGCGCGGCTGTGTACATAATGGAGGACCAACCTGCGCCCTGCCAGATTCCGCTGATGATGTAAATCGGGCGGAAAGCCTCCGGCAATGTCATAAAGTTGATGCCGGTATGAAACAGCCCATTTACAGGACCTGTGACAGACAGCAGAACGCGCACAATACCGCAAAGCACGATCACGGAAATAAAGTTGGGCATATACAGGACAAGCTGTACCTTCTGCTTGATCTTATTGCTTTTAATGCGGTTGAGCAGGAAGGCCAACAAAATCGGAATGGGGAAGCCCCACAGCAAGCCATAGACGCTCAGTTTCAAGGTGTTGATCAAATACCGCATGAAATCCGGCGAGGACAGGAACCGCGAAAAGTTCTTGAACCCGACCCATTCGCTGCCCCAGATGCCCTTGAACGGGTTGTATTTTTGGAAGGCGATCAGTACACCGCCCATAGGAATGTAGCGGAATACAAGGGTCAGCAATACAGCCGGCATCAGAAATAGCAGGTAGAGCTGCCAATGACGCTTAATGTACACCCATGTATTATGCAGTTTACGGTCAACCGCCATGACCGCGCTTTGGGGTGCAACTGACTTTGGTTTCATGAATCATTCTCCTCCTTTTTGATTTCATTGTACCGTTTCTTCTTTGTTTTACATTTGCACAACATGTTCTGCTCAGACCCCCTTGAATGGTGCATTTGTAAAACCCTGTGATTTATTTATACCATCACCAATCGCAAAAGTCAATGGCGTTTTCCTCGTTTTTAAGCGAATTACGGTACATTCGTGCAGCTGCACAAAAACCAGTGCGCGCGAATGTGCAATATGCTGATTTGCGTTTTTACATTTGACTAATTTGTGCATATGCACTATACTGGTATCAGAAACACAGGAATTTCCCGGACGGAGATACCTACAAAATATAGTAAAGTACATTTCTTACTTATAGAGTGTACAGAATCGAGGCAGGCCATGTCTACCAAAGTCACCATTCAGGATATTGCCAACGAGCTTCAGCTCTCCCGCAATACGGTTTCCAAGGCTATCAATAACACCGGCGTTCTGGCCGATGCCACACGGGAGAAGATCCTGCGCAAGGCTGCCGAAATGGGATACAAGCAATTTTCCTACCTTCCGGTATTTGATGGGAACAGCAACGCCGGGGATGCTTCCATTCTCCCCGTCGATAAGCGGGAAATTGCCATACTGACAACCCGTTTTTTGAATAACTCCCACTTTGCCGCAATGATGTTGGATCGCTTTCAATCAGAGCTTCAGCATCTTCACGCCTGTATGACGATCCACCGCATTTCGCCCGCTGAGCTGGCTGCAAAGGAGCTGCCGTCTTCCTTAAACACAGAGCACACGGCAGGTATCATCTGCTTTGAAGTGTTTGACTATGATTACGCCCAGATGCTTTGTACGCTGGGCATTCCGCTTCTTTTTGTGGACACACCCGTGATGGAAATGCGCCCTCCGCTGCAGGCTGATCGGCTGTATATGGAAAACCGTATTGAGATTCAGAACATGATGGCGCAGATGGCACAGCGCGGACGAAAACGTATCGCCTTTGCCGGGGATAAAGAGCACTGCCAGTCTTTTCATGAACGTTACCTGGCTTACAAAGATGCAGCCGAGCATCTTGGTATGGCAACCGACTGGCCGACCTGCGCAACGCAAAAAACACAGACAAACTATTCGGAGTATCTGTATCAGTCGCTGCGCGGTTGCCCGATCATACCGGACGCCTTTATCTGCGCCAATGATTTTATAGCAATGGATCTTATCAACGCCTTGCATCGGCTTGGCTATTCCGTTCCGGATGACATCTGGATTTGCGGATTTGATGACAGCCAAGAGGCATCATATTTTTCACCTCGGCTGACATCCATTCATATTCACGGGCAAATCATGGGGTATGCCGCCGCCAATCTGCTTATGACCCGTATTGAGGAGCCCTCGCTGAATTACCGGACTGTTTATACGGAAACAAATCTGATCCTGCGTGAATCCACAGGAGATTGAGAGGTACAGTATGCGTGACCTGTGGGACAAGCCGTGGTTTTCTGTGCTGACAAAGCTGACATACAGCGCCTATCTGAACATTTTGTGGCTTATATGCAGCCTGCCGATTTTTACGATTGGCGCCTCCACTACGGCGCTGTTTTACTGCACATTGAAAATGGCGGAGGATCGTGATGAGGGGCTTACCCGTATGTTCTTCCGTGCGTTTCGCAGCAATTTCAAGCCTGCCACAAAGCTGTGGCTTATCCTGCTGGCACTTGGCTGCTTTTTGGGCGTCGATGGCTTCGTGTTGAGCCGCCTTTGGAACACCAGTGCATTCTGGACGATTTTGACAGCGCTGGTGATCGGTGCTGCCGTGCTGTACGCCATTGTACTGCTCTACGCATTTCCCCTGCTGGCACGTTTTGAAAACACAACGCTTGGCATTTTAAGGACCTCCTTTGCCGTCGGGGTTCGCTATTTGTTCTGCACCCTGCTGATGGCGTTCATTTATGCTGTCATGGGGTGGATCACAGTTTGCGTATTCGCGCCCGCCTTTCTTTTGGGAATGGGCTTGTGTGCCATGCTATGTTCTTTCCTTTTGGTAAAAATCATTCATCTTATCGGCGGAGATCCCGATGCGGCAGATGAGGAATCGCACGATGAAGAGTGCTGATCTTGCCACGCTGCGCGCTCTGCATGGGCGCAAAAGATGGGAGCACATTTGGGCATACTACAAACTCCCCATCATAGGAGTTTTAATCGTTTTGTACATTTTCGGATATGCCGCTTATCGGCATTTCACCAAAAAAGAAGCTGTACTGTACGTTAGCCTTATGAACATTTCAGCCGGTTCTGATTTGACCGGGCAGCTTACTGACGGCTTTGCCCAATATGCGCATCTGACAAAAAAGCAGCAGGTCAACCTGCTGACCGGGCTGATTATAAATGAAACTGCCAATGCAGATGAACAATATGTCTATGCCTCTGAGCTGAAACTGCTGGCTGCTGTCAGCGCACAGCAATTAGATGTTATTCTAATGGACACCGCTGCGCGAGAGCAACTGCAAGGCGAAGAATATTTTCTTGACCTGCGTACATTGGATGCAGATTTCAGCAGCTTGGATGAATTGTCTGCCGATGGCGTAACGCTGGATATTTCCGACACGCCCCTCATAGCACAAGCCGGCTTCGAGGAATCCGTTTACCTCGGTGTCATTGCAAATGCACCGCACCCGGAGCGCGCAGCTGCCTATATTCGTTATCTTTTGAAGTAGTAAAGCTGCTTCTTTTTTGTTCGATACATTCAGCAAGGAGAGATACACATGGATATTGTAACGATTGGTGAAGTTTTGATCGACCTGACCCAGACCGGCAGGGATGAACGCGGCATTCCGCAGTTTGCGGCAAACCCCGGCGGCGCCCCCGCCAATCTGGCAGTTGCAGCTGCCCGGCTGGGCGCACAGACTACCTTTATCGGCAAGGTGGGTGAGGATGCCTTTGGCCGCTATCTGACCGAGGTTTTGCAGGAAAACAAGGTAGACACCCGCTATATGGTCACCGATGCCGACCACCCTACCACCATGGCCGTTGTTTCGGTGGATGCCTCCGGTGAACGCGATTTCAGCTTTTACCGCAGTGCCAACGCCGATGTGATGCTGCGCAAAGAGGACATCCCGGAGGAAGCCCTGAAAGCAGCCAAAATCGTGCATTTCGGCTCGGTCAGTCTGACCGCCGACCCCGCCCGCACCGCCACGCTGGACGCCGCCGCCCGTGCCAAAAAGCTGGGGGCAATCATCACCTACGACCCCAACTACCGCGCCAACCTTTGGCACAGCGAGGAAGAAGCGATTGCGCAGATGAAAGCTCCCCTGCCGCTGGTGGATATCCTGAAGGTTTCGGACGAGGAGCTGCCCCTGCTGACCGGCACCACCGACTGCGAAAACGGCACGGCGCAGCTGGCACAAAACGGCATTCGGCTGATTTTTGTCACCTTGGGTGCAAACGGTGTGTTCTACCGCTTTGGAGAGAAAACCGGTCATGTAGCCGGTGTTCCCTGCAAGGTGGGCGACACCAACGGTGCAGGCGACACCTTCTTTGGGGCAGCGCTGTCCAAGCTGTGCAAGGAGGATTTGAACACCCTGACGGCGGACAAATTGGAAGGCATTCTGGCTTTTGCCAACAAAGCGGCCAGCATCACCACCAGCCGCCGCGGTGCCATCCCCGCCATGCCCACCCTGACAGAAGTGGAGGGCTGACCCATGGCGCAGGAATTTTCCGCACGATTTGCCCGCCATAAGGACGAGCTGGAATGGCTGTTCATGGAATTGTACAACAACCGGGAAGGGTTGGAGGTTCTTGAACGGGAGATGGCAGACGCCTACGACGCCCGCAGCGCCGAGCTGAAGGCGCTGGACAAAGCCCGTGCCGCCGACCCGAACTGGTACAAGCGGGGCAATATGTTCGGCATGACGATGTACACCGACCTGTTTGCCGGAAATTTGAAAGAATTGGCAAAGAAGCTGCCCTATTTCAAGGAGCAAAAGCTGACCTATCTGCACCTGATGCCTTTACTGCAGATGCCCCACCCGCACAACGATGGCGGCTATGCGGTGGAGGATTTCGATACCGTAGACCCGGCTCTCGGCACGAATAAAGACCTCGAAAATCTGACCCGCGAACTGCGCAAGGCCGGCATCAGCCTGTGTCTGGATTTTGTTATGAACCACACTGCCAGCACCCACCGCTGGGCCATGGCGGCAAAAGCGGGCGACCCGTGGTTTCAAGCCTACTACCACCTGTTTGATGACCGCACCATCCCGGACCAATACGAGCAGACCGTGCCGCAGGTATTTCCCAACACCGCGCCCGGCAACTTTACCTGGTGCGAGGAGATGCACAAGTGGGTGCTGACCACCTTCCACGACTACCAGTGGGATCTGAACTACGCAAACCCGGCTGTGTTTGTGGACATGACCAAAAGTATTCTGCATCTGGCAAATCTGGGTGTGGAGGTGTTCCGCATTGACGCTGTGCCTTACATTTGGAAGCAGCTTGGCACGACCTGCCGCAATTTACCGCAGGTACATACCATTGTGCGGATGCTGCGCATGGTGCTGGAATGTGTCTGCCCCGCGGTCATCCTCAAGGGTGAAGTGGTCATGGCACCCAAGGAGCTGGCGGCGTACTTTGGCACACCCGAAAAGCCGGAATGCCACATGCTTTACAATGTATCCACCATGGTCAACCTGTGGGCTGCCTTGGCAAGCCGTGACACCCGCCTGCTGAAGGCACAGCTGGACGCCCTGCACGCCCTGCCGGGCAACTGCTGGTTTGTAAACTATCTGCGCTGCCACGATGATATCGGCTGGGGTCTGGATGAAGCGGCTGAGAACCGTTTTGATATTGACCCCCAAAAGCACAAGGAGTATCTCTACCATTTTTATGCGGGCGATTTCCCCGGAAGCTGGGCAAAGGGCGAGCTGTACAACTACGACCCCGCCACCGGCGATGCCCGCAGCTGCGGTACCACCGCCAGCCTGTGCGGAGTGGAGCAGGCGCTGGAATCGGGCGATGCGATCGCGCTGGACTACGCGGTCCGCCGCGACCTGCTGCTGCATAGTGTCATGGCATTTTTGCAGGGATTTCCGATGCTGAACTCCGGCGACGAGATCGCCCAGCTCAACGGCTGGGATTATAAGTCCGACCCCAATCGGGCAGACGACAGCCGCAACCTGCATCGCAGTGCGTTTAACTGGGAAAACGCAAAACAGCGCACCCAAAAGGGTACGCTGCCGAACAAGCTGTGGCAGGGCATGGAAGAACTGCGCAAAATGCGGGCAGACGAGTGCTTTGCCCCGGATGCGTGGGTAACCACTTGGGACACCCACAACCCCGGCGTCCTGGCACTGGTACGCAAGCGCGGTGAGGAAACGCTGGTGGGGCTGTTTAACTTTACCGAGTACCCGGCAGGGGCCTGTCTTGACGCTTTGGGCGGCAGCTACCGTTCCGCAGACGGTCAGCCCGTCTGGCTGGCGGATGTAGAACTGGAACCGTATCAGGCACTGCTCGTGAAGAATGTATAAGCCTTGAGGCAGACATATATCCCCGTTCGGCTGCACCATCCATGCAGGTGGTTATGAAATGATTGTCAGGCATTTTACGTTTATGCCTTCAGAATTGGTCTAATTAGAAGTTTTCTTCCTTTCCGTGTTGTATCGTTATTCTGTGTAACCCATTAGAATGCACTTTCCGGCGAGAAAAAAGAGCCTGGAGAACCTTACCGATTTGGTAAGGCCCTCCGGGCTCTTTTTACTCCAGTTAGTATCAGTCGGTCAATAGTAAGTGCAAATCGCTTACGAGACGTTCACAATTCACGGCGACAAGCCACCTATGACGGATTTCATCAGCAGGGCTTGCTCATCATCCAAAACTGCAATCCGTTATCTGCGGCGCTCGTAAAGTGATATTCTCTCCCTCACTTCCCGCTTTCAGGGAAGATGATTTTGTTGACAAAGAAGAAAATCACCATAGACACGCCGCCGTTCAAAACCGTCGTGCCGATGTTATAAATAAAGTCCGGCACCAGCAGCCCGGCTACGGCAACCCATACGCAGTTGATGGAGTTGACGATGCAGGTGATGACGCAGAAAGCCAGCACATACCACGCAATCTGCTTGCCTAAATTGCCCTTACTGCGGAACACGAAATTGCGCTGGATCGGGAAGTTGATACATTCACCAATCACCATAGCAATCATGTAAGCGCAAAAGTACGGCAGCCCGCCGTGGGCGGCATCGTAGCCGAGGATGTTCCACTTGAAGGTTTCCCCAAACAGGGTCACATCCACGCCGGGCCAGCCGAAATCCACCACCGGCAGACTGCTGAACGCAGCGGGCAAAAATTGCAGCAGCAGATACTTGAACACGGTAATCAGGTTCGACACGATGACGAACAGACCGCCCTCGCGCACCCACTTGGCTGCGGCGGGGTGTTTAGCCGCAAAATTATTCCAAAACTGCATAATGCAACCTCCATCAAGCGCCGCGCAGACGCTTTTCCATCTGCGCATTCAGCACCACATTCTTAATTGCTTCATAAATCACCCGCACAAGACCCAGGATCCAGAAGCCCTGCAATTCCATGACAATGCCGTCCACCATGCCCATGCTGATGGCACCGTTCGTCATCTTTGCCAGGGCGCGAAGGGGCATATTGTACTGGAACAAGATGTTCAGGTCCGGCTTGCCGCGCTTATAGCTGACATCCAGCAGGATCGTCAGCACAAGCCAGACAAACCAGCCCAGCGGGCTGCGGGCGTGGTTCAGTTCGCCCAAGGTCAGATTGCGGTCAATTTTGGTTTTGCCATTCGGGATGGGATGCCCCAACAGCTTTTCAAAGTCTGCATCGGAAACGTGCAGCACATCGCCCTTATAATAGCAATCCAAGTCCCTATCCTCATACGGATGCACGGTAGCCGTTCCATGTACGGAGATTTTCTCGCACAGCCGGATGTCCTCCACGCTTGCGCCGACAAGCAGCTCGTACTCGCCGCCCTCGATTTCCCAGCGGTTAGCCTTGACATTCCAGAAACGGAACGCCTTATCGTCCAGCGTAATGGTGATGCGCTGTTTCTCACCGGGGGCAAGCGTTACGCGGGCAAAGCCTTTCAGTTCCTTTGCAGGGCGGAAAAGATCACTGTTCTTTTTGGCAACATACAGCTGCACAATTTCCGTTCCTGCCACACTGCCGGTGTTCGTTACGGTAAGGCTGACCCCCTGTTCATCGGCAGCCATATCGCTGTACGCAAACGTCGTGTAGCTCATGCCATAGCCAAACGGGAAGCGCACAGCTTTTTCCGCCGTGGTAAAGTAGCGGTAGCCGATGTACAGCCCCTCGCGGTACTCCACGGTCTTGCGGCGGGTGGCAAAGTCGGCGGCGCTGGGGATGTCGGCGTAGGTCAACGGCCATGTTTCTGCCAGCTTGCCGCAGGGATTGACCTTGCCGGTCAGCGCATCCGCAACGGCGCCCGCCCCCGCCTGACCGCCTAAGGCGGCGTACAACAGGGCTTGGCAGTTGTCCAGCCACGGCGTTTCGACTACGCTGCCGCTGTACAATACCACGACAATTTTCGGGTTGACGGCTGCCACAGCCTGCAGCAGATCCACCTGATTTTGCGCAAGGTGCAGATTGCTGCGGTCAAGACCCTCACTCTCGGCGATTTCATCCAGACCCATGCACAAAACAACTGTATCCGCCTGTGTCGCCAGTTCGCAGGCGGATTTCTGCAAAGCAGCATCCGGCTTACCGTGGCGGTCAAAGCCCTGCTGATACCCGATGACATTCAACTCGGAGTCGATCAGCTTATCCAGCAGCACATCCACCTGTGTCGAGTTCACCATACTGGAGCCTGCGCCCTGATAGCGCGGATTTTTGGCAAAGTCGCCGATGACAGCCACCTTGCTACCCGCCGCCAACGGCAGCAAAGAGCCCTCGTTTTTCAGCAGCACAAGGCTTTCCGCGGCGGCGCGGCGGGCAAGCGCATGATGGGCTGCCGCATCAAACTCACGTGGGGCAGCGTCCAGCGCAGCCTTGGTATCAAACACCAGCGGCAGCAGCTCTGACAAGCGGGCGTCGATGTCGGATTCAGAGATTTTCCCGCTTTCCACCGCTGCCAGCAGTTCGCGCACGCTGTCCCCGCCGGGCGCGGGCATTTCCAGCGTGGAGCCGTTTTTCACACCCAGCGCGTGGTCGTTGCTTCCGCCCCAGTCGGTGATGACCGCGCCGTCAAAGCCCCACTCACCGCGCAAAATCTCCATGAGCAGGTGCTTATTCTCGTTGGCATACGTACCGTTCACAAGATTGTACGACGACATAATGCTGTGGGGATGCCCCTCTTTGACGGCAATTTCAAACCCGGTCAGGTAAATTTCCCGCAGGGTGCGCTCGTCCACGATGGAATCCGAAGCCATACGCCGCGTTTCCTGACTGTTGACGGCAAAGTGCTTCGGGCAGGCAGCTACGCCCTTGGACTGGATGCCGCGAATATATCCCGCCGCCAGCTTGCCCGCGAGATACGGGTCCTCGGAGAAATACTCAAAGCTGCGCCCGCACAGCGGGTTGCGCTTCATATTCAGCCCCGGTCCCAGCAGCACCGACACTTCCTGCGCGGCGGCTTCCTCGCCCAAGGCTGCGCCGATTTCCTCGCCCAAGGCGGCATCCCAGCTGTTCGCAACAGCCGACGCTGTGGGGAAGCAGGTGGCGGGCACGCTGGGATTCAGCCCCAAGTGGTCGCTCTCCCCCGCCTGCTTGCGCAAGCCGTGGGGGCCGTCCGACAGCCAGATCTGCGGGATGCCGTGTTCGGGCATACCCCGCGTTTTGAAGGTTTCCGCGCCGGAAAGCAGGGCGCATTTTTCTTCCAAGGTCAATTCTTTCAGCAAAAGTTCTGTATTTTGCATATGGTTTTCCCCTCTCATAAAAAAAGCCGCATCCAACGCCTGCAAGCAGACATCAGACGCGGCTTTTATTCAGCAGTTGTTAGAGCAAAGAATGCTTACTCTGCCGCCAGCGTGACCACAGCCTCGTTGATGGAGTAGGTGGTGCTGGAGCCCCAGCCGGAGACGATTTCGTCGTGGGCGGGGATGGTCAGCTGCTTGCTGCCGTCCTCACCCTCGGTGATGGGCACCGTCAGGGCATCGCTGCCGTTCAGGGTCATGGTAAGTGCATCGTCCTGCGCATCCACCAGCGTGCCGGTGATGGAGGCAGAGCCGTCAGCGGCAGTCAGCGTGCAGACCTTGTGGGAGTAATCCACCAGCAGCACGGCATCCGTTGCGGTGGGCGTCTCACCCTGCACCAGCTCATAGCTGCCCGTGTACTGCTCGGTGACCAGATCCTCGACCTGCACTTCAAACGTAGCGGTTGCACCCAGGAAGGAGGCCGTCACGGTCTTGGTGCCTGTGGTGTCGCTGTCGTAACCGGTGAAGGTCAAGCGACCGCCCCAGATGGACTCCTCCGCACCGTTGGCGCGGGTAGCCGTGACAACCAGCTCAGCCGGGTTGAAGGTGTCGCCCGTGTAGAAGGTGCGCAGGTTGGAGGCATCGATCGTCAGGCTCTTGGCAGGGGCATAGGGCTGACCGTAGATGTTGATGTTGCGGGTGAACGCACCGCCCATAACGCCATAGCTCAGGCTGGCTTCCATGCTGTATGCGCCGTGGTCGGTGTCAAAGACGAAGACATCCGCATCTGCGCCGCCCTCCACATCGGTGGGGCGCACGGTGCCGTCGGCGTCCTGATTGCCCAGCAGATGAATGACGAAGTTCTTCTCGCCGTTTTCATCGTAGTTGTACCAGTAGCCGTAAACATGGGAGATAGAGTCGCCGCCCACGGAGGTGTTGGGACCGCTGAAGGAACCCCACATCGAACCGTCGGTGTAGCAGTACATATCCAGACAGGCCGGATCCACGATGGTGCTGAAGCCCTCGGTGTACTGCCCCTCGAAGAAGTAGGCGACTTCCCCGTTCGGCTCCTTGGCTTCCCAGGTTTCCTGCGGGATGGCAACCAGGTCATCCAGCGTCTTGGAGGTGAACTCGTTGTCGTTGTAGTTCATAACAGGACCATCGGCAGAAGTCTGCGCCGCATCGGGGGCAACCTCCGCATTGTCGGCCGAGGGCAGGCTGCTGCTCTGCAGGGAGAAACCGCCCACGCAGACCGCAGCGACCACGACCACCGCACCGGCGGCAGCAAACTGTTTGCCGGTGGCTTTTGCCTCGCCGGTTTTCGTCTGCTTGCAGAAGCAGGCAATCACGCTGAGCAGGCAGGCAATGAACGTGCCGACCATATAGAACACGCACAGACCGGCGTTGCCGCCCGCAAAGGTGACATGGTTGATGACGTCGGCAAAGACGAAATACAACTGCACAACGACAAGATACAGGGCGATATTATAAATGACCGCCTGAATCAGTGCGCTGAACGGAACGGAAACAAAGAAGAAAACGAGCGAAGCGGCAGCACCGACCAGCAGCACCACGCCGGCCATCGTGCCGGAGTGACCCAGAGGGGCAGCCGTGGCCTGTGTGAGCAGGAATACAATGCCGGTGATCAGCGCGACCAGCGCTGCGGCAAGGCAGAACCAGCTGCCCAGCCCTTTATTTTTCAAGCCTTTATTCATCAGGTTCCACCTCCATCAATTCTTTTTGGCGGCACGATTCTTCCGCTTTTCCTCGGAGAAAACGTCCGTGTAGGTATGCAGCACATACATCACGACAGCGGCAACGGCCAGTGCGCAGAACACAACATCGAGAGCGCGCAGGGTCGTCTGCCACCACGGGGCCGCGTCGGAAACGACAACGTCCTCCGCGCCGGAGCCGCCCATAGAGGACTGCAGCATGACGTAGTACAGATAATGGTTGGAGTCGATGACCTTCTGCAGCAGGTCGCCGTCATCGGTGCTGGTGATCAGCTTCTCGATTTCGTTCGGGCGGGCGGTATCCAGGCAGAAGATGTTGTTGCCCGCCATCAGCATTTCGGGGGCGGAGGAATACTCGGACGCAGTCAGCGCATCGTCGATGATGTAGCCGCCGTAGTTCCACTCGTCGCGCAGGATGTGCTGGATGCCCTGGTTGGCGGCAGCGTACATAACGCCGATACGGTTGTAAGCGGTCATAACGCCGAGAGAATCGCCCTCAGCCAGAGAACCCTCAAAGGCGCGCATATAGATCTCGCGGATGGCCTGCTCGTTCGCAAAGGTGGAAATGCCCTGACGACCGGCTTCCTGCTCGTTCAGGAAGAAGTGCTTGACCGTACCGATCAGACCCTTGTTGCGCATACCGTGGGAAACGGCCTTGGCAGCATAGTAGCTGAGAACGCCGTCCTCGGAGAAATACTCAGAGGTACGACCGGAGTAGGGAGAACGCAGGGTGTCCGCGCCGGGCGCGTAGGCGATGGGGATAGACGCATACAGCGCATCCTCGCCGTACATCTCGCCAAAGCGGGTCTGTACATCGTGGTTCCAGGTTGCGCCGACGATGGGCAGCGTAGCCCAGCCGGTGCAGTTGCGGCGGTCACCGTACTTAAACTGACCGTTCATGCCCTCGGGACCATCGACGATGGTGCAGCCGGGCTTGTTGACAGCCTTGACAGCCTTGATGCCCTTGGAGTCGCCCATGTTGATGAGCAGATCGCTCAGCGTCAGCTGAGAAAGGAAGTCGTTCCACTTCGGGTCGTCGAAGGCAACGCCGATCATATCGCTGAAGTTGATCTTCTCATCCAGCTCCACGCCGAGGTTGAAGTCGGAAACGCTCTTGGCGTCGGCTGCCTTGACGTAGGTCTGCATATTCAGACCGTTGTACAGCTTATCGTTGACCGTCAGGGTCTCCAGCGTGGTGGGGTAGGTCGTATCCCACGCGCTGCGGGACAGGTAGGTGATTTTTTCGTCGTCGTTCGCCCAGTAGTTCACATCAGCGTCGTCGAAGGTATTCGTGACTTCCACATCGCTGTTGTAACGGGAGTTGCGGTACTTCTGGGTATCGACCTCGGTGTTGGGGGCGGTCCAGGTGGCCACGGCGGCGGTGTTGCCGGTGACGACATTGCCGTCCTGATCGATCAGCTTGCCCGCAACGGCGTCACCGCACTTGGCGGCCAGCACATTGTTCAGTGCCTCGTGTGCGCCGTTGCCGACGGCGAAGTAGTAATCGCCCGCATCGAGGATGTAGCCCTTTGCGCCGTTGGCGTCATAGGACGCGAGGAAGTAGCCGGGCACATCGACCGTGACAGTCTCGGATGCACCTGCAGCCACGTCGATCTTGTCATAGCCCAGCAGCTGGATCGAGGACTTTTCGACGTTGTTCTGCTTGTCGTAGTCGGTGTAGGGGGACTGTCCGTACAGCTCCACGGTAGCCTTGCCGTCCCTGTCGCCGGTATTGCTCACCGTGACGGTCGCCGTAAAGGTGTCGGTGTCGCTGTTGTAGTCCAGTTTGTCAAGGCTGTACTCATAGTTCGTGTAGGACAGACCGTAGCCGAAGGGGAAGCAGACCTCCTCGGCGTAGTTCCAGCCGTCGGTCGAGGCTTTGGTGCCAACCGCGGAATCGGCGTTGCCCTGACCGAGGATGGTGTCCTCGTAGCGGGTCTCGTAGTAGCGGTAGCCGACGTAGATACCTTCGTTATAGCTGACAAAGCTGTCACCTGCCGCGCGGGGCGTTTTGCTGCCGTAGTTGTAGGCGTGCAGGCCGAAATTCTCGGCACTGGGCGCAGACAGGGAGTTGGCGGCAAAGGTGGCGGTGGTGTGACCGGAGGGGTTGACCTCACCGGTCACAACGCGGATGGCGCCGGGCATACCGTAGAAGCCGGGGTTGCCGACCCACAGCACAGCGTCAACATTGTACTCGTCCAGCCAGTCCATCTCCATCGCAAAGACGGAGTTCAGCAGGACGACGGTTTTCTTGAATTTGCCGGAGTCCTTGATTTTCTGGAAGATCGCTTTCTCGTTGTCGTCCAGCTCCAGCATACGCTTGCCCTTGTCGTTGACCATCGCAAGGTCGTTGCCCTCGGTGGCAAAGCGGGACAGCGTAACAAACGCGACATCGCCGTAGGACGCAAACGAGTCGGTGACGCTGCCGGTGAACAGCGCCGGGTCATATTCGCCCACGCTGGAAACGCTTCTTTCTTTCGGCGCTTCGGCGGAAGCGTAGGCGTCCAGCACGGTTTGGTTCACGTTGAAGCCGGCATCCTGCAGGGCGTCAACGGGGGTTTTCTGGTAATCCGGGTTTGTGGAGGAACCGCCTGCCGTGCTGCGGAACACCGGGTCGATGCTGCCGCGGCCAAAGACCGTGACGTTGCGCTCAGACTCGGAAAGCGGCAGGGCATTGTTGCGGTTGTAGAGCAGCACGCTGCCCTCTTCTTCTTCCTGCTCACAGAACTGATAAGCGGCTTCGATGTACTTTTCGTAGCTTGCGTCAGACAGGGTGCCGTCAGCGGAGAACTCCGTGCCGCCGTAAGATGCGTCACCGCCTTCGATGCCGAGTGCGTGGTTGACTTCGCCTTCCTGCTGGAACGCAATAGTCGTTCCGGTCAGGACAAGGTTGGCCACCAGCACAGCCGCGCCGGACAAGCCCAGCCAACGGCGGGACTTGCTTGAGGTTTCCTTTTGTGCCATAGGTTTTTCTCCTTCCTTAACTGTCACAGATGAATGATACGATGCGCTTGCTGCCAAGGACTGCGCACTTCCCTTTTGCAGAAACCGTTCATATCTTTTTCACAAAGCTATCATAAAGGGAAGCGTTGACCGGGTCAATGGAGTTGGCGCAAATGTCAAAAAACACAGCACAAATGACACAAAAGCAAAGCGACTGCCGAAAGGCAGTCGCTTTTGGGTTATGCAGTTTCTTTTTGGCTTTTCCCGCAGGGGAAGGTGACCACCAGGTAAAAAATCGAGTCCTCCACAAAGCAGTCTGCCGTGCCGCCGTACAGCTCGGCAATGCTTTTGATGCTTTTTATGCCGTAGCCATGCTCCTCGGTATCCTGTTTGGTTGTGACGATAGCGCCGTCCCGCAGCGTCGGCGGTGCGGGGGTGTAGTTCTGCACGCGGATGACCGCCATGTCACGGCAGCGGCTGATGTCCAGTGTGATGACCCGCTTAGACGCATCGCTTACCTGCGTCAGACACTCAATGGCATTGTCCAGTGCATTGCCCAGCAGTGAGTAAATGTGGTAGTGCTTCATATCCTCCAGGCAGCTGCCGTCTGCCGAGCAGACCAGCTGAATACCTGCCTGCCCGCAGAGTGCCGACTTTTGGGTCAGTGTGATGTCCAGCGCCTTATTCCCGGTGAGATAGCGCAGGTTCAGGTTGTCCATCTCTTCTTCCAAACGGGCGCGTTCCTCATCTGTGGCGCGGGAATACTGCTGTTTCAGGTCATGGTAGCGGATGTTGATTTTTTCCATGTCTTTTTTTGCCTGCTCATACTGCTGCTTGTCACATTCCAGCAGCTGCGCCAGCGTTTCATTCTCGTGTTCCAGACTCTTGATGCTGCAATTTGAAAATTCCAGCGCCAGAATCGTGATGGCAAACAGGATGCAGAACGCATTCAGCGCCAGATAGGCGGTCAGGTAGGACTCTGCGCTGCTGTCCAGGACATCCTCCAGCACAACACTCAGGTAGACCGCGGCAATCAGGAAAAAGCCGGTGTAAAGCACGGTCTTGACATTGTCAAACAGCAGGCGCCCGCGCCGGATGCGCAGGGTGAACAGCAGGTAGATGACCAGACAGACCACAAGGTTGCTGAAAAGCAGAATGACAAAGTTGACGAGCCTGTCTGTGCGGCCATGCTGAAGCAGCCAAATAATAGGCATACAGGCCAGCTTACTGGCAATGTGCTGCACCGCGTAGGCACAGGTTGTATAAAACAGAGCGTGCAGCGGGCTGCAGTCAAAGCTGAACCATATCAGACCAAACAGCAGCGTCGTATACAGCAGCAATCTTGCCCAAAGCGGCAGAAATGCCAGGGTGTCCGTCAGTGCGAGAAAGCCCCATACACCCGCCGCCAACCGCGGAACGAAGCAGCTGCGGCGCTGCCCCCACGGGACAAACAGGCAGGCGCATAGAATCATACCCAGCTGGATTTGCTGGTTCAGTATCCAATTTATGACCGGCACGGGTCTTCCCACTCCTTTTTTGCCATATATCGAGAGAATGCTTCGGTGAAGGCGTCCTTGTAGGTGCGCCCGATGGGCAGTGCCGCCCCGCCGATATAGACATTCATACGGCTTACCGCCGTGATACAGCGCAGGTTCACAAGATAACTGGCGCTGCATCGCACAAAGCCGTAGGGCGTCAGCTGCGCCGCGATTTCCTGCATCGAACCGCGGTTTTTGATAATCTCGGTCTTACCGTCCCCGCCGCACAGGTTGTACAGCAGGTCGTGCTGGCGCACCTCCACATAGGCGATTTCCGCTGCATCCAGCAGCCGCGTCACGGTGCCGTCCTTGACGACAATGTGCGGCGGCGCAGTCTTTTGACCGGCGCGCTTTTGCAGCACCTTCAGCGCCCGCGTCAGATACATATGGAAGGAGTACCACTGTATCGGCTTTACAATAAAGCCCAGCGCGCCGACACTGTACCCGTTCAGCGCGAATTGCTGCAAATTCGTGCAGAAAATGAGGATGACGTCTTGATCTGTCTCCCGGATTTTTTCGGCCAGTTCCATGCCGGACATCTGCGGCATATCAATGTCCAGATATAAAATGTCAAAATCACGGTCTTTCGCCGCCAGATAGACTGCCGCGCAGTCGAACTCCTGTACATTCAGTTCTGTGCCGTTCTCCGCGCTAAACCGCGCCAGCGCCTGTTTCAGTTGGTCTCTTTCTTGTTTTTCATCGTCCACAATGCCGATTCGGATCACCGTGCGTTCCTCCCTCCGCGCAAGGATCTATATAAATATGATATACCCCCGAACGCAGCCGCGTCAACCTTTTACGAGCGAATCGTCCAATTTTTCCAAGACATTTTCGGAATGCTGCGTGCTGCGCATGGAAGATCCTTGACCACTACGGTGGCAAAGGAATAAAAAAGCAGCAGATACATCGGCAAAATAACAGCACAGCCCCCGCCGGAAACTCATAGAGCTTGGCGGGGGCTGTACTATTTTAATCAGCCAATAGTTAAATCAGGCCCATCAGGCTGGGCAGGCCCAGAGACAGAGCCGGGATGTAGGTGACGGCCAGCAGGGCGGCAACCAGTGCCGCAAAGTAGGGGATCAGCTTGGACGTGACCTGCTCGATGGAGACATGGCCGATGCCGCAGCCGACGAACAGAACCGAGCCGACCGGCGGGGTGATGTTGCCCAGGCACATATTGAAGATCAGCATAACGCCGAACTGGATCTCCGTCATGCCAAAGCTGGTGGCGATGGGCAGGAAGATCGGGGTGAAAATCAGGATGGCCGGGGTGATGTCCATGAACATGCCGATGACCAGCAGGATGATGTTCATGAGCAGGAAGATGATGTACTTGTTGTCAGTCAGGCTCATCAGGCCGTTGGAGATGGCTGCCGGGATGCCAGAGTAGGCCATAACGAAGGACATGGCGGAGGAGGCAGAGATCAGGAACAGAATGATGCCGGACGTTTTGGCGGAGTTGAGCAGGATGCCAAGGAAGCCTTTGAAGTCGATGCTCTTATAGATGATGGAAAGAATCAGGCAGTAGAGAACCGCGACACCTGCGCCCTCAGTGGCGGTGAAAATACCGGAGACGATGCCGCCGATGACAATGACGATCAGCAGCAGAGACGGCACGGCGTCCCAGACGGTCTTGGCAATGCTCTGGCTGTGGTCAATGCCGGTGGCTTTCATGCCGGCCTTTTTTGCGCCGATGAACGCAACGACCATGCAGCACAGGCCCATCAGGATGCCGGGAATGTAACCGGCCATGAACAGCGTGGAGATGGAGACACCGCCCGCGACGGTGGAGTAGACAATGAAGGCAGACGTCGGGGGAATCAGCAGGCCGGTGGGGGCGGAGGCAATGTTGGCGGCGGCGGAGTAGGCGGGGTCGTAGCCGTTTTCTTCCTCAATGGGGCTGATGCAGCCGCCCATGGCGGATGCGGCAGCAACGGAGGAGCCGGACAGCGCGCCGAACAGCATGTTGCCCAGGATGTTGGCCTGCGCCATGGAGCCGGGGATCTTGCCGACAAACAGCTGGGCAAAGTTGACCAGGCGCTTGGCAATACCGCCGTTGTTCATGATGTTGCCGGCCAGAATGAACAGGGGCACAGCAAGCAGCGAGAAGCTCTCCACGCCGGAGTTCATCTTCTGCATCGTGATAAAGGTAATTTGGTCCCAGGACAGGGTGGACATGGCGGTCACGATAGACGACGCCACAATGCTGATGGAGATAGGCACGCCGAGGAACAGCAGCACGCCGAACACGGCGAACAGGATAACGGTGGTCATGGTGATACTCATTTGTCTGCACCCTCCTTAGATTCAACTTTTTCGCCGGTGATGTCCTCATAGATGTTGATGATCTGCGCCAGGACGATGAACACGCCGGAAATCGGGGCGATGGAGTAAACCAGGCTGCGGGGAATACCCAGCAGGGCCGAGAACTCGCGGCTGGCAGAGACAGCCAGCTTAAAGCCGCCGATAGTGAATACGAAGATGGCCATCAGCAGAATCAGACCATCAATGACCACCAGCAAAGCGGTGTGCGCCTTGCCGGTGAATTTATCGCGGATGAGGGTCAGGGACATGTGCTCCCGGGTGGAGAAGGCGTAGGCCGCGCCGATGAAGCCGGTCCAGATCAGGCTGTAGCGGACAAGCTCCTCGGTGAAAGCCACGGGGCTGTTGAGGATATAGCGGGAGAAAACCTGAATCAGAACCAGCACCGTCATAAAGGTAAGCAGTACGGCACAGGCAATGCTCAAAATTTTGTCCATCCAGAATTTGATGGCAGCAAAGGTGTTTTTCATGGCTTACTCCTCCCCTCTTGCGGCGTCGATGGTATCCAGCAGCGTCTTGACGCCGGGATACTGCTCCTCGTAGGCTTCAATCATGGGCTGGGTTGCCTCGCGGAAGGCTTCCTTGTCGACGTCATAGACGAACTCAACGCCCATCGTCTCCTGTGCTTCCTTGACGGCCTCCTCCACAGCGGTGTCCCACATGACCTTGTGGGCGTCGGTGGAATCGTGGGCGGCCTCCAGAATGATTTCCTGATCCTCGGGGCTGATGGTCTCCCAGACCTTCTCACTCATGATGAGGACGTCGGGGATCATGGCGTGCTGGTCCACCGAGTAGACCTTGCAGACCTCGCCGTGCTTGCCGGTGGTCAGGGCGGTCTCGTTGTTCTCGGTGCCGTCAATGATGCCGGTCTGCAGCGAGGTGTAAACGTCGCCGTAGGACATGGCGACGGGAATGCCGCCCAGATAGCTCATCATGTCGGTCTGGCTCTTCATATCCTGCACGCGGATCTTCAGGCCCTTCAGGTCGGCGGGCGTGCGGATGGCGCGATCCTTCGTGTAGAAGGAGCGTGCGCCGGAGGTGTAATAGGTCAGCGTGACAAAGCCGTCGTCACCGGTGGAGAGGAAGAAGTCCTGCATCTCCTGCGAGTCCATGACATGGTAGAAGTCATCGGTATCGTTGAAGATATAGGGCAGGCCGAAGGTGTTGAAGGCATCATTGTAGGTAGCCAGACCGGGTGCAGAAACCTTGGTCATGGCGATAACGCCGGCCTGCAGCTGCTCAAGGTTCTCGTTTTCGCTGCCGAGCTGGCCGTTGGGGAAGATCTTGACCTGGATGCGGCCATCGGTCTTTTCAGCGACCTCGTCCGCGAACTGGGTCATGGCGATGTGGACAGTGTGGGTCTCGGACAGGCCGTGGGCCAGAGTCAGCACCAGCGGATTCTCAGCGCTGTAGCCGGTGGAGTCGGCGGTGGTGCCGGACGCGCCGCAGCCGGTCATAACACCCAGACTGAGCGCAGCCGCAGCAGCCAATGCTGCGAATTTTTTGAACATGGTATTTCTCCTTCTTGTATGTATGCCGTTTTCCCCTTGGCCCCCTTTGAGAGGGGGCTGCCGCCGCAGCGGCTGGGGGAGAGAACCGTGCCATTACCCGAAACATTTCGGGCTGCGGCAAGGTTCAACCCCTCCGCCCCTACGGGGCACCTCCCCTGCCAGGGGAGGCAAGAAGCTGGGTCACATCCCGATCAAATCAAACTGTTCGAACGAGACAAGTACCTCGTGATCCTTCTTGGGGTTGGGGTACTTGATCTGGACGCTCTTGAGGCGCTGGCTGTAGTACCAGCCGCTCTCGGCCTCCTCAAACTTGCGGCGGTGCAGGAAGTGCGGCAGCTCTTTGCCGTCCACCTGCACATAGAACGGGGACTTCTCGCGGTGGATCATATCGAGGTACATGCTCTCGACGGCGGTCTCGTAGCTGCCCTCATTCGTGAAGGTCACGACGGTCTTGACGCCTGCCTTGACGGCGATCTTCGTCTTGAGATACGCGCCCTTGCGGTAGTCGTTCGTGTGGCCGTCATCCTCGTACAGCGTGAACTCGGAATCCACATCGGGAGCCATCAGGATGTCCAGCGCGGTGGTCTTTTCGGTCATCAGGTTGTGCAGCTTGTTGCCGCTCATCGGGAGAATGGCACCGCTGCGCACAAACAGCGGGATGCTGGCAATATCAACCGGCACCTCAATCGTCTGGCCGGGGGCGTATTCCTCGCGGGTGTAGAAGTCGTAGAACCGCTCGTTTTCGTTCTCGGTCACGGGCAGGTAGACCGGGCGGACGGTCTGGCCCTTTTCAACGACGTTCGCAACCAGCAGAGAATCACCGAACATAAAGTCCACGCCCTCATCGTAGGTGGCCGGGTCGTTCTGGAAAACGCTGAACGTCGGCTGCCAGATGGGCAGGCCGTTCTCATGCGCGCGCTCCATCAGGGAATACAGCGTCGGGCTGAGCTTATAGCGGAAGTCAATCGCGTCCTTGATGTACTGCTTTTTGTCGCTGTACATCCACGGCTCGGTGACGGTGTTGTCGGTGTTCGTGGAGTGGATGGAGAAGCGCGGCTGGAAGATGCCGTTCTGCACCCAGCGCACGAACAGTTCGCCCTCCGGCGCGGGGCCGAAGAAGCCGCCGATGTCGCAGCCGTGGTTGGACACGCCGCAGAGCGCCATGCCCAAGATCGTAGCAATGTTGTATTTCAGGGTATCCCAGCAGGTCAGGTTGTCACCGGCCCAGACCTGCGCATAGCGCTGGATGCCCGCATGACCGGAACGGCAGACCGAGAACGGGCGGCAGTCGGGGTCATACTCCTCGATAGCCTCGTTGGACAGCTGGCACATCAGGTTGCTCATGACCGGCTTCATCGTGCCAATCGTGCTGCCCTTGCCCTCAAAGTAAACCTTTGCGTCCTTGTCAACGAGGGAGTCATACTCGCAGTTGTCGTTCCAGATGGAACGGCAGCCGTATTTCAGCAGCGCGTCCTTGATGTACTGCTTCCAGTGCAGGCGGGTGGATTCCTTCGTGTAGTCCACAAACAGGCCGGGGCCGCCCCACCAGGTACCGACAGCCAGACCGTCAAGACCTGCATTGTCGTCGGAGGCGGGCAGGAACATGCCCTTCTCCTTCATCTCGTTCAGCAGCGGATGGACGAGCAGCATACCGGGCTTGATGTTGGGCGAGACAACGATGCCGCGCTTTTCCATCTGGGCGAACCAGTCTGCCGGGTCCTTGAAGCGCTTGTGGTTCCATGTGAAGGTGCAGCGCTTGATGCCCTCGGCGGTCTCAACGGCGCAGTAGCCGCTGGACAGCTGGAAGCCGTCGGCAGGGATGCCTTCCTCGCGGGTCGTGTCGATGAAGTCCAGCACAGCATCGTCGCTGTTCTCGGGCAGCTCAGGGTAGTACATCGAGCTGCCGAGGTAGCCCAGCGCGGCCTTCGGCAGCATGACGCTCTTGCCGGTCAGGTCGGTGTAGCGCTCGATGATCTCGCGGATGGACGGGCCTGCGATCAAAAACAGGTCAATGTCGCCCGCGTCGGTGCGGTAGGACGAGTAGCGGTGCCAGTAGTTGCGCTTCTCGCGGCCCATGTTGAAATCGCACTCGGCGGTATTGTGGTAGAAGTAGCCGACAGCCTGCTTCGTGCCGCGGTTCAGGCGGATATAGAACGGAATGTGCTTGTAGAGGGAATCCGTCTCCTTGGCGTTGTAGCCCATGGCGTCGCCGGGAGCCATATTCATGTATTTCTCGGCCTTGTTGATCTCGCCGGATTTCTCGCCGAAGCCGTAGAAGCAGTCGTCGGCCTCGATCTGGCTGGCGTGGATGCGGCGGTGGTTGCTGTCCTCGCGGTAGGCCAGGTCGGGAATATCGGCGTGCAGCAGGCTGCCGTCCTTATCATAGACCATGATGCGGAACGGTGCCTTCTCGATGACGACCTTGAGACGCGCCCCCTGGATAACGGCCTGCCTGTCGCCGTCGGTCAGGGCTGCGGCGGCGGACTGGACGCGCTTGCGGCAGTTCTTCATCAGCTCGTCGGTGCGGGACTCCCATGCGGTCATAGTCAGGCTGTAGGAGGCTTCATCCCAGTCGCCGTCAAAGCCCGCGCGGATGCGCAGTATATCGTCGGTCAGGAACCAGATGCGCAGCTCTACAGCGTTGGTGGCTACGGAATAATAGCTTCCGCAGTCCTTGACAGCGCCGCCGGTGTAGCACACTTTCATAGATTTTCTCCTTTCTATTTTGCGTATAATTGAATGGTGGAACTTGTTATTTGGCAGACAATGTGCATATTGTACAAAATAGCATAATATATTTTGTTCAATCTGCGCATTGTGCCCTTCTTCGCCTTTATAATAACAAATCCTTCACAAAATTTCTGCCGTATTTGTAATGCAAATGTCGCAAAATGTGATATAATCGTGGTAGAGACAAAATTTTACAGGAGGCGTCGCTCATGATCCTGCAAAAAATGCCGCATTACGTGGATTCCATTCTGACGCAGGAGGATGCCAGTGCCGCCCTGCAGGACGGTCAGGTTGTCGTGGGCCTGTATACAAACCGGGAGAATGTCCAGTCGGTGGTCCACTCCCACCCGTATTATGAGATGATACTGCCGGTGGCGGGCAGCAGCGTGCGCTACTCCGTCGACGGCAGTGTCTACGATCTGCACCTGGGGGAGCTGATACTGTTCCCAGGCGAGATGTACCACTCCGGCAAGTTCAACATCACGGACACGACCTCGGAGCGGCTCGTCGTGCAGATAGCTCCCGGCATCTGGGAGCGTGCCTGGGCGCAAAGCGGCCTGCCGCGGCATGTCTGGTCGGGCGATCCTGTCATTCTGGACACTGACGCCGTCACGCAGTGGGACTTCCGCGGTCTGCTGGAGCGGATGGCCCAGACCGTGTATCTTGATGAAAAAATACGCGATACCGTGCAATGCTGCGAGGTCACGGAGCTGATTTTGCTGATCAGCCAAGTTGTGACCCGGCGGCACAATGCCCCGCCGCCCTCGGCCACCAGTCTGCTCGTCGCCAAGGCGGTTGCTTACCTTCAGGCCAACTACACCGACCCGCATCTGACCGTGGCCCAGCTGGCAAAGTACACCTACACCAGCCGGGAGCACCTGTCCCGCGTGTTCAAAGAGTACACACTGGAAAGTATACACGGGTATCTGACCAACCTGCGTATGCAGCACTGCCGCAACGAGCTCGCCGACGGCACCGGCGTACTGGACGCCTGCACCGCCAGCGGTTTTGCAAATTACAGCAGCTTTTTAAAGAGTTTCCGCGCACTGTACGGCATCACCCCCGCCGAGTACCGCGCCCAACTAAGGCAGAGCCGCAGAACGCCATAAAGAAAACCACACATTGCGGTGTGCACGCTATTTCAGGTAGATAAGCTGCGCTTCATTTCGGTCATGGCAGACTTTAAGGCGCGGGGAAACCGGCTTTTTCCCTGTTCGGTATCGGCTACAGTGTCTGTTGCCTTGTAAACCAAAATCGCCGCGATATAAACAAAAATCCGCCGGGGAGCCTTCCCAAAAACGGGAAGGCTCCCCGGCGGTATTGCCTTAGGTCGTCATCGCAGACGATTTTAGAATCGGTATAATTATTCAGGCAGTTGAATCTCCGGCATCAGCTCATCGGAGACGACTTGCAGCATTTCCTCCAATTTAGCCAGGTCATCGGGATCGAAGCGCTGTTTAGCGCGCTCCATGACAAGGTGCAAGTAGGAATAACTGATGTTATAGTAATCAATGTACTTTTGGGTCGGGCGCAGGCGGTATTCCCGCTTGTCGATGGTGGACTGAATGCGCTCTACATAGCCTTTTTTGACCAGCGAGTTGATCTTATAGGCGGCGTTGGGGGTAGAAAGATTCATCATGTGGCTGAACTGCGCAATCGTAGGTTCGCCCAATGCCATGATGACTTCCATGCAGAAAGATTCTACCGTCGTCAGCGTGGCCTCGCGATCCTCGAATCGACTGAAGATCTGCTTATAGAAGTGCAGTTTGAATTTGGTATATACCCGTCCGAATGTCTGGTCCAGCATAGCGAGAATCCCCCTGTAGGTTAGTGGATTTATTATAGCACATTCCGCCATGTAAAACCAGCCCTCAGGCATCCGTGAGAACAAACGTCAGCTCGGCGTTGGCCGCGCGCACGCCGTCCACCCATGCGGTGGCCTTGCCGATGCCTACCGGGCCATGCTGTTCTATCAGCTCACATTCCAATATCAGCATATCGCCGGGTATGACCTGCCGACGGAAACGGGCGTTTTTTACGCCGCCGAACAGGGCGAGCTTTCCGCGGTTTTCCGGCAGGCTTAACGCGGCTACCGCCCCGGTCTGGGCCAGCGCTTCCAGAATCAGCACACCGGGCATAACGGGGTGTCCCGGAAAGTGCCCCGCAAAAAACGGCTCCGTGCGGGTCACGCATTTGACGCCCCGCGCCCATTGGCCGGGGGTGTAGTCCAGGATCTTATCCACCAAAGCAAACGGGTAACGGTGCGGCAGGATCTCTTCGATCTCTGCCGCGCTCATGGCTCGGGGCGGCTCATTTGGCGTATAGTTCATCCTCATCCCTCCCAGTGTTTGAATACCACGCAGGCGTTATGGCCGCCAAAGCCCAGACTATCGCTCATGGCATACTCCACCTGCGCCGCGCGCCCATGGTTGGGGATATAGTCCAGATCCAGCTCCGGATCCGGCTCCTGCAAATTGACGGTGGCTGGCAAAAAGGCATCGTACAGAGCCAGCGCGGTAAATACGCCCTCTACCCCGCCTGCACCGCCCAGCAGATGGCCGGTCATCGACTTGGTAGAAGACACGGCCAGCTTGTACGCATGGCCGCCGAACACCGTTTTGATGGCCGCTGTCTCGCAGCTGTCATTCAGGTGGGTGGACGTCCCGTGGGCGTTGATGTAGCCGATCTGTTCAGGCACTACCCCGCCGTCGGCCAGCGCCAGCCGCATACAGGCCGCACCGCCTGCGCCGCCCGGTGCCGGGGCGGTAAAGTGGTAGGCGTCGCAGTTAGCGCCATAGCCCACGACCTCGGCATAAATTTTGGCACCGCGCGCTTTGGCGGCCTCGAGTTCTTCCAGCAGCAGTACGCCGCTGCCCTCGCCCATCACAAAGCCGCTGCGGCGGGCATCAAAAGGGATCGAGGCCCGGGCCGGGTCGTCCGCCGTGCAAAGGGCTTTCATGCTGGCAAAGCCGCCCACGCCCAGCGGGCTGATGCAGCTTTCGCTGCCGCCGCAGAGCATGCGGTCCTCGTATCCATCGCGGATACGGTGGAACGCATCGCCGATTGCATTGGTGCCGCCTGCACAGGCGGTGGTGGGGCAGCTGCACATGCCCTGCAAGCCGAAACGGATGGCGATCTGCCCCGCCGCCATATTTCCAATGGACATGGGGACAAAATAGGGGCTGACCTTTTCAAAGCCGCGCTGCTGACCGCGGGTGTGTTCTTCCTCGATGGTGGGCAGGCCGCCGATACCGCTGGAAAGGATTACGCCAAACCGCGTATGGTCGATTTCTTCCAGCGCAAGGCCGCTGTCGCGGACGGCTTCGTCGGCGGCGGCCACGGCAAACTGGGTAAAGCGTGCCATTTTGCGGGCTTCGCGCTTGTCGATGCGCGCGGCGGGGTCAAAGTCCTTGACCTCTGCGGCCAGCTTTACTTTAAAATCAGCCGTATCAAAAGCCGTGATCGGTCCTACTGCGCAGCGGCCAGCCTTAATGTTCGCCCAGCTTTCTGCCACCGTATTACCGGTAGGATTTACCGTGCCAAGGCCGGTAATAACGACCCGGCGTTTCTTTTTTGTGTCCATTGCACACCTCACATTCCCATTCCGCCGTCAACGCAAAGGACCTGCCCGGTAATATACCCGGCCTGCTCCCCTGCCAGAAAAGCCACCGCCGCCGCAACATCCTCGGCATGGCCGATTTTGCCTGCCGGGATGGCCGCTTGTGCTGCGGCACGGGCCGATTCTGACAGCACGGCGGTCATATCTGTTGCAATAAAACCGGGAGCCACGACATTGGCGGTGATATTGCGGGCAGCATACTCTTTGGCAACGCTTTTCGTCAGGCCGATCAGCCCCGCCTTGCTGGCTGCGTAGTTGGCCTGGCCCGCGTTGCCGTGCAGACCGACAACACTGCTGACGCTGATGATGCGCCCATACCGCTGGTGCATCATAAAGCGGCAGGCCGCTTTGGTGCAGAAAAACGCCCCCTTCAGGTTGGTGGCAAGCACATTGTCAAAATCAGCCTCGGCCATCCGCAGAAGCAATTTGTCGGCGGTAATGCCCGCGTTGTTGACCAGCACATCGATCCGCCCAAAAGCGGCAACGGTATCTTCTACCAGTTTCTGACATGCTTCGGGGCTGCGCACGTCCGCCTGCAGCGTGACAGCCTGCACGCCAAGGGCGCGGCAGGCTGCGGCTGTTTCCTCGGCAGCGGCAGCGCTGCCGGCATAGTTGACGGCAATGTTCATACCGTTTTCGGCCAAAGCCCGGCAAATGGCACGGCCAATGCCTTTGGCCCCGCCCGTAACCAGAGCGGCACGGCGCAAGTTTTCGGTTTGCGGCATGGTCAGGCTCCTTTCATAGTGCGCAGCAGCTGTTGCAGCTGCGCGGCAGTTTCCACCGGATAGCACGAGATAGCACTGCCCACAGTCTTTTTGACAAACCCGGTCAACGCTCTGCCGGGACCGATCTCAATGGCGGCGTCCACGCCCAATTCTGCCAGGCGGCGGACGGTCACCTCCCAACGCACGCCGGACTGCACCTGTTTTTCCAGCAGCGCGGCAATGGTGTCGGTTTCCGCCATCTCGTGTCCCAGGCAGTTGAACAGCACAGGGAACTGCATCGGCGCAAAGCGGACAGTCTTACATTTTTCCCGCAGTGCATCCCCTGCCGGGTGCATCAATGAGGTATGGAACGGGCCGCTGACATTCAGCGGCAGGCAGCGCCGTGCCCCGGCAGCAAGCGCCAACTCGGCAGCTTTATCGACAGCGGCCTTGTCGCCGCCAATGACCAGCTGGCCGGGGCAGTTGTAGTTGCAGATCTGCACAATGCCTTCGTCGGCGGCTGCATTGCAGCATGCCTGCAAGGGGGCTTCGTCCAGCCCCAAAACGGCTGTCATCCCGCAGGTGCGCCCCGCCGCAGCCGCAGCCATTGCCTTACCGCGGAAAGCGGTTAAAGCGACTGCGGTCTGCACATCGAACACCCCCGCACAGGCCAGGGCGGAATACTCCCCCAGCGACAGCCCTGCCGCATAATCCGGTGTGACGCCTGCCTCCCGCAGTACGGCAGTAAGGCCAGCGGCAAACGCCGTCATGCAGGGCTGGGTGTATTGGGTCTCGCTCAATACACCGGCTGCGTCGGTAAAGCAGACTTCTTTCAAATCAAAATCCACCGCCGCGTCGGCTTCGTCAAAAGCAGCGCGGAAAGCCGGGAAAGTCTCGTAAAGATCCCGGCCCATACCGGCGTGCTGGCTTCCCTGCCCGGCGTATAAAAATGCTAGTTTCATAAGGTGATCTCCTTGTACACCCCGGCGATGCAGTCTTTGGCTTCGCTTACCATCGCGGCAAAAATTTCTTCCACCGGGCGGACTTCGTGCAGCAGCCCTGCGGCCTGTCCGGCCATCAGGCTGCCATTCTCGGTGTCACCGTCAAACACAGCCTTGCGCAGACTGCCTAAAGTAAAGCGTTCCAGCGCCATTTTATCAGCCCCGGCTTTTTCCTGGCGGACATACTCGCGGCTCATGCGGTTTTTCAGTACACGCACAGGGGTGCCGCCAATGCGCCCGGTCACGATAGTATCACTGTCGCGGGCTTTTAACAGGGCGGCTTTATAGTTTTCATGGATGGGGCACTCGGTGCTCGTCAGCAGACAGGTACCGACCTGCACACCGCACGCCCCCAATGCCAGCGCAGCAGCCAGTCCTCGTCCATCGGCAATGCCGCCCGCAGCGATGACCGGCACATGGACGGCATCGACGACCTGCGGGACAAGTGCCATCGTGGTCATCTCGCCCACATGGCCGCCGCTCTCGGTACCTTCGGCAATAACGGCGTCAATGCCGAGCGGTTCCAGATGTTTGGCCAAAATGGCTGCCGCCACCACGGGGATGACCGTGATACCGGCTGCTTTCCACGCGGCCATGTACTTTCCCGGATTTCCCGCCCCGGTGGTGACGAGCTTTACGCCCTCCTCCACCACGATTTTGGCAAATTCATCCGCCTGCGGGTGCATCAGCATGATGTTCACGCCAAAGGGCTTGTCGGTCAGTGCGCGGCAGCGGCGGATGTTTTCCCGCAGTGTGTCCGCGTCCATGCCGCCGGAGCCGATCAGCCCCAGCGCCCCGGCGTTGGAACAGGCAGCGGCAAACTCGCCCGTGGCGATATTGGCCATGCCGCCCTGTATAATGGGATATTTTGTACCTAAAATTTCATTGAGCAGCTTCATTTTCTACCCTCATACGTCAGCAGCATCCCGCCCCATGTCAGCCCGCCGCCAAAGCCGATGCAGGCCAGCGTCTGGCCGGGTCGCAGCAGATCACTTTCCGCCATTTCATGCAGGGCAATCGGGATGCTGGCAGCACTGGTGTTGCCGTGACGGCTTATGTTTTTGTAAAACTTTGACGGTTCTGCGTGTAAACTTTTGACACAATGGTCAATTATGCGGCTGTTGGCCTGGTGGCAGACTACCCAGTCCAGATCGGACAATGTCTTTTGGCTGCGGTCCAGCACGGCTTGCAGACAGCGCGGCATAGCCTCCACGGCAAAGCGGAAAACCGCCTTGCCGTCCATCGTAATGGGCGCGGTATCGCAGGCCGCAGGGCCGCCCGCGCGGATCGCTTCATTGCCCCGTGCGCCTAACGTTACGGCAAACGGTGCATTTTCGGCCAGCTCAAAAACAGCCGCACCCGCGCCGTCGCCAAACAACACACAGGTCGTGCGGTCAGTCGGGTCCACCATGCGGGAGAGTGCCTCGCAGCCAATGACCAGCGCATACCGCCCGCCCAGCGTGCTCAGGAGCCCGTGGGCCGCGGCGGCGGCATAAATAAAGCCGGAACAGGCCGCATTCACATCAAAGGCAGGCCGGTTTTCCGGCAGACCCAAGGCAGCCTGTACGCGGCAGGCAATGCTTGGGGTAGCCGTCGGGGCCGAGAGCGTTGCCACAACACAGCAGGCAATGTCGCTTGCCGCCAGACCGCTGCGGGTCAGGGCCTGACGGGCGGCGGTGACAGCCAGCGTGGCAGCATCCTCGTTTTCGGTGCAGTAATAGCGCTGGCAGATGCCGGTGCGGGTCGTGATCCATTCGTCGCTGGTGTCCACCTGTCGGCGCAAGTCCTCGTTCGTCACTACACGGCCGGGCAATGCCCCGCCGGTAGCCAGCAGCTGTAAGCCTTTCATGCGCCCCTCATTTCTCCGATGCGGCGATATTTTTTGTAGCGCTGGTCTGCCAACGCTTTGCCGCTCATCTTGCATAAAGCGGCAAGGTGCACCGCAATGGCAGTGTCCAACCGGCTGAAAAGCAGCTGCCGTCCACGCTGTGCGCCGCCCAGCGGTTCGGGGATGATCTCTTCCACAATGCCATCTGCGTACAGGTCCTGTGCCGTCAGCTTCATCATGGTGCAGGCCTCGCCGCTGCGGGAAGCATCTTTCCACAGAATACTGGCAAACCCCTCAGGGCTCAGCACGGAGTACACGGCATTTTCCAGCATCAGAATGTGGTTGGCAACGCCCAGACCCAGCGCGCCGCCGCTGGACCCCTCACCTGTGACAATGGCCAACACCGGGACGGTCAGGCCGCTCATCTCCATCAGGTTGCGGGCAATGGCTTCCCCTTGGCCGCGTTCTTCCGCATCCTTGCCGGGGTAAGCACCGGGAGTGTCAATAAAAGTGATGATGGGGCGGTGAAATTTTTCTGCCTGTTTCATCACGCGCAGGGCCTTGCGGTAGCCCTCCGGTCCCGGCATGCCAAAGTTGCAGCGCAGGTTTTCTTCCAGCGTAGTCCCTTTGCGGTGCCCCAAAACGGTAACGGGCATCCCGTGGAACCGTGCGATCCCGCACAAAATGGCCGCATCCTCTTTGCATTGTCGGTCACCGCACTGCTCAAAAAAGTCGGTAAACAAGTTGTCGATCATTTCGGTTATATGCGGGCGGTCAGGGCGGCGGGCCAGAAAAACGCGGTCCTCCGGCGTCAGCGAGGTGCAGCGCTGTAAAAGCGTGTTTTCCTCTGCGGAAAGCTCAGCCAGTTCAGCCGCATGGGTGGTCGTGCTCGCCATTTCGGCGTCATCGGCACGGCTGCACAGCGCGTCGATCTGCGCGTCCAGCGGTTCCAACTGCTGCAAAACTTCTTTGATCATCTGTGCTTCCTCCCCTGTGTGTGGAGCTGCAAGATCCGCGTTAAGACCTCTTTCAACTCGGTGCGCGGTACGACCTGATCCACAAAACCGTGTTCCAGCTGGAACTCGCTGCGTTGGAACCCGCCGGGCAGTTTTTCACCGATGGTCTGTTCAATGACGCGCGGCCCGGCAAAGCCGATGAGTGCCCCCGGTTCGGCGAGCGTAATATCACCCAGACTGGCAAAGCTGGCCGTGACTCCGCCTGTGGTGGGGTGGGTCAGCACGCTGATGTACAACCCGCCGCTGCGGTTGAATCGTTCCAGCGCGGCGCTGGTTTTGGCCATCTGCATCAGGCTGAAAATGCCCTCCTGCATCCGTGCGCCGCCACTGGCAGAAAAAATGATGAGCGGCAGGTGCTTGTCGGCAGCGTACTCAATCGCACGTGTGATTTTTTCACCAACAGCGGTGCTCATGCTGCCCATAAAAAAACGGCTGTCCAGCACAGCGACCACCGCCTGCACGCCGCCGATCCTGCCGATTGCTGTAACGGCGGCTTCTTTCAGGCCGGTCTTGACCGAAGCAGCGGCCAGCTTTTCCTGATAATCGGGAAAATGCAGCACATCGTTGGGCGCAATGTCCGGGTTCAGCTCTTTAAAAGTTCCGTGGTCCAGAACCGTGCTGAGCCGATAATAGGCGCCGATTGCCAAATGCACCCCGCAGTTGGGGCAGACATACTGGCTCTTGACCCAAACCTGCCGCGTGGCACGGCGGCCACATTTTTTGCACTCGACAAATTGCGGCGGCACCCAGTTGGGCGCAGCCGTGCCGGCATCGCGGCGGGCTTTCATCTGAAAGCTGCGCTCCTGCGGGCTGGTCGGGAACAGCTTTTCAATGGCACTCATCCTGCAATACCCTTTAGGCTGCCCGCGCAGCCAGATAGTTGAAGATGTCGCCCACGGTTTTGAGCGTCCCCAGGTCCTCGTCGGCAATCGTAACGCCGAACTTGTCCTCAAACGCCATGTTCAGCTCTACCGCATCCAGGCTGTCCGCCTGCAGGTCGTCGGTCAGGCTGGCATCCATGGTGACCTTATCAGCATCGCAGTTCAGGGTGTCAACAAAAACTTCTTTTACTTCTTCAAAGCTCATATTACGTACCTCACATAATTTAACTAAATAAATTGACGTAATTGTCAATGAGGTCATTATACCACGTTTGCTTCGAATGTCAATATTATTAGGTAAAAATATTTATCTAATTGAATCGCCGTTTTTCTCATCGTCCGGTATTATAAAAGGAAAGCACACAAATTATCCCCCTGCAGGGGCAGCCCTTGCTGACTGCGATTTGACCGCTGCTGCATATCTTCCCTGTGAAACATCCAATCGTCTTTAAATGGTTTTATTTACTTTCTCTTTTACTCTCCCAGATTATTTTCTATTCTGCAACATATTTCGCTCTAATGTGCTATACTAATAATATCCAATAAGGATGGAGGAACTTCTATGAAACGCAGCAGCATCCGACTCCAATACAATGCCCCCGTCACACTGACCTTTTTCTTTTTGTCCCTCGCCTCTCTGGTATTGGGCTACTTAACAAACAACTGGACAACCTCGCACCTGTTTAGTGTGTATCGCTCGTCGATGACGGATCCGCTATTCTATGTCCGGTTGTTCGGTCATGTCCTTGGCCACGGCGGTTGGGATCACTTTATAAACAATATGCTTCTCTTCCTTGTTGTCGCTCCCCCTTTGGAAGAACGATACGGAAGCCGAACACTTCTAAGCGGTATCCTTATGACCGCGCTGGTATCCGGCATATTGCAGTGTGTGCTGTTCCCCACTTCTGCTTTGCTTGGTGCATCCGGTATCGTATTCATGCTCATCATGCTCTCCAGTTTGGCCGGCAGTAAGAATGGAGGTATCCCTATCACCTTCATCTTGGTTGGCGTGCTGTACTTAAGCCAGCAGGTATACAGTATCTTCTTTATACAAGATAATGTAGCCAACTTTATGCACATTGTCGGTGGTATTTGCGGTACAGCTTTTGGTTTTGCCGTCCGGAAGAGATAACGAATGATTGGAAAGAGAATCTTATTTATGATGAGTAAGCACATTTTTCAGAAAGAACCCGTCCTGAGCATTGCCACTTGTTTGGCGATCATTTCCGCTTTCTTTGTCCCCCCGGACGCAGAATACCTCGGATATATCGATTTCCGTACTCTTGCAATCCTGTTTTCGCTAATGACAGTTATGACCGGACTGAGAGGGCAGGGCGTATTTGATAGACTCGGCCATGCCCTCCTATCTCATACCCGCACCACTTTGCAGCTAACAGTTGTTCTCGTTGGCCTATGCTTCTTCAGCAGTATGCTGATAACAAACGATGTATCGCTGCTAACATTCGTGCCATTTACGTTTGTCGTTCTGAATAGTTTGAACGCATCTGTTCGCAGCAAACTGCTCCTCCCTATCGTCTGTATGCAGACGATAGCTGCCAACCTTGGCAGTATGCTTACACCACTGGGCAACCCCCAAAACCTGTATTTGTATGGCAAGAGCGGGATGGCTATGAGCTCTTTTGTTCTGTTGATGCTCCCCTATTCCATCATATCATTAGTGCTTATTGCTATATGGGCAGTATGGCTATGCCGTGAAGGTTCCGACATTGTTGTAACTCATTCTGCGATAAACTCAGAACCAGACAAGAAACTCATTGCGTTGTACGGTATTCTGTTTGTCGCCTGTTTATTGGTTGTATTGCGTGTTCTCCCATACGGTGTTGCATTCGCCGCTATCTTGGTGTGCACCTTCTTTGCCGACCGTCCCACTTTTGGCCGCGTAGACTATTCTCTGATTCTTACCTTTGTAGCACTGTTCATTTTCATCGGGAACTTAGGTCGGATTGAAGCGTTCTCTGGATGGTTACAGAATATTCTGGCCGGCCATGAGGTTTTCGTATCCGTTCTGGCCTCTCAAGTGACCAGTAATGTGCCTGCTGCCATCCTGCTTTCTGGATTTACCGATAATTTCCGTGCGCTGATTATTGGCACAAACCTTGGTGGCCTTGGCACATTGATTGCATCCATGGCAAGCCTAATTTCTTATCGACAGATTGCAAATGAAGTACCTGCTGAAAAAGGGCACTATTTTGCGATGTTTACTATTTCCAATGTAGTGTTTCTGGCCATTCTGATGGGCGCTTGGGCCATGACCTGATATTTCCGTAATTCTATTTTACAAAGTGCAAGGGCAATACCGCACAATTCTAAGTGCCGATACGGCGAGCGAGGCACGGCAGCTGCTAAGCCAAAAGCGCAGATAATACTTTGTGTATTATCGAGCATTTTGGCAACGCAGATGCCGTGCCGCAACCGCCGGAGCGGTGCTTAAGCCGTCAGGCGGGAATTGTGCGGTGTTGCCCAAGCTCTTTACAAACAAAAAGACCCGCAGCAGCAGGATACTAAAGTACCATTCCCGTGTCCAATTATATCCGCCCGCACTTTTCTGCAAAATTCAGGCAGGAAGCCGGAGAAACGCTGACGGATTTTATAGGGAAACAAAAAAACGGAGGAGGCAAAACGCCTCCTCCGCGCCAAAATTTTCGGTTGTAGGGAAACACCGGGGTAGAAAGTGTATTACTGCCATCCTCTTGCCGCAGGGTCGAGCATCTCGGCGGCGGAATACACCAGCGCGTTGCAGATGGCGGCAGCCACGTTGCTGCCGCCCTTGCGGCCCATGGCGGCGATGGCGGGCACGCCGTACTGCGTGCAAACCGCAAACAGCCGCTCCTTGCTTTCCACCACGTTCACAAAGCCGACGGGCACGGCGATGACCAGCGCGGGGCGCAGACCGCTTTCGATCTCGTCCGCAATCGTCAGCAGCGCCGTGGGGGCGTTGCCAACGGCCAGCACCGCGCCGGGGTACTCCCGCGCGGCCCTGTGCATGGCGGCGGCGGCCCGGGTCGAGCCCGCCGCCTTCGCCGCAGCGGCGACAGCGGGGTCGGCCATAAAGCAGAGTGCCTGCCCTCCCAATTTGGCCAGACCGGGCTTTGTGATGCCCGCCAGCGCCATGTTGGTGTCGGTGATGACCGTTGCCCCGGCACGCATGGCCGCGACGCCCGCCGCCGCCGCGCCGGGTGTGAAGCGCAGGTTCTCGGCGTAGTCAAAATCCGCTGTCGTGTGAATAACGCGCTTGACCACGGCGGCGTTTTCGGGCGGAACCGTAAGCCCGCGAGCGGCCAGCTCCGCCGTGATAATGCCCATGCTCGTGCGCTCAATATCGGCGGGCAGATGATGCTGCGGTGTCATTTTTTTCCTCCTCTGGGGTTGTGCAGACCCATGGCCGCGTAGACGGCGTCCATGTCCAGCGCACTGCGCACGCCGTCGGCCAGCAGGTCCAGCTGCTGTGTGCGGTAGTCGGCCATCGCAAGCGGCGCGGCGGTCTCCGGCGCGATTCCCTTGCGGCGGCAGAGGTACGCGGCCAGCTGCTCCGTCAATTCGCCGCTGTCAAACAGACCATGCAGGTAGGTGCCGAACACGGCGTTTTGCACGCAGCCCTCCGGTGTGCCATCGGCATAGCGGCAGAACGGAGCGCCGTTCACCACGGTGCGGCCCGTGTGAATTTCATATCCGGTCAGCGCAGCCCCGGCAAAGGGCGCGGCAGCCGCCGCCGTGACCTGTGCGCGGCGCTTTTCGGCGGTAAAGACCGTCCGCGTCGGCAGCAGGCCCAGCCCGCGCAGCGTCTGCGGATGGCCGCTCTCGGTGCCCTGACTGTCGTCGAGCGTCTCGCCCAGGAGCTGATAGCCGCCGCAGACGCCCAGCACCGGCGTGCCACCTGCTGCCAGCTTGAGCACAGCGGCCTCCAGCCCGGACTGGCGCAGCCACAACAGGTCGTTCACCGTGTTTTTGGTGCCGGGCAGAATGACCAGGTCCGGCGCGCCCAGCTCCCGCACGGACTGCACGTACCGCACACCCAAAAGCGGGTGCTGTTCCAGCGGCATAAAATCGGTAAAATTGGAAATATGCGGCAATCTCAAAACAGCTGCGTCCAGCGGCTTGACCGCGCTTTTGCTTTGCAGCCGCGGCGCAAGCGAGTCCTCGTCCTCGATGTCCACCCGCAGGTACGGCACGACGCCCAGCACCGGCAGCTGTGTCTTTTCCTCCAGCATTGCCAGCCCGGGGCGCAAAATTTCTACGTCGCCGCGGAATTTATTGATGATAAGCCCGCATATACGCGCGCGCTCGTCCGGCTCCAGCAGCGCCACCGTGCCGTACAGCTGCGCAAAGACGCCGCCGCGGTCAATGTCGCCCGCCAGCAGAACCGGCGCGTTCACGAGCTTTGCCAGCCCCATGTTGACAATGTCGTCTGCCTTCAGGTTGATCTCGGCGGGACTGCCCGCGCCCTCGATGACGATGATGTCAAATTCATCGGCAAGACTGTCGTAGGCACGCAGAATATCGGGAATCAGCGACTTTTTGCGGCGGAAATATTCCTTTGCGGGCATATCGCCGCGGACCTCGCCGTTCACGATGACCTGGCTGCCCACATCGCTGCTCGGCTTGAGCAGGATCGGGTTCATCCGCACATCGGGCTCGACGCCCGCGGCCTGCGCCTGCACGACCTGTGCGCGGCCCATTTCGAGGCCGTCCCGGGTCACAAAGCTGTTCAGCGCCATATTCTGGCTTTTGAACGGCGCGGTTTTGTAGCCGTCCTGCGCAAAAATGCGGCAGAGCGCCGCGCACAGCAGGCTTTTGCCCGCGCCGCTCATCGTGCCCTGCACCATGATGCACCCTGCCCGGCTCATTCCAGCACCTCCCGCATAATTTTCAACAGCTGTTCGTTTTCTTTTTGGGTGCGCACAGCGGTGCGGTACCACGTCTCGTCCAGCCCCGGGTAGTTGCCGCAGCCGCGCACCACCGCACCGTGACGGCGCAGCTTTGCCCCAAAGTCCGCCGGTGCGCGGAACAGCAGGTAGTTGGCCTGTCCGTCCACGACCCGCAGGCCCAGTGCCCGCAGTCCCGCGGCCAGCCTTGGGCGCTGGTCGGCAATGAGTGTGCGCACGCTGTCGGCATAGGCGGTCTCCTCCAGTGCGGCCAGCCCTGCGGCCTGTGCCAGACCAGACACGGCCCACGGCTGGCCCGCCGCGCGCATTTTGTCCAGCAGCGCCGTGTCACTGCACAGCGCATAGCCCAGCCGCACCCCGGCCATGGCGTAGAGCTTGGTGAATGCCTTTAAGATTATAAGGTTCGGTGCATCGCGCAAAACTGTCTTAGCTGTCAGGGCATCCCGCGCGGCGAGGAAGTCGAGGAAGCACTCATCCACGACCAGCACCGCGCCACAGTCGGCACAGCGGCGCAGCAGCTTTTGCACCATAACGAGCGGCGTGACCTGCCCGGTGGGGTTGTTGGGCTGGCAGAGGAACACTGCATCGGTGCTGTCGTCGATGGCGTCTACAAAGCCGTCCGTCACGGCAAAGTCGTTTTCCTCCCGCAAAAGAAACCGCTGTACGTCACAATCCACCGTTTCCAGCGCAGCAGCGTACTCGGCAAAGGTCGGCGCGGGCAGCAATGCGCGCCGCGGGCGCAGGGCCAGTGCCAGGCGGTAGATCAGGTCCGCCGCACCGTTGCCGCACAAAATTTGCGCAGCATCCACACCCTCTGCTGCGGCCAGCTTAGTGCGCAGTGCCCGGCAGAGCGGGTCCGGGTAGCGATCCGCCATGGGCAGTGCCGCTGTGATGGCCGCCGCCACGCCCGCGGGCAGCCCCAGCGGGCTGACGTTGGCCGAAAAATCCAGCGCGTCCCGGCCAAACTCGGCCCGATAGCCCGCCCAGTCACCGCCGTGTACCAGTTCCATTCCGCATTTCCTCACAAGACAAGCATCAGCCGCACGGCCAGCCCCAGCACAAGGGCCAGCAGGCTCTCGGCGTACATCATGCGGTTGGCACGCAGGATGTCCCGCGGCTCGATCTCCCGCAGCGGGTCGCCAATTGTCGGCTTATCGTAATATTCGCCAAAGTAATAGGCCGGGCCCGCCAGCTGCACGCCCAGTGCCCCGGCGCAGGCGCTCTCGGTCTGGGCGCTGTTGGGGCTGGCGTGGCGGCGGCGATCCCGCCGCCAGATGCGCCACGCCCCGCGGGCGCTGTTGCCCGTCAGCGCCGCCGCAGCCACCCAGAGCAGCGCGGCCAGGCGGCTGGGCAGCCAGTTGGCGGCATCGTCCAATTTGGCGGCACAGCGCCCGAAATAAAGATATTTTTCGTTTTTGTAGCCGAGCATGCTGTCCATCGTGTTGATGGCCTTGTAGGTCAGCGCCAGCGGTGCCCCGCCAAGGAGCATATACAAAAGCGGCGCAATGACGCCGTCGCTGGCGTTCTCGGCCACGGTCTCCACGGCGGCTCTGGTCACGCCCGCGGCGGTCAGGTTTTGCGTGTCACGGCCCACGATGCGGGCCACGGCCCTGCGGGCCGCGGGCAGGTCGCCCTTTGCCAGTTCCTTGTACACATTGCGGCTCTCCTGTGCAAGCCCCTTGGCAGCCAGCGCCTGGCCGCACCAGAGCATTTGCAGCGCCAGCCCCAGCGCCGGATGGAGCCTTGCCGCGGCCCAACAGGCAAGCCCGGTAACGGCCAGCGTGCCCAGCGGCAGCACCGCGGCCACCGCGGCCCCGCCGGCCAGCTCGCCCCGCGGCGTTTTGGGCAGTGCGGTGCGCAGGTGCTTTTCCAGCACCGAGATGCACCGGCCCATGAGCACCACCGGATGCGGCAGCCACGCCGGGTCGCCAAACAAAGCGTCCAGCAAAAAGCCGCCCAGCACCGCCCAAAAAATCAGCATGTGCTCTCCTTCGTGTACTGCACGGTCTTGACCAAGCGCAGCTCATGCCGCGCCGCCCAGTCGCGGGCGTCCAGCACATAGCCGCCCGCGTTGGGGCCGCACCACCGGTAATAGCTGCGGCGCGGCACGCCGTAGCGCTCCAAAGCGGCCATCTGGGTGCCGCCGTGGGCCAGGATCACCAGCATTTCCTCGCCGTCGGCCAGCGCCTTGTCCACCAGCGCCGCAAACGTGCGGCATACGCGGTCACTGAAATCATCCTTGCGCTCACCGTCGGGGCAGCTGCTCTCGCAGTTGGCGGCGACCCACGCCTGATAGTCGGGGTCGTGCTCCATCTCAATATAATTGCGGCCTTCAAAGCTGCCGAAGCACATCTCCTTCAGCCCGTCCACGGGCACGAGCTCCGCGTCCGGGAACAGCACCTCCGCCGTCTGCCTTGTACGCTGCAGCGTGGAAATATAGACAACCTTCGGGTCAATATCAGCCCGGCGCAGCTGGGCCAGCCCCTCGGGCGAGAGCGGGATGTCCCGCTGACCCTGATAGCGCTTCTGGGCGTTGTACTCGGTCAGGCCGTGGCGCAGTAAATAAATCAGCATTTCGGGAGTTCTCCTTTCAAAATCGTCGGCAGACCGCAAAACATCTGCACAACGCAGTCCGCCCGCGCGGCCAGCAGACAGGCCAGACGGCCCGCCGCCTCCCGCGCGGCACGCGCGGCGGGGTCAATCGGCACAACGCCGCCGCCGACCTCCGCCGCGGTCACAACATCATAATCTGCCAGCTCGTCGGCCAGCCGGTTCAAATCGGCGGCGTCGGCGGCCAAATCCTGCACGTCGTACACCTGCCGCCCGCCGAGCTTTCGCGCAAAGGTGCGCTTGCCGCTGCAGAGCGGCCCTGTCACAAACATCATTTACAACACCCCCAGCCATTGGCAGGCGGCCAGCGCCGCCAGCATCCAGATCTCGCATTTTTGCAGGAACCACCCGGCCAGATCACCGGTCACACCGCCAAACTGTTTTTTGGCAACAACGTAGTACCGCGCAAAAACGCAGCCTGCGGCCAGCACCAGCGCCCAGCCGCCCAGTGCAGTCAGCCCCACGGCCAGCATGGCGCAGAGCACGGCCAGCACCTGCCGCACGCGGACACGATCCGCCGCCGTGGCAAAGGTGTGGGCAAGGCCGGTGTTTTTCGCCAGCGGAAACGCCGCCACGGCCAGCCCGGACAGCGCTCGCTCCCCCACCAGCGCCAGCGTCCAGAGCACACCGACCCGCGGGGTGAACGCCACACAGCCGCACAGCGCAAAATACGCCGCAAAGTAGCTGCACAGCCGAATGACCGCGAACGCGCCGCAGTGGGGGTCCTTTAAAATTTCCAGCTTCTTCGCGGTATCGCCGTAGCTTGAAAGTGCGTCGCAGGTGTCGGCGTAGCCGTCCAGATGGATGCCGCCCGTGACCCAGACCGGCACAAGGCAGAACCCCGCCGCGCGGGCCGCCGCAGGCAGCGGCAGCACGCCGCAGACGCACCACAGTGCGCCGCACACCACCCCCACCAGCGGGAAGGCGCAGAGCGCGTACCGCATATTTTTTTCGTTCCAGTCGAACTGCGGCATCGGCAGGGCCGAGAACATGGCGAACGCCACCGCAATCGTCTGTAAAGCTGTCACGGACCTTCACTTCCTTTATAATAGACGGGGATGCCGCAGACAACGCGCACCACGCGGTCTGCCCGCGCCGCCGCAGCGTTGTTGACGGCGGCCAGCGCGCGCAGATAGCGGTCCGTATCGCCCGCATAGTCTGCCCCACCGCTGAACACCTCGTTGGAAACCACAATCAGATTATCACATTGCAGCAGCATCTTGTCAATGCCCCGCAGGATCGCCGCCGCGGTTTCCGTCCCTGCACCGTCGGGGTCATACAGCTCATTGGCGGCCAGGTTGCCCAGGTCCTCCAGCAGCACGGTGCCGCGCCGGGGCAGGGCCACGCGGTCCAGGTGCAGCGGGCACTCTACCGTGATGAACTGCTTTTCGGCCCGCATGGCGCGGTGCTTCGCCACGCGGGCGGCGCACTCGGCGTCCCAGACCTGCATCGTCGCCAGATAGGTGCGCGGCAGCGGTGCACGCAGACAGAGCGACTCCGCATAGGCGCTTTTGCCGCTGGCCGCGCCGCCGATGACCAGCGTCAGCACTGCGGGGTGTACGGCGTGATGCCGCCCTCCGCAAACGAGTAGCAGCCGTTGTAGACGGCCAGCGCCATATCCCACAGCGGCAGGCTGGCCACCGCGCCCGTGCCCTCGCCCAGATGCAGCTCTGCGGTGATAAGCGGTTTTTTGCACAGCGCGTCCAGCACAATATGTGCGGCTGGCTCGCTGGACACATGGCTGGCGAAAACGGCCTTTTCCGCCGCAGGGCAGAGCCGCACCGCGCACAGCGCCGCCACGCCGCTGATGAATCCGTCCATCACAATGGGCAGCCTTTCGAGCGCACCGCCCAGAAACACACCGCACAGCCCGGCAATATCAAAGCCGCCCAGCGCCGCCAGCACCCCCAGCGGGTCCGCGGCGTCTGGGTGGTTGCGGGCAATGCCGCGTTCTATCGCATCTATTTTGCGGTGCAGTCCTGCGTCGGAAAGTCCCGCGCCGCGCCCGGTCATCTCGGTCACAGGGCGGCCCAGCAGCACGCTGGCCACGGCGCTGGACGTCGTTGTGTTGCCGATGCCCATCTCCCCCGTCGCCAGCAGCTGTGCGCCGCTCTGCTTCTGCGCGCGCACCAGCGCGATGCCCGCGGCGATGGCCTGCACGGCCTGTGCGCGGGTCATAGCCGGGCCGGTGGTAAAGTCAGCCGTGCCCGCAGCAATGCGGCAGTCCGCCGCGCCGGGCACGGGTGCGCCCGCAATGCCCATGTCGACGGGCACGACGTCGCAGTGGGCCGCAGCGGCCATACGGCAGACGCTCGTGCGGCGGACGGTCAGGTTTTCGAGCACGGCGCGGGTCACGGAGGCATCGGTCTGGCTGACGTCCTGCGCCACAACGCCGTTGTCCGCGCAGAGCACCAGCACCGCGCGGCGGCTGACATCCGGCACAGGGTTGCCGGTCAGCGCAGCGGCATCCTCGACCATGGCTTCCAGCCGACCCAGTCCTCCCAAAGGCTTTGCCAGCGCAGCCCAGTGGGCGTGGGCTGCGGCGCGAGCGGCCTCGTCCGGCGGGGTAACGGCTGCAAGCAGGTTTTTCAGTTCGTTTTCGGTCATGATGTTTCCTTTATATAATGTTCGGCTGCAGCCGCAAAGCGCTTCGGCAGCGGCGTACCTGCCCAGTAGAGATGCGGAAAACCCGCGTAGAGACTTGCATTGGCAAAGCCGCACGCCCACTGCCGCCCGTTTGCCTTGGCAGCGGTGAACGCATCGCCGTTTTCGGTGGAGTCCCAGTGGTGGAACTCGTGGACGGGCAGGGTCTCCCCCGCGCGGAACAGCATACTGTCGGCGCGGGCGGTCAGGCGGGCGTAGCCGAACCGCACAAGCTGCCCGACCTTGAAGCCCTGCCCGGGCAGCACGCCCGCCATCGTGTGGGGCGTGCCGTCGGCGTCCTGTAATGTCCGGCCCAGGTACAAAAAGCCGCCGCACTCGGCCACGGTGGGCAGACCGCCCTGCACGGCGCTTTTTACGGCGGCACGCAGGGGGGCGTTCGCAGCCAGCCGGGCGGCGTACAGCTCGGGGTAACCGCCCGGCAGGTAAAGCCCGCCGATGTTATCCGGCAGAGCCGTGTCGGCCAGCGGGCTGAAAAAGCACAGCTCCGCGCCGTTTTCCCGCAGTGCCTCCAGCGTTTCGGCGTAGGTAAAGCAGAACGCGGCGTCCCTTGCCACGGCAAGGCGCACCCGCGGCGGGGGCACCGTGCACGGCACAGCGGCGGGCGCAGGGCGGTCAAACAGGGTGTGCAGCAGCGGCCAGTCGATGGTTTGCTGCGCGGCATCGGATAAGAGCTGTATCTTGCGCTGCAGATCGTCGATCTCGGCGGCGGTTTTCAGACCGAGGTGGCGGCTTTCTATCGCGGCCTCGGGCAGCGGCGGCAGGCAGCCGACCACGGGCAGACCAGTCTCTTTTTCGAGCATCGGCTTCAGCAGAGCGCACAATCCTTGCGTACAATCATTGAGCAAAATTCCCGCGATATGGTGCGGTGTGCGGAACGCCGTCAGCCCGCGCAGCTCCGCCGCCAGCGTCAGGCTTGCCCCCTTGGGCCGCACAACGAGCAGTGCGGGCAGGTCCAGTGTATCGGCCAACTGCCACGCGCTGGCCGTGTCGGTCACGCCGCCAAGGCCGTCGTAGTAGCCCATGGCCCCCTCGACGACTGCCGCGCCGTGCCCCGCCGCGTGCCGGGCGTAGAGTGCGCGGGCGGTCTGCGGTGCAGAGAAAAACAGGTCGAGATTGTGGCTTTCGACGCCCAGCACCGCGCGGTGGAACATCGGGTCGATGTAGTCCGGCCCCGACTTAAACGCGCAGGGGGTCAGGCCGCGGGCAGTCAGCACCGCCAGCAGCGCACAGGCTGCCGTTGTTTTTCCGTTGCCGGAGCGGGGTGCAGCCAGAACCAATTGCAGCATTTTTACTCCCTCGCGATCAAGAAAACCGGGTTGTTCGCCATGAGCAGGTGCAGGCTGCCCGCCGCCCGGCTGCGGCTGACTGCGATTTGTGTGACCTGGGCGGTCAGGCCGTGGGCCGTCAGGGCCGCAACGGCCTCCTGTAAGGTTTCCAGCGCAATGGCGCTGATACAGAGCCGTGCATCGGGGTTCGCGGCCAGCGCGGCATCGACGACAGCCCGCAGACTGCCCTTGCTGCCGCCGATAAAAACAGCGTCCGGCGCGGGCCAGTCTGCCAGTGCGGCGGGGGCAAGGCCCTCGGTAAGGTGCAGATTTTGTACCGCAAATTTTGCGCGGTTCTGACGGATAAGCTCACAGGCTTCCGCGTCGCACTCCACGGCGCAGACCCGGCCCGCAGGGGCGGCCAGCGCCAGCTCCACACTGACGCTGCCGGTGCCCGCGCCCACATCCCAGAGGGTATCTGTGGGGCGCACAGCCAGCTTGGCCAGCGCGGCAGCGCGGACCTCCTGCTTGGTCATCGGCGTTTTGCCGCGGATGAACGCTGCATCGGGCAGGCCGGGCGTGCGGCGCAGGGGCGCGGGCACATTTTCCACAAGCAGGACACTGAGCGGTGCAAAGCGCTGTGCGGCCAGCTCCTGCGCCGTGCCGGTCACAAGCCGCTGGGACGGCGTGCCGAGGTTCTCCCCCACCGTGGCCGCAGCGTCGCCCAGCCCGGCATCCGCCAGCTGTTGGCAGAGCGTCGCGGGGGTCTCGCTGCCGCCGGTCAGGAAAAAGGTTGTCCCGCCTGCGCAGCAGGCGGCCACCGGGTCACACGCACAGCCGTGGGCGGAGACGAGCCGCCAGCCCTGCCACGGGCGGCCCAGCGCCGCGGCCAATAATTGCACGCTGGAAACGCCGGGCAGCACCGTGTACGGCAGACCCGCGTCGTCCAATGCGCGGCAGAGCGCCGCCGCGCCGGAGTAGAAGCCCGTGTCGCCGCTGAAAACCACCGCGGTCTCCGCGCAATCTGTCTGCCGCAGCAATGCGCAAATTTCGTCCGTTTTATAGAGGGCTGCGCGGTTTGCCGTGCAGCCCTCGGGCAGGTTTTCCAGCAGGCGGCGCGCGCCGATGATCAGCTCCGCTGCGCGTAGCGTCTCCAGCCCTGCCGCTGTCAGGCTGCCGGGCGCTCCGCTGCCCATGCCCACCAATGTGATCTTCATAAAAGCTCCCTGCATCGCTGTAAAATTGTGTCAGCGGTCTCGCCCGCGTCGTCCGGGCGGCGCAGCACAATGAGCTGCACGCCGCACCGGGCGGCGGCCTCGGCCTTTTCGGCAAAGCCGCCCGCCGCACCGCCGTCCTTCGTGACCATATAGTCGATATGGAACTGGTGCAGCAGTGCCGCATTTAATTCTTTCGTAAAAGGCCCCTGCATCGCAAGGATATTGCGGTGCGGAACGCCCGCTGCCTCGCATGCTGCGATACCTGCCAGCGTCGGCAGAACGCGCGGGTAGAGCCGCGCCGGGTCGAGCGCTGCGAAGGCGGGCAGCTCCTTGGCACCCGTCGCCAGCAGGACGCGCCCCGGTCTGTCTGCCAGATACGCGGCGGCCCGGGCGGCATCGGCCAGCACCACACTGCCCGCGGGCAGGGGGCTGGCGGGGCGCAGCAGACGGTGATATTCAACGCCCGCCGCCGCTGCCGCCGCACGGATATTGCGCGTTGCCTCGGCGGCATACGGGTGGGTCGCGTCAACGCAGAGCGCCGCACCGCGCAGCAGCGCCGTCATTCCTTCGGCGTCCAGCCGCCCGGTGCGCACCGTGATGCCGTCGGCGCAGCCCTGTTCCTCGGCCCCCAGCTCTGTCGCCACACAGACCGTGACCGCTGCGCCGAGCGCCGCCAGCGCGCGGGAGAAGCTGCGCCCCTCCGTTGTACCGCTGAAAATCACCACATTCATACGCCGCGATACCCCCTTGGCGTAACCATTCTGTCATGTAAAATCTGCGTTGCAGCGTTGCCGACAAAGACCGTTGTGAACATATCCACGGCGGTATCCTCCAGCTCGGCCAGCGTCAGCAGCCGTGCGGTCTGGCCGTCACGGCCAATGCAGCGCACCAGCCCGCAGACCGTGTCCGGGCCCTTGCCGTTGTCCCGCAGAATGCGAACGGCCTTTTGCAGGTAGTCGGCGCGGCCTTTGGACGACGGGTTGTAGAGCGCCAGACAGAAATCTCCCGCCGCGGCGCAGGCCAGCCGCTTTTCAATGACGGCCCACGGCGTCAGCCGGTCCGACAACGAAATCACGCAAAAATCATGTGCCAACGGCGCACCCAGCACCGCAGCCCCGCTCAAAGCGGCGGTCAGGCCGGGCACGATCTCGACCTCCACCTCCGGGCAGTGCTCCGCCAGTTCCAACAGCGGGCTGGCCATGCCGTAAACCCCGGCGTCACCGGAGCAGACGAGTGCCACCGTCTTGCCGCCTTTTGCCGTTTCCAGCGCCCAACGGCAGCGGTCAATCTCCCGCGTCATGCCGGTAGCGTAGACCTCTTTATCCGGGTAAAGCGGGCGCACAAGGTCGATGTAGACCGTGTAGCCGCACAGCACGTCGGCGGCCTGCAGGGCGGTCTGCGCCTGAGCGGTCAAATACTGCGCACCGCCCGGGCCGAGGCCCACCACATACACAAGACTACGGTTCATCATTTTTCCATCTCCAATCCGGGGCAAAGGGGGCCAGCGCCACGGCAAGGGTCACGCCGTCCCGCGCCCACTTCGGGATGAACAGCACCCCGTCTGCAGCCAGCACCGCCGCACGCTCACAGACATTGTCCACGCCCGTGATGCTCTGCACAAAGCCGGAGGACGTAAAGCGGCCTTTAGCCGTGCGCAGGGCAGCGGCGGTATAAAAGTCCATCTCCCAGCCGTGCGCCCGGCAGAACGCCGCCAGACCCGGCTCATCCTTTTTCAAGTCAATGCTGGCGGCGCGGACAATGCCCTGCGGGGCAAAATGGTGCTCCGCGCAGAAGGCCGCAAAGGCTGTTTCCAACTTTTCCGCCGTCGTGCCGCGCTTGCAGCCGACACCCAACACCGCAATGCGGGGGATCAGGTGCAGCGCCTCACCAGTCGGGGTCAGCGTCAGCGCAAAATCTGCGCGGTCAGCGGCGGCGGCAGGCTCCACACCCGCGGGCGGCGTGCCGGAAACAGCCCAGTCGGCAGCATAGCAAACGCTCTGCCCGGCCAGCAGTGCCCCGCTCACGTAGCGGATGCGCTCCGGCTCAGCCACGGCGCAGTTCTGGCGCTTGGCCCACTCGTCCACGGCAAAAACGCCGCGTCCGTCGGTGGCCGTCGTGATGACCGGCACGGCATGGCAGACCGCCGCCAGCCGCTGCGCCAGCTCGTTTGCGCCGCCCAGATGCCCCGACAGCAGCGGAATGGCGAACTTCCCACCCTCATCCAGCACAACGACGGCGGGGTCTGCAGCCTTGCTGCGGCAGTGGGGCGCGATGGCCCGCACCGCGATCCCGGCAGCTCCTACAAAAATCAGTGCGTCGCTTTGTGCAAACTGCGCAGCGGTCCAATCGGTCAGGCGGACGCCGTCCGCACCGCCGCGGGCCACGCTGCCGGGGCAGGCTGCCGCCAGCTGCTGCGCCAGCGCCAGGCCCCGCGCCGTGAACGCAATGTACGCGCAGGTCATCGGTCCGTCCCCCTTCGGAACTCCGTTGTGAACGCCGGGTCGTACAGCTTGCTGCGGTCATACTGTGCGGCCAAAAAGTCCCCGACGACGATGAGCGCCGTCTTGGTGATGCCCGCCGCGCGGGTGCTTTCGGCCAGCGTTCCGACGGTGCAATGTACAATTTTCTGTTCCGGCCACGTCGCCTTGTAGACAACGGCGGCAGGGGTCGCGGCGGTATACGCACCCTGTAGAAGCGCATCCTGCACCCTGTCGATCAGGCCGATGGAGAGGAAAATGACCATCGTCGCCCCGTGGGCGGCCAGCGCGGCCAGCCGCTCACCTTCGGGCACAGGGGTACGGCCCTCCATGCGGGTGATGATGACGGTCTGGCTGACGCCGGGCAGCGTGTACTCGGCGTTCAACGCCGCCGCCGCACCGCAGAAGCTCGACACACCGGGCGTATCGTCGTAGGCAATGCCCATGGCGTCCAGCGCGTCCATCTGTTCCCGGATTGCGCCGTACAGGCAGGGGTCACCCGTGTGCAGGCGCACGGTGGTTTTGTGCGCTGCTTCGTTTTCTTTCATGACGGCAAGCACCTGCTCCAGCGTCATCTCGGCGCTGTTATAGATGGCGCAGTCCGGCCCCGCCAGTCCCAGCAGCGCCGGGTTGACCAGGCTGCCCGCGTAGATGATGCAGTCCGCCGTTTGCAGCAGGGCCGCACCGCGCCGGGTAATCAGGTCCGGTGCGCCGGGACCGGCCCCCACAAAATGTACCATGTCAGGCTTCCTTCCGCAATTTCAACAGTGTATCGGCAGTTTTTGTCTGTCCCAGCGGGCCGTTCCGGTTTGAGAACAGCACCGCGCCGACCTTGAACGCCCCCGCCGCGCGGCGGTCCAGATGCAGCTGGATCGCTGTGAGCAGGCTGGCCATGACCGGCTCCCGCAGCTGCGCGGCGTCCAGAATGTCCAGACAGGCGTCTGTCGTGGCGGCGTCCATCAGGGCGCGGCAGGTCGCCGCGTCCGCGCCGCAGAGCGCCGCATGGGCGCAGAACAGCTCAGTGCGGCAGTCAGCACAGCGGGAGTGGGTGTTCATGATGCCGCCCGCCAGCTTGACGAGCTTGCCCACATGCCCGACGAGCAGCACCTCCGCGAAGTGCTCCGCCGCTGCCATATCCAGCGCCTCGCCGATAAAATTTGAGATTTTTACGACAGGGATCTCGTGCAGCGCGGGGTAGTTGGCGGCCAGGTAGTCCAGCCCGTAGTTGCCGGGGGCTAAAATCAGGCGGCGGCTTTTCAACGCTGCCTGGTGGATTTCGATTTGCAGCGTATCCAGAAGCGCCTGCTGGCTCATCGGCTCCACAATGCCGCTGGTGCCCAGCACCGACAGGCCGCCCTCGACCCCCAGATGCGGGTTGAAGGTGCGCTTGGCCGCAGCCTCGCCGCCTTCGATGGAGATGACCACCGCGAACCCGCCGCCGTAGCCGACGGCGTCCGCCTCCCGCAAAAGCGCCTCGGTTATCATCTGCCGCGGCACACGGTTGATGGCCGCCGCGCCGACGGGCTGGTCGAGGCCGGGCTTTGTCACACGGCCCACCCCCGCGCCGCCGTCAATCGTAACGGTGCGCGGCGCGCCGGGCAGCAGTGTGACCGCGGCAATGACCGGAAGACCCGTCGTGGCGTCGATGTCGTCGCCGCCGTCCTTGACGATGGCGCACGCGGCCCCGTCTGCCGTCAGGCGGCAGAACTGCGGTGCGACCTCCACGACGATGCCCTTGGGCGTGCGCAGACCAACGCTTTCCGGCGCGTGGCCGGTCAGCAGCAGCCGTGCCGCGCCCGCCGCCCCCAGCGCCGCGCAGGTGCCGGTGGTGTAGCCGCAGCGCAGTAAACGCTGCCCGCTGCGGATGTAGTGCTCAAATTGGGGCTTCGGCTTTGCGCCGCTCCCGGCAAACAGCACCGCGTATTGGTCGGTGGTCAGTCCAAACAGCGCACAGATATTGTCCTGTGCAAAGGCGTCCTGCGGCGCCAGCACAGCGGACACGCCTGACGGCGCAACGCAGACAACGGCGTCAGCCAGCCTTTGGGCCAGCTCCAGCTCATGCAGCGTCACGATGACGGCCACATTCTTCTCATGCGCCAGCACTTGCAGGATGTCCATGAGCTCCGCCTTGCCCTTTACGTCCAGAAACGACGTAGGCTCGTCCAGAAGCAAAATCTCCGGCTGCTGGCAGACCGCGCGGGCCAGCAGCACGCGCTGGCGCTGGCCGTCGCTGATCCTGGCAAAATCGCGGTCCTCCAGCTCCTCCGCCCGGACAAGGCGCAGGGCGTCATGCACCTGCTGCCTGTCGGCATCGGACAAAATGCCCAGCCGCCCGGTGTAGGGGTAGCGCCCGGCGGCGGCAACCTCAAAGCAGGACGTCAGCTCGGTGCAGGCCGTGTGGGGCAGCATCAGCGCCAGCTTGCGCGCCCGGGCGTTGGGGGTGTAGGCCGTCAGGTCTTGCCCGTCCAGCAGCACCGCGCCGCCCTGCGCCGCCAGCTGCCCGGCCAGCGTTTTTAAAAGGGTGGATTTGCCCGCGCCGTTCGGACCGATGAGCGCCAGAATTTTGCCGCGCTCGGCGTGCAGGGCAATGTCCCGCAGCAGCGGCGCACCGTAGCCGACGGCGAGATTTTGCGTTTCACAACAGCTCATACCGTGCCCTCCCCGCTGTGGCGGCGCACAAGCAGCCAGATGACCACCGGCGCACCGAACACCGCTGTGACCGAGCTGATGGACAGCTCGGTGGGTGCAAACAGGCTGCGGGCGATCAGGTCGCACAGCAGGCAGAATGCCGCGCCGCCCAGTGCGCAGCCCGGCAGCACCCGCAGCGGTTTTGCACTGCCCAGCGTATGTTTTACCAGATGCGGCACCGCAATGCCGACGAAGGAGATCGGTCCGGCAAATGCCGTGACGCAGGCCGCCAGCAGGCTTGACAGCAGCACAAGCACCACGGAAAACGCCCGCACCGGCACGCCGACGCTGGCGGCGTAGCTTTCGCCCAGCTGGTAGGCGGCCATCGGCTTGGAGAGCAAAAACGCGGCGGCCAGGCAGGGCAGAACGATGGCCGCCGCCGTGGCGACATTGCCCCAGGTCATGCCGGAGAAGCTGCCCATCGACCAGTTGTGCAGGTTGACGATGTTGGAATCCTGCGCGAAGGCGACGACAATATCGGTGACGGCCGAGCAGATGTAGCCGATCATGACGCCGCAGATAACCAAAATGCTCATCTGCTGCACGCGGCGCGCCACGGCCAGCACAAACAGCATGGCCGCCATGGCCCCGGCAAACGCCGCCAGAATCAGCGTCAGTGAGCCGGTGAGCAGACCGCGGTTCAAAAAGACGACCATCGTCAGCGCCACAGCCAGCTTGGCCCCGCTGGAAATGCCCATGACGAACGGCCCGGCAATCGGGTTGGCAAAAAACGTTTGCAGCAGATACCCGGCCACCGAGAGCGCCGCCCCCAGCAGCACGACCATGACGGCGCGCGGCAGGCGCAGCTGCAGCAGAATGTCAGCCGCCAGCGCGTTTGTGCGGCGGCCCAGCAGGGCCGCCGCGATGTCCGCCGGGGAGAGCGCAATGCTGCCCCAGAACAGGTTGAGCGCAAACAGCGCCAGCAGGGCCGCCGCCATGGCGAGGTATGCAATTGTCATGCGTTTGGAGGTGTGCATGCGTGGTTCCCTTTGCGGCGGGCGGCAATGGTGCGGGCGGATAGGGAATCCGCCCCTACGGATGCGCCACGGTTTTGTGCGCCCGTTTTTGCCGCCGCGTTAAATTTTCAGTGCAGCTTCGTCAAAAATGTCAATTCACTGTCGTCCGGGTCATCCTCGGTGAACACCCTGTTCATATCCAGGATCAGCTCCGGCAGCTCCATGCTCTGCTGGAAAAGGCTCTGCGACGTACACCAGACGCTGCCGCTTTGCACGGCCTTGAAGTCCGCCAGCATCGGACATTTGGCGAGCAGCTCATCCATTGTGCGCAGCTCGCCCTCAATCGTGCTGTTGTAGAACAGCACATCGGCGTTACGCGCCCCGGCGTAGAAATCCTCGAGCGAGATATTGACCGTCGCCAGATTGTTGCCGCTGTCCGTCAGGTCGGCAAAGACGTAGCTGCCGCCCGCCAGCCCGATCATCTTGGCGACGTAATCGCCGCCCTTGCGCACCGTGGCGAGATTGTTTGAGGTGATGGAAAAGAACGCCGCAGTCTTGCCGGTGGGTTCCTCGTCCAGCAGCGGTGCAATGCGCTGCACAGCGTCGTCAAAAACGCGCTCGGCCTCCTCGGTTCTGCCCAGCAGGATGCCATACAGCTTGACCCATTCCATCCGGGCCAGCGGGTCACTCTCGTAGCTAGAGCGCTCGACGAGGACCGGCACGCCGAATTTTTCGAGCTGCTCCTTCACCTCGGGCGTGTGGTAGATCATTGTGTTCTCGATGGCAAGGCCGCAGTCGGCGGACAGGATCGTCTCGTAATCGGGCGCGCTGTACTTGCCCGCGTAGGCGATCTCGCCCTGCTCCATGGCGGTGCGGGCCGCGTCGAGGTACCAGTTTTCGGCCTGCGTGCCGGACAGTGCCACAGCCCCCAGCCCGCCAATGCTGATGATGGGATCCATCGCGGACGACGACACAAGGTAGATATTTTGGATAGGCCGCTGCAAAACGGTGATGTCTGCGTCCAGATTAGCGGGCGCAGCGGCCCCCTCCGGCACGACGAGATAGCGGCTGCCGTCAATCGTGATGAGGTCATAGCCGCCCGCGCACACATCCACCGTGAACTGCTTCGCATATTCCAGCGGATAGCGGCTTTCTATCGTCAGGGCGTCCGTTTGCGCGGGAGCCTGGGAGGCAGCCGCGCACCCTGCCAGCAGCAGAGCAGGCAGGGCAAAAGCTGCCGCGCGCCTCATTCGGCGGCGGCCAGCGTCGCGCTGTCAAAGGTCAGGGTATAGTCGATCTCGTGCGGGGTGCTCATGGCGACGGTGTCCGCCGTGACGGCCAGCGCGGTATCCAGCGCGGCAACGGGGATCTCAAACGTCGCGTTGCCGTCGGTGTTGACGGGCAGGTACTTTTCGCCGTCAACGAGCATATAGTCATAGTTCGGGCTGCTCCAGACGATGGTCGCGGTCATAATGCCGTCGGCCACGGTCAGCGCGGCGGGGCTTTCGACGGTGGCGCGCCCGCTGCCGCCCTCCAGCGTCACAGCGCAGGTGTAGCTGCCGTCGGCGGGGATCTCGACGGCTGCCGCAGCCGCATCCTCTGCCGCAGGCTCGGCATCGGAGACGCTGACCGTATGGTCATACCAAGTGCCCTTGGTGCCGAGGATGGCCAGCTGGAAATCGGCATCGACAGCCGCAACGGGGATGTCAAAGCCGTATACTTCGTCGCTGGTGCCGTCGGAGTAGGTCACTGTGTCAACGGTAGGCTGCAGCCAGTCGCTCTCGTGGGCGGGGGCGTCGGCGGCCATGCCCGGATACAGGTTGACGATTTTCTGGGACTGCAGACTGACGTGGAAGGTCATCGTGCCGTTTTCCACCGTCAGCGTGCCCATGCCGTCCACGGCTTCGTTGGCGTGGAACATGCTGCTGTCGGTGTTGAACTTAGCGGTGTATACGCCGTCCGGCAGCGCGGCAGCGGGGGCCTGGGCTTCCGTGACGGCAGGGGCCGGGGCCGCGGTGGCGGCAGGGGCGGTTTCTTCCGTGGAGACCGCCTCGGACGTGCTCTCGGCGGTGGACGCTGCGGACGCACCGCAGCCCGCCAGCAGCAGGGCAGCGAGAGTCAGGGATGCGAGTTGGAGCTTTTTCATGCTTTCCTTACCTCATTCTATTCATAATTTATCAAGCAATAGCGGAAGGCGGCGCGGGCGGATATGGAATCCGCCCCTACGGCGTGGCAGGGCATCACATCGGACGCAGGCCGGACATGCCCGGCCCCTGCCGTGCTTTCCCAAAAACCAAAAAACTGCCCGGAGCTTACCCTCCGGGCAGAATGGGTCTTTCTCAGCCGTTCAGGGAATCGATGGCGGCCCCGGCGTGGTCAACGTAGAGCTGCTGGATGTCGCCGATCTCGCCCAGACCTGCGATCTGGGTGTCGACGCTCTCAAAGCAGTCGGCGGCGTTGAACTGGCTCAGCCAGGAATCGTCCTCGGCACCGGCCATGTCGTTGTTGGCGTGGTCACCGGCGACGACCATCAGCGGGCGCAGGATGACCTTGGTGTAACCGGCCTCTTTGACCTTCTCGATAACGGCATCGCAGGCGGTGTCCTCGGGCTCACCCTCGACGGTGCCGATAAAGACATTGTCATAGCCCAGCGTCTGCATCGCGGTCTGCATCTGGCTGTAGCTGACCTTGGCGGTGTGGGACGTGCCGTGGCCCATAAAGACAAAGGCGGTGCCGTCCGCAGCGGCGGCAGCGGCGTCGTCATACCCGGCGGTCTTGACGGCCTCGGCGGTGATGGCGGCGGCTACGGCCTCCTTGTCGGCGTTGATGACGGCGGCATCTTCGCCGACCTCGCCCAGCAGGGGTTCGGCAATGGCAACGCTGTCGAACTTGTCCCTGTACTGCTCAACCGCCTCGCACATCTCGTCGTACTCGGCGCCGTGCATCAGGTGCGTAGGCTGGACAACCAGATTCTTGACGCCGTTGGCAACGGCACGCTCAAGCGCCTGGTCCATGTTGTCGATCTTCTCGCCGTCGCGGGCCTGAACGTGGTTGATGATGATCTGCGCGGTGAAGGCGCGGCGGACGCTCCAATCCGGGTAGGCGGCCTGCAGGGCGTCCTCGATGCCCTTGATGTCAGCGGCGCGGCTGCCGTTGAAGGAGGTGCCGAAGCTGACGACCAGCAGCTCATTTTCGCCGATGTCGTCGGCATTGCGCGGGTCGTCCTTGCCGGCGTCGCCGGTGTCGCGGCCAAAGTAGTCGGGGTCTGCGTTCTCACCCTCGACCAGCTCCTTCTGGGTGTCGGTCAGGGCATCCCAGGCAGCCTTGGCGGCCTCGCACTGGGCATCGGTGTCGGCGCTGCGCTCCTGCACGTAGATGGCGTCGATCAAATCGGCGCAGTTCTTAGCGGCCACTTCGTCTGCATCTCCCTCGTCTGCGGTCTTTTCTGCATCTTCTGCGGTGCTTTCTGCGGCGACGGTGCTCGCGGCAGCGCTGTCAGTGCTCGCGGCGGTGCTGCCGCAGCCGACCAGCAGGGCGGCGGACAGTGCTGCGGCCATGGCGACGGCGGCAGCTTTCCTGTAGGTGATCCTTCTCATGTGTTTTTGCTTCCTTTCCTTTTTTAAAGCTGGGAGACAGTACGGGAGAGAACAGCAGGGCACACGGAAATTGACCCCGTAAAAAACGAGGTCTTTTGCGTGCAGAATGGCAACACAAAAGACCCCGTATTTTAAGCAGGTGATTTGCGGTACAACCAATTCCTCGTGATCTGGGGCGGTACGCCCCCGTACCCGGCAGCAGGCAGGTTTCCTGGCTGAAAGCTCAACGCCTGCCGCCGCCTTCCCGGGTCAAAACCCAGTGACCGGTGCAAATGCACCCTGGCGGCAGGCTCCCTTATCACAGTGACGAGATCGTGCGGGATTTGCACCCGCTTCCCTTTTACCCTTTCCCATGCGCCGAACGGCGGCATAAAAAGGCACCTGCTGTCGTATTCAGTTTTACGGTGTAAAGTATAGCACAATGCGGTGAGAAACGCAAGAGTGCGTCGGTTTCAATTTTGCCTTTATACACTTTATACGATTGTGAACTGGCACGCCCGCATGGCGTCCAGCGCCGTTTGGTGGGACTGGGGCGTGACCCCGGCGCAGCAGTCGGACAGGATTTCGATTTCCGTCTCCGGGAAGGCCGCGCGCAGCACCATGGCGTTGCTGATGACGCAGATGTCGGTGCAGTAGCCGTAGATGACGATCTTTTCAATGTCGTCCACGGCCTTGTTGTGGGCCATCAGCTCGTCAAGGATCTCGCTCGGCAGCATATAGCTGCCGAAGGTCAGCTTGTTGACGATGTGGCAGACCTCAGGCTCGGTACCGTCCAGCGCGTTCTCCAGCTCGGGCGCAAAGTTCCAGCCGTCCTCGCCCTCGATGCAGTGCTCCACAGGCAGGTGGCGTCCCTCCCGCGTGGCAAGGTAGTTGTCGGGGTGGGTGTCCCGCGTCAGGAACAGCCAGTGCCCGGCCCGGGCATGGGCCTTAACGGTCTCGGCCAGGTGAGTCACGTTGGCCTGTGCCTGGGGGTTCGCCAGCGCACCCGTGATAAAGTCCTTTTGTACGTCCACAACAATATCCAGAATCATAGCGACAGCTCCTGTTTTTATAGTTTGCTACCAGTATACCGCAGACGGTGCGCGGTGTAAAGTGCGCGTTTCTCTGGCCGCAGGGGTGCGGATGTGGTATAATGGAAGAAAAAGTTCAGGAGGCCCTTCATGACTCCGCGTGAAGCGTTAAAACGATATTTCGGCTACGACTCCTTCCGCCCCGGGCAGGAGGAGATCGTCAGCGCCCTTCTGGCCGGGCGGGACGCGCTGGCCATCATGCCCACCGGCGCGGGCAAGTCGCTCTGCTATCAGGTCCCTGCCTTGCTGCTGCCGGGGCTGACGCTCGTCATCTCGCCGCTGATCTCGCTGATGCAGGACCAGGTCAAGGGGCTGAACGCAGCGGGCATCCATGCGGCGTTTATCAACTCGTCGCTGACCGAGACACAGATCGCCCGTGCGCTGGACCTGGCCGCAGAGGGCAGCTACAAGCTTGTCTACGTCGCGCCCGAACGGCTGGAAAGCCCGGTGTTCCGCAGCTTTGCCGCGGGGGCGGACATCTCGATGGTCACGGTGGATGAGGCGCACTGCATCAGCCAGTGGGGACAGGATTTCCGTCCGAGCTACTTAAAGATCCTCGACTTCATCGACAGTCTGCCCCGCCGCCCCATCGTGTCGGCGTTCACGGCCACGGCCACGCGGGAGGTCAAGGACGACATTGTCTGCACGCTGCGGCTCCACGACCCAAAGGTGCTTGTGACCGGCTTTGACCGGCCCAACCTCTACTTTCAGGTCGAGCGCACCCGCCGCAAGGACGATTTTGTCATCCAATATCTGCGCGACCACCCCGGCGAGAGCGGCATCATCTACTGCGCCACCCGCAAGAATGTGGACAAGCTGCAGGAGCTTCTGACCGAATACGGCTTTGCGGCCACAAAGTACCACGCGGGCCTGTCCGCCGAAGCACGCCGCAAAAATCAGAATGACTTCATCTACGACACCGCACCGGTCATTGTGGCGACGAACGCCTTTGGCATGGGCATTGACAAGTCCAACGTGCGGTTCGTGCTGCACTACAACATGCCCCAGAGCATGGAGAATTATTACCAGGAGGCGGGCCGTGCCGGGCGTGACGGGCTGCCGTCGCAGTGCGTGCTGCTTTTTTCGGCGCAGGACGTCATCATCAACAAATTCCTGCTGGACAAAAAGGATTTTGCCGAGATGGACGACGAGGAGGCCGACCTTTTGCGCCAGCGCGACCTGCAGCGCTTGCAGACGATGGAGCGCTACTGCCAGACGACGGAGTGCCTGCGCAACTACATTCTGGCCTATTTCGGCGAGCATCCCACCGCGCCGTGCGGCAACTGCGGCAGCTGCAACAACGATTTTGACGAGGTCGATATGACCGACGCCGCCAAGTGGATGATCAACTGCGTGGCCGAGCTGCGCGGGCGGTACGGCAAAGCGATTTTGTTCGGCACTTTACAAGGCGCGAACCGAGCGCGTCTGCGGGAGCTGGGAGCCGAGCGCTTCAAGAGCTACGGCCGGATGAAGGACACCCCGCGCGAGACGCTGGAACGCCTGCTGGCCCAGCTGCTGGAGGATGGATATTTGGTGCAGAGCGACGACCAGTACGCCGTGCTGCACATCGGGGATATTGCCCCGCTGAAGGCCGGCGGGCAGGTGCTGGTCAAGCTGCCGCCGCAGCGTGAGCCGGAGCAGGCCCGCGCACCGAAGCCGAAGCGCCGCAGCCCGATGGACGCGCTGACGAGCGCCGGACTGGAGCTGTTCAGCCAGCTGCGCCAGCTGCGGTTCGACACCGCCCAGCGTGAGGGACTGCCGCCCTACGTCGTGTTCGGTGACAAGTCGCTGGTGGATATGTGTCTGCGCGCGCCGCGCCGCGCGGAGGATATGCTGGGCATCTACGGCATGGGTGAGCGCAAGTATGAAAAGTACGGTGCCGCGTTCTTTGAGGTCATTGACGCCTACCGCGCCGACCACCCCGACGCCGTTTTGAGCCTGGACCCGCCCGCACCGGAGCCGGAAAAGCCGCTGCCGTCCGAGAAGAAGAAAAAGCCGCCGAAGGCCGAGCGCCCCGCGTTTTACCTGACGGCGGAGGATGCGCGCAGCTTCAACTATCAGGACAGCTATACCGGCGCGGAGCTGAAGGCCGCGCTGATCGAGGCCGCCGGTGACCCGGATGTGAAGGCACCGACCATCAAGGAGATCGACGAGTGGCTGCTGGCGCAGCGGCTCATCGGCATGGAGCGTCTGCCGACGAAGGGCTTTTACTACGTGCCGACCCCTGCCGGTGTGGACGCCGGTCTGCGCAGCGAGGACAAGGTCAGTGCCCGCGGCACGCCGTATTCAGTACTGCTGTTTACGCCGGAGGCGCAGCGGATGGTGGTGGAGCATTTTATAAAACCGGACTAACCGCAAACCGGCAGGTCCCTGCTTTCGCACACGGCCACGGCGGCATGTGGGCATGCCGCCCTACGTTCCACTTTCCCCGTTATACGTAGGGCGGGGTGCCCACACCCCGCCGCCAGTTCGCGGCATCTGCCGCTAATGAGTTTACACGCTCTTTTCGTCAACCTGCCCGTTCTTTCGTCAATTCTTTGTCATATTCGTCGATTGCGGATTTTTTGACACGATGTTAAAATGTTAGCAGAGACCGTATACCAATTTATAAGGAGCACCCCATGGACAACGTGAAAATTCTCGAGGTCAAGCAGAGCATCTTTGCCTCCAACGACGAACAGGCCGCCGCGCTGCGGGCTGAGCTGAAGCAGGAAAAAATCTTTCTGTTGAATTTAATGAGCGCGCCGGGGTCCGGCAAAACCACGACCCTGCGCCGCACGATTGCTGCGCTGCAAAATGAGCTGCGCATCGGCGTGATGGAGGCCGACATCGACTCCGACGTGGACGCCCGCGCCATTGCCGAGACCGGCGCCAAGGCCATTCAGCTGCACACCGGCGGCATGTGCCATCTGGACGCCGAGATGACCCGGCAGGGACTGGCCGGGCTGGGCACCGGGGGTCTCGATTTGGTGATTTTGGAAAACGTCGGCAACCTTGTCTGCCCTGCCGAGTTCGACACCGGCGCGGTGAAGAACGCCATGATTTTGTCGGTCCCCGAGGGTCACGACAAGCCGCTGAAATATCCGCTGATGTTCCAGGTCTGCGACGTCGTTCTTGTCAACAAGATCGACGTTCTGCCGTATTTTGACTTTGACTTGGACAAATGCCGCGAGTATGTGGCCCTGCGCAACCCGAACGCAAGGGTCATCCCGATCTGCGCCCGGACGGGCGAGGGCATTGACGAATGGGCCGATTGGCTAAAAGAGCAGGTTAAGGCGTGGCAGGCGTAAATAATCCAGCCGCGTTGTAGGGGCCGCACATGTGCGGCCCGCGGCCTTGCCGCAATCGCCCGTCCGCCATTTACAACCGGGCCGGGCATGCCCGGCCCCTACTGTGCAAAAAACGGAGCAACGGCACAAAAAAGGAGCACACCATGAGCAAACCCACTGCGTTCCTGCTGGACGAGAGCAGGCTGCCCTTCGAGATTCCGAGGGACGAGCCGTACCGCGAGAAAATTGCCAGGCTGGGCCAGATGATCACGGACCGCATCCCGGCCAAAAAGGGCATTCTGACGAAGGATGACCCCGAATACTGGGGCCTGGCGTCCATCGTGACCGACGAGATGGCGGACGTTGCCTTAAAAATGAAGGTCCGCAAGCCCATGACCCTGCCCGAGCTGGTCAAGGCCACGGGCAAGCCTGCCGGGGAGCTGGAGCCGCTTTTGCAGCAGATGGCCGTCGTCGGTCTGCTGGAGTACAACTGGGAGAATCCCCGCCGCGAAAAGCAGTACATCCTGCCGATGTTCGTGCCCGGCAGCGCAGAGTTCTTCAACATGAACAAGCAGCAGATCGCCGACCACCCCGAGGTGACAGCCTTCTTTGAGCGGATGACGTTTCTGCCGCTGGAGCACATCACCGCCATGGTGCCCCCGGGCGGCGCAGGCATCGGTATGCACGTCATCCCGGTGGAAAAAGCCATCGAGACCGAGAACCGGTCCGCTGACATTGAGCACATCTCCCACTGGCTGAAAAAATACGACGGCAAGTATGCCGCCGGTCCGTGCAGCTGCCGTATGTCCCGCGCCGCCATGGGCGAGGGCTGCGGCGACGACCCCGACGACTGGTGCATCGGCGTGGGCGATATGGCCGACTACCTCGTCGAGACCAACAAGGGGCATTACGTGACCTACGATGAGGTCATGCAGATCCTGCAGAAGGCCGAGGACAACGGCTTTGTGCACCAAATCACGAACATCGACGGCGAGAACAAGATTTTTGCCATCTGCAACTGCAACGTCAACGTCTGCAATGCGCTGCGCACAAGCCAGCTGTTCAACACGCCGAACATGAGCCGCTCGGCCTACGTGGCGCGTGTCGAGCCGGAGAACTGCGTGGCCTGCGGGCGCTGTGTGGAGTACTGCCCCGCGGGCGCGGTCAAGCTGGGCCAGAAGCTCTGCACGAAGGACGGCCCCATCACCTACCCGAAGCAGGAGCTGCCCGACGCCGTGAAGTGGGGCCCCGACAAGTGGGCCATCGACTACCGCGACAAGAACCGCATCAACTGCTATGACACCGGCACGGCCCCCTGCAAGACGGCCTGCCCCGCGCACATTGCCGTGCAGGGCTACCTGAAAATGGCCGCGCAGGGCCGCTACCGCGATGCGCTGGCGCTTATTAAAAAGGAGAACCCCTTCCCCGCCGTCTGCGGGCGCGTCTGCAACCGCCGGTGCGAGGACGCCTGCACCCGCGGCACCGTGGATCAGGCCGTTGCCATCGACGCCGTCAAGAAGTTCATTGCCGAGCAGGACCTGAACGCCGCGCACCGCTACGTGCCCGACATTGTCCAGCCGTCGCTGCAGGGCCCGTGGCCGCAGAAGATCGCCATCATCGGCGGCGGCCCCGCGGGTCTGTCCTGCGCCTATTTTCTGGCAGTGCAGGGCTACAAGCCCACCGTGTTTGAGAAAAACGAGCGTCCCGGCGGCATGCTGCGCTACGGCATCCCTTCGTTCAAGCTCGAGAAAAACGTCATTGACGCCGAGATCGACATTCTGCGGGAGCTGGGCGCTGACATCCGCTGCGGTGTCGAGGTCGGCAAAGACGTCACGCTGGCCGAGCTGCGCCGGCAGGGCTACCGGGCGTTCTATATCGCCATCGGCTGCCAGGGCGGGCGCCGGGCCGGTGTGTCCGGCGAGGACGCCGCGGGCATCGAGACCGCCGTCCACCTGCTGCGCACTGTCGGCGGTGACGAGAGCCGCAAAATGACCGGAAAGACCGTCGTCATCGGCGGCGGCAACGTTGCCATTGACGCGGCGCGTGTGTCTCTGCGCTGCGGTTCCGACGGCGTGACGATGGTCTGTCTGGAGCCGCGGGACAAGATGCCGGCCTCGCCGGAGGAAATCGCCGAGGCCGAGGAGGAGGGCACCAAAATCACCTGCGGCTACGGCCCGAAGGAGTTCCTCTCCGAGAACGGCCACGTGACCGCCGTCGTGCTGAAAAAGTGCACCGGCCTTTACAACGCGGAGGGCCGTTTTGCGCCCACCTACGATGAAAACGATACCATCACCCTGCTGTGCGACAACGTTGTTTTAAGCATCGGCCAGTGCATCGAGTGGGGCGATTTGCTGAACGGCGAGGCCGTGCAGCTGGGCCGCGGCCAGGGCGCTGTGGCCGACGCGCTGACCTACCAGACCGCCCAGCCGGACATTTTCGTCGGCGGCGACGTCTGCACCGGGCCGCGGTTTGCCATTGACGCGATTGCTGCGGGCAAGCAGGGGGCAATTTCCATCCACCGCTTTGTGCAGCCCAACACAAGCCTGACGATTGGCCGCAACCGCCGCGACTTCCACGAGCTGGACAAGTCGAATCTGGCGCTGGGCGAGTATGACCGCGCGCCGCGCCAGTCCGCCGCGCTGGATGCGGGCATTGACGCGCACCGTTCCTTCCGTGACGCGCACCTGACGCTGACCGAGGATCAGGTCAAAATCGAGACAGCGCGCTGTCTGGGCTGCGGTGCCAGCGTTGTGGACCCGAACAAGTGCATTGGCTGCGGCGTCTGCACGACAAAGTGCGAGTTTGATGCCATCCGCCTGCACCGCGACCTGCCCGAGTGCAGCAAGATGGTCAGGAGCGAGGACAAGTTCAAGGCCATTCTGCCTTACATGGCGAAGCGCGAGATCAAGATCCGCTTTGCCAAGAAGGAGAAGTAATGCACGAACTTGGCATTGTATTCCACATCATCCGCACGGTGGAGGACGTAGCCCGGCAGAACGACGTGACGCGCATCCGGCGCGTGACGCTGCAGCTGGGCGAGGTCTCCGGCGTGGTGGAGAGCTATCTGCAGGACTGCTGGAAGTGGGCGGCGGCGAAATCGGAGCTTTTGCCCGGCGCGGTGCTGACCGTGGAGACCATCCCCGCCGTGACCGTGTGCGAGGACTGCGGCCAACAGTACCCCACCGTGCAGTTTGGCCGCACCTGCCCCCACTGCCAGAGCCCGCGCACCCACCTTTTGCAGGGCCATGAGATGTTGATCAAAGAAATCGAGGCCGTGGAGACAGGACCCACCGCCCCGGAGAGAGCGTGAAGCTGCATGAAATACAAAATTTTCCGCATCGAGGAACAGATGTACGGCTGCGAGGAGCCGCCCGCCGACCAGCCGATTCTGGTTGACGTAGTGCTGGAAGGTGCTGACGGCACGCGGCGCGTGCTCCCCTACCCCGACGAAGCGCTGCGCCGCGGCGGAATGGAGGAAGGCGACAGCGTCGAATTGACCGACGGCATCCTTCGCAAGGTATAATTTTCCCAAAAACAAAAGGGGCTGTTGCGTGTGCAGCAGCCCCTTCTATGTTTTTTACAAGGGTTATTCTTCCGTAGAAATATCGCGGCCAAAGTATTTTTCGCTCAATGCCTTCAGCGTGCCGTCGGCGCGCAGCTCGTCAATGGCGGCATCAATGGCCGTGCGCAGGGCGGCAGTCTCGTCGCCCTTGCGCATCGGGATGGCGATCTGGTTCGCATCGTCGGTCAGCACGGCGATCTTCACATTCGCGTCGGGGTGCTCCTTCGTGTAATCGTAGAAGGTCATCTCGGCGTTCAGCGTCGCGTCGATACGCCCGCTCAGCAGCAGCTCAAACGTCTGGTTCAGGTCGTCAACGCCCGTCACCGTCGCGCCGTACTGCTCGGCCAGCTCGGCGTAGGTGCTGGAGATCGTGTTTGCGGTCTTTTTGCCCTTCAGGTCCTCCAGCGTGTTGATGCTGTCATCGTCGGCCTTGGTGATGACGGCGGTGCGGTTGAAGGCGTAGGGCGTCGAGAAGTCGTATTTTTCGGCGCGTTCGGGGGTGATGTCCACGCCGTTGACCATGATGTCATAGCGGCCCGCGTCCAGACCGGCCAGCAGGCCGTCCCACTCGCCCTCGACAAACTGCGGCTCAACGCCCAGCTTCTTCGCGATCTCGGTGGCGACCTCGACGTCGTAGCCGACGAGGTTGTCGTTTTCATCGTGGTAGGTCCAGGGTGCCCATGTGCCCTCCATCGCAACCGTGATGGTACCCTTGGCCCGGATCTCGCTCAACAGGTCGCCGGACGCGGCCTCGGCGGTGCTCCCGGCGGCGGATTCCGCTGCGGGCGCGGTGGCGGCGGCGCTGCTGCCGCAGGCGGTCAGGGCCAGCGCGGCGGTCAGGGTCAGGGCGGTCAGTTTGGTCAGGTTCTTCATTACAATAGGCTCCTTTGCTTGTAGGTCTGCAAAAATTCTTTGGTGCGGGGCTGCTGCGGGTCGTTGAAGAACGCCTCGGCGGTGTTCTGCTCCACAATGACGCCCTGCTCCATGAACACCACGCGGTTGGCCGCGTGGCGGGCAAAATCCATCTCGTGGGTCACGACCAGCATTGTGCGGCCTTCCCCGGCCAGGCTGCGCATGACGGCCAGCACCTCGCCGGTCAGCTCGGGGTCCAAAGCGGACGTAGGCTCGTCGAAATAGATGATCTCCGGGTCGGCGGCCATGGCGCGGGCAATCGCCACGCGCTGCTGCTGCCCGCCGGAAAGCTGGCTGGGGTAGTAGTCGGCACGGTCATCCATGCCGACCTTGACCAGTGCGGCGCGGGCGATCTCCTCGGCCCGGCGGCGCGGCATTTTGCGTGCGATGATAAGCCCCTCGGTCACGTTTTGCAGCGCGGTCTTGTTGGCAAACAGGTTGTAGCTTTGAAAGACAAACCCCGTGCGGCGGCGCAGGGCGTTGGCCTCGGCGTGGGTGACGCGGGCCAGGTCTACGCGCTGGTCGTCAAACAGCATCGTACCGCCGTCGGACTTTTCCAAAAAGTTCAGGCAGCGCAGCATCGTTGTTTTTCCGCTGCCGCTGGGGCCTAAAATGGCGACGACGTCGCCCTTGTTCACGTCCAGATTGATGCTCTTGAGCACCTGCAAATCGCCAAAGGACTTGCGCAGATTTCTGATTTGCAGCATAGTTCAGCTCCTTTGCGCGCCCTTGCTGTTGAGGTACCGCTCGCCGACGGCCTGCAGGCGGGTCAGCACGGTGCAGAACAGCAGGTAGACCAGACCGACCTCAATGTAGAGGGCCAGCGGCTCATAGGTGCGGGCCACAATGCGCTGGGTCGTCATGAACATTTCGGTCACGGTGATGTTCGCGGCCAGCGAGGTATCCTTGACCATGGCGATCAGCGTACTGGCCAGCGTGGGGAAGGCCGTGCGCAGCGCCTGCGGCAGGATGATGCGGCGGATGATCTGTAAGTAGCTCATGCCGACGCACTGCCCCGCCTCCATCTGGCCTTTGGGCACGGATTCCAGCGCGGCGCGGATGGTCTCGGCGCAGTACGCGCCCTCATTGATGGAAAAGACGAGCACCGCCGCGGGGAACGGCTCAATCAGGATGCCGACGCCGGGCAGGCCGTAGAACACAACGAACAGCTGCACCAGCACGGGCGTGCCGCGGATGACCCAGATATAAAACCGGGCCAGCCGCTGCAAAACGGGCACATGGGCAAACTGCACCAGCGCCACCGCCACCGCGATGATAAGCGCCAGCGTGAACGAGATGGCGGTCAGCGGGATGGTGACGGTCAGGCCGGGCAGCAATATTTTACCAAAGGAATCCACAAGGATTCCCCACAGGCGTTCGGACATGGGGCGGAACTCTCCTTTTTTGGTTGGGGTTGCGGGAATATTTCCCACTAAAACGGTATGCTATGAGATTGTAGCACACTTTGCCGGATTTTGCAAGAGTGAAATTTGAAGTGAAGTTTAAGGTTGGAGCAGAAAAGCCTCCCTTGTCAAAGACAGACTCCCCCGTGCCGGGGGAGGTGGCGCGTAGCGCCAGAAGGGGAGCAGGTGGACGCCGCAGGCGTCCGGAGGGATTCTGACGGGCTTATGCCCTGCACGCTGTCACACCCGCAGACGGGCAGGAATCCCTCCGCCTCGCAGGCTCGGCACCTCCCTTTGACAAGGGAGGCTTTTGTCTGCGGGGTGTGGGTGGGGGGATAGCACGGAAGGTTTGCTGTGGCCGGAAGCGGGCACGGCGGCCAGAGGGCTGGCCGCCCTACGTTCCCCTTTTTCGGTAGGATGTAGGGCGGGGTGCCCCCACCCCGCCGAAGTTGGCGGCGGGCAGAATGCAACGGGATTGGCAGACCGTAGGGGCGGATTCTATATTACCGACATAAGTACATACAACAGAGATGATACAAGCTAAGCGTCATTCCCACAAAAATGTGATGAAAAAGGGTATAAAAAATCCCACCGCTATGTGGCGATGGGATTTACATGCTTCAAATATTAAAACTTATATTGGCCATTCTCATAAGTACAAGTCTTACCATCTGCCGTATAAACCAACTTGTCAATCTTGCAGATAGCACCAGAATCAGCATTTGCAGTAATCGTAACGTCGCCAATAGAGCTGTCCGTATACTTCACTTCAGACAGCGCAGAAATCTCGTCCTGAGAAATAGTAAACGTAGATTGGCCATTATTAGTAGTAACGGTAGATTTTGCACCGTCATTTTTATCAATCGTTACTGCCGTAGCCACCGTACCACCAAGCTTAACCGTAGCATACTGCTCATCAATTAGGGTCTGTGTAGCCATAACCGTCATACGGCACTCGGCTATAATGGACTGCTGCTTAGCCTTGTCAATGTAACCAGTCAGAGCCGGAACCAGCAGGGCGGCCAGGATGGCAAGGATGACCAGGACGACGATGAGCTCGACCAGGGTGAAGCCCTTCTTGTTCTTCATTTTGCGAATTTTCTCGAACATAATAAATTCCTCCACTAAATTCTATAAGGACTCCATGCGTCCTTGTTTGTGAAAATATAATATCACATAATCTGCCAAATTTCAACAGCCTTATGTAAAAACAGCAAAAAACATTTTTTTGCTTCTATTTTCGATTTCCCACCGTTTTGCCTGTTGCACTCCAACCGCCTTGCCGTGGCTGCACCTCTGCTACCGCGCCGAATTCTATACATATTACCGTCATTTTTAAAAATCAGCTGTGCCGCCGTGCCAAAAGCTGCGGCCAGGACTGCCGCAGTTGAAACCGCACATATATTGCGTTCATTTTATCTGTGCTGTCTCTGCCGGTGCGGGCAGCGGGGCGCGCCGCGTATGGATTTCAGCGTATACAGGCCAATTTTACAGGCGGGCAATTTATGTGCTATTTTGCATTTTCCCGTGTCCTTTCTCCCCTGCCCGGCTGCAGGGACACTCTTTTGTGAAAACACCGCAAATTCCGGTGCAAAAGTGTGGTATACTGCAAGATTTTGTGCTATACTGGATAAAAATCAACACAGCCGGGCCGCGCCCGGCACAAAAGGGGCCACACATGAAAAATACCACCGAGGAAAAACGCGAGGCCATCCCCAACAGCGTCAGCCGGATGCTGCTGGCGGGCATCGGCGTACTTTTGCAGGTTTTATGGATCTTTTGGCTTGCCCTCAAGCTGAACGACTACTCCACCGCCATTCAGGTATGCACGTCGGTACTGACATTTTTGATTACGCTGCGTATATATGGGCTGCATATCAACTCCGCGTATAAAATTTCGTGGATCATTCTGATTTTGCTGTTTCCCATCTTCGGTCTGACCATCTATCTGCTGTTTGGCCGCAGCGGAGCCGTCAGCGTCATGCGCCGCCGTTTTGGTGAAAATATGTCGATGCTGCGCCGGTATCACGCACCTATTTTGCAGCAGCGCCGCGCCCTGCCCTACCCGGACCGCATCACCCGCAACCACGCCCGCTATTTGCAGGACCGCGCGGGCTACCCCGCCTATGACAACACCGATGTGACGTTCTACGGCGACACCTGCGAGGCGCTGGAGGCCCAGAAAACAGCCCTGCGCAGCGCGGAAAAGTTTATTTTCATGGAATACCACGCCATTGAGGACGCCTCCGCCTGGCAGGAGCTGGAGGATATTCTGGCCGAGCGCGCCGCCCACGGCGTGGAGGTGCGCGTATTTTACGACGACGTGGGCAGCATCGGGTTTATCAACAGCAAATTTGTCACAAAGCTGGCGGGGCGCGGCATACAGTGCCGCCGGTTCAACCCGGTCATCCCGATTTTGAACGTCTTTATGAACAATCGCGACCACCGCAAAATCACCGTTGTGGACGGGCGCGTCGGCTTTACCGGCGGCTACAATCTGGCGGAGGAGTACTTCAACCGCACCCACCCTTACGGCCAGTGGAAGGACAGCGGCATCCGGCTGGAGGGCGACGCCGTGCGCGGCCTGACGCTGATTTTCTTAGAGCTGTGGGGCGCAACGCAGAAGGCCGCACCCGAGGTCGAGCGCTATCTGCCCGATGTGCCCTACACCGCGCGGGAGAATGCCGTGGTGCTGCCCTACGCGGACAATCCGCTGGACGACGAGGCCACCGGCGAGAACGTCTACCTGAACATGATCCGCAGTGCGAAGGACTACGTCTACATTACAACGCCCTACCTTATTTTAAGTGACGAGATGCAGCGCACACTGCGGCTGGCCGCGTCCAGCGGCGTTGATGTGCGGATCATCACGCCGGGCATCCCGGACAAAAAGCTGATCTTCTCGGTCACGCGCAGCTATTACGCCAGCCTTGCCAAGAGCGGCGTGCGCATTTATGAGTACGCGCCCGGGTTCATCCACGCGAAGCAATGCGTAGCCGACGGCACGGAAGCCGTTGTGGGTACGATCAATTTTGACTTCCGCAGCCTGTACCTGCACTTTGAAAACGCCTGCTGGTTCTGCGGCTGCAGCGCCGTGGCCGATGTGCGCCGCGATTTTGACGCGCTGTTCCCCGTCTGCCGCGAGGTCACGCAGGAGTACGCCGACACCCGCAGCCTGGCCGTGCGCGGCTGGGACTGCGTGCTGCGGCTGTTCAGCCCGCTGATGTGACGGGCTGTGCGCCGGGCGCGGCAAGTGGAATTTTCCCAAAGAAATCTGTACTATTCCACGTTGCAAACCGCCGCTGCGCGCCGTACAATAAAGACAAAATCATCCTGTGAGGTGCATACCAATGGAGCATATAGCATGGAAGGGCCGCATCAAGCCCGGCTGCAAAGCGGAATATCAGCGCCGCCACGCGGAGATCTGGCCCGAGATGGTCGAGGTGCTGAAGGCTGCGGGCATCTGCAACTACAGCATCTTCTACTGTAACGACGAGCTGTTCGGCTACTATGAGTGCGCGAAGGGCGTTGCCTACGCCGAGAAGGTGCAGGCCGAAAGCCCCGTTGTGGACCGCTGGAACGACTACATGAAGGACATTCTGGAGCTGGAAATGGACCCCGTGACCGGCGCCCAGCCCAAGCTGGAGCAGGTGTTCCGTCTGGATTAAACACATAAGACAGCAAAGCCGCCCGTGTCAGGCTGACACGGGCGGCTTGTGTTTTTATGGGCAGGTGTAGTGCAGGCGGTGCTGCCTTTAGGGTATTTACAACACGATGCGGAACGCGACGCGGTGCTCTCCTTCCCCGCTGACGCGGTAAGGCTCCTCCACATCGGTGCCCCAGCTGTCGATGCCGCCGACGCCGCGGGCTGCGCCCAGGATCGTCACGCTCGTGCGGCCCGTGGCGGGCAGCTCGGTGATGTGCTGGGCGGCCTCGATCTCCTGCGCAGTGTTGGGCAGTGCGCTGAAGGCAAACGGCGCGTCGGCCTGTTCAATCGTCAGCGCAGCCGCCGTCTGACCGCAGGCGTTGTGCTGCTCCAGCGTGAACTGACGGGTGCCCACATGCAGGCCGCAGTCCTGCGGGACGAGAGCCGGTTCAATGTGCGGCACCTCCTCATGGCAGCCAAAGACGCCGCCCTTGCAGCGATCCGGGTAGGTCTCGCCCGAAAGGCCGGTCCAGAGCGTGCGGGCCACGGGGGCAAACGTCTGGAATTTTACGCCGAAGCAGGGCAGCTCGGGCGCACCGGGCACGCCATGATAGACGGCCTCGACCAGCAGCGTGCCCTGCGGCTCCACGGTGTAGGTCAGCTCGGCCTTAGCGCCGGGCACGGTGGGCACGCCGTAGGTATAGCGCACCTGCACACCGTCGGCGGATTTCTGCAAGACCGCAAAGCCGAGGTTCTGCAGGTAGACATCCGCCGCCAGCCAGGCCGCCGCTTTCTGCGGGAAGCCGCAGCCGCGGTCATTGTCGGTGGCGGCGCGCCAGAACGCCGGGCGCGGGGCGCGCCAGAGCCACTCGCTGCCGTTGACGGTCAGCGACGACGGCCCGGCCTCGCCCGCGGAAAAAAGAATTTCAAACCCGTCGCCCCTGACGCCGAGGTTGCCGTCGCCCTCGGTCACGGTCAACGTGCCGGGCTTGCGGGCGGCCTGTGCTTTGGCCGCGTCGCGGTCCGCCCGGGCGGCGGCTGCGGCGTTGCGGGCATCGTGGACGGCGCGTCGGGCGGGGGTGTCGTACCAGTAGCGCACGTCCTGCATGGCGGGCTTCTCGGCACCGTCGGCGTAGACAATGCCGTTGCCGCTGAAGTTGTAATCGGTGTTGCGGTCCGCAAAGTCGCCGCCGTAGCCCAGCACGCTGCGGCCAAGCGCGTCGGTGTGCCGGAGCGCCTGGTCCATGTAGTCCCAGATGAAGCCGCCCTGGTACTGGTCGAACTCGTCAGCCAAGCGCACATAGCTCTCCATGCCGCCCAGCGAGTTGCCCATATCGTGCATATACTCGCAGAGAATGAAGGGCTTCTTCGGGTGGGATTCGAGATACTCGCGAATTTCCCACGGCTTGGCGTACATCCGGCTTTCCATGTCGCTGATGGCGTCGAACGCGCGGCAGTGGAACACACCCTCATAATGCACGAGGCGGCCCGGGTCGTGGTCGTGGAAGAACTGCGACATAGCGAGAATATCCTCGCCCGCATAGCTCTCATTGCCGCAGGACCAGATCAGGACGGCGGCGTGGTTCTTGTCGCGTTCAAACATGCTGCGGGCGCGGTCCACGACGCAGTCCTTCCACTCGGGCAGGCTGCCGGGCACGTTCCAGCTCGGCTCCACCGCGCCGAGCTTCTGCCAGCTGCCGTGGCTTTCAAGGTTCGTCTCGTCGATCATGTAGATACCGTTCCGGTCACACAGGTCGTACCACAGGCTCTGGTCGGGGTAGTGGCAGGTGCGCACGGCGTTGATGTTGTTCTTTTTGAACACGGCCACGGCGGCGTGCATGTCGTCGGCGCCGATGGCGCGGCCCCTGTCGGCGTTCCACTCGTGGCGGTTGACGCCGTTGAACACGACACGTTCCCCGTTCAGGCACATGACGCCGTTTATCATCTCAAAGCGGCGGAAGCCGATGTCGTAGGGCACGACCTCCTGCAAAACGCCGTCGGCATCGCGCAGGGTCAGTACGGCGTGGTAGAGCACCGGCGCAGCATGGCTCCACGGCTGGATGCCCTCGATCTCGATCGTATCGCCCGCGGCGGGGCCCTCGTAGACGGCGTAGCCCTCGGGGTCGGTCACGACGAGGGCAACCGACGCGCCGTCGGTCTCGCCGTCCAGCTTGACGAGGGGCGTCAGCAGGCCGGTGGTGTTGTCGGCGGCAAGGTCGGCCTTGAGCCAGATGTCATTGATGTGGACCCTGGGCTTTGCGTACAGGTAGACCGAGCGGAAGATGCCCGAGAAGCGGAAGAAGTCCTGATCCTCGATCCAGGCGGCGCTGCTGCGCTTGTAGACCTCGACGCAGAGGCGGTTGTTCTCGTCCCGAATATACGGTGTCAGGTCAAATTCAGACGGAGTGAAGCTGTCCTCGGCATAGCCGACGAACTGGCCGTTGCACCACAGGTACATGGCCTGCTCCACGCCCTGAAAGCTGACGCAGACGCGCTGGCCGCGCAGGGACTCGTCCAGATCAAACTCTTTGACATAGCTGCCCACGGGGTCATCGTTCCAATCGACCTGCGGCGGGCGCAGGCAGCTGCGGCCATCCCACGGGTAGAGGGTGTTGGTGTACTGCAGCTGACCGTAGCCCTGCAGCTCGATGTGCCCGGGCACGCGGATCGTACCGAAGCCGGACAGGTCGGCATCCGGCTGCCAGAAATCCGCCGGGCGGGCGGCGGGGTTGGCGCTCCACGCAAAGCGCCATGCGCCGTCCAGTGACTGGCGCAGCGATGTCAGGCCGCTTTCGGCCTCGTCCAAGGTGCGGCAGCAGAGATGGTCAGAGTGTGCGTCCAGCCGGTTCACGGCAAAGACGGTGGGGTCACTCAGCCAGCGAAGTTCAGGGGTCATAGGGATCTCTCCTTTACACAATCAGGTTCTTACCGTCATTCTGCCACAGGGCGCGCGGGGTGTCAATAGAAAGTTTCACGCAGATATTTTCCGTATTTTTTGCATCTTTACGGGAATTGTGCTGTGTTTAACACTTCGCGGCAGGATTTTTTGAGTTTTTCCGTTTTGTCTGGTGGCAGATTGTACGCTGCAGCACCAGATATAGCGGTGGCGGCAGGATTTTTGCGGGGCGGGTTGTTATAGTCGGCACACCTGGGGCGGCGTTTTGGGGTCATACTTCTTCTGTCTCCGCCTCCGCGGCGGCGCGCAGACGCTCCCGCACGGGGCGCAGGGCCTCGGGCAGAGCCTCGTCGGGCAGGTCGCTGATGCCCTCGGTGCTGCCGCGGGCGGCGGCGGTCTCATAGAACCAGCACTTGTAGTCCAGGGTGTCCATCGTCTGCTGCAATTCAGCCATGCGGGTCTCGAGCACGGTGCGCTGCTTGCGGAACAGCTCCAGCCGCCGGGCAATGGTCTCATCGCCCTGCATGGCCAGCTCGATGTATTCGCGGATGTCCTTGAGGGACATGCCGGTCTTTTTCAGGCACTCGATGATGCGCAGCCACTCGAAGTCCTTCTCCGTAAAAACGCGGATGCCGCCGGACGAGCGCCCGACGAAGGGAAGCAGCCCTTCCTTATCGTAATAGCGGATCGTCGATGCGGGCACGCCCAGCCGCCGCGCCATCTCCCCCACTGTATAGGCCATGTGTTTTCCTCCTATGACTTAAACCCGGGTTTAACCTGTGTATCAGTATAGGACAAAAGGGCGGCGTTGTCAAGGCGGGCGACCAATGATTGCCCCAGACTGTCGAAAAAGGTACGTTCACTCCTTGGCCCCCTCTGCGAGGGGGCTCCGCCCGCAGGCGGTGGGGGAGAGAACTGTACGGCTTCCCGAAATATTTCGGGCTATGGCAAGGTTCTCTCCCTCCGCCCCTTCGGGGCACCTCCCTCGCAGAGGGAGGTTTTTCGACAAGCTGCGCTTTCCTTATATAAGGAAGGCTTTTTCTATTTTTTATTGACAAACGCGCGGTTTGTTTCTATCATGTTCATATAAGCAAGGGAGGGACCGCCACTATGCTGACCTATAATATGGACGTGGAGGAACGCAGCACCTGGCTGCGCGCCACCCCCGGCGCGGCGGCGCTGGCACAGCCGTTTTACTGCACCGAGGCCGGCAACTTTTATGGCCGCGCCCATTTTGCCACAGCCCGCACCGATAAGGAAAGCTATCTGCTGTTTTATACGCTGTCGGGCTCCGGTCTGATCGAGCAAAACGACCAGCGCGTGGAGCTGCCCGCCGGCAGCGCCCTGCTGTTGAACTGCCGCACCCCGCAAAGCTACTGCACTGCCTCCGGGCAGGACCACTGGCACCACTACTGGGCGCATCTGGACGGCGCGGGCGTCGCCAATCTGGCCGAGGTACTGCAGCCGCAGGGGCGGCTGTCCCCCGTTACGGTCAGTCGGCTGGAAATGCAGCCGCTGTTTGAGTCACTGGCCGCCGAGTGGGAGCACGGCGCCGCCGCACAGATCGAGATCTGCCTGGCCCTGCACCGGATGCTGGCCCTGATGGCCCGCCAGCTGCTGGCCGGGGACGAGAGCCGCTCCAACCGCACCTTGATCGAACAGGCCGCCGAGTACATCCGCCAGCACTATGCCGAGCCGCTGTCGCTGGACAGCCTGCTGGCCCAGACGCCGGTGAGCAAGAGCTGGTTCCTGCGGCTGTTCCGCCAGTACATGGGCACGACGCCCTACAATTTTTTGCTGTCCACGCGGATCACACGCGCCAAGGAGCTGCTGGTGCTGACGGATTTCTCCGTCTGCGAGATCGCGCACCAGGTCGGCTTTGGGGATGAGAGCAACTTCTCGACCCGCTTTACCGCCATGGTGGGCCAAAGCCCCCAGCAGTACCGCAAAAGTGCAATGAAGCCCGCGGAAAACTGAATAATGGGAAAGAAGGCATTTGTATGTTGAAAACCGAACGCATGGACCGTATCCGTGCTGCCCTGCGCGCGCAGGGACTGACGCAGATGATCGTCTGCGACCCCAAGAGCGTGTGGTATCTGACCGGCGTCGCCGTGGAGCCCTATGAGCGTCTGCTGGCGCTCTACCTGCCCACCGAGGGCGAGCCGGTGCTGTTTTTGAACAGACTGTTCAATGTGCCCGAGCCGCCGTGCAGGACCGTCTGGCACACCGACGCGGACAAGCCCGTGGCGCAGATCGCCGAGGTCGTGGACGCGGGCAGGCCGCTGGGCATTGACAAGGAGTGGCCCGCTAAGTTTCTGATCCCGCTGATGGAGACCCACCCCGGTATGCAGGTCGTGCTGTCCAGCGACTGCGTGGACGACTGCCGCGCCTGCAAGGACGCCGAGGAGCAGACCCTCATGCGCGAGGCGTCCCGCATCAACGACGCGGTAAACGAGGCCGCGAAGCACTATATAAAGGCCGGCATGACCGAACGCGAGGTCGCCGAGTTTATCGACGCGCAGTTCCGTGCCCACGGCTGCGAGGGGCCGAGCTTTACGACGATCGTCTCCTTTGGTGCCAACGCCGCCGACCCGCACCATGAGCCGGACGACACCGTGTTAAAAGAGGGCGACTGCGTGCTGTTTGACATGGGCTGCGTGAAGAGCCGCTATTGCAGCGACATGACTCGCACCTGGTTCTGCGGCCAGCCCACTGAAAAGCAGGCCGCCGTGCACGATCTGGTGCGCCGCGCGAATGAGGCTGCCGAGGCGCTCATCAAGCCCGGCGTGCGCCTGTGTGAGCTGGATGCCGCCGCGCGCGACCTGATTACGGAAGCGGGCTACGGCGCGTATTTCAACCACCGTCTGGGGCATTTCATCGGACAGACCGACCACGAGAAGGGCGACGTCAGCAGCGCGAACACCACCGTAGCCAGACCCGGCATGATCTTTTCGATTGAGCCGGGCGTCTACCTGCCCGGCGAGTTCGGCGTCCGCGTGGAGGACCTCGTCCTGGTGACCGAGACCGGCTGCGAGGTGCTGAACAGGAACGATAAGCATTGGGATGTGGTGGGGAAATAACTGCCGCCATCCCTGCCTCCCCTTGAGGGGAGGTGGCCCCGCAGGGCCGGAAGGGTGGCTGGCAGCCGACCTATAAAAAGGTTGCTGCGGCCCACCCCTCACCGCCTGCGGGCGGAGCTCCCCTCAAGGGGAGCCTAAAGAATTTCAGAGAGGTGTACGATTGAAAAAACATCTGTTCCGTATCATTGCCGTCCTGTCCGCCGCGGTCCTGCTGGCGGGCTGCGCGGCGTCGCGGCTGCGGCTGGGGGCTGCGGCTGCTGGCGGGGTGTACAATGCGTTTGGTACCGCCATGGCCACCCAGAACAGCACCATCGAGGTCAAACAGACCGCCGGGTCCGCCGCCAACCTGCGGTTGCTGGCGGGCGGCTATTTACAGCTGGCCGTTGCCCAGTCCGACATGGCGCAGGATGCCTACAGCGGCAGCGGCATCTTTTCCCACGAGAGCACCGAGCGCAGCTTCAGCGCCGTGGCCGCCCTGTATGAGGAGGCCGTGCAGGTCGTTGTCCGGGCCGACTCCGGCATTACGACGCTGGAGGAGCTGCAGGGCTGCACGCTCAGCGTCGGCGAGGAGGAATCCGGCACCGAGCAGAACGCCGGGCAGGTGTTGGCCGCCTGCGGCCTGAACAACCGCCTGGTACACACTGTAAACCTGAACTACACCGACGCTGCCGCCCGGCTGGCCGACGGCACGATCGACGCGATGTTCGTCACCGCCGGTCTGCACGCCGACGCGCTGGAGCAGCTGGCCAAGACCTGCGCCATCCGTCTGCTCTCCGTCGATGGGGGTGTCGGTGCGCGGCTGCTGGCGGCCTACCCGGCCTACCGCGCCTGCGTTATCCCCGCCGGGACCTACGCCGGTCAGGGTGAGGACGTCTGGACCGTCAGCGTGCAGGCGCTTCTGCTGGCGTCGAACGCGCTGTCCGACGAGACCGTCCAAAGGCTGACTGCCCGGTATTTTGACAGCGTGGACGCCGTGGCCGCCGCCGTGCCGGTGCCGCTGGTGACCGACCCCGCCGTGGCCGCCGCGCAGAGCGTTATCCCCTACCACACCGGGGCCGCTGCGTACTACACCGCGCAGGGCATCACCCCCGCAGGGCCGGAGACGGGCGCGTCCCCTGAACAGGAGGCCGCCGCATGATCATCTCACTGGATATGTACCAGACGCTGTTTGCGGCGGTCTGCGTGCTGATGCTGGGCCGCTTTTTGAAGGCGCGCATCGGCTTTCTGGAAAAATTCTGCATTCCCGCGCCGGTCATCGGCGGCGTGCTGTTTGCCGTTTTCACCTGTCTCTGCTATGTGACCGGCATTGCCGAGTTTGAATTTGACGATATTTTAAAGGAAGTCTGCATGGTGTTCTTCTTCACCTCGGTAGGCTTTCAGGCCAACCTCAAGGTGTTGAAAAGCGGCGGCAAATCGCTGATTATCTTCTTGGGGCTGGTCGTTGCGCTGATTTTGTGCCAGAACTTCCTCGCCGTCGGGCTGGCGGATCTGCTGGGCATCTCGCCGATGATCGGTCTGTGCACCGGTTCCATCCCGATGGTCGGCGGCCACGGCACGGCGGGCGCGTTCGGCCCCGTGCTCGAGGACTTCGGCGTTGCGGGCGCGACCACGCTCTGCACGGCAGCGGCCACCTACGGCCTGATCGCGGGCAGCGTCATGGGCGGCCCGACGGGCCGTCTGCTCATTGAGCGCCGCAAGCTGCTGGACACCGTTGTGGCCGAGGACGACAGCCTGCTGGTGGAGGAAGAAATCAAGCACGAGCGCCACACCAGCATGTACCCGGCTGCTGTGTTCCAGCTGATTATCGCCATCGGCATCGGCACGTTCATCTCCAAGGCGCTGGCCATGACCGGGCTGACGTTCCCCATTTATATCGGCGCGATGATCGCCGCGGCGTGTATGCGCAACATCGGCGAATTCACCCACAAATTCACGACCCACATGGGCGAGATCAACGACATCGGCGGCATCAGCCTGTCGCTGTTCCTGGGCATTGCCATGATCACGCTGAAGCTGTGGCAGCTGGCCGCGCTGGCGCTGCCGCTCATCATCCTGCTGGCGGGCCAGACGCTGCTGATTTTCCTGTTCACCTACTTTGTGATTTTCAACATCATGGGCCGCGACTATGACGCTGCGGTCATTGCAGCGGGCGTCTGCGGGTTTGGCATGGGCGCGACGCCCAACGCCATGGCCAACATGCAGGCCCTGTGCGAAAAGTATGCTCCGTCGGTCAAGGCGTATCTGCTGATCCCGCTGGTAGGCAGTCTGTTTGCGGACTTCCTCAACAGTCTGGTCATCACCTTCTTTATCAACTTTATCTAATTGGGAGGTCCTTCTGATGTTCCGCAAGCTGCGCGAGGCGCTGAAAAAGCAGCGCTACCGTGTCCACAGTGACGACGTTGCCCTGCCCGAGGTCCACACCGGCCAGATCGCCCACAGCGACGCCCCCGAGACCCCGGAGAAGCACAAGTCCATCAACTATGAAAACGTCGCCATCCCGGAGGTTCATATTCCAAAGAAGAAGCCCTGAAGCCTTCTCCCCCAGGGGGAGAAGGTGGCCCCGCAGGGCCGGATGAGGGGAGAGCTTGCGAGGCCCGAAATATTTCGGGCCGCCGTACAGTTCTCTCCCCCACCCGCTGCGGCGGGAGCCCCCTCGCAGAGGAGGCCAAGAGACAGCAAAACGCCCCTGACCATTCGGTCAGGGGCGTTTTGCCCGTAATGTTAGTCGAGGAAGTTCTCGTTGAGGGTGACACCGAAGTCGTGGGCGATGGCGCGCAGGTCATCGTCGGTGATGGTCTGGCGGATCAGGCCGCCGCCCATGGACAGGACCTTGACGTAGATCTCGGCACTCTTTTCAATCGTGTGGGCGAGGCCGAAGGTGATGTCAAAGTCAGGGCCGGAGGCAAACAGGCCGTGCTGTGCCCAGATAGCAGCCTGATAGGTTTTCATCTTCTCGGAGGTTGCCATGGCGATGTCCGCGCCGCCCGGGACCATCCAGGGGCAGACGCCGACGCCCTCGGGGAAAACGACGGGGCACTCGGTAGCGCTCTGCCACAGGGCGCGGGAGAAGTCACGGTCCGTCAGCGGCAGGATGTAGGTCAGCGCAATGACGTTGGTGGCGTGGCAGTGATAAATAACGCGGTTCGCGCCGTTGGTAGCGGCCTTGCGGACGCTGTGGTTCATGAAATGGCTGGGGAACTCGGACGTCGGGCGTGCGCCGTCGGCCAGACCCCAGACGATGCGCCAGCTGTCGCCCTTGTCGTTGATCTCCACAATGCCGATGCTGTGGATCGGGTCAGGCTCGACGTTGCGGAAGAACTTGCCGGAGCCGGTGGTGATGAAGTACTCACCGGCCAGATTATCGGCCTGCACGCCCATGTTGACCCACTCGCGCGGCTCGGCGTCGAAGTAGGGACGGCAGGCGGCGACGTCCTCCCCGGTCATGCGGTAGGTCAGGTTGCCGCCGTTGCGCTCGTGCCAGCCCTGCAGCCAGCCATCGTTGCACATGCGGATAAAGCCCTTGACGCAGGGAATTTCATAAATCGTAGACATAATTTCTGCTCCTTTATATCGTTGTGTTGGCTTCCCCCTCCGGGGGAAGCTGTCAGTGGCCCCGACCACTGACTGATGAGGGCAAAGCTGCCGACAGCAGCCCGTTACCGGGCAATTGCCGCAAGGCCGCCCCTCATCCGGCCTCGGGCGGGGCCTCGGCCGCCTTCCCCCAAGGGGGAAGGCATCCCGAAATCAGCGCGTGATCACATCCACCGGCACGTTGAAGATCTCGGCAACCTTCAAAATCGTGTCGATGTGGTGGCCGATGGCGGCGGCCATGTGGTGGGTGGGGCCGGCCTCGCTCCAGCGGTTGACGAACTCGCGGGCACCGCAGCTGAAGCGGGTGCGCATGTTCGTGTCACCGAAGGTGAAGATCGGGCCGGGCTCGTTGACGCCCTCGGCCACGACAAACTTGAAGTGGCCGTCCTTGTCCTGCGTGATGGCCAGATAGGTCACATCGCCCACCGGCGGGTAGAATTGGGTCAGGTAGCCGCCGCCGGTCTTGCCGTGGAACACGGGCACGATCTTCATGGTCGGCTTTTTGGCCGTGGAGATGTCGGCGTCGCCGGAGCCGGAGTGGCCGATGATGCAGATGTCCTCATTGAAGTCGATGGAGTACATCTCGCTCAGCTGGCCGCAGCCCGCAATGGTCTTGAGGATGGACATGGCCATGGCGACCTTGATGTCGCCCTCGACGGCGCAGGCCGTGCCCTGCTTGATGAGCATCGAGAACGCGGGGATCAGCATCGAGTCCAGCTTACCGGCCACGCCCTTGGCGAAGCCGTCGTAGTGGCTGGCGACGAAGGCGATCTTCTCGTCCCTGACCCACTGCTCAAATGCGACAACGTAGCGGGCCATATCCCAGACCTTCTCCACCGTGCCGCCGCCCTCAATATCGAAGGTGTCCAGAATGTCCTGCGCCTTGGCGCGGATGGCGTCCTCGTCGGTGATGTTGTCGGCGATGGCCCACATCTTCTCCCAGTCAAACTGCTTGGTGTAGAGCCACATACGGTTGTACAGGTTCGTCTCGTCGATGTACAGATCCATCATGCCGGGGTACGGGCGGCCGATCTGCGCAAGGTTCGTATCACGGAAGCGGCGGCGCACCTGCGCGGCCTTGCACCAGTCGTTGATTTCGGCCTGCACGGCGGGGTCACCGCCCTCGACGACGCCGGTGATGACGGCGTGGCGCTTACCGGCGCGCTCCAGATCAGCGACCATCTCGCCGACAGCGCCGCAGGCGTACAGCTCACCCAGCCAGGTGGGGGTGTCGGTGTTGGCGTAGTCGGGGGCCTTCTTCTTCTGCACGTTGACGAGGACGACGGGCACGTCGAGGTCGCGCACGGCGGGCAGCATATTGTAAGAGGTAGCGTAGGTCAGCAGCTGCAGAATGACAAGGTCAACGTCGGCGGTGCGGAACTTATCGCCCGCGGCCATGGACTGCTCCTTGGTGGTAACGATGCCGCCGTCGATGACCTCGACGGTGTCGGGCAGCGTCTTTTTGAAGGCGGCGTACTGGCCCTCAAACTCGGGGACCAGCGTGGGGAACTGCGGCAGGTAAGCGCCCAGCGCAATGGCGAACACGCCAACGCGGGCTTTGGTTTCGACTAACATGGTGGGACCTCCTGTATATGGATTTGTTGTGATGTGCGTGTAGGGGAGGGATTTATCCCTCCCGGAAAGTATACGGTGTCGGGCGCGGGCACGGGAGGGTCAAGACCCTCCCCTACAAACCGGGGTGAACGGCAGGCTGGCGGCGGCATGAGGGCATGCCGCCCTACGGTTGGATGTAGGGCGGGGTGCCCCCACCCCGCCGGGTCGTTTACTCCGGCTGATACTCTTTAATTTCAAAGCTGCGCCGGATGGCGGCGCGGGCCTCGGCCAGGTCGGCAAAATCGCCGCTGTGGATGAACTGCACCATCAGGTTGCCCAGCGCTGTGCCCTCGGTGGGGCCTGCAAACACGGTCAGGCCGGTGGCGTTGGCGGTCTGCTGGTTCAGGTAGCCGTCCTGGCTGCCGCCGCCGACGATGTTCAGGCTTGTGTAGGTCTTGCCGGTCAGGCTTTGCAAGGTCTCCACGGCGCGGCGGTAGTCCTGCGTCAGGGAGTTGTAGACGCACTGCATGACCTCGCCGGTGGCAGCGGGCACGGGCTGGTGCGTGTCGGCGCAGGCGGCCCTGACTTCTTCGATCATGGAGGCAGGCGCTAAGAAGCGGTTGTCATCGGGGTCAACGCAGCTGGGGAAGTCGGCGGCCTCCTTCGCGGCGGCGATCAGCTCCGGGAAGCTCGGGCGGGTGCCGGTCTTTTCGCCAAGCTCACGGCGGACGGACTGGATCATCCACAGGCCCATGATATTTTTCAGGTAACGGTAGCGGTATTCATAGCCGCCCTCGTTCGTAAAGTTGGCGGCGCAGCTGTCCGGGCCGGTGATGGCCGCTGCGTTTTCCACGCCCAGCAGGCTCCATGTGCCGCTGGACAGGTAAGCGGCGTACTCATCCCGCGCGGGCACGGCGAGGAACGCCGAGCCGGTGTCGTGGGTCGCGGGCAGAATGACCTCGGCGTCAAAGCCGACAGCCTTCTGAATTTCCGGCGTCAGATGCCCCAGCACCGTACCGGCGGTTCGGATGGGCTGGAAGATGCCGCGCGGCAGACCCAGCTTTTCGATCAGTGCATCGTCCCAGTCTCTGCTGTCCGCGCCCACCAGCGCCGTGGTGCTGGCGTTCGTGTACTCATTGGCGGGCACGCCGCAGAGCAGGTAGTTCAGGTAATCGGGCACCATCAGGAACGTTTTGGCGGCGGCCAGCTGCTCCGGGTGCTCCCTTTTGAGCGCCATCAGCTGGTAGACCGTGTTGAACGGCTGGTACTGGATGCCGGTGCGGGCGTAGTGGTCGGCAAAGGTCAGGCCGTATTCCTTTTCCAGCGCCTCGCGGATGCCCTCGGTGCGCTCGTCGCGGTAGGCGACGGCGTCGCCGATGCGCTTATTGTCCGCATCCAGCAGCACAAAATCGACGGCCCAGGTGTCGATGCCGATGGTCGCGGGGGCAAAGCCTGCGTCGTGTGCAGCCTTCAGGCCGTTGACGACCTCTTTCGCGAGGGTGTCGATGTCCCAGCAGAGGTGGCCGTTCTCGCGGTGGACGCCGTTTTCGAAGCGGTAGACCTCCTGCAGGGTGATTTTTCCGTTCTGCACGGTGCCTGCGATGTGCCGCCCGCTGGACGCGCCGATGTCGACTGCCAGTGTACAGGTTTGCATAAGCTCTCTCCTTCTTTGCAAAATAACAGTGTTGCAGCATTTGCTTTTCGTCTGCATTATACGACACCCGGGCCCGGCTTTCCATCCGCAAAAGAATTTGATTGTTTGGGAAAATTTCACACGTCCCTTTCCGCGTTCCCGGCGGTTTTGTCCGGGTCCCGTGCCGGAATGATCCGATTGACACGCCCCGTGCCGTCCCGTATAATAGACCCTGCAACCAATAAAGGAGATGTTACATTATGGCCACCGCGCACAAAAGCCGTGTGCTGGATATGACCCAGGGCGACCCGTTCCGCCTGGTGCTGCAATTTTCGATGCCGCTGTTCTGCTCCAACCTTTTGCAGCAGCTGTACAACCTGACCGACACTACGCTGGCCGGGCACCTGCTGGGCTCCGCCGCGCTGGCGGAGATCGGCGCGACAGCGGCGCTGTACGGGCTTATCATGAACTTTGCCTTCGGCATGAACAACGGCCTGGCGCTGACGGTCAGCCGCTATTTTGGCGCGGGCGATGAAAGCGGGATACGCCGCGCCGTGGGCTGGATGGTCACGCTGTCGGCGGCGGTGTCGCTGGTGCTGACGGTGTGCTCCCTGCTGGGCCGCGACGCGCTGCTGACCGTTTTGCAGGTCCCGGCACAGGCATGGGGCGGCGCGTCCGCCTACCTGACCGTCATTCTGCTGGGCATTCCGCTGACGATGCTTTATAATATGGAGGCTGCGCTGCTGCGCGCCGTCGGCAACAGCGTGACGCCGCTGCTGTTCCTGCTGTTCAGCAGCGTGCTGAACGTCGGGCTGGACGCCGCGTTCATGGGGCCGCTGGGGCTGGGCGTGCGCGGCGCGGCCATTGCCACGGTGCTGGCGCAGGGCATTAGCGCCGTGCTGGGCGTTGTGTACATCCTGCGCGGCTACCCGGAGCTGCGCTTTACGCCCCGGCAGCTCGGGGCTGCCACGCGCCGCGCCGTGACCAGTATGTTCTGGGCGGGCCTGAGCATGGGGCTGATGAGCGCCATCTACAATCTGGGCAGCGTGGCGCTGCAAAGCAGCATCAACGCGCTGGGCAGCGTCTACATCACGGCGCAGACCGCCGCGCGCCGCCTGGCGGAGCTGTACTTTATCCCGGGCGGTGCGCTGGGCATCGGCGTGGCGACGTTTAGCAGCCAGAATCTGGGTGCGGGCCGCCGCAGCCGCATCTGGCAGAGCGTCAAGGCCGCGCTTGCGATCTATTTTGTGTGGTGGGTGTTTGTGATGGCGTTCACCTTCCTGCTGGGCGGGGCCGCCATCCGCGGCATCACGGGCAGCACGGACGAGGTCATTATCTCCAATGCGCTGCTGTACCTGAAAATCAGCGCACCGATCATCCCGCCGATGGCCGTGCTGGTCATTCTGCGCAATATGCTGCAGGGCATCCGGCACACGGTAGAGCCGCTGCTGGCCAGCGGGCTGGAGCTTGTGGGCAAGGTGATCTTTGCCGTATGGCTCGTGCCGATCCGGGGCTACCGCGCGGTCTGCTTTTGTGAGCCGACGACCTGGATCGTATGCTTTGTGTTTATCCTGCTGGCGGTCTGGCGCTGCCGGGGCGATTTGCGCGACGCAGACGCAGAAAAAATTTGAATTTTTTTGCAAAAAGGGCTTGCAATTTGGAAGTCGTTCTGCTATAATAATATGCGTCGCCAAGAGGCGGCGCAATAAGCGCGGTTAGCTCAGCTGGTAGAGCATCTGCTTGACGTGCAGGAGGTCACAGGTTCAAGTCCTGTACCGCGCACCAAGAGTCTGTGACATCTAAGATGTCACAGACTCTTTTTTTGTTGTATCGCCCAGAACCGGCAAGGCCGATGTCGCAAGCGGGCACGGGCGGATATGGAATCCGCCCCTACGTTTTTTGCAGGGGCGGAGAGGGACGCGTTTTTCCCTGTTGCGTGTGTAGGGGCGACCATTGGTCGCCCGCCAACTTACCGCCGCAACGCATTTTCCGGGACAGTTGTCTCGTAAGGCAAGCGGGCACGGGCGAGCAATGCTCGCCCCTACAAGAGTTTTCGCCAGTCTGGGCCCGAAATATTCCTGCCCGCCGCACGGTTCTCTCCCCCACCGCCTGCGGGCGGAGCCCCCTCGCAGAGGGGGCCAAGAGGGGGCGCGTTTTTGCCTGTTGTGCGTGCAAGCGGATTTATTTCCGCTTTCGCCTTGTCAAAAACCATCTTATGTGGTATACTATTTCTCTACAAGTCCACAGGCAAACCCGGTGCAAACCGGCGACGCAAAGCTATAGGGGCCCATCGGGTCAGCCAGTTGCCAACAAGAAATTGTTGTTTTACTGCCGCCGGTAGCTTCGCATCCTTTTGGGGCAGGAGTTGACGAGGGTGAAAACACAGCGATACACCGGCGGCACAAAGCAGGGCATCTATAACGCTCTGCTGTTTTCTGCTGCCCGCGGATATTGTTTAATACGGTCAGACAGCGCTTTCAGGCATGGGTCCGCCATGTCCTGAAGGCGTTTTTTCCTGCGTCACAGCTTATATAGCAGACCGTCAAAAAATAAGGAGAAAAACCGGATGAAAAAGAAACCACTGCACAGAATTTCCTCCCTGCTTGCAGCCACGGTGCTGGGGCTGTTCCTGCTGACCGGCTGCGCCGGAAAAAGCACCGAGGCGGTGCAGGCACAGGAGGACGCCGACACCATTCAGGTCTATTTGTGGTCCAACTATCTCTACGAAAAGTACGCCCCCTACGTGCAGGCGCGGCTGCCGGACGTAAACATTGAGTTTATCGTGGGCAACAACGATCTGGACTTTTACAAATTCTTGCAGGAAAACGGCGGTCTGCCGGACATTATAACCTGCTGCCGCTTCTCCCTGCACGATGCGGCCTCCCTGAGGGACAGCCTGATGGACCTTGCCACCACCAACGAGGCAGGCGCTGTCTACAATACCTACCTCAACAGCTTTAAAAATGAGGACGGCAGTGTAAACTGGCTGCCCGTATGCGCAGACGCCCACGGCTTTGTGGTCAACCGCGGCCTTTTTGAGGAATACGGTATCCCGCTGCCCAACGATTACGCCAGCTTTGCCGCTGCCTGCAAAGCCTTTGACGAAGCGGGCATCCGCGGCTTTACCGCCGATTATCTGTACGACTACACCTGCGCGGAAACGCTGCAGGGGCTTTCCGCCACCGAGCTTAAGAGCACGGAAGGGCGCAAATGGCGCACCGCCTACAGCTACCCCGCCAGCACCGCCCGTGTCGGGCTGGACAATACCGTCTGGCCGGGCGCCTTTGCGCGTATGGAGCAGTTCATTCAGGACACCGGTCTTACGGCGGCGGACTTAGAGCTGAATTACGACGCCGTGACCGGGATGTTCGGCAAGGGGGAGCTTGCCATGTACTTTGGCAGCTCCGCCGGCGTACAGATGTTCCGGGAGCAGGGCATCGACGCGACCTTTTTGCCGTTCTTCAACCAGAACGGCGAAAAATGGCTGATGACTACCCCCTACTTCCAGGTGGCGCTGAACCGCGACCTGGAGCAGGACGCCGCCCGGCGCGAAAAGGCAATGCATGTCCTGCACGTCATGCTGTCGGAGGGGGCGCAGGAGCAGATCCTCGCGGACGGACAGGATCTTTTGAGCTACAGCCAGAATGTCAGCTACCACCTGACCGACACCATGAAGGACGTGCGCTCGGTGGTGGAAGAAAACCACATGTTCATCCGCATCGCCTCCAACGATTTCTTTGCCATCTCCCAGGATGTGGTTTCCAAGATGATCGCGGGCGAATATGACGCCGGGCAGGCCTACCGTGCGTTCAACGCCCGCCTTCTGACAGAGGAAACGCCCGACACAGGCGACGTTGTGCTGACCAGTGAAACCGCCTATTCCAACGTGTTCCACAAAAACGGCGGCAATGCGTCCTTCTCGGTCATGGCAAACACGCTGCGCGGGCTGTACGGCACCGACGTGCTGATAGCACCCGCCAGCAGCTTTACCGGCAGCGTGCTGCAGGCAGACTATACCCAGACAACGGCGCGCGCCATGATCATGCCCAACGGGCTTATGTCGTACCGGCGCACCATGACGGGCGCCGAGCTGAAGGACACCGTGCGCGCCTTTGTGGAAGGCTGCGAGGGCGGCTTTACCCCGTTCAACCGCGGTTCCCTGCCGGTGGTCAGCGGCATTGCCGTGCAGGTGCAGGAGAACGGCGGCAGCTATACGCTGACCGGCATCACCCGCGGCGGCCAGCCGCTGCAGGATGACGACACCGTCACCGTGACCTGCCTGGCAACCGAAAAGCAGATGGCGCCGCTGCTGCAGGACGAAAGCCGCGCGTTTGAGCGCGGGGAGGCCACGGTCAAAGACGCCTGGAGCGAGGCACTTTCCGGCGGCAGCGTGTCGCTGGCCGCGCCGGAAAGCTATATTACATTCGGGGGGGGGTAATGCGCTGTGGAAGAAACTAAGCATAAAATAAAAATGAAGCGGCATCCCCGGCGAAATTGGCATGCTGCGGCGGCCTGCCTGCTGTCGATTGCGCTGCTTGTCTGCCTTAGCGCGCAGTACCTTTCGTTTGTGTCAAAAACCATCTATGCGGAAAGCACCCAGCATTTGGGAGAAGTCCTGCACAAATCCAACAATATGCTGAGCATGATCGTCAAGAAGAACACCTCCTACCTGCATGTGTGGAACGGCTTTCTGAGCAGCGACCCCGATGATGCCAGCACGCAGGCGTATCTGGAGTCAGCGCAGCAGCAGCTTGGCTTTGCCGAATTCTACTTTCTTTCTTACGACGGCAACTACATGACCCCCAGCGGGAAAACGGGCTACCTGGGCCTGCAGAGCAATCTGGACGAGCTGCTTTCCGACCAGGAGGATGTTGTGCTGAACACGGCCCTGCCCGGGCAGGACCCGATGCTGGTGTTCATCTGTCCCGAAACCAAGGGCATCTACCGCGGCTTTGCCTACGATGCCATTGCCATCAGCCACTACAACAATGTTGTGATGAAGACCGTGGACGATTCAGCTTTCGGCGGAGCGGCCAGTTCCTTTGTCATCTACCCGGACGGGCAGGTCGTGATTGAAAATATCTCAGAAAACTCGGAATCCATTTATAACTTTATAGCGATACTGCAAGAGTATTCCGACCTTACCGAGGCGCAGATACAGGAGCTTACGGACGATTTTGCGCAGGGCATCACCGGAAACCGCGAGGTGACGCTGGACGGCACAAGATTCTATATGGTCTACGAAAGCACCGGCATCCAGAACTGGATCCTGGTGGGGCTTGTCCCGCGGGATACCGTCAATGCCGCCATGAACCAGCTTTGGCAGCGCACGATGCAGATCGTAGCCCTTGTTGTCCTGTCGATTGCGGCAATGGTCCTTCTGATGGTCATGCACCGGGGCCGCACCAAGCTGCGCCGCCAGAACACCGCGATTTTGTACCGGGATGTGCTGTTCGAGAAGCTGTCCCAGAACGTGGACGACGTTTTCCTGCTGCTGGATGCCCAAAAGCACCGGGCGGATTATGTCAGCCCGAACATAGAACGGCTGCTGGGCCTGACGATGAAGAGCGTGCGCAAGAATATCGGCACGCTGGCCCTGCTGTACCCGGCGGATTTCCCCGGCCGCACCAAAAATTATCTGGAAGGGCTTGCCTGCGGCGACCAGCGCGAATGGGACACGGAGTTTGTCCATCAGAAAACCGGGGAGCATCGCTGGTTCCATGTGGTTGCCATGGGCAGCGAGGTCGAGGGCAAAACCAAGCACATTCTGGTTCTGTCTGACCGCACCGCCGACAGGCAGGCGAACCAGGCGCTCTCGGATGCCGTGGCCGCCGCCGAAAACGCCAACCGCGCCAAGAGCACCTTCCTTTCCAATATGTCCCACGACATCCGCACCCCGATGAATGCCATCATCGGCTTTACCACGCTGGCGGTCAGCCAACTGGACGACAGGGACCGCGTGAAGGATTACCTTACCAAGATACTTGCCTCCGGCAACCACCTGCTTTCGCTCATCAATGATATTCTGGATATGAGCCGAATCGAAAGCGGAAAGATCCAGCTGGACGAGACCGAGGTCAACCTGTCCGACGTGCTGCACGACATAAAGACCATCGTCAGCGGGCAGTTTTACGCAAAGCAGTTGGAATTGTACATGGACGCGATAGATATTACCGATGAGGACGTCTATTGCGACAAGACCCGGCTGAATCAGATTTTGATGAACCTTTTGTCCAACGCCATCAAGTTCACCCCCGCGGGCGGCACGGTGTCGCTGCGGGTGCGCCAGCTTGCCGGCCAGGTCAGCGGCTGCGGGCAGTATGAGTTCCGCGTCAAGGACAGCGGCATCGGCATGAGCCCGGAGTTTGCCCAAAAAATCTTTGAACCCTTTGAGCGCGAGCGCACCTCCACGGTAAGCAAGATACAGGGCACCGGGCTGGGTATGGCCATCAGCAAAAACATCGTAGATATGATGGGCGGCACCATCGAGGTGCAGACCGCGCCGGGCAAGAGCTCTGAATTTATCGTCCGTGTGCCGCTGCGCATACAGGCAGAGCACCGCAAGGTGGAAAAGGTCCCCGCGCTGGAGGGTCTGAAGGCGCTGGTGGTGGACGACGATTTCAACACCTGCGACAGCGTGACCAAGATGCTGGTCACGGTGGGTATGCGCGCCGATTGGACGCTCTCCGGCAAGGAGGCCGTGCTGCGCGCACGGCAGTCCATCGAGATTGGCGATACCTACAAGGCCTATATCATCGACTGGCGCCTGCCGGATATGAACGGCATCGAGGTCACCCGTCAGATTCGCAGTTTAAACGATGATACGCCTATTATTATCCTGACCGCCTATGACTGGTCCGACATTGAGGCCGAGGCAAAGGCCGCCGGTGTCACGGCGTTCTGCCCCAAGCCGATGTTCCTGTCGGACCTGCGCGACTCCCTGATGACCGCCATCGGGCAGAAGCCGGAGGAGCAGCAGGGCGTATTGCCCAAGGAACCCACCGACTTTGCGGGCAAGCACATCCTGCTTGCCGAGGATAACGAGCTGAACCGCGAGATCGCCGTGGAGATTCTGAACGCCTACGGCTTTGAGGTCGATACCGCCGAGAACGGCGCCATCGCCGTGGAAAAGGTCCGCACCGCCGCGCCGGGGCAGTACGATCTGGTGCTGATGGACGTGCAGATGCCGATCATGGACGGCTACACCGCCACCCGCCGCATCCGCGAGCTGGAAAACCCCGCCCTGGCGGGCATCCCCATTCTTGCCATGACGGCGAACGCCTTTGACGAGGACCGCCGCAACGCCCTGGAATGCGGCATGAACGGTTTCCTGTCCAAGCCCATCGTGATCGCCGACCTTGTGCAGGAGATGCGCAAGGTCCTGTAACACGCAGGGTTTCCGTGCCGGGAATCATACGTAAAGCCAAAACCAAAAACGCAGCCACGCTATTTTACCGCAAAATAGCGTGGCTGCGTTTTTTTGTGGGTGTTCCTGTTGGTCGAAAACGGAATCCGTAGGGGCGCATTCTATATGCGCCCGCGGAGGTTTGTCCTGCCGCAAGCGGGCACGGGGGGCGTGACGGCTGGTGGGGGTTATGACTTTAGGTGGTCGGTGTACCAACGCTGACGGTAATATACCGTTCATGTCAACAAGAGCCTTTTGGTTTTTAGGGACTTCGGCTATCAGCACACAGCCGCAAAAGAAAGCAACGACCGTTATATTGATGTAGCCCCGGAGTACATGGCATTTATGCAGCAATACAAAAAACGCCGGGAGTCGATACGCAATCAGTTGAGCAGTGAATTGTACGAAAAATAAAGAATCGCAGCTATGCCATTTTGTACAAAACGGCATAGCTGCGATCTTTTTTTGGTGGGCCGTGAGGGATTCGAACCCCCACTCAAGCGGTTATGAGAATACCGAACCTCTTAAAATTCTATTTTTCTTGTGCAATCGTACCAGATACTGTGTCTTATAGAAGTCTTATCTTTAGGTTATGCCGCTATGACGGGCCGGGAACAGAAGAAAGAAAATAATGTGCTGTGCTATC
>OJQR01000016.1_pt1 | contig 202654 bp, 191 predicted proteins | sample 1599011 | NCBI WGS metagenome assembly OJQR01 (sample SAMN03922456, study PRJEB24848) | human gut metagenome | isolation source: stool sample | host: Homo sapiens | place: Germany | collected 2009-11 | reverse complement strand
CTTGTATGTAATGCAAAAAGGATTGTAAATACTACAGAGCCCTTTTATTTTTACAGAATGAGAAAATCAAGCGTTATGAATAATAATGCGAAAAATAGATTGATTTATGATCGAATAGATTGTTTTGTTGAGAGATATGAATATGTAAGCAGTAGATTTCCGAAACTTCGAAAGACATATTACAATAAATTGTCCGATTCACTGCTTTTGTATAAGTCAAAGTTAGGTACAGATGATGATAAATTAAAGGGTTTGTTTTTTAAATATCCATATAAACGACCTAGTGTAATCACTAAAATATTTAATAGATTTAGCAGACAAAAAAATTATGAACCACCTATAGATACTAAAAACTGTCTTTTATTTGATTGAGTTAGCTATGAAATTATCCGAATATTACAATATAATCAGAAATAAAGTTATGATTAAAAAGGTGCAGGGCAAAGTGTACTTGTCTGATATTTCGCTTATATCTATGAATTGTATCGGCGGAACTTTCTATCATGATATGAATTGCAAATTCTTAACCCCTACGGTAAATCTCTTTTTTACAGCAAGCGATTTTATTAAATTTGTAAATAATCTTGATTATTATTTATCTTTTACACCTGTAGTTGAAATGGGTGAGAAGTATCCGATTGGAACACTTGATGACATAAAGATATTTTTTATGCACTATGATTCGTGTGAAGATGCTTTACAAAAATGGGAAGATAGAAAGAAAAGGGTTAATCCCAAAAAAATATTTGTAATTATGGTTGAACAGAATGGGTTCTCAAAAGAGGACTTCGAAAATTTCAAAAAGATTAAATATCCGAAGATTCTCTTTGTAAATAACAAAGTGTATGAATGTGAAGACTCGGTTTATTTTTCTCAATACGAGAATTGTGAGTATCTGCCGGATATAATACAGGGCAGGCGTTATTACAAAGACGGAATTCTAATCAAAGCAATCAGGAAAGCGTTTGAGTGATCATGGATAAAATAAGTATAGTTGTAGCAGTTTATAATGCTGAGAAAACGCTGAAAAAATGCGTGGATTCTCTCATTGGACAAACTTTAAAAAATACGGAAATAATTCTGGTAAACGATTGTTCAAAAGACAACAGTAGCAGTATATGTAAACAGTATGAGTCAGAATATTCTAATGTAATTGCTATAGATAATCCTTATAATGTAGGCGTTTCTGCAACACGAAATAACGGGATTGAAAAAGCAAAGGGAGATTACATTTGTTTTGTAGACAGTGATGACTATGTTGAACCCGATTACCTTGAACAATTGTTGAATAATTTTAAAAAGTATAATACAGTGCCAATTTGTGGATTTATATATCACGATGAGGTTAATCATTGCAAACCTGTTAAATATTCTTGGAGTGGCGGAGAAGAAAAGGTAAGCCTGGGCGGCGCCTTTAAGCTTAATGCAGAGCTTTACCTTACCGCATTGTGGAATAAACTGTTTGATATGCAGATTATTGAAAAGTTCAATGTCAGGTTTGACGAGAATTTGTCGATGGGTGAGGATTTAAGATTTTCAGTAGAATATTTTGAAAAATCTGATACAGAGTTTGTTTATGCTTTTTCTGCGCATCTGTATCATTATACAAAATTATCAGAAAATACGCTTATGTCAGATTTTGCAAGAGGTAATGCTGAAGATGGAATTAAAAGTTTAAAAATGATTTACGATTTAGCTGTAAAATACAATTCGGATGCTGAACTTGAATATAATAAAGCTGTTAAAAATTTAAAAGATAATTATATCTATTTCCTTGTTAGAGATAAAAAATACAGTTGGAAACAACAGCTTAAAAAAATAAGAGGATTTTCTGAAAAATATACATTGTTGACTTTTTTTGTTGATAAATTAAAAGCTGTAAGAGAAAAATTTGTTTAATTTATTCTTGGAGGAATTGACTGCAATGCCTACACTAAGAGAAATACAGTTATTTGAATTGCAGATGTTAAAAGATGTAGTAAAAGTATGTGATGACAATAATATTACATACATACTTTCATCAGGTACTTTGCTTGGAGCTGTAAGACACGGTGGATTCATTCCGTGGGATGACGATATTGATATATATATGCCACTTTCGGATTATAAAAAGTTTTTGAAAATAGCACAGCGTGAGTTGGGCGAAAAGTATTTTGTCCAAAACTACAAAACAGATAAGAATTATTCTGAAATGTGGACTCAGATAAGAGCAAACGGAACTACATCTATGCCTGTTAAGGCTTACAAATTTGATATTCATTATGGCATGTGTATGGATATTTTTCCGGCAGTGGGAGTAAGTGATGCTCCAAAAAAGAAATTAAAACAAAAAAAGGCTTTGAGTTTGAACAGATTGTTACTTCATGATGCCTATGCCAAAGCTGTTAATGAACCGATGAATTATAAACTCAAGTTAATTTATGCCATTCCAAGGTGTATAAGAAGAATGATTTGTAAAATCAACGAACATAGAATTATGCTCGATCCGATGAAATATAATCAATGGGCTGCTGTATGGTATTCAATGGAGGTTTCGGTAGTACAGCCAAAAAAAATTCTTGAAAAATTCACAAAGATAAAATTTGAAGATGAATATTTTAATACATTTGATGATTATGATTTGTATTTAAAAAATGTGTATGGTGATTATATGACGCCACCTCCTGAGAATAAAAGAGGTGGACATACCGATGAATTAGGAAATATTATTTTTGATTTGCATAAGGATTACAGCGAATACAAAAAAGAATTGTCAGAAAAGTATGATCAAAATGAAAAAATATAAGGTCGGTTTTACAATGGGTGACTATATCTAAATATAAAAAGGGAGAAATGCAAGCTTATTTATTAGACAAAAATTCGTGGACCGGTAAAAATGCCGCAGATAATGATTTTGATTTTGTAAAATGGTTGAATTCGTAAGCTTATTGAAATGCACAAGCCCATAAATACTTGGACTTGTGCATATTTTTTACTTCTTCTTTTTCAGTTCATTTTTAAAGCATTTTTTATCGAATGAGGGGTTGAAGGCGTAGAAGTTCTTTTCGTTGAGTTTATCGGTCAAGAGGCGGAGATTTTCGCCGAAGCGTTGATAGTGGACAACCTCACGGGCACGCAGAAAGCGAATCGGATCTTTTACATCGTAGTCATCGCAGAATCTGAGGATATTATCGTAGGTTGTTCGGGCTTTTTGCTCAGCCGCCATACTTTCGTGCAGGTCGGTTATCGGATCGCCTTTAACCTGCATTGATGCAGCTGTATAGGGAAAACCTGCTGCCGCCTGTGGGAAAATTCCGGTTGTGTGGTCAACAAAATAGTCACCGAATCCCTGTTCCTTGATTTCATCCTCGGTGAGGTCTTTTGTCAGCTGATATACTATTGCACCGATCATTTCAAGATGATTAAGTTCCTCTGTGCCTATGTCGGTGAGAGTGCCCTTGAGTTCCGGCAAGGGCATTGCAAATCGTTGACTCAGATATCGCAATGACGCACCCAACTCACCGTCCGGACCGCCGTATGGCAGAATGTTACTTATTTTGACTGAGAAATATGCTGAGATGGGAGGCTTTGCGGTCAAATATTATTCTTTTTGTAATTATGGATAGTAAGTCGTTTTGCGTTTTTAAGGGATAAGTTTCTTTAATCGTGAAAGCATCATTAATTAAATTGTTCTTTATAAGAATATTGATTACTTTAACTACAATTTTTTCAATCTTTTCAATTCTTACGCTGTGCGATGAATGGCAGTTGCCGTGAATGTAGGCGGAGCATTGGAGAAAATTATTTTTAATCGGAACGAGGGTTGAATTGCAGTTTGAACACTTGACAAGATTTTGAATAAGGTGTCTAATTTCAGTTTGTTTATTGGAATGTTCTCTATTTATTATTCCTTGCAAGAATAATATTTGCCTTGTTTGTTCAAAAATTACTTCATCAACAATCGGTTCGTGAATGCCGTTTGAAATTATCAAATTTTCGTTATGGAAATCTCTGCCCGTTTTGCAAATTGGATTCCACCTTATTTTGCCGACATAAACGGGATTTTGCAAAATGTATTCAACGGCACGGCAATCCCAGCGGTTGCCCTTGGCGGTTCTGATTTCTGACGAATTCAAGTTGTCACAAATCATATTTATATCTTTATTATTCAAAAAATCGGCAAAAATTTTACTGACAATCCGGGCTTTTTCGGCGTCAACCACAAGCCTTCCATCTGTCACTTTATAGCCAAAGGGCGCAATGCTGACGATGCCGCCACGCTCGGCTTTTTCGGTCATTCCCCGCCTTACCTCACCCGAAAGCCGAATCGAATAGTATTCGTCCGACCATTCAATAATGCGTTCAATCAGCTTTCCGAAAGGACCGTCATCAACGGGTTCGGACACGCTGATGACTTCAATACCGTTTTTTCTCAACAGCGATTTATAGAAAATGCTTTCCTCCTGATTGCGGGCGAATCGTGAAAATTTCCAGACAAGTACGGCTGAAAACAGGGGAGGCTTTTGCTTTGCAAGGCTTATCATTCGGTTAAATTCAGGTCGCTTGTCGGCATATCTTCCCGAAATTCCGTTGTCACGAAAAATGAAATCCTCATCAATCAGATAGCCTTTTTCATCTGCAAATTTTCTGATGATTTTCAGCTGACTGGACGGTGAAAGCTCAGTTTGATTTTCGGTTGACACCCTTATGTATGCCGCCGCAAAGTGATTTTTATTGTGATTTCCCGACAAATTAATCACCTCTTGAAAGAATAATTCTTTTATGCAATAATATGCCTGCGGTTGGAAGAAAATTCTTCGGCAAATTTCTCGAAAACACTTTACTTTGCTAACGCACTAATGTATAATATACAGAGATTGTTTTGCAAGGTGATTTGCAGAACATAGGTAGAGAGTATATCAGATTACGGAGGAATAATTATGAAAAAGAAAAAGTTACTTTCTGTACTTCTTGCAGGTGCAATGTCAGCGTCAATTTTTGTAGGTTGCGGTTCTTCTGCAACGGACTGGGATTATATCTCAAACAAGGGAGAGTTTGTTATCGGTGTTACATATTTTGAGCCGATGAACTACCTTGATGCAGACGGCAAGCTTACAGGTTTTGAAACTGAGTTTGCAGAGGCAGTTTGCGAGAAAATGGGTGTTACTCCAAAGTTCCAGAAAATTGACTGGGATTCAAAAGAGGTTGAGCTTAACTCAAAGACAATCGACTGCATCTGGAACGGCCTTACAATTGATGACGACAGAAAGTCAACAATGGATATTTCAACTCCTTATATGGAAAACAAGCAGGTTATGGTTGCAAAATCTGATGTTGCAGACAAAATCAAATCAGCAGATGACCTCAAGGATAAGACAGTAGTTGCGGAGAAGAAGTCAGCAGGTGAAACTGTTGCTCAGACAGACGAGTTCTTCTCAAGTGCAAAGTATGTTTCAGTTGACGCACAGGCTAAGGCTCTTCTCGAGGTTAAGTCAGGCACAGCAGATGTTGCGGTTATCGACTATGTAATGTCAATCGGTACACTCAAGAGCGGTTCTGACTACGCTGACCTCAAGGTTGTTGACGGCAAGGACTTTTCACCTGAGCAGTACGGTATTGCACTTCGTAAGGACAGCCCCGAAACACTCAAAAAGCTTAACGATGCTATTCAGGCAGTTGCCGATGATGGCACACTTGATAAGATTGCTGAGAAGTACAGCCTTCAGGATCTTCTTCTTGTAAAAAAGAAATAATTTAATTAAAATAAGTTTGTACATACAGGGCGGACTATGTTCGCCCGTTGTGCTTTTTATTGATTATAAATTTACAGGTTCAAATTTGTAAGCCTTTTGATATATTCAAAACTGAAAATACTTGGATAGAGTGGTATATAAAATGGATCAATTTTTTAATGTAAGCGGTCAGTTGCTTGAGGGATTCGGCGAAAACTGTATAATTTTCATTGTAACCCTGCTTGCGGCAATTCCGCTCGGACTTATTATCTCAATGGGTTCAATGTCAAAATTCAAGCCGTTAAAATGGCTGACAAAAACGTTTGTGTGGATAATCAGAGGTACTCCGCTGATGCTCCAGCTTTTCGTAGTGTTCTATGTTCCGCCGCTTGTGTCAAACGGCAGTGTGACCTTTGCACGAATGAACGCCGCACTTATCGCATTTATAATCAATTATGCCGCATATTTTTCTGAAATCTTCCGTGGCGGTATCGAGTCTGTTCCAAAGGGACAGTACGAGGCAGGTCAGGTGCTCGGCATGACAAAGGGTCAGATTTTCTTTAAGGTTGTGCTTTTGCAGGTTGTAAAGAAAATTACTGCACCCATGGGCAACGAAATTATCACTCTTGTAAAGGATACCTCGCTTTCAAGCGTTATCGCAATTCCGGAAATTCTTATGAGAGCAAAGGACTTCTCAATGCAGGGACTCATCTGGCCGCTTTTCTATTCGGCAGTATTCTTCCTCGCATTCTGCGGAATTCTTACCTTGCTTTTCTCATTTATCGAGAAAAAGCTTGATTACTACAAGGGTTAAGGGGGAAAGGTTATGTCTTTGTTAAATGTTGAAAACATCCGTAAAAGCTACGGCAAAACAGAGGTTTTGAAAGATATCAGCTTTTCTCTTAAAAAGGGCGAGGTGCTTGCGATTATCGGCTCATCAGGTTCGGGCAAGACTACGCTGTTAAGGTGTCTTAATTTTCTTGAAACTCCAGGCAACGGCAAGATTTCCGTCAATGACAAGGTGCTTTTTGACAGCAATGACAGCTCTGCAAAGAGCGACAGCGAAATCAGAAAAAGACGGCTTCACTTCGGACTTGTGTTCCAGTCATTTAACCTGTTTCCGCAGTATACGGTTATCGAGAATATTATGCTTGCTCCAAAGCTTGCCGCAAAAGAGCAGATAAAGCAGACAGGCGAATATATGGGCGCAAAAAGCTATAAAGAGGCTCATGAAATTATCAAGAGCAATGCAAAGTCTTTGCTTGAAAGGGTAGGACTTTCCGAAAAGAGCGAGTCATATCCTTGTAATCTCAGCGGCGGTCAGCAACAGCGTGTTGCAATTGCAAGAGCGCTTGCACTCAATCCCGATGTGCTCTGCTTCGACGAGCCTACCTCCGCACTTGATCCCGAACTCACGGGTGAGGTGCTTAATGTTATCCGCAGTCTTAAAACCTCCGACAGCACAATGATTGTTGTAACTCACGAAATTGAGTTTGCAAGAGATGTTGCCGACAAGATCATTTTTATGGCTGACGGTGTAATTGCTGAAGAAGGCACTCCCGAACAGGTAATCAACAATCCGCAAAATCCGAGAACCCAGGCGTTTTTGTCAAGGTTCAACTGATAACTGAATATTAGGTGATGAAAGCACTCGAAAGGGTGCTTTTTTACATATTTTTACAAATAACCTTGAAAAGTTTATGCCATTGTGCTATAATAATCGTGTCATTCACTGACAAAGGCACAAAGCCTGAAAAAATGAGAAATCCCGATAGGGAAAACGGAGGAAAAACAAATGAAAAGAATTTTCACAATCAGCGTTGCGGCTGTTATGGCACTTCTTATGGTGCTTTCACTTACAGCTTGCGGTAATTCAACACTCGGCTATTACAAGCTTACAAGTGCAGAAGCAAGCGGTATGAGCTTTGACAGCAGTACTCTTGCCGCTGTCGGTATGGACAAAGGCTACATTCTTCTTAAAGAAGACGGCAAGGCTAAGCTTTCTGCAGCCGGTCAGGAGCAGGAGCTCACATACGATGACAAGAACTTTACAGCAGGGAGCGAGAGCATTCCATACACACTCAAAGACGGTGTTATTACAATGGAAAAAGACGGCACAAAGCTCGTTTTCACATTTGACGCTAACTTCAAGCCCGAATCTTCTAATTCAGAGTCATCAAAGTAATAAAACTTAACGGTGCAAAAATTTCGGCAGTCCAAATCGGACTGCCGTTTTTGTATAAACAAAAAAACAAGGGCAGCGGAATTTCGCTGCCCTTAATTTTATAAGATTTTATCAGTCTGAAAGACACTCGTCAAGCGCATCAACAATTGCGTGCCTGTCCATATGCTGACCGATGAATACAAGCTTGATTTCTCTGTCGCCGTATTTTTCGTCCCACTTTTCAGCCATATCCGGATACTCTGCAAGATAGAGCTTCTGCTGTTTCTTTGGGAATGCGGCAAGCCACTTGCCCTGTTCCGTAGCAGTAATCTGAACGCCTGCCTGCTCGAATACATAAACATCTTCTCTCTTGTCATCAAACCAGAGAACACCCTTTGCACGGACTACGCTCTTTGGCCAGTTCTCAACAAACTGCTGGAGCTTGTCCTGATTGAAAGGACGAATGCGGTGGTAAACAAATGAACCGATGCCGTATTCTTCTTCGCCGTCCTCATGATCGTGGTCGTGGTGACAGCAATGGCCGTGTTCGTGGTCGCAATGAGAGTGGTCAAGACCGTCCTCATCATGGTCATGGTCGTGATGCTCGTGTTCGTCATGGTCTTCATCGTGGTGGTGATGGTGGTGATGATGACCGTGACGGTCTGTATCCTCGTCATCTTCATCCTTATCATAAATCTGAGCCCAACCTGCAGATGCGGCTGTTTCTTCAAAATTAAAGCACTTTGTATCAAGAATATCCTTAACTTCAACCTTGCCGAACTGTGATTCAATAATTCGTGCCTTTGGCTGAAGCGTCTTAATCATAGCCTTAACTCTCTTGAGCTGTTCCTCTGTTACCTTGTCAACCTTGTTGAGAATGATTGTTGAACAGAACTCAATCTGCTGAATAAGAAGGCTTTCAACATCTTCTTCGTCAACATCTTCCTTGAGGAGATCGTCGCCGCAACCGAATTCTGTTGCCATACGGAGTGCGTCAACAACAGTAACAATGTTGTCAAGACGGACAAGCTCGGGAATATTGTTTTCTTTATCTCCCTCAAGAACTGAGATTGACTGTGCAATCGGAAGGGGTTCGCAAATACCGCTTGCCTCAATGAGAATGTAGTCAAACTTGCCTGACTTTACAAGGTCTGTAATCTGGTTGATAAGGTCAACGCTCAAAGTACAGCAGATACAGCCGTTTGTAAGCGGAACAAGGTTTGTATCTTTCTGAGTAACAACGCCTGCCTTTTGAATAAGCTCTGCGTCAATGTTTACTTCACCGATATCGTTTACGATAACGGCACACTTGTAGCCCTCCTGATTGCCGAGGACATGGTTGATAAGAGTAGTTTTGCCTGCACCGAGATAACCTGTAAGAAGCGTTACGGGAACAGGAAGCTTAATGTTAGCCATATATTTCATTTCCTTTCGTTGAATTGTGCTTATTAATGCGGATTACCGCTGTCCTTAAATATAACACTTTGCAAAATTATTGTCAATACAAAGTACGGAGCACAGTCAATCCGAATAGCTGATTATTGCTGTACATTTTATGTTTTTTGTATAATCACCTTTTATTTATTTCGGTTTTATGTTACAATAGTCAAAAGTAATTTTACGGAGATAGATTATGATTGTACTTGCATCTGCTTCACCACGAAGAAAAGAACTTTTAAGTTTTATAACAACCGATTTTGAAATTGTTCCCGCAGACATTGACGAAACGGTTGAGAACAATGTTCCGCTTGAAAAGCGTCCCGAATATCTTGCCGTCAAAAAGGCATCGCATATTTCAAAAAACGGCTATGAAAAAGATATTGTAATCGGTTGTGACACGGGAGTTTTTGTTGACGGCAAAATGCTCGGCAAACCTAAGAACAGGGAGGATGCCGAGAATATGTTAAAACTGCTTTCGGGCAGACAGCACAAGGTTATCACGGGTTGTTGTACCGTCAAAAACGGTGTTGCAAAATCATTTTCCAATGTAACGCTTGTTGAATTTTTTGAACTTTCCGATTCGGAAATAGAGGAGTACATTGCAACGGGCGAGCCTTTTGATAAGGCAGGTGCATACGGAATACAGGGCAAAGGTTCTCTGCTTGTAAAAAAGATTGACGGTGACTATTTTAATGTTGTCGGACTTCCCGTAAGTGAATTAAACAGGATTTTGAAAAAGGAGTATTCATATGAATGATAATATAAATAAAACAGTCAATGAAATTCTTGAAAGCTATTCAAAGCATGAACAGACTTGCAGACTTTCGGAGGATAACATTATCAACAAATCTGTGCTTATTCAGGTGCTTGAAGAAATCCGCAAGCTGTTGTTTCCGGGCTACTTTGACAAGAACAGAGTAAGAGAAGAATACATCGGCTATATTGTAGGCGACAGAATAGAATTTATTCAGTACAACCTTAAAAAACAGATTGCAAAGGCTTTAAAGGGTTGCGAAAAGTGCAACGACCTTTCATATGACGAGGTTATGGAAAAGTCAGAAAAGCTGGTTTATGAGTTCCTTTCAAAGATTCCGTCAATCCGTGATTATCTTGCAACAGATGTTGTTGCAGCCTTTAACGGCGATCCTGCCGCATACAGTACGGATGAAATCATTCTCTGCTATCCCGGATTTTTTGCAATCACGGTTTACAGAGTGGCACATGAATTGTGGAAGCTTAAAATCCCGATGATTCCGAGAGTGCTTTCGGAGTACGCACACGGACTTACGGGAATTGATATTCACCCCGGTGCGACAATCGGCAAGTATTTCTTCATCGACCACGGCACAGGTATCGTAATCGGTGAAACTACCGAGATAGGCGAGAATGTAAAAATCTATCAGGGTGTAACCCTCGGTGCGTTGTCAACAAGAAAAGGTCAGCAGCTTAAAGGTGTTAAAAGACATCCTACTATCCGTGATAATGTTACAATCTATTCGGGTACAACTATCCTCGGCGGTGAAACCGTAATCGGCAAGGGCGCAACAATCGGCGGTAATGCCTTTATCGTGAACTCAATTACCGAGGGTATGAAAGTAAGCATCAAAAACCCCGAACTCCAGTTCAGTCCCGACCTTTCGGAAAACAATCAGGACAAGTATTGGTATTGGATGATTTAAGCTTATGTTTTAATTGAAAATTGAAAATTTAAAATGGAAAATTTTGGTCGGGAAGAAAGTTTTGCGTAGAACAAACTTCACATTCCCGACCGTATTCATATTGATTTGCTTTGCAAATCATTTATATGAACAAAATTCTATAAAAGGACAATTTCGTAGGGGCGTTCATTGGACGCCCGCCTTGATGAATGATTTTGTTTAAACACATATTTTTTGATGTGATTAAAATTGTGTATCCAAATGTAGCGACGAACCGTGTTCGTCAATCGTATCGTGTGTAAACACGATGCGAATAAATATACATAGTTTCAAAATAACCGAACTTTTAAAAGATACTTTAACAGAAAAACATAACCTTACTTTAAACTAATTATGAACAAATATCTTAAAGAAACGAAAATGTTGGATTATTCAAATCCTAACATACAGCAGTTAATTGAAAACAGAAAATGGCTTGAACTGCAGGAATTTGACAGGCTGAAATCAATTTATAATTTTGTGCGAGATGAAATACTGTTCGGCTACAACATTGACGATAACATTCCTGCCTCAAAAGTTTTGAAAGACGGTTTTGGGCAATGCAACACAAAGGGTACTTTGCTTATGGCTTTGCTCAGAGCCTGCAACATTCCTTGTCGGGTACACGGATTTACGATTGACAAAAAACTTCAAAAGGGTGCAATGACGGGAATTGTCTATAAAAATGCTCCGCAAAATGTGTTTCACAGTTGGGTTGAAGTGTATTTTGAAGATAAGTGGTACGAACTCGAAGCGTTTATTCTCGATAAAAAGTATCTGAACAATTTGCAGAAAATTAACAGCAGTTGCTCAGGTGCATTTTGCGGTTACGGTGTTGCCGTTAAAGATTTCAAAAATCCTGTCATAGATTTTGACCGAAATAACACCTATATTCAAAGCGAGGGTATTAATCAAGATTTCGGTGTTTATGATTCTCCCGACGATTTGCTCAAAGAACATCATCAGCAAATGTCACCAGTAAAGGCTTTTTTATATAAAAATCTCGGCAGACATTTAATGAACCGCAATGTCAGAAAAATTAGAAATTTTTAGCGGATTTGCAACTGTTGAATACATATTTAAGGAAAAATCTCCGTACGGTTTGCAGAGAAAATTCTACCGGATTGCTGAATTCGGAGTTGATGAAAACTTCCGCAGAATGGGTGTTGCAACCAAGCTGATAAACTTCTGCAAACAAGAGGCTAAGAACAGAGGCTTTGACAGGCTGGAACTTGATGTTTGGGAATTCAACGAGGGTGCAATGAAGTTTTACGATTCCGTAGGATTCAAAACCTACAGAGAATACAAGGAAATGAATATTTAAACCGAAAAAATCCGTATGAAGATTGCTCCATACGGATTTTATTTTGTGTATCAAATTTTATTTATCGCCATTTAAAGGTGACGAGTCCGTAAACATAGATAAATGCGATAGCTGTAGGAACTACATATTTGAAAATCGGTTTCATCCACGAACGCACTTTCATACCGATGCCCATGTTGGCTTCTTTAATGAAGTTATCCCAACCCCAGCCGAACTTGTTGCAACAGAACAGAGCAAGCACAAGAGAACCGAGAGGAAGAACATTTGTGGAAACAATGAAGTCCCAAAAATCAAGCCATGTTGTACCCTCTGCAAACGGCTGAAAATGAAGAACGCTGAATCCGAGAGCCGTTGTGAGTGCAAGCACAAACACTACAATTCCGCAAATAAGACTGCCTTTTATTCTTGACCAGCCTGTCAAATCACGAATCATTGCAAGAATATTTTCGCAAACACCCAAAACGGTTGACATTGCCGCAAACACCATAAACAGGAAGAAGAGCGAACCCCATATTCTTCCGCCGGGCATATTGTTGAACACGGTTGCCATTGTGTCAAACAAAAGGTTCGGACCTGAATTAACTTCAAGGTTGTAAGTAAAGCAGGCAGGGAAGATGATTATGCCTGCAAGCAGAGCTACGAGTGTGTCAAGAGATATAACATTGATTGCCTCGCCCATAAGTGAATGGTCTTTGCCGATATAACTTCCGAAAATAGCCATACCGCCCATACCTGTTGACAGCGAGAAAAATGCCTGATTCATCGCACCCACAACAACATCACCGTTGATTTTTGAAAAGTCGGGTTTGAGGTAAAATGTCATGCCCTCACCCGAACCGCTCAAAAACAGACTGTGGATTGCAAGCACAATCATAAGTGCAAGCAAAGCAATCATCATATATTTTGTTATCCTCTCAAGTCCGCCCTGAATGTTGAACGAGAGTATAACAAAGGCGATAACAACCGTTATCATCATAAAAATAACATTGACTGACGGATTTGCAATCATTGTGGTAAATCCGAGGTCACGGTTGTTACCCGTCAGAAAATTTATGAAGTAGTAAATTATCCAACCGCAAACAACTGTGTAAAAAGCCATAATTGCAAGGTTGCCCACAAGGCATACCCAACCGAAACCGCCCCATTTTTGCTTTGGCTTTTCAAGTTTGCGGTACATTTTAATCGGACTTGTCTGTGCCGCTCTGCCCACCGAAAATTCCATTATCAAACACGGAATTCCCAAAACAATAAGACAGATGATGTACACAAGCATAAAACTTCCGCCACCGTATTGTCCGCACATCCACGGAAACTTCCACACATTTCCGCAACCGATTGCACAGCCTGCCGAAAGCATTATAAAGCCGAGTCGGCTTCCTAATTTTTCACGATTCACAACACAAGTCCTCCTGCCGAATTTATTTTATCTACACAATATTTTTCCGTCATAAATACTGCTCCTTTGTTTATTTTGCAATACAAAGAGTAGTATAGCAAATAAAATACCATTTGTAAAATTGATAAAACTGTGCTATAATAACGAAGATATCGTTCGTATAAAAGAGGATTTAGTTATGGATACCAATGTGCTTAAAACCTTTGTAGCTGTGTGCGAATATTTGGGATTTTCTGCTGCAGCGGAAAAGCTCGGCTATACCCAGTCAACCGTTTCATCACAGATAAAACAGTTGGAAAGCGAGCTTAACACGGTGCTTTTTGACCGCTTTTACCACAGAATCAGCCTGACTTCCGACGGCATAACGGTTCTGCAACACGCAAGAGAAATTCTTGAATCTCACGAAAAGATGCTTGAAGATTTGCGTACCCCCGAAACAATTGAGGGCAACATTCGCCTTGCAATGTCAAGTTCTGTCTGCAACCGATTTTTTAAAGATGATTTTCTTGAGTTCAGAAAGCATTTTCCTAATATTCACCTTGTCGTTGTCGAAAGCGGTACAGAGCAGATGTTTGATATGTTACGCAAAAATGAGGTTGATTTGATTTTTACGCTTGACAGCCACATTTATGATTCGGAATTTATAATTTGTGCAGAGCATGAGGAAAAGATTCACTTCTTTGCATCAGTTGACAATCCACTTTTGAATAAAGAAAATATTTTGCTAAAAGAATTATGCACCGAGGATTTTGTACTGACCGAAAGTAATATGAGCTACAGAAAATTGCTCAACAATGAACTTGCCGCACAATCGCTTGAAATTCACCCTGTTTTGGAAATAGGAAACCCTCTACAAATTTGTTCTCTAATCAAAAACAGCAAAATGATCTCGTTCTTGCCTGATTTCATCACGGAGGATTACTACAATTCGGGAGAGATAAAACATCTTCCCGTCAACGATTGTGATGTTTCGGTGTGGACGCAGTTGCTTATCCACAAAAACAAGTGGAAATCTCCTGCGCTTAATGCGTTTATTGATTTTTATCGGGATGTTATACGAAAATAAAAAGTATCACATTTTGCCCTACGCACCGCCGTATTGCGTTATGATAATCTTGGCAAGCTTTGCGTTCGGCTTTTTGATATTGACGGGGTACTGTAACTTTTTTTCATAGACAAACATCAGCAATCCTCCTCGTTTTCCCACGGCCACGGTCCCTTTATCCAGCTCCACATATTGGTGCTTGTCATACTCTTTTTCAAAGGACCGAATTTTTCTTCATATTCTTCAACAAGCGGTTTCAATTTTTCTTTGAAACCGTTCATTTTTTGTATCATTGCCGTATCGTGCGGATGAGTGTCAAGATAAATCTGAAGGTCAAGTGCGGCAAATTCGTAGGTTGAAATTTTCTTTAAAAGAATTTCTCTTTCAGTCAAGTCCCTCACCGCATTTCTTTCCGTAGAATGGTTTGTTGAGAACGGGGAACATTGTACCCGACTCAAGTCCCTGCAACGGGCTGTAGGTTGGGGAGTCGAACTGCTGAAAGGGAACATATGCCATAGCCTCGCTCGTTCTCTTTGGCAGACACGGTATTCCGTACTGCTGAGAAATAATTTCTTTAATATCCAATTTAATTCTCCTTTTTGTTCAAACTTATGAACATTGCTGTTCATTCTCATAATATGCCCGTTTCATACTTGTGTTTACATAATAAAAAAACAGAGCCGACAGCAATGCCATCAGCCCTGATACAGAGGTTTTACCGTGAATATCCGATTAAATGTTAATTAACCTTTTTGGCAGAATTTGAAGTAACCTTTGCAATGATTGCAAAAACTACACAAAGCACAATTCCGATTGCCGAAACGATGCCTACAAGAGTGAAGTTTGTGTTTGAAATGAGTGAAAAATCAAGCACACCGCTGTCGGGATTCTGAAGTGACGCAAAAACTGCAACAGCGTCAACAATTACGGCAACCATAAGTGAAAGAATTGAAATTGATGCCGAAACGGTTTCTGCAAGGCTTTTTTCAATTTTCTTTGCAACGCTGATTTTTTCACTTCTGAAGTTAAGACAGCCGAAAATCCAGAATACAGCCGCCGCATTGATTATTGTTTCGGGAATCATATATGTAGCGTTGTAGCTGAGTGAATAGAGAAGTCCGTCGGTTGAGGGGATTGAAACACCTGCCCATACGGTACAGCCCGAAATTACATGACAGATATATCTCAAAGCACAAACTCCTACCGTGCCTGTTACGGCAGCGGCAGACGGATTGCTGACCTTGTTTCTGAGAAAGCCTGCAAGACCGATAACCGTGAATGCGAATATATAGTCCAAGAAAATGATTGTTACGGCTGCCCAAAATGAAGTTGCGTATGAGAGGGTCGAAGCTCCCTGAATAAGCTGAATAATGCTGAATACAAATCCCGAAAGCAATCCCCATTTTACACCGTGACGATATGAGATAATTACAATCGGAACAATGCTGAATGCGGTAACACTGCCGCCGTAGGGAAGTTCAAGAATTTTTACAAAGCTTAAAACTGCCGCAAGTGCAATCATAATTGCACATTCGCACATAACAAGTGCATTTTTCTTATTGTTCGTTTTCATTAAAACTACTCCTTAAAATAAAATTCTCTCGGAGAAAAAACACAACAAAAAAGGAGTATGCCAAAAAGACATACTCCAAGTGCGTACACTTCAAGCTTAATATGTCCCTTCGTTGGCATTATCCAAATCAGGTTGACGGTCGAAATCGAATTTCCTCTCAGCCGGTAACAGCTCCCGTTTTGTATGTGATTATTCTCACTCTGATTACAAATATTACACATCTTTAGGTTGTGTAATATCTGCACAATGATTATAAACTGTATTTGACAATTTGTAAAGCCTTTTGTGTGCAATGTTACAGATAATCGCATATTAATTGACAAACACTTTGCTTTTGTGATAATATGTATCCTGTGATTTTGCGGTTTATTGCCGAATAGCAGTAAATTTTGCAACAATTGATAAACTAATTGAAGAAGGTTTTTTAATGGACAGCAGATTTAATTCACCGGCTGAAATTGCGTCGCTGGTGTCAAAATCAGGTGTAACAAAATCAATGCTTTCTCTGCCGAAAATGATTTTGCTCGGACTTATGGCAGGCGCATTTATCGCATTCGGCGGTGCGGCAAGTGATGTTGCAATGCACGGAGTTGCCGATGTGGGGCTTGCAAGAGTGGTTGCAGGCGTAATCTTCCCCGTGGGACTTATGCTTGTTGTGTTTACGGGAAGTGAACTCTTTACAGGCAACTGCCTTATGATTATTCCGACGCTTGAAAAGAAAATCAAGGCTGTTTCAATGATAAAGAATCTTGTTACGGTTTATATTTCAAATTTTGTCGGTGCAATGATTATTGATTTGCTGATATTTTTTTCGGGACAGCTCAATTATTCAAACGGTGGACTCGGTGCTTTTACAATCAAGGTTGCACTCGCCAAAACAACAATCAATCCTGCAACGGCAATTATCAGCGGCATACTTTGCAACATTCTCGTATGCCTTGCAATCGTTATGGCAACAGGCGCAACAGATGCAATAGGTAAGATTTTCGGTGTATTTTTCCCGATTTGCGCATTTGTAGTCTGCGGATTTGAACACTGCGTTGCAAATATGTTCTATATTCCGACAGGTGTTATGGCGGCAATGAATCCCGAATATGTTGCAAAAGCTCAGGAGCTTTACGGTATTACGGCACAGCAATGTCAGAATCTTGCAAATCTTTCGGGCTGTGAATCTCTGCTGTTCGTTACAATCGGCAACATAATCGGCGGTATGGTCTTTGTGGGACTTCCGCTCTATTTTGCCTATATTCGCAAAAAGAAAAGTGCTTAAAATACATAAACATAAATAATTCATGAGAGCAGTCGTTTTGACTGCTCGTTTTCTTTTTAGTGCAAATTATTTAAAAGTATGTTATAATAAGCCTTACAAAACAAAAACGGAGGATATAATGGATTATTCACAGATTCTTTCACAGCAGTTTAATATTAAAGAGGAGTATGCAAAGAACATCATCACATTGCTTGATGACGGCAACACTATTCCTTTTATTGCACGATACAGAAAGGAAATGCACGGTTCAATGGATGACCAGTTGATTCGTGAATTTGCCGAAAAGCTTGAATATTTAAGAGGACTTGACAAGCGCAGAGATGAAATCCGTTCACTCATTGACGCACAGGAAAAGCTTACCGATGAAATCAACCTTGCACTTGACAAGGCTGCCACGCTAAGCGAACTTGAAGATATTTACCGCCCGTACCGTCCAAAGAGAAAGACAAGGGCGTCAATTGCAAAGGAAAAGGGACTTGAACCGCTTGCTAACGATATTTTAAAGCAGGAAAAAGGTTTTGATCCGTCAAAGTCGGCAGTTGATTATATTGACGAAGAAAAGGGAGTTACCTCCGTTGAAGATGCAATTCAGGGCGCAATGGATATCATTGCAGAACTTGTATCGGATAATGCGGAAATCCGTAAGAGAATAAGAAATCTTACAAACGCAAACGGTGTGCTTGTGTCTGTTGCAACAGATGAAGAAAAGGACAGCGTTTACAAAAATTATTATGACTACAAAGAGCCTGTTAAAAAGATTGCAGGTCACAGAGTACTCGCCGTGAATCGTGGCGAAAAAGAGGGATTTCTCAAAGTCAGCGTTGAAACCGACAGCGAAAAACCGCTTAATTCAATTTTCAGAGCAATGATTACAGACAAAAATCAGCTTTGTTCAGACATTATCCGTGAGGCCTGCACAGACGCTTATCAGCGACTTATTTATCCCTCAATTGAGCGTGAGGTCAGAAACGACCTTACAGATACCGCCTCCGAAAATGCTATGAAGGTTTTTGCCGTAAACCTCAAGCAGCTGCTTATGCAGCCGCCTGTAAAGGGCAAAACCGTGCTTGCACTTGATCCGGGATATCGCACAGGCTGTAAGACTGCCGTTGTTGACAGCACAGGCAAGGTGCTTGATACAACCGTAATTTATCCTACACATTCAGACAAAAAAATTCAGGAGTCAAAGCAGACCTTGCTCCGCCTCATCAAAAAGCATCATGTTGATATTATTTCAATCGGCAACGGTACTGCAAGTAAAGAAACCGAGATGTTCACAGCCGAAACAATCAAAGAGGCTGACCACCCCGTTTATTATATGGTAGTCAGCGAGGCAGGTGCGTCGGTTTATTCGGCATCAAAGCTTGCCGCAACAGAACTTCCCGACCTTGACCTTACACTCAGAAGTGCCGTGTCAATTGCAAGACGACTTCAGGATCCTCTTGCAGAGCTTGTTAAGATTGAGCCTAAGGCAATCGGTGTCGGTCAGTATCAGCACGATATGCCGCAGAAAAAACTCGGTGAAACACTTGACGGTGTTGTAGAGGACTGCGTAAACTCGGTTGGTGCAGATCTTAATACGGCATCGCCTGCACTTTTATCGAGAGTGTCTGGACTTAACGCAACTGTGTGCAAGAATATTGTTGCTTACCGTGAAGAAAACGGTGCGTTCTCATCAAGAGCAGAACTCAAGCAAGTTCCGAAACTCGGACCTAAAGCGTTTGAGCAGTGTGCAGGATTTTTGCGTGTTCCCGAAAGCAGAAATCCGCTTGATAACACAGGCGTTCACCCCGAAAGCTACAAGAGTGCAAAAGAACTTTTAGGACTTCTTGAATATTCCGACAAAGAAATAAAATCAGGCAACTTCTCCGATATTCAGCAGAGAGTAAAGGCAAAGGGAACAAAGTCACTTGCCGATGTTCTCGGAATCGGACTTCCGACCCTTGACGATATTGTAAAGGAACTTTCCAAACCGGGCAGAGATCCCCGTGATGAACTGCCTGCACCAATGCTCAGAAGTGATATTCTCGACATCAAGGATTTGAAAGAGGGAATGGAGCTTAAAGGCACGGTCAGAAATGTAATCGACTTCGGCGCATTTGTCGATATCGGTGTTCATCAGGACGGACTTGTTCATATTTCGCAGATTTGCGATAAGTACATCAAGCACCCGAGCGAAGTTCTCAAAGTCGGTGATGTTGTAAATGTAAAGGTTCTTTCAGTTGATCCCGAAAAGAACAGAATTTCTCTCACAATGAAATTTTAATGCGAATAAAGCAAAAAGACAGTTCTATTGTTCCGCAAATCGCCTTTGCATTATTCCGCAACTGTTGATATTGTTCCGCAAAAGTGGTATAATAAGCAAAAATCAATGCTTATTGTACCGCTTTGTTTTTTACACGGAGGTGTGACTTATGTTTATGACAGTAAAACAGGCTTCTGAAAAATGGGGCATTTCAGAACGCAGAATAAGAACGCTTTGTTCCGATGGCAAAATATCTGGTGCATATCAAGAAAAAAGAATGTGGCATATTCCGATTGATGCCGTGAAGCCTGTTGACGGTAGATACAAGTCGCAGGAAAGTATTCTTTCGCAGATTGACCGTAAAAAAGCCGAGCTTGACAAATGCAGACCTTTGACCGAGGGTGAAGTTGAAAGGCTTAACGAGGAATTTATTGTTGAATACACATACAATTCAAATGCTATCGAGGGCAACACGCTGACCTTGCGTGAAACCGATTTGGTTTTAAGAGGACTCACCATTGCGCAAAAGCCGTTAAAAGACCATATGGAGGCTGTCGGTCACAAAGAGGCTTTTGACTATATATCACAGCTTGTAAAAGAAAAAGTTCCGATAAGTGAAAGCATTATAAAGCAAATTCATTTTTTGGTGCTTGCCGATAAGAGAGATGACCGTGGAGTTTATCGAAGAGTTCCCGTGCGAATTATGGGAGCACAGCACGAACCCGTTCAGCCGTATCTTATTGAGCCGAAAATGGAACAGCTGTTGATTAATTTTGCAGAAAGCAAGGAACATATAATTACTAAACTTGCCCGTTTTCATATTGAGTTTGAGGGAATTCATCCATTTATTGACGGAAACGGCAGAACAGGCAGATTGCTTGTTAACCTTGAATTGATGAAAGCCGGCTATCCGCCGATTGATATTAAGTTTGCCGACAGAATTGCCTATTATAATGCTTTTGACGAATATTATGTAAAGCATAATCTGTCTGCAATGGAAAAGCTTTTTGCAGGTTATGTCAACGAAAGATTGGATACCTATTTGAAAATGCTTAAAAGTAATTGACGAGGTGTGCTTATGAAAAAGGCAACTGCAATAATTTGTACTATTGTTATTTTTGCGTTTTCGTTGATTGGGTGCGGTGATAAAGATACGGTCGCCTATAATCTGAAACTCAATGTTTCAAGCGGTGAAGTTGCAGAATCGTTTGACATGCACGGTGGATTTAACGGTGATGGAGCAACCTTTGCCAAAATTAAATTTTCGGATGACAGCGCTTTAACGCAAATTGAAAATAATAATGTATGGATGCCGTTGCCATCATACGAAACAGTACAGTCTTTGTTATACGGTGATTACAGCGGATTTGTGTGCGATGAAAACGGCAATTCACTCATACCCGAAATTAAGAACGGCTATTCAATGTTGATTGACAAACAAGATAAAAGCCTTACGAATATGCTTGAAAGAGCGTCGCTTAATTTTGTATTGGGAGTTTATGACACCGACACAAACACGCTTTATTACTATGAGTTAGACACATAATTTCAGCGTTCAAAAAGGTTGGGAGAATATGCTTATAAAAATCGGTGATTTTGAATTTACCGAGGTATGGGATTGGTCGGAAAAAGTGTATCGCCTTATTGAAAGCAGTTGAGTAAAAAACAAAGGCTGACGATTTCTCGTCAGCCTTTTGTGTGTAATATTCGGTAATTATTCAGCCTTTTACTGCATATGATTTTCAAGGTGATTTTTCAATGCGGCAAAGGTTTCGTCGCTGATAATGTGTTCCATTTTGCAGGCATCTGCGGCGGCAGTTTCGGGATTAACTCCGAGCATAACAAAGAGCTTTGAAAGAACGGTGTGTCTTTCATATGTTTTTTCTGCAATTTCCCTGCCGAGGTCGGTGAGAATAAGCGAGCCGTCATCGCCGACTTTAAGATAACCGCCCTCTTTGAGAAGACCAACGGCACGGCTGACGCTCGGCTTTGAATATCCCATTTCTTCACATACATCAATTGATCTTATATAATTGCTCTTTTTTGAAAGAACATATATTGTTTCAAGGTACATTTCACCTGATTCTTTTAATTGCATAGTTTGCACTCCTTTACATTGTCTAATCATATCATGATATGAACAAAAAATCAATAAAATTAATTGTGCTTTCAATAATTATGAAAAAATGATTTACCGAAATCAACAAAAATAATATCCGAATTACAGATGTGAAATATTCAATTTGCCAAAATTCAAAATAAAATAAATTTTTTTCGCAAGCCTATTGACATATTTCGAGTTTTATAGTACCATATAATCGGTTAGCGAGAGCTAACCTTTGATTAACAAATATTGTTAGTATCTGCTAACTTAAAGGAGATTGATTTTATGATGCCTTTGATGTTTGCTAACACAGGTGAAACCAATATTATAAAGAAAGTCGGAGGTTCTCCCGAGGTTAAAAAGCACCTTGAAAATCTCGGTTTTGTTGCCGGCGGAGAGGTTACCGTTATTTCGTCACTCGGCGGAAATGTTATTGTTAATGTAAAGGAAACACGAGTTGCAATCAGCGAAGAAATGGCTCGTAAAATTATGATTTGATTCTATGTAACAAACACACGGCGGAATTGTTCCGAGAGGTGTTTTTATACGGCTTTATGCTGAAATTAAGACGGAGGAAACTGTTATGAAAACTTTAAAACAGGCAAAAGTAGGTGAAACCGTAAAGGTTGTTAAGCTTCACGGTGAGGGCGCTGTCAAACGCAGAATTATGGATATGGGCATCACAAAGGGTGTTGAAATTTACATCAGAAAAGTTGCTCCGCTCGGAGATCCGATTGAAATTACTGTCAGAAATTATGAACTTTCACTCAGAAAAGCCGATGCTGAAATGATTGAAGTTGAGTAATTTATACTTATAAATCCTACGGGAGAAATCCCGTATTTTTATAACATTACGGTTAGCTTTTGCTAATCTAAGAGAGGATAACTGATATATGGAAATTAAAATTGCTCTTGCAGGTAACCCTAACTGCGGTAAGACAACTTTGTTTAACGCACTCACGGGTTCCAATCAGTTTGTCGGTAACTGGCCCGGCGTAACTGTTGAGAAAAAAGAGGGTAAGCTCAAAAAGCACAAGGATGTTACAATCATGGACTTGCCCGGTATCTATTCACTTTCACCTTATACTCTTGAAGAGGTTGTTGCCCGTAACTATCTTGTCGGTGAACGCCCCGATGCGATTCTCAACATCATTGACGGTACTAACCTTGAAAGAAACCTTTACCTCACAACACAGCTTACAGAACTCGGTATCCCTGTTGTTGTGGCAATCAATATGATTGACCTCGTTAAGAAGAACGGCGACTCAATCAACATTGATGAGCTTTCAAGACAGCTTGGTTGTAAGGTTGTTGAGATTTCGGCTCTTAAGGGCACAGGCATTATGGAAGCTGCCGAGGCCGCAATCAAAGCCGCAGGCTCAACAAAGACAATCCCCATGCACAGCTTTAACGGTGTTGTTGAACACGCAATCGCTCACATTGAAGAGGCAGCTGTTCACAATATGCCAGAGGAACAGCAGCGTTGGTACGCTATTAAGATTTTTGAGCGTGACGACAAGGTTCTTGCAAAGCTTGACATTCCGCAGAATGTTATTGACCACATTGAAAAAGATATTCAGGCGGCTGAAAAAGAGCTTGATGATGACGCAGAAAGTATCATCACTAATGAGAGATACATCTACATTGCCTCAATCATCAAGAGCTGTTATAAGAAGAAAAACAAGGGTAAGCTTACAACATCGGACAAGATTGATAAGGTTGTAACCAACCGTTGGCTCGGCCTTCCGATTTTTGCGGTTATTATGTTCCTTGTTTACTACATATCAATGCAGACAGTAGGTACTGCCGCAACTGACTGGGCAAATGACGGTCTTTTCGGTGACGGCTGGCACCTTTTCGGTATCGGCTCATCACAGGCTGCCGAGGCTGAAGAAACCTACGGTGATTCAGATGCAATTATCGAGGCGTTCAATGCTCAGTACGGTAATGACGACATTGCAGAAGCTGTTGACCTTGAATCTAAAAATTATTCCGAAGATGCCGCTAAGGCCGCTCTTACAGAGCTCGTAAATCTCACACCTTCAGACGCAAGCGTTACATATTCTGTTCAGGATGAAGAAACTCTTGAAATTACAGAAACTCCCGATACTAAGAAATCTGATCTTGAAAAGGCTGTTTCAAACTACCTCAACACAGATTATAAAGAGGGTTACGGTGCTCCCGATGCCGCAACATACGGAATCTGGGTTCCCGGTATTCCTGTTCTTATCGGCAACGGTCTTGATGCAATCAACTGTGCAGACTGGCTCAACGGTCTAATCCTTGACGGTATCGTAGCCGGCGTAGGTGCGGTTCTCGGCTTTGTTCCGCAGATGCTTGTACTTTTCATTCTCCTTGCTTTCCTCGAAAGCTGTGGTTATATGGCTCGTATCGCATTCGTACTCGACCGTATCTTCCGTAAGTTCGGTCTTTCGGGTAAGTCGTTTATCCCAATGCTTGTCGGCACAGGCTGCGGTGTTCCAGGCATCATGGCGTCCCGTACAATCGAGAATGAGCGTGACCGCCGTATGACTATTATGACAACAACATTCATTCCCTGCGGTGCTAAACAGCCGTTCATCGCTATGATTGCAGGTGCTATCTTCGGTGGTTCACCGTGGATTGCAACATCGGCTTACTTCATCGGTATGGCTGCAATCGTAGTTTCAGGCATTATGCTTAAAAAGACAAAGATGTTCTCAGGCGATCCCGCTCCGTTTGTAATGGAGCTTCCGGCTTATCATCTTCCGACAGTAGGCAACCTTCTCCGTTCAATGTGGGAGCGTGGCTGGTCATTCATCAAGAAAGCCGGTACAATTATTCTCCTTTCTACAATCCTTGTTTGGTTCACAACATACTTCGGATTTGTTGACGGTGCATTCCGTATGCTCGGTGAGGACGAAATCGGAAACTCAATTCTTGCCGCAATCGGTAATGGTCTTGCATGGATTTTTGCACCGCTCGGCTGGGGCAACTGGCAGGCAACCGTTGCATCTATCACAGGTCTTGTTGCTAAGGAAAACATCGTTGGTACAATGGGTATCCTTTATCCGGGCGGATGGACGGAAATCGGCACCGCATTCACAGGTTTAAGCGGTTTCTCGTTTCTTCTCTTCAACCTTCTTTGTGCTCCCTGCTTTGCCGCTATGGGTGCTATCAAGAGAGAGATGAACAACATCAAGTGGTTCTGGTTCGCAGTCGGTTATCAGTGTGTATTTGCTTATGCAATTGCATTTATGGTATTCCAGTTCGGTTCAATCTTTGCAGGCGGCCTTAATGTAATCGGTCTTATCTTTGCTGTTGCAGTATTTGCATTTATGATTTATATGCTCGTAAGACCTTACAAAGAGGCTACAACTCTTAAAGTTAAGTCGGCTAAGAAGTAATAAATTTATTGATTAACAATGGGAGGAATAAATATGTTGGAATGGTTAGCGGCTAATATCGGCACAATCATTGTTGCATTAATTGTTATTGCCGTGATTGCTTTTGTGGTTGCCCGTATGGTAAAAGACAAAAAAGAGGGCAAATCCTCCTGCGGCGCAAACTGTGCGCACTGTGCGTGTCACGGTGACTGTCATAATCATAAGTAAATGTTTTGTAGGGGGTACAGTCCAAAAAACTGTACCCCTTCTTGTTTGTTATTGAAATTATGAATTTGGTGTTGAAGAAATTTTACGGTGTAAAGTGTATTTCAGAACTGTTCTGAATCGTAAAAAATAAAAGGAGAGATAAATATGGAGTATGTTTTTTACGGGTTGCTTGCCGTGGCATTCATTGCGTTTGTGGTTCTCGTAATCAGAAGTTACAGGAAAAAGCTTGCAAGCGGATGTTGCGGTGCAAGTGACGAAAGCGTTAAGAAAAACAAGGTTGCCGATAAGGATAAGTCACATTATCCTTATGAAAAAACTCTTGTTGTTGACGGAATGGTCTGTAAAAACTGTTCCGCAAGAGTAGAAAACGCACTCAATTCAATTGACGGTGTGTGGGCGGAAGCTGATGTTTCTTCCGGCAGGGTTACGGTCAGAATGAAAAGAGAAATTGAGGATAAAGTCATCAAAAAGGCAGTTAACGATATAGGCGCATACACCGTTATGAAGGTGGAATAAGGTTTTTAGGAGCTTATGGCAGTATTGCAGAAAATTGACAATCCATACGGTATGATACAGACTGTTGAACACTGCGAATCGTTCAGCATATACCGTTCACAGGACAGCACGGGCGATTGCGAGGTCACCGTGTATCCTGTGTTTTCAGGCATTGAGCTTGTGTATTACGATGTTCATATGCAAAGTTGCGACATTAATCTTGCAAAGGGAAGAGAAATGCTCATCATCACGCATTGTCAGGAGGGCAGAATTGAGTTTGAATACAAAAACGGCGAATATCTTTACCTTGCGTCGGGTGATTTGTCGATACAGAAGAATACGGAAAACATCCGACACAGATATTGTCCGCTGAGCCACTACCACGGTGTGTCGGTTGCAATTGATATGAACCGTGTGCCGAGGTGTTTTTCGTGTATTCTTGACGATGTTTTTGTCAGCCCCGAAGAGCTTGAAATGAAATTCTGTTCCGAAAAGCCGTACTCAATTATGCGTGAAAATATCAGCATTGAGCATATTTTTTCGGAACTCTATTCCGTTCCAGAAAATATCCGAAAGGGTTATCACAAGGTTAAGGTGCTTGAACTTCTTTTGTTTTTGAGCGGTCTTGAATACAAGGGTGAGAGTGAGGAAAGACGATATTTTTCACGCTCACAGGTTACCGCCGCAAAAGAGGCAAAAAAATATCTGCTTGCTCACCTTGACGAGCATATAACAATTACAGAGCTTGCCGATATGCTCGGCATCTCTTCAACTTCTCTTAAAATTTGCTTTAAGGGTGTCTACGGCGACACGATTAACGGCTACATAACGAACTGTAAAATGCAAAAGGCCGCCTCGCTTTTGAAAAACACCGACAAAAGTGTGCTTGAAATTGCAGGAATTGTCGGCTACAACAACGGCAGTAAGTTTGCGGGTGCTTTCAGAAGGGTGATGGACAAGTCGCCGAATGAGTACAGAAAATCGCTCGTCTGAACAGAGCCTTATATGTCCGTAAAGAGCAGTAAAAAGACTTTGTAAGGTGCTATAATAACATTGTCGAAAAGATACGCCTATATTCTTTTCTGACAGACTGCGGAAATATCCGCAGAGTATTTGATGATTACTTTGCCGGGTAATTATTCATAATATCTCTTCTCCTTTCAGGGACAGCGTTTGCTGTCCCTAAATCTTTGCTGAAATTGTCTGTCCGTTTGGAGCGTAGAAAACCTTTTAAGAGCCGATAACAACATTGATTGATGGTATATTTTAACTGTAAGATAAAGACAACAAAATAGTCTTGCTTATGGAATTAAGTTAGCAAAAGCTAACTGTAAAACAATTATCGGATAATCACTGTGGTGTATTTATTCAATTCTATTCAAATCATTCATTCAATTATTTAGAGGAAAAGATGTCAGAAGATTTAATTATCAAGCATTGTTCCCCAACGCTTGCAGGAATAAAAACGGCTAACCTTTTTAATTGCCCGTACTCATCACGGCTTGAGTGCGAATGTGATGTGAGAAAGCTGAATAAAATGTTCTGCAAAAAGGGAATAAAAGTTCTGCCACTGAAGTTTAGCAACGGAAAGGCTTTAATCTATATTTTTCGCCCGTCCAAGCTTGCTGTTGATTTGTCCGATGAATATGCGTGCAAGCTGCTTGAGTCGCAGGGGTATCATTCACACGATGCCGCACGCTGTATAAGGGAACTTCGCCACCGACTTAAAGACTCAACCGAGTTCCCGCACGAAATCGGACTGTTCCTCGGTTATCCTCCCGAAGATGTCCGTGGCTTTATTCTTCATAAAGGAAATTGCTGTAAATATTCAGGTTGCTGGAAGGTTTACGGTAATGAAGAAAAAGCAGCCAAAGAGTTCGCCAAATTCAAAAAATGTTCTGACATCTATTACTCTAAGTGGTTACAGTGCACACCTATTCAGAAACTGACGGTTGCGTGTAACTGACTTAAAGTGTAATCAAGTACAAAAACTGAAAGGTGAGTATATAATATGAGTAAAGTAGCAGTAGTATTCTGGAGCGGTACAGGTAACACAGAGCAGATGGCGGAAGCCGTTGCCGAGGGTGCAAAGTCCGCAGGCGCAGAAGTTACTCTTGCAAATGTAAACGATTTTGATTCTTCATCGGTTGCCGATTTTGACGGCATTGCATTCGGTTGTCCTGCAATGGGTGCGGAGGTTCTTGAGGACAGCGAGTTTGAGCCTGTTTTCAATGAATGTGAAAGTGCATTAAACGGCAAAAGCATTGCCCTCTTCGGTTCATACGGCTGGGGTGACGGCGAATGGATGAGAAACTGGGAGGACACCTGTAAGGGTGACGGTGCAAACCTTGTTTGCGAAAGCGTTATCTGTAACGATGCTCCCGATGATGACGCCCTTGAGGCTTGCAAAAAGCTTGGCGCATCACTTGCTTAACTTAGGCTGTAAGTATTCAATTAGTTAATACCAATTTCATAATTTCATAGAAACGCCTGTTTACGCTTGTAAGCAGGTGTTTTTATTTGTTCGTTATTATTATTTTATATTCTGTTTGCGAATTATGAATAAGACTTTAAAAAATCCTGCAAAAATTCCCTTTGTTTATTCTAAAAAAACTTGATTTTAAAGCCTTGTTGTATTAAAATAAGCAGTGGATACATATAGAAAAGGAAGTAATTGGTATGCTTACATTAGACAAAATCTATCACGCATCATATGTTTTGAAGGATGTTATCAGACAGACTAATATCGTTCAGGCAAGGGGTATTTGTGATGATTGTGATGTTTATCTCAAACCCGAAAATCTTCAGATTACAGGTTCATTCAAGGTAAGAGGTTCAGGTTACAAGATTTCTCAGCTTACCGAAGAAGAAAAGGCAAGAGGTGTTATTGCCTGTTCTGCAGGCAACCACGCTCAGGGTGTTGCACTTGCCGCTACAAAGTACGGTATCAAGTCGCTTATCTGTCTGCCTGACGGTGCACCTATTTCAAAGGTTGAGGCTACTAAGAACTACGGAGCCGAGGTTTGTATGGTTCCGGGTGTTTATGATGACGCTTATAACGAGGCTTTAAGACTTCGTGATGAAAAGAACTATACATTTATCCACCCGTTTGACGATGAAAATGTAATTGCAGGTCAGGGTACAATCGGTATTGAAATTATGAATGAAATGCCCGATGTTGACGCTGTTGTATGTGCAATCGGCGGCGGCGGACTTATTTCGGGTGTTGCCTGTGCAATCAAGAGCCTTAATCCTAACATTAAGGTTTACGGTGTTCAGGCAGAGGGCGCTCCTTCAATGGTTGAGTCAATCAAGAACGGCGAGCCTGTTCATCTTGACAGCGTTTCTACAATTGCCGACGGTATTCAGGTTAAAGAACCGGGTGAGCATACATTTGAATATGTAAAGAAGTATGTTGACGATATCGTAACAGTAAGCGATGACGAAATTTCATCTGCAATTCTCAAGCTTATTGAGTCACAGAAGATGATTGCCGAGGGCGCAGGCGCAGCTCCTTTGGCTGCCGTAATGTTCAACAAGCTCCCTGTTAAGGGCAAGAAGGTTGTTTGCGTTGTATCAGGCGGTAACATTGATGTTACAATCCTTTCAAGAGTTATCAAGCGTGGTCTTCTCATGACAGGCAGACAGCAGACTTTCTGTGTTGAACTTCAGGATAAGCCGGGTCAGCTCGTTGCCGTTTCAAATATCATTGCCGAAAAGGGCGCAAATGTAATTTCTATCCACCACGAAAGAGGCGGAGAGGGTACAGATGTAAACGGTTGTTATCTCCGTGTTGTTCTTGAAACAAGAGATTTTGCTCAGATTAAAGAAATTCGTGATGCACTTGTTGACGCAGGCTTTAAGCTTGTTTAATCAGTAATTTTTAATATATTGACAGGAGGTCATTATAATGGAAAAGGTTTATACTAAAAATGCTCCCGACGCTATCGGTCCGTATTCACAGGCTGTAAAGGTAAACGGTCTTGTTTTTACATCTGGTCAGATTGCAATTAACCCTGCAACAGGCAATGTTGAGGCTGCAACAATTGAGGCTCAGACAGAACAGGTTTGCACAAACCTTAAAAATGTTCTTGAGGCATCAGGCAGTTCACTTGAAAAAGCTGTTAAGACAGTTTGTTTCTTAAAAAATATGGAAGATTTCGGTGCTTTCAATGAGGTTTACGGCAAGTATTTCACATCAAAGCCCGCAAGAAGCTGTGTTGCAGTAAAACAGCTTCCAAAGGATGTCCTTGTTGAAGTTGAGGTTATTGCAGAGGTTTAATTCTGATTAGGAATTAAAAATAATATCCGTATAAAAATTACAATCCCGATTAACCGTAAAAAGTTAATCGGGATTTTTGCGTTTATATTTGAAATATATGTTGTTATGAGAATGTAGTGGCGGATATTATCCGCCCGCACGGCGAGCCGCCGTACCCAATTCGTGCAGATAGTTTGTAATGCCCACAAAACATATCAAGCCCGAGCGTAGCATTGTAATTGTTTGTACAATTTATCAACAATATTTTTTAAAATAAAAAAATCGGGAACAAGAATTTGCGCTTGTACACAAACCTTATTCCCGAAATTATCGAACAATTTAATTCTATTAGCTGACAGCCTTTAAAAGCTCGTCAACCTTATTTGTCTTTTCCCATTCAACACCGAGTTCTTCTCTGCCCATATGACCGTAAGCGGCAAGTGGGAGATACTTTGTTTCCGTGAGCTTGAGCTGTCTGATGATAGACTGCGGACGGCAGTCAAATACCTTTTCAACAGCGTTTGCCAGTTCTTCGTTTGAATATTTTGATGTGCCGAATGTGTCAACCATTATTGAAACAGGCTTTGCAACACCGATTGCATATGCAAGCTGAATTTCGCACTTCTTGGCAAGCTTGGCGGCAACAATGTTCTTTGCAATATATCTTGAGTAGTAAGCGGCACTGCGGTCAACCTTTGTCGGATCTTTACCGCTGAATGCACCGCCGCCGTGACGAGAAAATCCGCCGTAGGTATCAACAATAATCTTTCTGCCTGTAAGACCTGAGTCGCCGACCGGGCCGCCGATTACAAATCTGCCTGTCGGGTTTACGAAAATCTTTGTGTTCTCGTTCATAAGCTCAGCAGGGATAATTGGTTTGATAACATACTCGATAAGGTCTTTTCTAATCTGCTCAAGTGTAACATCTTCATCATGCTGTGTTGAAATTACAACCGTGTCAATGCCGACAATCTTGTCATCGTCATATTCAACAGTAACCTGAGTTTTGCCGTCAGGACGGAGATATGAAAGAGTGCCGTCTTTTCTTACCTTTGCAAGCTGTTTTGCAAGCTTGTGGGCAAGAGAAATTGGCATCGGCATAAGTTCGGGTGTTTCATCACACGCATAACCGAACATCATGCCCTGATCACCTGCACCGATCTGATTGTCGGTATCGCTTTCGCCGTCTTTAAGCTCAAGGCTTTCGTTTACGCCCATTGCAATGTCGGGTGACTGTGCGTCAATTGATGTGAGAACCGCACAGGTGTTGCCGTCAAAACCGCACTTAGGATCGTTGTAGCCAATGTTGTTTACAACCTTTCTTGCAACATCTGCGATGTCAACATAGCAATCGGTTGAAATTTCACCCATAACATGAATCATGCCTGTTGTAGCCGTAACCTCACAGGCAACATGAGCGTTTTTATCCTGAGAGAGGATTTCGTCAAGAACTGCGTCGGAAATCTGGTCACACACTTTGTCGGGATGACCTTCCGTTACAGACTCGGATGTAAATAAATGTTTAGCCATTTAGAAAACTCCTTCCAAAAAAATAAGCACCGTTCTTCCGAAAGGTGCTGTGTTTACTCATCTTTCGGTAAATACCGCAGGATTTGGCACCTTGCATACGCAGGTTGCCGGACTTCACAGGGCCTGTCCCCTCAGTCACTCTTGATAAGATCATTCTTATTCAATTCTATAAATAGATTATACAGTATCTTTCGACAAATTTCAAGATTAATTTGCAATTTTAAAAAGGTAAAAATAGTAAATATTTCAGCCGTTTGGATTGAAAATTTTAACTTATAGTGCTAAAATTAACCCGAGGTGACTGAAAATGAGTATTACCGTGAGAGAATACGGGGAAAATGATATTAATGGTATGATTTCCGTATGGAATGAAGTTGTAAGGGACGGAGTTGCCTTTCCGCAGACTGAAGAACTTGATTTTGAAAGCGGAAAAAAGTTTTTTGCAGAGCAAACTTGTTGTCCCGTTGCAACCGATGAAAACGGTGAGATTCTCGGAATGTATATTCTTCATCCGAATAATGTCGGCAGATGCGGTCATATTTGTAATGCAAGCTATGCGGTTTCCTCATCGTCAAGGGGAAAAGGTGTTGGCAGAAAGCTTGTGTCGGATTGCCTTGAGCGTGCTAAAAAATACGGCTTCAAAATTTTGCAGTTCAATGCTGTTGTGAGAACCAACAAACCTGCAAGAAAACTTTATGAAAGCCTTGGCTTTGTAAAACTCGGAGTTATTCCGAAAGGCTTTTTGATGAAGGACGGTCACTATGAGGATATCTGTCCTTATTATAAAGAACTTTAAAATTTCAATTTAATTAGGAGGACAAGAGATATGATTATTGATTTTAAACATATGGAAGAACAGATTTTGCCAAATTTTAAAGGCGGAGAAAAGGCATATGCCGTAAAGAAATTCACGGATGACAGAAATATGATTATGCACGGTCGCCTTGAAAGCGGTGCGTCAATCGGACTTCACACTCACGAGGGCAACTGCGAAATGTTCTACATCATTGAGGGAACAGGCAAGGTGCTTATGGACGGTGAGTATGAAAGGGTTGAGGCAGGCGTGTGCCACTATTGCCCGAAAGGTCATACACACAGCCTTATTAATGACAGCGACTCCGACCTTGTATTCTTTGCTGTTGTTGCAGAGCAGAAGTAATTTTATTTTCGGTTTATGATTTCCGATTATTCTCTGTTGTATCTTAAATCCCTATGCAAAAACTAAAACAGGGGTGATTACGGTGAACAGAACTGCAGAAATACTCGGAGAAAAATGGGATTTGCCGCTTGGTTTTACAATGGCACTCGGTGAAAATCCCGACGCAATGTTTGTCTTTTCAAGTATGCCGAAAAAGTACCGTGAAAGCTGCATTGACAGAGCGAGAAACGCAAATTCCCGTCCCGAAATGCAGAGAATAGTATCGGATATAGCACAAAAATCTTTTAATGATTTTATAGGTTAACAAAAAAGCAACGGAGCAAAAACTTCGTTGCTTTTAAATTGCTGTCTGTTATTCTTTTGCACTTTTATAAAAATCTCTAAAATTGAAAGTTGAAAATTAAAATTTAGTTCGGGCAACAGATTTACAAGATGCAAAATTTCTGTTGCCCGATTGTTTATGTAAGTAATCGCTATACATTAGCAATAATGAGAGCCGACCATTAGTTGATAACTGAATTAGCATAGAAATTATAAAATAGATTATACTATTATGATTGTGCAAATATTACATAATACAGATGAAATATTTCGAAAATTATTGCATCGTGTAATTCTTAGTGGTATAATCTCCTTATAGATTTAAATATTTACTTATGATTTATATATCCAAAGGGGAATGTATTATGAATGAGATAGAAAAAAGGAAAGATATGGCTATGTCCTTAATGGATATGGAATTGATTCCTGACATGGATGAAAAAATACTTGCGGAAGAATATAATTGCAAAAAATTTAGTTTTACAGATTTGGCGGCACTCGGAGTTGCTTTTCAACCGATAATGTCTATGCTTCAGCAACGAATAACAGGTGAAGGCGGAAGTGGTTTATACTTTGTTAATACTATGGGCAGACAGATGTTTCATAAGAAAGGAAGTACTGATTTTATAGGCTCACTTAAAACTGATATAGGTTCAGTAGGCGGCGGTCAGGCAAGTCTAATGCAATTACCTTGTGATCCTACAATGATTTGTTTAGCGGTTGCTTTGGTTGGTATTGAATTAAAGTTTAATGAAATTAAAAACATACAGATTGAAATGCTTGAATATGTAAAATCCACTCAAAGGGCAAAAATTCGTGGAGATATAAATACCTTGTCCGATGTTATGAGCAATTACAAATTTAACTGCAATAACGAGAAATATAAAACAAATAAACATATTCTTGTTCAGGATATCAAAAAAGAGTCGGAACAAGCATTGTCGCTTCATACTGAGCAAATTGTCAAAACTTTAAATAAATCTGATGATTGGCATTGGGACAATGATGTACAACAGGTTAAGAATAAATTGAAAGCAGAATTTGATGATTATAAGCTTTCTTTGTTTTTGTATTCCTATGCTTCATTTCTTGAGGTAATGCTCCTTGAAAATTTTGACAAAGACTACTTGAATAGTATTTCTGACAAAATTGAAGAAAAATCCAAAAAGTATGATGAGCTTTTTGATGAATGTTGCAAGAGAATTGAAAAAGCCTCTAAATCTTCTGTGGAAACATTTTTTACAAAAGGATTATCAGATTTGAGCAGAGGTTTTGGCAAGGTGATTGCAAGCATACCTGTTATATGTGAAGGCCCTGTTGATGAAGGTCTTATTGGAGCAGGTGACCAACTTGAAAAATGGAATACCGAAAAGTCAAAAGATATTATAGATGATTTAGCCAAGGACGCTGATGTGTGTGCAGTTCCGTTCCTTGATAATATAAAAATGCTTAATAAGGTGTATAATGAACCTATAGATATGCTTATAGGCTCTGACGGGGTTTATTTGGTTGAAGCCCCAAAAGCAGTGTAATGTACTAAAATGACATCTCAAAAGTGGGATGTCATTTTTTACGCCTTACAAACTGTACCTATAAAAATTCTGAAAATTGTACATACAAATAATGACAGTGGTGTTGTATAATGACAACATCACAAGATAAATGTTGAACTGTTCAGAAATTTTAAGGCGTGGTATGATGACAAAAAAAGCTGTACTAATCAATGATCTCTCAGGGCTTGGCAAGTGTTCGCTGACGGCGGCAATCTCTGTTTTGTCCGTAATGGGCATTCAGGCGTGTCCTATGCCGACAGCCGTTTTGACAAGTCAGACGGGATTTGAAAGCTTTTACTGCAACGATTGCACTGACAAGCTTGATTATTACACAAGTGAATGGAAAAAACTCGGCTTTCAGCCTGACGGAATCTATACGGGTTTCCTCTCAAGCGAAAAGCAGGTGGACAAAATCCTTTCATTTATAGACAGCTTTGAAACCGACAACACGCTTGTACTTGTGGATCCGGTTCTCGGTGACGGCGGAAGAACCTACAGTCTTTATACCGAAACTCTCGGCAAAAAGATGAAAAAACTCGTTTCTGTTGCCGATGTAATCACCCCGAACCTTACCGAATGTTGTATTCTGTGCGATACCGACTATTCAGAACTGATTAAAAATGCCGATTCTCCCGATTTTCTCGATACGGTTGCAGAGCTTGCCAAAAAGCTTTTGAAACTCTACAAGGTGAAAACCGTGATTGTTACAGGCATTGAGCATAAAATTTCCGATGAGGTTACAAAGATTAACAATCTTATTGCATCCGATGATGAGGTGTTTTGTGTCAGCTGTGAAAAGACGGGCGGAAGTTATTCGGGTACAGGTGACTTGTTTGCCTCGGTTGTCTTTTCGGGACTGCTCCGTGGTGACAGCCTGAAAGATACCGTAAATCTGGCGGTAAAATTCATACAGACCTCTCTTTGTGAAACCGTTAAACTCGGTATTCACCGCAACGAGGGTATTGAATTTGAAAAACATTTAAAAATGCTTTTGTGAGGAAATTACTATGACTGCTAAAACTGTTTCAAAAACCGATTCAAAATATAATGTAAAGCTGATTGCAATTACGGCAATGTGTGCGGCTCTTATTACCGTTACAACTGCTTTTATCAAGATTCCGTCACCGCTTGGATACTCTCATGCAGGCGACTCTATGATTTATCTCGCCGCAAGTATTCTTCCCGGACCTTTCGGAATTATCGCATCATCAATCGGCGGCGCTCTTGCCGACCTTATTTCGGGTTATCCGCATTGGGCAATCCCAACAGCTATTATCAAGGCTGTCAACGCAGTTCCGTTTGTGCTTTGCAGAATGGCGATGAAGAAGCGTGGCAAAGATGAAAAAATCATCAGTCCGTCATCACTTCTTATGCTCATTCCAACAACAATCGTTACAATCGGCGGTTACTTTATTGCAAACGGTCTTATGTATGACTTTGGTGCCGCAATTGCGGAACTTCCCACTTGCTGGTTGCAGCCCGGTGTAGGAGCATTAATCTACATTGTTGTAGGCATCGGTCTTGATAAAATCAATTTCAAGAAAAAACTCTCGCTTTAATGTGAGTTTCAATAAGGAGAAGAAAACATAATGGCAGATATTCTTTATGTGTACAAAACATCTATCTATGCTAATCTGACGAACAAATGCCCTTGCAGATGCACATTCTGTATCCGCAATAATACCGATTCGGTCGGCAGTGCAGATACACTCTGGCACAAGCATGATCCGAGTATGGAGGATATTAAAAAGGCTGTTGATGATTTTGATTTCACAGGTTACAAGGAGCTTGTATTCTGTGGCTACGGTGAACCAACTTCGGCTCTTGACAATATGCTTGAAACCGCAAAATATGTAAGGAAAAAGCACCCCGACATCAAACTCAGACTCAACACAAACGGTCTTTCTGACAGAATCAACAACAAGCCCACAGCTGAGTTGATTTCAAAGTATATTGATTCTGTTTCAATCAGCCTCAATACCTGTTCATCGGAAAAGTATGACGAAGTTTGCCGTCCTGTTTTTGACCATGCATATGAGTCAATACTCAAATTTGCAGAGGATGCAAAGAAATATTTTGAACATACGCAGTTTTCAATCGTAGATACAATCCCCGAAGAAGACATCAGGGCTTGTCAGAAAATTGCCGATGACAGGGGAATTTATCTCAAAATCAGAAAATATTCCGATTAATCGTTAATTTTAATTTTTCATTTCATTTTATATTTCAGAAGTAAAGCCGACTTGTTGTTATGACAGGTCGGTTTTATTTTTATTCGGTATGTCATCCGCAACTGTTCTATAGGGCAATTTCACTTTCAATTGATTCTATTCTTAAAGCCGTATATCCACCGCCTTGACGGAGGTAATTTTAATTGCTATAATTTATACAAATGGGGTGGTGTTTTGAAAAAGACAAGGCTGTTGAAAATTGTCCTCAAACGGACGGGTGCAATTAAGCTTTTGTGCAGTTATGTTATCGTATTTTTTGCGGTGAGTGTTGCAATATGGATTTTTGAGCCGAACATAACACGGCTGTTTGACAGCATATGGTACTGCTTCAGTGTTGCCACAACAATAGGACTCGGAGATGTGCTTGCAACAACGCTTGTCGGCAGAGTGCTTTCAATCTTTCTTTCGATATGTTCAATTCTTATCATTGCGGTAGTCCCCGGTGTAATCACAAGCTACTATGTTGAAAGCACAAAACTTCGTGCTGATGAAAGCAGTGCAAAGTTTCTTGATGACCTTGAACATCTTCCCGAACTTTCAAAAGAAGAACTTACAAAGCTTTCCGAAAAGGTAAAAAAGTTCAATCGTAAAAAGTAAATTTAATAAATGCGGACATAAAAAATCCCGACAGTATCAAAAACATACTGTCGGGATTTTGCTTTTAAAGAAATATATTAACTTATTTTATGAATCCCTGAACAATCAAAATCAGTACAAGAACAGGGAGTACATACTTGAAATACGGCTTTAAAGCCTTTGAAAATTTAATGCCTTTACCGGTGTTACACTCATCAAGGTAGTTGTCAAATCCCCAACCGAATTTTGTAACGCAGAAGAGGAGATAAACAAGTGAACCTACAGGAAGAAGGATATTGCTTACGAGAAAATCTTCCATACCGAGAACATTCTGACCGAAAATTTGGAAACCGCTCCAAATGTTGAAACCGAACACACACGGCAAACTTGCGATAAGAATGATGATTGTGTTGATAAGAACAGACTTCTTTCTGCTGATGCCGAACATATCAATCCAGAACGAAATGATGTTTTCAAACACGGCAATGATTGTTGAGAAGCACGCAAAAGTCATAAACAGGAAGAACAGAGTACCCCAAATTCTTCCGCCGGCCATATTCACGAACACATTCGGAAGTGTTACGAAAATCAGAGCAGGGCCTTGGTCGGGCTGAACACCGTATGAAAAACAAGCGGGGAAGATGATAAGACCTGCCATAATCGCAACAAATGTGTCAAGTGCGCAAATTTTGATTGACTCACTCGGCAGAGTGTGGTCTTTTGACATATAACTGCCGAAAATTTCCATTGCCGCAATGCCAAGGCTGAGTGTGAAGAATGCCTGATTCATAGCGGATGAAATAACATTGCCAAGTCCGATTTCATTCACCTTGTCCAAATCGGGAATAAGGTAGAAGCTGAGTCCCTCGCCTGTACCCGAAAGGAATAAGCTGTTGCCTGCGAGTACAAGAATGAGTATGAGCAACGCAATCATCATAACTTTGCTGACTTTTTCAATGCCCTTTTGAATACCTCTGCTGCAAACAAGGAATCCGAGGACGGTGATAATCGCCATCCAAATTACCATTTCAAGCGGATTTGACTGCAATTCGTTGAATACTCCGCCAACTTGCTCCGAGGTCATTCCGCTTTCAAATGAACCCGTCGCAAATTTGTAGAAGTAGCTCGTCATCCAACCCGAAACCGTGGTGTAGTACATCATCAAAAGGTAGCATCCGAGCATACAGAACCAGCCGTGAATGTGCCACTTGCTCTTTGGCTTTTCAAGTTTTTTGTAGGCGAGAACAGCACTTTTTCTGCTCGCTCTTCCGACTGCAAGTTCCATTGTCAAAACAGGAACTCCCATAAGAACGAGGAAGATTAGGTACAAAAGTACAAATAGTCCGCCGCCGTTCTGTCCTGCAACATACGGAAATCGCCACACATTGCCGATTCCGATAGCGCAACCCGCACTTACAAGGATAAACCCAAGTCGGGATTTAAAATTTTCTCTTTCCATAAACGAATTCTCTCCTATAAAAACAAACTCATTGATTATACAAAAAATTCACACATTTGTCAAGATGCTCTGTTTTTAATAAATGAAGAATTTTCGCAAAAAAACCGCATAAATAAGCCGTTTTTTAGAGCAGAGGGTAGATAATGGGACAGTGGTTTATGGTATAATATTATTAAAGAAAAGGAAAGGAAAAACCTAATTAAAAGGGCAATAACAATAATTGTTACTAAGTTAATGAAAGGCGGAAATTATTATGTTAATGAATTGTAAAAGAAAGATCCACGAAAAGCTTGTGTTTGAAAACGCACCGCAAAATCCCGAAGCAATCAAGGGTATCCGTGCATACCTTTTGGCGCTGCTTTCCTATGCAACGATGTCGAAGAGATGTGAAAATGCTGACTTTGATTTGCATATTGATATTGAGGGCGATGAAACGCTTTTTGAAACCGAAGACGAAAGTGCGGGCGAGATAATCCAGAAGCTCGGTAATCACGGCGGATTCACAATTGACATCACCTGCAGCGGAAAATTTGTGAATATCGGCAACTGTTCCGATGAGGAATTTATCACGGTGGCGTGTTTTCCTGATAGAGTTCCAAGCATTTTTGATTGCCTTGAAAATTCTGGCGAAAAGGACTTCAAGTACGGAAAAATAGCTTATTTTGACGGCATTGATTTGTGGTTATCCCAGTACATTGACGATAAAACCTGTATGGACAATGTTTTTGATTTTGGCGACATTGTTGAGAAAAAGGACTTCGCAATTTCAAATTTGTGGAATAGTGAAATGTTTCTTGTTATCGCATTTGATTTTGAAAAGTATCACGATGAAGCTGAGGAAATCAAGAATATAATCGAAAGATATATTTATGTTGATGATGAAAAAGCATTTAAAAAGTGTCGCAAAAAGTGGGATGAGGAAATGATAATCGGAATTGACGGTGTGCAGTGGATTCCCGAAAATGTGGGAGAAATCGTTGCATTTACCGATGAAATCAACGAAGTGCTTGCTCGCCTTGACAGGGATGAAGATGTAGGAATTGAATCGTATGGACTTTTCTGCAATATGGACGAGTTCTTCTCGGCGCAGATTTATGCAGACAATGAGGAACATTGCTTTAAAGTTGTTGCGGTTCAGTCCGTAGTATGAAAAAAGGGAAGGATTTCTCCTTCCCGATAAAAAGTTTGATTATTCTATTATGATGTTTTCAACGCCGTGACTGAGGATTACATTGATAAGCTCGTTTCTTGAATAATTTGTTTCTGCGGCAGAGCCAAGTGACAATGTTAATAGTTCAACTGAACCTGTGACAAACACAACAGACAGTAATGTTCAAAATGTGACTGTAAATAATTCTGCTAATTCAGATAGTAGTACAAATGTTGAATATTCTCAGAATTTTGTTCAGGTTAATCCGAAAAAGAAACCTGCTCCAATAAAAATAGTAATAACTTCAGTGATATTATGTGTTTTGGCGGCTGTTTTGATTGCACCATTGATTGACGCAAATCCTGTTGTTTCTAACAGGTTGGTTGGAAAATGTAAGAACAGCAACGAAACAACATATGTATTTAATGAAAATGGTATTCAGTACTACTACAACTTACATACCTTGGTAATAAATGCATTTTCAGACGATTTTAAAGACGCTACTTTTGATAGAATTCATCTTTCAGAAAGTGATTTGCAGTAAACAAAAACGAGGAAGGCATAAAACCTTCCTCGTAATTTTTTTGCTATTTTGTTAAGTCGAAAAGTGAAAATTCAAAAATTAAAACTCAATTGCGTCTGTGAAATCGTCAGCTTCATCATCAGACTCGTCATAATAATCGGCATCGTCAGAATCGCTTTCATCTTCGGGAATGTCAATCATATCGAACTCGTCATATGTAACAGCCTTGTTGAGCTTAAAAAAGTTTGTCTGGCAGAAGTAACGGCAGACACGGATGTAGTTGAGAAATTCGGGAGTTTCATTCTCATAGTCCTCGGCAGAAACACCCTCTTTGATGATAAGCAGCATCTCGACAATCTGCGAGTTACTGATAAAGAAGTTGTTATGCTCCTCAAAAATTATAAAAATGTCGTCATCATCGAGGTCGTATTTTTCGCAAGCATAAAGTGCTTCGCTCTTTGAATTCCTCACAACCCTGTAAATCTCAAAATCAATCATATCAGGCTCATCACAATCAATATTGCCCATAACGCAGAGTTCAAGAAAAGTCTTGCTCATAACAGCCTTGTCGGTTAGTTCAAGGTCAAAGTGCTTTTCAAGAGAAATGATAAGCTCGTCCTGTGACTTCACACCCGGTGTGATGAGTGGCTTGTATCGTTTGATGAGTTTGTTTTTATAAAATTCCGAATTTTCATACTTTAATGAAAGATTAGCGGCAATGTTGTCAAATATATTCATCGTTATCTCCTTAAAAACAAGTGGTTTTTATGTTTACAAGTAAATTATAATCGAATTTAAGGATAAAATCAATATGCTTTTTGAATATAATGCCCAAACAGATTTATAAATTCGCAGTTTTCATTTATAATCTTAATGTAGAATGACAAACTTGTAGGGGCGGATATCATCCGCCAGCCTTGATGCTATCATATGTTTTTCTGAATGTTTTGATATGATAAAAATTGTGTATTCGTAATATTGAAGTGAAATATATGGTAAGCAGAAAACGGTAAGGAGGAGAGTTATGAACTTGTTTGATAAAATGAAAAAATATCAGCCCCCTGAAAAACCGAATGACGGTGAATTTAAGAGCGATGTAAGCACGATTCTGCACGGTACAAGCGTTCAAAACAGAAAAGAAATGTGCGAGCTTGAATACATGAAGGCAAGACGGCTTTTGAAAAATCCGACCGTTGAAACCGTTGCCCGTGCTAAAAATATAATGAATACCCTTGCAACCGATTTCGATTATCTTCCTGCCGTATTGTGGATGGCTGAATTTTCCGTGAACGGTGTCAAAAATCCCGAACAGGCGGCTATGTGGTACAAAAAAGCCGCAGACCTTGGCAGTGCGAATGGAGCGTCCAAAATTGCAGATATTCTTATGGACGGCAGAGGTGTTACCCGCAATCCGAAACTTGCAATGGAGTACTATAAAATTGCCGCCGATAACGGCATAGCGTCAGCGTCATTCGCATTGGGTGAATATTATGCAAAAACAGGCAATAGGGAAGAAGCCGTAAAAGCCTATGAAAAAGCCGTCAAAGGCGGATATAAAGATGCCGAAAAAAAGCTTGCCAAATTGAAGAAAAAGTTTTGATTGGTTTTGATTGGTAAGATTTTAATTTAGTCAAATAATATATAAATGAAACAAAGTAGTTGTCATTTTGTAGGGAAGAACCGTGTTCTCCCATTGCAATTAAATTGTAAGCTTTATAAAAATGTTCTGATTTGATTGATGTTGTGTTTAAATTTGAACGCAGTAAAATTTGCAAAAAGAAAAGGTACTCATTTTCGAGTACCTTTTCTTGTGGAGCGGATGATTACTTTGTGATACAGAAGTTGCCAATCTCGTCTTTGCCTAAAGCGTTTAGGCTTAACTTGGATCAACGCTACGCCCTAAAAACAGTTCACTGAACTGTTTTCTAAACGGGCTTTCGATTCCCATCTGATTGTTTTATTTTTTAATTTTTGCAAAAAGAAAAGGTACTCGTTTTTGAGTACCTTTTAGTGGAGCGGATGATTACTTTGTGGTACAGAAGTTGCCAATTTCGTCTTTGTCTAAAGCGTTTAGGCTTAACTTGGATCAACGCTACGCCCTAAAAACAGTTCGCTGAACTGTTTTCTAAACGGGCTTTCGATTCCCATCTGATTGATTTATTTCTTCAATATGCAAAAAGAAAAGGTACTCATTTTCGAGTACCTTTTCTTGTGGAGCGGATGATGGGAATCGAACCCACACGATCAGCTTGGAAGGCTGAAGTTCTACCACTAAACTACATCCGCTTATCTGTAACATTGTTATTATATCACGCAGTTTGGTATATGTCAAGAATTTTTTTGTTGTGAAATATACAGGGGCATTCGATGAACACCCCTGATGAATTTAAATAACATATTATCTCACAAATTAGAACTTGTTTCAAATCGTTTTCGCAATTGTTTTAACGCTTTGGTTTCGATGCGGCTGACATAGGAACGGGATATGCCTAACATTTTGGCAACACTTTTTTGAGTCATGGCTTCCTTGCCGTCAAGACCGTACCTCAGTACAATAATCTTTTGCTCACGCTCGTTAAGTTCCTCTTTTATGAACTGACCGAGCTTTTTTGAATTAAGCTTCAAATCAAGATTGTCGATTATATTATCGTCAACCGACATAATATCAAGGAGGGTGAGAGGGTTGCCGTCCTTGTCGGTATCAATTGTTTCGTTTAAAGAAATATCCTGAGCACTTTTCTTTGCATTTCTGAAATGCATAAGAATTTCGTTTTCAATGCATCTGCTCGCATAAGAACTTAATTTTATGTTTTTGTTTATGTCAAATGTGTTGATTGCCTTTATCAGACCGATTGTGCCGATGGATACAAGGTCATCCTGTTCGCTTTGTGTTCCGTAATATTTCTTTATTATGTGTGCAACAAGCCTCAGATTGTGTTCAACAAGCATATTTCTTGCCGCAATATCGCCGTTTGCACTTTTTTCAAGACATTCACGCTCTTGCTTTTCTGTTAAAGGTTTTGGAAACGAACCGCCTCCGCAAACATGAAGAATGAAAAAACATATATATTGTCCTAAAAATCCGAGTAACTCAATCATAACAGCACCCCTTAAACTAAAATTTATCGTTATATAATTTTATTCGTGAAATGTTCAATAATTGCCTGTACCTGATTTTCCTCAAAAAACTTCACAAAACAATCAAAAACTTGATTTTTGCAATGAATTTGTATAATATACCACTTGAAATTTTGGCAAGAATAAACTACAATTTAACTATGTCGTGTTTCGACAAAATATTTTAGGGGGGCTTTCTTTTGGAAAAAATTTTCAAACTGAAAGAAAACGGCACTAATGTCAAAACCGAGGTTATTGCCGGCATTACAACATTCCTTGCAATGGCTTACATACTCGCTGTAAACCCGAGTATTCTTTCTGCCGCAGGAATGGATCCGAATGCAATCTTTGCAGCAACAGCTGTATCGGCTGCTTTCGCAACACTCATCATGGCATTTTATGCCAACTATCCTGTAGTTCTTGCTTCCGGTATGGGACTGAATGCATATTTTGCATATACAGTTGTTCCGCAGCTTGCAGAGCAGGGTATCACAAATCCATGGCAGGTAGCTTTGACAGCTATCCTTGTTGAGGGTATTATTTTCATTATCCTCTCAATCTTCAAATTCCGTGAAACACTTGTAAACAAGGTTCCTCAGAACCTCAAGTACGGTATTTCGGCAGGTATCGGTCTTTTTATCACGATTGTAGGTCTTAAGGGCGCAGGCGTTATCACAACAGACGCTTACTATGACGGCAAGGCTGTTCAGTCATCAACTCTCGTTAAGCTCGGTGATGTTGGTTCTGCTCCGGTGGTTCTTGCACTTGTCGGTATCCTCATTGTTGCTACACTCTGGCACTACAGAGTTAAAGGCTCAATCCTTATCGGTATCATTGCAACATGGGTTCTCGGCATCATTGCTCAGCTTTGCGGTTGGTATCAGGGTGCATCGCTCATTCCTGATTTTGCAAACTACTCTGTATTCGGACCTGTCCAGAACATGGCAACAGAAACTTTCTTCAAGTTTGATTTCGGTTATGTGGCACAGCATGCGCTTAACTTTGCCGTTATCGTATTTGCATTCCTCTTTGTTGACCTCTTCGATACAGTAGGTACACTTATCGGTGTTGCTCAGGAGGGTAATCTCCTCAATGAAAAAGGCGAACTTCCCCGTGTAGGTCGTGCTCTTATGTCTGACGCACTCGGTACATGTCTTGGTGCTTGCCTCGGTACATCAACAGTAACATCTTATGTTGAGTCAACAACAGGTGTTGCAGAGGGCGGCAGAACAGGTCTTACAGCTCTTACTTCTGCAATTCTCTTTATCCTTGCTATTCCGCTTTATCCGATTTTCCTTGCTATTCCTTCATTTGCAACAGCTCCTGCACTCGTATTTGTAGGTCTTCTTATGATTAAGAATGTTACAAAGATGGATTTTGACTCAGACATTGCCGATACAGTCGGCGGTTTCGTAGCAATCATCTTTATGCCGTTTGCATATTCAATAGCAACAGGTATCATGTTCGGTATCCTTACTTGGGTTATTCTCAAGATTGTTACAGGCAAAATCAAAGAAATTCATCCGATTATGTGGGTTGCGTTTGCTTTGTTTGCAGTAAGAATTGTAACACTGATTTGCGGTGTATCGTCGTAACTTCATATATAAACTCTGCGGGGGCGTTTTTCGCTCCCGCTTTTTGTGTTTTCTTACAAGTTAAATAGGTTATTGTTGTGCAACAGGCTCATTGACATATACAGCCGTTTATGATATGCTTTAATCATATTATTAATATATGAATAGGGTGGTTAATTTGAAAATTTCAACAAAGGGCAGGTATGCGCTCCGACTTATGGTTGACCTTGCTCAGTGTAAACAAGGGGAAAATGTAGCCCTAAAGGAGGTTGCCGCCCGTCAGGGAATATCGCTTAAATACCTTGAACAGATTATTACCGTACTTACAAAGGCAGGTTATGTGCTCAGCGCAAGAGGTTCAAACGGAGGATATCGTCTTGCTCATGAACCCGAATATTATACCGTCGGTATGATTTTAAGACTTACCGAGGGCAGTCTTGCACCCGTGGCTTGCCTTGAGGGTAATGAAAATACCTGTGATCGTCGTGAACAATGTTCAACGCTTTTTGTGTGGGAGAAACTCCAGAAGGCTATTGACGATGTTGTTGACAACATTACTCTTGCCGACATTATTGCAAATTCGGCAGATAACTATGTAATTTAATATAATCCGAAAGCATCCTTTACGGGTGCTTTTGTTGTTTACACAGCAATTTAGTAGGTAATGCGGTGTTTTGCCGTTTGCAAATGATGCTTTTGAATATTAGTTTTAAAAAATCAGAAAAAATTTCAAATTGAATGCTTAACGGTTGAAATTTAAAAAAACGGCTTGAATATCGGCTTTTTCGACCTTTTCAATAATCAAAACCCAGCAAACCTATTAAACCAACAGGAAAGATAAGAAAAAATTTCAAAAAACCTATTGACAAATAAAAAATCTGTGGTATGATATAGACAATCCAATTAAAACCCACCAATCAAATAGGAAATATGGGAAAGGCGATCCAAATGAAAAATCTCAGATTCAAACGATGTTGCAGTAATGCACGAATGTGATACGGGACACATCAAATCCGCAACATAACTTCTGAAATTAAAATTAAAATGAAATGAGGACATTAAAATGAGTAAATTAAGCGAAAGAAATCTTAAATTTGAAACAAAACAGCTTCACATCGGTCAGGAAACAGCAGACCCTGTAACAGATGCAAGAGCAGTTCCGATTTACGCAACTACTTCTTATGTATTCCACAACAGTCAGCACGCTGCAGACCGCTTTGCACTCAAAGATGCAGGTAACATCTACGGCAGACTTACAAACCCGACAGAGGATGTTTTTGAAAAGAGAATTGCAGCTCTTGAGGGCGGCACAGCAGCTCTTGCAGTTGCATCAGGTGCAGCGGCAGTTTCATATGCACTCCAGGCTCTTGCAAAAGCAGGCGACAACATCGTAGCCGCAAAGACAATCTACGGCGGCACATACAACTGGCTTGAGCATACATTCTCAGAGTACGGTGTAACAACAAAGTTCGTTGATCCTGACGAAGAAAACGCATTTGAAAATGCAATTGACGAAAACACAAAGGCTGTTTTCATTGAATCACTCGGTAACCCCAATTCAAATATTATTGATATTGAAGAAGTGGCAAACATTGCTCATTCACACAAGATTCCGCTTGTAATCGACAGCACATTCGCTACACCTTATCTTCTCAGACCGTTTGAGTATGGCGCAGATATCGTTGTTCATTCGGCAACAAAGTTTATCGGCGGTCACGGTACGGCTCTCGGCGGTGTAATCGTTGAAAGCGGCAAGTTTGACTGGGCTGCATCAGGCAAGTTCCCACAGTTCTCAGAGCCTAACGCATCATATCACGGTGCAGTATTTACAGAGGCTGCTCCGGGCGCTGCTCTTGTAACTTATGTTCGTGCCATTCTCCTCAGAGATACAGGCGCTACACTTTCACCGTTCCACGCATTTATGTTCCTCCAGGGCCTTGAAACACTTTCACTTCGTGTTGAACGCCATGTTGAAAATGCACTCAAGGTTGTTGACTTCCTCTCTAAGAACCCGAAGGTAGAAAATGTTAATCATCCTTCACTTCCTGACAGCAAGTACAACGCACTTTACAAGAAATACTTCCCGAAGGGTGCAGGCTCAATCTTCACATTTGAAATCAAGGGTGACGCTGAAACTGCAAAGAAATTCATCGACCACCTCGAAGTATTCTCACTTCTTGCAAATGTTGCAGATGTTAAATCTCTTGCAATTCACCCTGCATCAACAACTCATTCACAGCTCAGCGAGGCAGAGCTTGCAGAACAGGGCATTAAGCCAAACACTATCAGACTTTCAATCGGCACAGAGAATATCGACGATATTATCTATGACCTTCAGGAAGCATTTGATTCACTTGATGACTGATTTTAATTTGTTGAATTTTGAAAGGACTTGATTTTTGTGAGCAAAGTATATACAAGTGTAACAGAACTTATCGGCAGAACACCGCTTATCGAACTCGTTAATATAGAAAAGAAATATGACCTCAAGGCAAAGGTTGTTGCAAAGCTTGAACTCTTTAACCCTGCCGGCAGTGTTAAGGACAGAGTGGCAAGAGCTATGGTTGAGGACGCTGAAAAGAGCGGTAAACTCAAAAAGGGTTCAACAATCATTGAACCGACATCAGGTAACACAGGCATCGGTCTTGCATCTGTAGCTACTGCAAAGGGCTACAAGACAATCCTCACAATGCCTGAAACGATGAGCGTTGAGAGAAGAAACCTCCTCAAGGCATACGGTGCTGAAATCGTTCTTACTGACGGTACAAAGGGTATGAGTGGTGCAATTGCAAAGGCTAAAGAGCTTGAAAAGGAAATTGACGGCGGCATTATCCTCGGTCAGTTTGAGAATCCTGCTAACCCTAAGGCTCATTTTGATACAACGGGTCCGGAAATCTGGGAGGATACGGACGGCAATGTTGATTTCTTCGTTGCAGGTGTCGGCACAGGCGGTACACTCAGCGGCGTGGGTAACTTCCTCAAGTCAAAGAAGGCTGATGTAAAGGTTGTTGCAGTTGAGCCGCAGACTTCTCCCGTACTTTCAGAGGGCCACGGCGGCCCTCATAAGATTCAGGGTATCGGCGCAGGCTTTGTTCCCGATACTCTTGATACAAAGGTATATGACGAAATTCTTCCGATTGCTAACGAAGCCGCTTTCTCAAATGCAAATGATATTGCAAAGACAGAAGGTATCCTCGTAGGTATCTCATCAGGCGCCGCTCTTGCAGCCGCAATTGAGCTTGCCAAGCGTGAAGAAAACGCAGGTAAGACAATCGTTGCATTGTTCCCCGACACAGGTGAGCGTTACCTTTCAACAGGCGTATTTAACAGCTAATAAGTAATTGGATTACTTCCCGATATTGACAAAGGACAGCCACGCAGACTGTCCTTTGTCTTTTTTTATTGCAACCGTTAATTCGATATGGTACAATTATTTTGTAGGTGAGTTTATGAAAGTTAAAATTTGCGGAATTACATCCGCCGAAGACATTAAGATAGTAAATGCCTGCGAACCCGATTTTGCAGGCTTTGTAATGTTCTTTCCAAAGAGTAAGCGGAATCTTTCTCCCGAAACGGCCAAGAGCCTGATTGAAATGCTTGATAAAAATGTTTTGTCGGTTGCTGTAACTGTTTCTCCGACTCTTGAACAGGTGAAAACTGCATATGATTGCGGTTTCGACTACATTCAAATTCACGGTGAGGTTGGAGGGGATGTGCTTTCAAATCCGTATTTAAAGGTAATTCGTGCCTTTAATGTGAGCGACCTTGAAAAGTTTGACGAATACAGAATAAATCAGAACATTGTAGGCTATGTTTTTGACGCACACGAACCCGGCAGCGGAAAAACCTTTGACTGGACAATGCTTGAAAATCTGCCTCGTGATGATAAATTGTTTATGCTTGCAGGCGGTCTGAATCCCGAAACCGTGGCAAAAGCCGTAAAAGCCGTTAAGCCTGACGGAGTTGATGTAAGTTCGGGTGTTGAAAATTCAAACGGCAACGGTAAAGATTTTGAAAAAGTGAAGAAATTTATTATATCTGCTCGAAGTGAAAATTAATAAAACAGTAAAAAAATGTTGACAAACCGTGATTTTATGTTATAATAAATCTGTTATGTTGTGTACATAACAATCCTTGCGGTGAAAACCGCCATAATGTCCAGAAGGAGGTGCAATATTAATGGCAGTAACAGCTAATTACGAAACAGTAATGATCATTTCAATGAAGAAGGGCGAAGAAGGTATCCAGGCCATCGTTGAAAAGTTCAAGGCTCTCATTGAGAAGCATGCCACTTTGAAGAATGTTGACGAATGGGGCAAGAGAAAGCTTGCTTACCTTATCAACAAAGAGAGCGAAGGCTATTATGTTCTTTTCGATTTTGAAAGTGAAGCTGAGTTCCCTGCAGAGCTCGACCGTATCTACAAGATCACAGAAGGCGTAATGCGTTCAATGATAATCAAGAAGGAAGTCGAATAATCAATTTGTAGGGTTTTAACCCGAACACGAAAGGAAAAGTATGTTAAACAGAGTAATCTTAATGGGCAGAATTACAGCTGACCCTGAATTAAAAACAACAAACACAGGCGTAAGCGTTACAAGCTTCAGCATTGCAGTTGATCGTAACTATGTAAAGCAGGGCGAGGAGCGTAAAGCCGACTTCTTTAATATTGTATGTTGGAGAAGTACAGCGGAATTTGTATGCCGTTACTTTGGAAAGGGTTCTCTCATTGCTGTTGAAGGACAGCTCCAGAGCCGTCAGTTCCAGGCTAAGGACGGTTCAAACCGTTACGTTGTTGAGGTTGTAGCAGACAATGTTTCGTTCACAGGCGAACGCCGTGACAACAATGCAGGCGGCTACAATCAGTCCTATGGCGGCAATCAGTCATACGGTGCTCCGTCTTACGGCGGAAACCAGGCTTATCATCAGGAACCTGCTCAGCAGGCACCTGCATCTTATCAGAGCGGTTCAAACTCTGATTTTCAGGATATGCCGTTGGACGATGATTTACCATTTTAACTTCAACTTAATTTAAATAATTCTCATTGAAAGGAGAACTTCATCATGGCAGACAGACCAATGAACCGTGGCAGAAAAGCTCGCAAGAAGGTTTGCGGCTTCTGTGTTGACAAGGTTGAGAATATCGATTACAAGGATATTGCTCGTCTTCGTCGTTATATGTCAGAAAGAGGAAAGATTCTTCCTCGCCGTGTAACAGGTACTTGCGCAAGACATCAGCGTGAGCTTACAGTTGCTATCAAGCGTGCTCGTCACCTTGCTTTGCTTCCTTACACAGCTGACTGATTTTAATAACAGCTTTTAACACCGTACATTTTGTGCGGTGTTTTTTTATGCAATAAAAGCAGGGTATTTTTAGTACCCTGCTTTTTTGTTAAAACAAATCGCTGTGTGAACCTGTTCTTGTAAGAAATAATATCAGTTCATCTTCTAAATACTCATAAATTAACAGCCAGTCAGGCTCTAAGTGACATTCATGTTTGCCTTTGTAGTTTCCTATCAGCAAATGGTCACGATATTTGTCCGGAAGAATTTCGTCATTTGCGAGCATATCAATTACTTTCTTCAGAATGTTCAAATCTTTGTTTTGCTTTTTAATTTTTTTAAAATCTTTTTTGAATTGATTTGTGGGTTTGATTATATATTTCATTTATCCAAATCCTCAAATAATTCATCGGCACTGCTATAGCTCTTATAAAGTTCGGGATGTTTTTTCATCTCTTCAACTTCGGCAAAAGCGGCTTCGGTTTCTGCATTATATTTGCGAATAGTAAACGGAATACCGTTAAATTCAAGCGACTGCTGAATGAAAAGATTGATGGCGGTAGTCATATCAAGTCCTAAAGATGAAAACAGTTCCTGTGCTTTTAATTTTTTATCAGCATCAATTCTGATGTTTATATTTGTCATAGCCATAAAATCATCTCCTTATTATTATGTTATCACAATGTAATAACATTGTCAACATTATCTTTTGTATATTTTTTGTTAGTTTTTTCTGTAATTAACCTATTGACAAATACCCCAATGGGGTATAAAATCATAACTGTAAGATACCTATAGGGGGTATTTTAAAGGGTTTTGAATAATATATCCCATTTTGAAATTATGAGGTTGATATTATGGAGAATAATAAGTGTGAACATTGTGCAAAACACAAGCACCGTACCGAAAAAGAATACAAGTCGCTTGTAAACCGACTTAATCGTATTGAAGGTCAGATACGGGGGATAAAGGGTATGCTTGAAAAAGACGCCTACTGTCCCGATATTCTGGTACAGGTTGCCGCCGCCAATGCGGCACTCAACGCTTTTAACAAGGAGTTGCTTGCTAATCATATCCGCACCTGTGTTGCAGATGACATAAGGGCAGGTAACGATGAAACAATTGACGAGCTTGTCGGTGTTTTGCAAAAGCTTATGAAGTAGGAGAAACTATGACTCAATACAATGTAACGGGTATGAGCTGTGCCGCCTGTGTTGCCCGTGTTGAAAAGGCGGTATCAAAGATTGACGGAGTAAATTCCTGTTCCGTCAGTCTGCTTACAAATTCAATGAATGTTGACGGTTCAGCCGATTCGTCTGCAATTATAAAAGCCGTGCAGAATGCCGGCTATGGTGCGTCTTTGAAAGACAAAGAGAAAAAGTCAGCCGATGCAGAGGATTCTCTCAAAGATACCGAAACACCCAAAATCAGAAAAAGACTTATCGCATCGCTCATTGTCCTTGCAGTGTTGATGTATTTTTCAATGGGACATATGATGTGGGGATGGCCGTTGCCGTCATTTTTTGACAACAACCATATTGCAATGGGACTTGTTCAGCTGATTTTGTCAGGCATAGTGATGGTGATTAATCAGAAATTTTTTGTCAGCGGCTTCAAAGGGATTATCCGTCTTGCTCCCAATATGGACACGCTTGTTGCACTAGGTTCGGGCACAGCCTTTGTTTACAGCACAATTGCGTTGTTTATGATGACCGATGCACAGGTGAGAGGTGACTCGGTGGCGGTTATGTCGTATATGCACGAGTTCTATTTTGAATCGGCCGCAATGATTTTGGCACTCATCACAGTCGGTAAAATGCTTGAGGCTCACTCAAAGGGAAAAACTACCGACGCTCTCAAAGGCTTGATGAAACTTGCACCAAAGACTGCTACGATTGTAGTTGACGGTGTTGAAAAGACTGTTCCGATAGAGCAGGTGAAAAAAGGCGATATATTCGCAATTCGTCCGGGTGAGAGTATTCCTGTTGACGGAGTTGTTATCGACGGTGAAAGTGCCGTCAATGAATCAGCGCTGACGGGTGAAAGCGTTCCTGTTGACAAGCTTGTCGGCGATACGGTTTCAGCCGCAACAATCAATCAGTCGGGATATATCCGCTGTGAGGCTACGAGAATCGGTGAGGACACAACGCTGTCGCAGATTATTAAAATGGTCAGTGATGCGTCTGCCACCAAAGCGCCTATCGCAAAAATTGCCGACAAGGTATCGGGCGTGTTTGTTCCTGCGGTAATCACAATTGCCGTGATTACTGCAATCGTGTGGCTGTTGCTCGGTCAAAGTGTAGGTTTTTCGCTTGCAAGAGCCATTTCCGTTCTTGTAATCAGTTGTCCGTGTGCATTGGGACTTGCAACCCCTGTTGCGATTATGGTCGGCAACGGTGTCGGTGCAAAGAACGGAATCCTCTTTAAAACCGCAGTTTCGCTTGAAACGGCAGGCAGAATTGACACGGTTGTTCTTGACAAAACAGGCACGGTTACCAAGGGTGAACCTGCCGTTACCGATATCGTTACAGTGGAAAATATCTCGGAAACCGAGCTTTTGAAAACAGCCGTTGCTCTTGAAAAATCAAGCGAACATCCGCTTGCAAAGGCAATTGTAGTTTATGCAAACGACAGGCATATTATCGGCGATACCGTGACTGAGTTCAATGCCGTAACGGGTAACGGACTTACCGCAAAAATCGGCTCTGAAAGCGTTTACGGAGGCAATTACAGATATATTTCACAGTTTGCTGAAATTTCATCAGACGAAAAAGCAAAGGCTGAACAGCTTGCGGAAGAAGGCAAAACTCCGCTGTATTTCTGTAAAGGAAATAAGCTTCTCGGTATTATTGCTGTTGCAGACATAATAAAAGAGGACGGCAAACAAGCTGTTAATGAACTCAAAAATATGGGTGTGCGTGTTGTAATGCTTACGGGCGATAACGAAAAAACCGCCAAAGCCGTTGCGAAAAACGCAGACATTGATGAAGTTGTTGCAGGAGTTCTTCCTGACGGTAAGGAAAAGAATGTAAAAGAGCTGAAAAAATACGGCAAGGTTGCAATGGTCGGTGACGGCATTAACGATGCGCCTGCCCTCACAAGCGCAGACTTGGGTATTGCAATCGGAGCGGGAACGGATGTTGCAATTGATGCGGCAGATGTTGTACTCGTAAAGAGCCGCCTTGCAGATGTTCCTGCAACAATAAGACTTGGCAGGGCAACACTCCGTAACATTCACGAAAACCTTTTCTGGGCATTTATTTACAATGTAATCGGTATTCCGCTTGCCATGGGTGCATTTATCAATCTTTTCGGCTGGCAGTTAAATCCAATGTTCGGTGCGGCGGCAATGAGCCTTTCAAGTTTTTGTGTTGTAACAAACGCATTAAGGCTTAATTTTGTTAAGGTTCACAGCTCAAAGCATGACAGAAAAATAAAACATAAAAATAAAAGGGAGAATAAAACCATGGAAAAAACAATGAAAATCGAAGGTATGATGTGTCCACATTGCGAGGCAACAGTAAAGAAAACTCTTGAGGCAATTGACGGTGTTGAATCGGCAGAAGTAAGCCACGAGAAAGGCTCAGCCGTTCTTACAATGTCAAAAAATGTTGAAGATTCCGTTCTTAAAAAAGCAGTAGAGGACGCAGGATACAAAGTAAATTGAAAATTTAAAATGTAAAATTGAAAATTAAGGTCGGGAAGAGAGTGTGTAAAATGAAATGCTCTGTTTCCCGACCTTTGTTTTGCTGTTTGTAGCGGCGATCAGTGATCGCCATTTGATTTGTGTTTACACACAAATCAAGTAATTCATAAGCTCAAAGTGATTTTACAATCGTTTCGATTGCTGTTCATTGGACGCCCGCTTTTAAGATACATTTTGTTTTTGCAAATATCATTTGATGATATGAAAGCCGTGTATCGTTTGTAGGGGAGAACCTCGTTCTCCCGTTATGGTGAAGTTATTTGCTTAGTTCGCTCCTACGGGTTGATTTGGTTTTACAACCAAATCAATTGGCGGTCACTGACCGCCGCTACGGTTGAGATTGTGGGAATGGGTGTTTGTTATACGAAAAAACGGTGCAATCAAATTGACTGCACCGTAAATTCAATGTTAAATTACATTTTGTTTGCAAGGGCTCTTTCAAGCCAGATGTCTGCAATATCCATAGCAAGGAACAATCCCTTTTTCTCGCTTGACTTAACAAGCTGTTTTCTCGGTGAAAGATAAGGGTCTGTAGCCATTAGCTGAACTGTTACCTTATCGGCAATCTCAGTTCCATTGACATCCTTTTTGCTTTTGATTTGCATTCTTATAACATACGGTTCTTCCATACTGCCGTAGTAAATCTCGTCATTGCAACGAACGAGCGGTCTGCCCTTGTAAGTCGAAAATTTCTTTTCGGTCTTTTTGGTATCTGCCACAAGGCATCATCCTTTCTTAAACATTAAGATACGATTTTACCAGTGCTTCAAGTAGGTCGTCACGGTCGATCTTGCTGATGATGTTGCGAGCGTTATTATATGTTGTAATATAGGTCGGATCCTCGCTTAAAATATATCCCACAATCTGATTAATAGGGTTATATCCTTTTTGGCGGAGGGCATCATAAACGATTGTAAGCCCTGCTTTTATCTGGTCATCTTTTTCCTCACCAAGAGAAAAAATCATTGTTTTATCCAACATACTGAAACACCTCCTATTCTGCTACTATACCATATTTCAAAGTAAATTTCAAGCACTTTTTAATAAATATGCCTAATTTATGTTATTTCAATGTCAAAAACATTGCTTTGTGTGATAAAACAGCAGTAATATTTTTTAATTTTATCTTATGCTTGTCAGATTATGTCACAAAAAGGGGACGGAAAAACCGCCCCCATAATTTTTAGCCTCTGAGCTTTACTCCGTTTTCAGAAAGATTTGAAATTATCTTGTCCATAATCTTCTGAACCTCGGCTGATGAAAGTGTTCTTTCATTTGATGAGAACTCAAAGCGGATTGTTACGCTGTGAACTGTATCTGTGTCATATGTGTCAACAATCTTTGTGCTTTTGAGAATCTCTCCGCCTTCGTTTTTCCAACACTCTGCAAGGTGTGAGAAGAACATTCCCTGAGGAACTTCAACGCTGATGTCGTAGTCCATCGGCGGGAACTTTGACGGTTCGTCATAAACAATCGGAGCGGCCTCTGTGTTTGCATAAGCGTTCACATCAATTTCTGCAAATACAATTGCGGCTTTTTTGTCAATCTTCTTGTTTACCGTCGGGTGAACAATGCCGATTGTACCGATATTTCTGCCGTCAAGGCATACCGAATAGAGGTTTACGGGGTGTTCGTAGCTGTGAGTCGGTTCAGCCTTTTCAAATGTGAGAGCCTTGTGCTTGATTTCATCCGTTACAACTGCGAGAATGTCACGGAGTTCAAAATAGATGTCCTTAACATTTCTTGTCTTGCTGTAAAGTGTGATTGCAAGCTTTTTATTCTCAATGCAAAGACCGTTTTCATCAAGACCGTTTACAACTCTGCCGATTTCAAAAATACCGAAATCGTTTGAGAATGAAAGGTTTGATTTAATCTGACAAAGCTGTGTGGGAACAATTGAATTTCTTAATGTTTCAATATTCGGGTTAGTTGCGTTTGCAAGCTTAACATTATCCTCAACAGGAATGTCAATTGCCTTGAGTTCATCGTTGTATGCCCATACATATGAGTGAAGCTCGTGGAGATTGTATCTCTTAACGAGCATATCCTTGATTTTGTTTTCCGTAGTTTTAACAACGCTTGCTCTTACGGGGTAGAGGGGAGAGCGTGTTGTGTGAATTTCAAAGTTGTCATAGCCGTAAATACGGGTGATTTCTTCAATGATGTCAGCCTTGATTGTAACATCCTTTGTAGCTCTCCAGCTTGGAACCGTTACGCTGAAGTTATCGTTGTTGAGCTCAACCTTAAAGCCGAGGCTTTCGAGTGTTGCAACAATTCTGTCGTTGCTGATTTCGATGCCTGTGTAGCGGTCAACAAAGTTTTTGTCAAAGTCAAGAACAACTGTGTCATACCTGAATGCGTACTCGTCTGTGAGCGAAGAAACAACCTTGATGTCGCTGTCATACTTTTTGAGAAGATATACAAATCTTGCAATTGCAGTAACAGTCATTTCAGGATCAAGACATTTTTCATATCTCATTGATGCGTCTGTTCTGTGAGCAAGTCTTACTGTTGACTTTCTTACGGAAACTGCGTTGAATGTTGCGGATTCAAGTGTGAGAGTAGTTGTATCGTCAACAATTTCCGAATCAAGACCGCCCATGATACCGGCAATTGCTACAGGAGTGTTGCCGTTGCAAATCATAAGTGTGTTTTCATCAATGTTTCTTTCAACACCGTCAAGTGTTTTGAAAGTGAAGGGTTTGTCAAAACGCTTGATTCTGATTTTTTCAACCTTTCTTGAATCAAAAGCGTGCATCGGCTGTCCCATTTCAAGCATAAGGTAGTTTGTAAGGTCGGCAAGATAGTTTATTGCTCTCATACCGCAGTAGAAAAGACGGATTCTCATATTTACGGGGCTTACATTGCGGTTGATGTTCTCAATCTGTAAGCAGCTGTATCTCTGACAGAGAGTGTCCTCAATCTTCATATCAATCTTTTTAAGACCGTCATACGCCTTTAAATCGTCAAGGTCAAAAGGTTTAAGCTCTCTGCCTGCAAGTGCGGCAAATTCTCTTGCAATTCCATAGTGTCCCCAAAGGTCGGGACGGTTTGTAAGCGACTTGTTATCAACCTCAAAAACAATATCGTCAATTTCGTAAATATCCTTAAGGTCTGTGCCGTTTTTAACATCATCTGTAATTTCCATGATGCCGGAGTTGTCATCGCTGATACCGATTTCAGCCTCACTGCAGCACATACCGTTTGATGTAAAGCCGGCAAGAGCTCTTGGTGTAATCGTGATTTCGCCGATTTTAGCGCCAACCTTTGCAAAAGCGGTTTTAAGACCGACTCTTACATTCGGAGCACCGCAGACAACATCAATAAGTTCATCTTCGCCTGCATCAATTTTGAGGAGATGAAGTTTCTTTGAATCGGGATGATTTTCAACCGACTTAATTTCACCTACAACAATACCGCTGATTTCACTGCCCTTGCGGAGAATATCGTTTTCAACCTCGGCTGTGGAAAGAGAAAATTTGCGGATAAGTTCAATTTTATCAAGACCGCTCAAATCAACAAAGTCCTGAATCCAGTTCATAGATAAAAACATTTTGTATCTCCTCTCTTATTCGTCATCAGTAAACTGTGAAAGTGCTTTAAGACTGCCGCTGTTAAGGTCACGGATATCCTTGATTCCGTACTTCATCATTGCAAGTCTTGTAAGACCGAGACCAAACGCAAAGCCTGTGTATTTTTCGGGATCAATTCCGCCCTCACGCAGAACATTGGGATGAATCATACCGCAGGGGCATAGCTCAAGCCAACCGCTGTGCTTACATGACGGACAACCCTCGCCGCCGCAGATAAGACAGCTGATGTCGAGTTCAAAACCCGGTTCAACGAATGGGAAAAAGCCGGGGCGAAGTCTAACCTTGATATCCTTTTTGAATACCTCGGAAAGCATTGTTTTCATAAAGTAGATAAGGTTTGAAATTGAAATGTCCTTGTCAACCATAACGCCTTCCATCTGGAAAAATGTGTTTTCGTGACAAGCGTCCGTAGCCTCATTTCTGAAGCATCTGCCGGGGAAGATGGCTTTTATAGGTGTGCCGTTTTCAATAAGTCCCTTGCCGTACTTTTTAAGAATTGCGTTCTGTGCGGCTGATGTGTGTGACTTTAAAAGCTGACCGTTGTCAAGGTAGTAAGTGTCCTGCATATCTCTTGCGGGGTGGTGCTTAGGAATGTTAAGAGCCTCAAAGCATTCGTAGTCGGTTACGATTTCGGAGTAGTCCTCAATGTTAAATCCCATTGATGAGAAAATCTTTTCGCATTCTCTCTGAACAAGGGTGATTGGGTGATAAGAACCCCTTGCAAGTGCAACAGGCGATGTAATGTCAAACTGCGGCATCAAGGCGATTTCACGCTGAATTTCCTTTTCTTTAAGTTCCGCAAGTCTTTCTTCAATAAGCTGTGCGGCCTGTGCCTTGAGCTTGTTTACCTCAGCACCGAAAGTTTTTCTTTCCTCGTTGGGAAGGTCTTTCATACCCTTTAAAAGAGCCGTGATGCTGCCCTTTTTGCCAAGATAAGAAACTCTGATTTTATCAAGGTCGGTCAAATCTTGTGTTTCGCCGAGTCTTGACTTGATTTCGTCTTTTAAACTTAATAATTTCTCGTTCATAAATTACCTCCGTAAAAATAATAAAGCCCTGCGTAAAATCAATTACGCAGGGACGAAATAATCCGTGGTACCACCCTGATTTTTGCATCAAAGCAAACACTCCCGAAAGCAGACACTTTCACAACCTGTAACGGAGTCAGCCGTTGAGATCTACTGAAAACTTCAACCTCACCACTCGGAAGGGAACTTCACACCTGCAACACCGTTGTATGCTTTCAGCCTCGGCACACATTCTCTTTGACGGTATCACGCAAACGCTACTTTCTTCGTCGTCATGTTATCTTTTTCTATGATAACACCAAAACATTTTTTTTGCAATAGTTTTTGTATCTTTTGTTGAAAAAAACAACAGCCTGTGATATCATATGAAATATCAATCATAAAGGAGAAAATACATTGAATAATTTTAACGAACAGGTTGTAAGACGGGTTAACAAACCTAAAAATCTGATTATAAAAATTGTTTCGGTGCTTTTGCTTATTTTAGTGCCGACAACATTGTTTTTACTTGCTTTTGCAACAATTGCATATCTTATCTATGTGGCTTTTTTCGTGTTTGTAGGCGGAATTTATGTTGTTTGGTATGTGTTCAGTATTCAGAAGGTCGATTTTGAATATTCGGTTTCGGGCAATGAGCTTGAAATTGCAAAGGTTGTTGCATTGCGCAAAAGAAAAACCATGTGCAAGGTTCAGATTAACGAGATTGAAAGACTTGAAAAAGACGATACAGAAATCAAGAAGATGAGATTTCTCAAAACTTTCATCGCCGCAAGAGATATTGACTCCAAGGACGAAAACTATTTTGCCGTTTTCAACAGTCCTGCATACGGCAGATGCCTTCTCGTTTTTACTCCGAACGAGGATATTCTCAACGGTATGAAACCGCACCTCAACAAGAATATTGTGGTTCAGTTATTCTATAAAAGAAAAATGAGTTGATTGTATGACAGTAACAGATGTAAATGTTGTAAAAAGTGCAATTTTTGAACGCCCCGATGATGCAAATAAGGGAACTCTGGGTTCATTGCTCTGCGTTTGCGGAAGCTACGGAATGGCAGGTGCGGCGGTTATGTCGGCAAAGGGTGCGTTAAGAACGGGCATAGGTCTTGCAAAATGTGCCTTGCCGAGAAGTATTTACCCGATTGTTGCCCAAACGATTCTTGAGAGCGTTTACTATCCTCTCAGCGAAAATGCAGACGGCAGAATCTCAAAGGTAAATGTTCCGTTTTTAGTCAGCGAATCGTGCAAATCCTCTGCAACTCTTGTCGGTTGCGGACTCGGTGTGTGCGACGATACATTAAAAATTGTATTTTCTTTAATAGAAAATTCCACAACACCGCTTGTGCTTGACGCAGACGCACTCAATTGTGTTGCAAAACAGCCTGAAATTCTTTTAAGGAAAAAAGCACCGATTATAATTACTCCTCACCCGGGCGAAATGTCAAGACTTACAGGTCTTGCAACTCCGCTTGTAAATGCGGAAAGGGAGAGAGTTGCCCTCGATTTTGCACAAAAGTACGGTGTTGTAACCGTTCTCAAAGGAGCGGGCACGGTAATTGCTTCGCCAAACGGCAAGGTGCTTGTGAATCCGACAGGCAATTCGGGAATGGCAACAGGCGGCAGCGGTGATGTGCTTGCAGGAATGACCGCATCAATTCTTGCACAGGGCGCAAGTGCGTTTTCATCAGCCGCAGCGGCAGTATATCTCCACGGCCTTGCAGGCGACATTGCCGCCGAAAAATACGGCAAAATCTCAATGCTCCCCACAGACCTGATAAATTGCATCCCACTTGCATATAAGCGTTGCGGTTTTTGATTTAAAATACAAGTAAGAAACAGGAATCTTTTTGCGAAAAAAGTTGTGAAAATGATGACGATTTTGTAGAGGCGGATATTATCCGCCCGCAAGTAACAGCTCAAAATTTATATTAAGTCAGATTATATAAATGTCACAAAATTACTTTTATGCAGTAGTGTGAGGTAATGTTTTACATATAACTCTGTTTATGGAGGCGAATAAAAATGATGCCGACAAGAGCGGAAGCTGAAAAAATATTAGAAGAAGCTGAACAATGTAATTCGGGTCCTTGGGTAAATCACAGTCGCATTACAGCAAAATGCGCTGAAAAGATTGCGGAATTATGTGAAGATTTGGATTCGGAAAAGGCATACATATTAGGGTTACTCCATGATATTGGCAGAAAGTTTGGTGTTAGGCATTTAGGTCATGTTTATGACGGATATACATATATGATGTCATTGGGATATGATGAGGTCGCAAAAATTTGCCTGACACATTCATTTAATAATTCAACCGTAAAGGAATACATTGGTAAATTCGATGTTTCTGATGAAGAACTTGAATTGATAGAAACTGCTCTTGCTAAAGTAAATATGGATGATTATGACAAATTAATTCAGTTATGCGATGCGTTGGCAGGCAGTGACGGTGTGTTGAATATTGAAGATCGTATGAGAGATGTAAAACAAAGATATGGTTATTACCCGCAAGAAAAATGGAATTCAAACATAAGATTAAAAAATTATTTTGAGAGAAAAACAGGAAATAATATATACAAAATAGTTAATCAATCGTAAGTTGAATTGTTCTTTATAAGAATAAAAAGCGTTACTCATTTTGATTTGGTTTTGCAACTAAATCAATTGACGGACGAGGTTCGCCACTACAGTTTATAAATGACATTCGTTATATATAAACATTTCTATCAAATATATAAATTTATCATGACGGGCGGATAATATCCGCCCCTACGGCTTTGTATTAAGAAGAAACTTTTATCTTGTGATAAATAAAAGGTGAAATATGAAAATATTAGTGATTAATTGCAGCCCTGTGAGAAATGGAGCTACAGCAGAAATTGTAAATACAGTTAAACAGTATGTTGAAAATGGGAATACAGTAAAGACCGTATGTATAGATGATTTTGAAATAAAGATGTGCAGAGGTTGCCGTAAATGCCACAAAACTGCTGAATGTTTTCAAAAAGATGATGTTACAAAATTGATGGAAACATATGATTGGGCAGACAAAATTGTTTCGGTTTCACCGTCTTATTGGGCTGATATTCCGGGTCAGTTCAAGGTGTTTATAGATAGGTGTACTCCTTGGTGCAATACGCATGAGCCACACGCAAAATTATCAAGTGGTAAAAAGGGGTACACAATTGCGTTAAGAACCGGTCCGAGTATGCCTGAGTGCGAAAGAATTATCAGCAATATAGAACATTTTTACGGACATTTGGAAATTGAGCCTTGCGGGAAATTAGGATTGTGCGGAGTTGAATATAAAGAAGATTTAGAAAACAGATTGGAAGAAATAAAAGACTTCTGCAATTTAATTAAAGAACAGTAAGTATTTCAATTATCAATTTCAAACCACACACTTATTTGTACAATGTATTAAAAAATTCACAGGACATATAATGTATCGGGAGGTGTCTTATGGCACGGAAAATCTTGATTGCATTATGTGTCCTTTTTGTTATGCCTGTTTTTGTTATTTCGGGGTGTGATGAAGTGCAGGAAAATCTTTCTCCGAAATCCTCGTTTATTGCCGATTTCAGCTGTGAATACAGAAAAATGAACATCACGGGAAAGCTGTCGGTAAGCGGCAAAAAGCTCATCAACATTTCGCTTGATTCTCCGAACACGGTCAGCGGTTTGTCGGTTACATATAAGGGTTCTGATCTTGAAATTTCAAGGGAGAATATGATTTGCTCCGCCGATGAAGCGTACATTCCCGAAAGCAGTTTCCCGAATATTACAAAAGAAATTTTATACGGAATTGCAGACGGAAGGGCGGTTTTTGAGGGAAAGTGCGAAGATGTGTGTACATACAGACTTGATTCAGCGTTCGGCAAAGCCGTTGTCAGCACAAATTCAAAGGGTTGTATAAGCAAAATCAGCGTTGACGGCGAAGATTACGAAATGGTGCTTTCCGATGTGAAAGATGCAAACGGCTGAACCGATTCACAAATTTTACGCTCAAAAATATTATGTAATAGCTGTATAAAAGCTTTTGGAAAGGCAAAAATACAAGTAAACAATTATTTGGAGCGTGAAAGCCTTGAATATACGAAGAGGAGATATCTATTATGCCGACCTGAGTCCCGTTGTAGGCTCTGAGCAGGGCGGAATCAGACCTGTGCTTATTGTTCAGAATAATGTCGGAAACCGATTCAGTCCGACTGTAATCGCCGCCGCAATTACAAGTCAGCAGTCAAAGGCGAATTTGCCTACCCACATTCCGTTGCACGCTGACAGCTCGGGACTTGCCAAAGACAGCGTTGTTCTGCTTGAACAGGTACGAACAATCGACAAAAAACGGCTCAAAGAAAAAATGGGTACTGTTGATGAAAATTCTATGAACGAAATAAATAACGCAATATCAATCTCGTTCGGTCTTAACGCATAATTCCGCATTACATACGGATAATGCTGTAAAAGAAAATAAACAGACAACAAAACGGTCGGTTCAGCTTGAGAAAAACTCCAAGCCAACCGACCGTTGTTTGTTGTAAGTAAAGTTATCTTTTTCCTGCATAGACATTTTTTATGTTTCTTTCAGAATATTGAATTAGGTTGAATAGTGACGGGGCGTCTTTTTCAAAACATACCGAAATAACATCGGGAGAGAGGGTGAGGGTAAGCTTATCGTTTTCAATAAGTTCGTTGATGATTTCAAGGTCAAGAATCATTGATGCGTCCGTGAGATTTCTGTATCGGTTCTTATCAAGCGAAAACATAGTTTGCGAGTTATTTTTTTCGGAATTATAAATTGTGCGAAAAATTACATATTCGGCACTCATAAGGTAGTTGCTGACTGCGTTTGTAAGGTGCTTGTTGCCGATTTTTGCAAGCAAATCGTAGATTACCGAGGTGGTGTTCATCAAAAGACTGCGGTTTATTTTGTTGATCATACTGCCTTTTTCGGTATTGATGACAACCTCTTTTTCGGCAGCCTCAAAAGGATCGGCTGTGAAATTTCTCTGTACGGTTCTGCCGAGAAGATAATCGGTTGAAACACCGTAGTATTCGGCTGTTTTTACGAGAAAATCAAGACCGCATTCACGGATTCCCTTTTCATAATGTGACAAAAGTGCCTGCGAAATTCCCATGTCGCCTGCAACCTGTTTTTGACTCAAACCTCTTTCTTTACGAAGAAATGTTATAATTCTCGGAAAATCTTTGTTCAAGACTTGACACCTCATTTTTAAAGATAGTATAATTAACTTGATTGTCAGAAAAAGCAAAGCAGAATTTGCTCTAATAATTAGTGCATAGTCAGTACATTGAAAGCATTTACAGCAATATACTTTCTATACAGACAGTATAATACAAAATTTACTTTTTGTAAATAATTAAGTGCCGATTTGCTGAAAGTCGGTTTATGGGAGAAGTTATGAAATCATACATAATTCATTTTATAAGACACGGTTCGATTGATGATACACTTGCGGGGAAATATATCGGAACAACAGACGCTCCGCTTTCCGAAAGGGGCAGAATGGATTTGAGAAAACTCGATTATGAGTACAAATATCCGGGTACGCAGGTTGTGTTCACAAGTCCGTTAAAGCGTTGTACCGAAACCGCAAAAATTCTTTATCCCGAACAAAATCCGCTTGTTATCGACAACCTTTCCGAATGTAATTTCGGTGAATGGGAGGGCAAAACTGCCGATGAGCTGAAAAACGATCCCGATTTTGAAAAGTGGCTCGCAGGCGATTCTTCCGTAAAACCTCCGAGGGGGGAGAGCAATGCCGATTTTACACGCAGAGTATGCAAAATGTTTGAAAGCATTGTTGAGGGACTTATGAAAACAGGCACAACCGAAAGTGTAATTGTCACTCACGGCGGTGTTATTATGACCTTGCTTGCAGTCTACGGACTTCCGCAGGCAAAACCGTTTGAATGGACAATGGACAACGGTTTCGGCTATTCACTCAGAGTTACTCCCGTACTTTGGCAGAGGGATAAAGTCTGCGAAGTTTTTCAGACGATTCCGCTTCCGTCGGAGAATGACTGATTTTTTGAAACTTTGGCAGAATTGTAGCACAGTTTACAATCTTTTGCCGTATATTGTGGGATAATATCCATTGATAAACAATTGATTAAGGAGATATAAAAATGGCAGATTATAAAATTACTCTTTTAAAGGGCGACGGTATCGGTCCTGAAATCGTAAATCAGGCTGTAAAGGTTCTTGATTGTGCCGCTGAAAAATTCGGTTTTGGCGTTACATATGACGAGGCACTTCTCGGCGGTTGTGCTATTGACGCAACAGGCGTTCCGCTCCCCGATGAAACAGTTGCAAAGTGTAAGGCATCGGACAGCGTGCTTCTCGGTGCGGTAGGCGGTCCTAAGTGGGATTCACAGCCGGGTAACAACCGTCCCGAGGCAGGACTTCTCGGTATCAGAGGCGCACTCGGACTTTTCGCAAATCTTCGTCCGTCGGTTATTTTCGGACCGCTCAAGAGTGCATCACCTATCAAGGATGAAATTATCGGCGGCAACCTCGATGTTATGATTGTTCGTGAGCTTACAGGCGGTATCTACTTTGGCGAAAGAGGCAGAAAAGAAGTTAACGGTCAGCCTGCGGCTTGGGATACGGAAATGTACACAATCGGTGAGGTTGAGAGAATTGCAAGAGTTGCTTTTGACCTTGCCATGAAGAGAAATAAAAAGCTCACAAGCGTTGATAAGGCAAATGTTCTTGAGTCTTCAAGACTTTGGAGAGAAACAGTTAAGAGAGTTGCCGAGGATTATCCCGAGGTTGAGCTTAACCATATGTATGTTGACAACTGCGCTATGCAGCTTGTAAGAAATCCACGTCAGTTTGATGTTATTCTCACATCAAATATCTTCGGTGATATTCTTTCTGACGAGGCATCAATGATTGCCGGCTCAATCGGTATGCTCGCATCTGCAAGCCTTTCGGGCAGCAAGCTCGGTCTTTATGAGCCTATCCACGGTTCTGCTCCTGACATTGCGGGTCAGAATATCGCAAATCCGCTTGCTACAATCCTTTCTGTTGCAATGATGCTCCGTTATTCACTTGATCAGAGCGAGGCGGCAGACGCAATTGAGGCAGCTGTTGCAAAGGTTCTTGAAACCTACCGTACGCCCGATATCTATGAAGAGGGTTTCACAAAGGTTGGCTGTGATGAAATGGGCGACCGTGTTTGTGAGGCACTTTAATTGGTGAACGGTATGCAGCTTTTCGATATGCACTCTCATATTCTTCCGGGTATAGATGACGGTGCAAAAACGGTTGAGGACAGTCTGGAGTTGCTCTCCTGTCTTAAAAATCAGGGAGTAACGAATGTTTGTCTTACACCTCATTTTTATACAAATGAAATCAGCCTTGAAGATTTTATTGCCGAGAGGGCGGAAAAGTTTGAAAAATTCAAGCCGCACATTCCGAACGGTATGAATATCGTTCTCGGAACAGAGGTTTATGTCACAAAGTATCTTTTCAACAATGAAAATATCAAAGGTATAAACTACGGAAATTCAAACTATATTCTCACTGAGTTTCCGTATAATGCAACATTTTCGGACAATTCGTATGAAATGCTCGACAGGCTTATGAGCGAACAGGGACTTATTCCCGTAATTCCTCATGTTGAGCGTTACAGCTTTCTTGTTGACAATCCTGATGTGATTGAAGATTTAAAACGGCTCGGTGTTGTTATTCAGACAAATATTTCAAATTACACAAAGAAAGCTCCGATGATGAAACGCCGCAGAATGTTAAAGCTTGTAAGTGCGGGACTTATCGACATTATCGGTACGGACGCACATTCACTCAATCATAATACACCTGAGCTTTATTCCGATGCAATCGAATGTATTGCCAAAAAATGCGGTCGGCAGGCGGTTGACAGATTGATGAAAAACAGCGAAAAAATCTTCAATGCCGCAATCGGCTGATATATTGCAAAATAATAATCACACAAATAAAAAACGATTGATTTCCTTTCGGATTTCAATCGTTTTTTTGTGCAACTGATTCTACGGTATAATCGGGAGCAAAAAAATGCCCGACTTTTACGGAGTCGGGCAGATGTATGATTTTAAGTTAATCAGCCTTCACAGCCACAGCTGTCACATTCGGGAACATTGCCCACGATTGGCTCGGGATCAACGCCTCTTCTTTTGTAGTAGTCCGAAACGGCTGCCTTGATTGCCTGTTCTGCAAGAACAGAGCAGTGAACCTTGACAGGCGGAAGTCCGTCAAGAGCCTCCATAACCGCCTTGTTTGTGAGCTTGAGAGCGTCATTGATTGACTTGCCCTTGATAAGCTCTGTTGCCATACTGCTTGTTGCAATAGCCGCACCGCAACCGAATGTTTTAAATTTTACATCTGTGATGATATCGTTATCAACCTTAATGTACATTTTCATAATATCGCCGCATTTTGAGTTACCGACCTCGCCGATGCCGTCTGCGTTTTCAATTTCGCCTACATTTCTCGGATTAGCGAAATGATCCATTACTTTTTCCGAATAAGCCATTTTAATCCTCCTGAATATATTGTTGCCGAATATCTATTCAATTCTATACGAATTTTAACGGGTTGTCAATCAACCCTGAGCTTCCTGCTTTTTAATCTTTTCCCAAAGAGGTGACATACTTCTGAGGTACGAAACAATTTCGGGAACGATTTCAAGAATATAATCAATATCTTCCTCTGTATTGTCGTCAGAGAATGAAAGACGCATACTGCCGTGAGCAATTTCGTGGGGAAGACCGATTGCAAGAAGTACATGACTCGGATCAAGACTGCCCGATGTACAAGCAGAACCCGATGATGCCGAAACACCCTTGAGGTCAAGTCTTAAAAGAAGGCTTTCACCCTCAATGCCCTCAAAGCACATATTGACATTGCCGGGGAGTCTGTGAACTCTGTCACCGTTGATTCTTGAACGCTCAATCTTTAAAAGACCGTCGATAAGTCTGTCACGCATCTTTTCAAGCTTTGCGTTTCTTTCGTCCATACCGTCAACTGCAAGCTGAAGTGCGGCATCAAGACCGACAATACCTGCAACATTTTCGGTACCGGCACGCTTGTTTCTCTCCTGAGCACCGCCGCAGATGAGGTTTTCAATTCTTACGCCTTTTCTGATGTAGAGAAGACCGCAGCCCTTCGGTCCGTGAAGCTTGTGTGCTGTCATTGAAAGAAGGTCAATGTTTTCTTTCTGAACATCAATCTTCACATAACCTGCCGCCTGAACTGCATCTGTATGGAAAAGAACACCGTGCTTTCTGCAAATTGCACCGATTTCTGAAATCGGCTGAATTGTACCGATTTCGTTGTTTGCATACATAACCGAAACTATAGCCGTATCCTCACGAATTGCATTTTCAACATCCTCGGGATGAACAATACCGTTTTCGTAAACATCAAGATAAGTAACCTCAAAGCCTTCCTTTTCAAGAGCCTCACATGTGTGAAGAATAGCGTGATGTTCAAACTTTGAAGTAATGATGTGCTTTTTGCCCTTTGCCTTGAGAGCGTGACAAACACCCTTGAGTGCCCAGTTGTCGGATTCACTTCCGCCTGAGGTAAAGTAAATTTCATTCGGGTTAGCCGCACCGAGATTCTTTGCAATGTTTTCTCTTGCAGTTTCTACGGCAGCCCTTGCCTTTGCACCGATTGTATAAATGCTTGACGGGTTTCCGTAAACCTCGGTGAGGTATGGCATCATTTTTTCAAGCACCTTCGGCGAAAGTGCTGTAGTAGCCGAGTTGTCGGCATAAACGTATCTCATTTTATATCCACCTTTATATAAGTTTATTGTTATGCAAATTGTTTTGCGGCTGCAACGGCAAGTCGGTCGCAACGCTCGTTTTCGGGATGACCTGCGTGTCCTTTTACCCACACAATTTCAACCTCGTGAGTATCATACAGGGTAAGAAGCCTGTCCCAAAGTTCGGGGTTCAAAGCCTTTTCTTTTTTATTACGCATCCAGTTGTTTGCTTTCCACTTTTTAGCCCAACCAAGCTTTAGTGCGTTGCAAACATACTGCGAGTCGCTGTAAAGCGTTACCTTGCACGGTTCTTTGAGCAGAGCAAGTGCATTGATAACAGCCGAAAGCTCCATACGGTTGTTGGTTGTGTTTGCCTCACCGCCTGAAATTTCCTTTTCGTGACCGTTATATCTTAAAACAGCACCCCAACCGCCGGGACCGGGATTTCCGCTGCAAGCACCGTCTGTAAAAATTTCAACTTGTTTCAAAAATAATTCTCCTTTAATTCAGAGTGTACTAATTATTCAAAATATTAAAATCCGCACTATAGATTATAATACGCTGAAACGACAATTGCAACCCATTATTTGATATAATTCTGATAACTTTGGTAGGTGTTTGAACAAATTTTGAAATTTATACATAATATTGCAATTAAAAAATCGCTTACGGGTTTTATTTTACGGAAATTTCAAATTTTTATGCATAAAATTGCCTTTGTTATGCGGATTGCAAGCCTTGGATTTTGTGTTTGTTATGAAAATTTCTTGACATTGCAGTAGGATATGCGGTAAAATAAAATGAAAAACTATGATAGGGTAGCTATGTGTTGCCATAATTACGGGAATAAAATTCGTATATTTTGCGGATATTATTATAAATACAGATGTTCACCGTTATCAGAACGGAGAATTTATTTTATAAATAAATTAAGACCTCACGGGCGCTCAGAGGTCTTTGATATATTTATTTTTCTTTTATTCAGTACATATTTCAGAAAACGGAGGTAGATTTGTGAGTACAGAAAAGAGGAACGAAAACTTTATGCTTAAACAGTCAAGGTACTCAAAAGGCAAAAAGAATGTGAAGCAATACTCTAAAAATAATGCTTCAAAAAAGAGCGGTTCGGGTAAAAATTCTTACAACGCTTACTATAAGAAAAATGATGACGGATTTCAGCCGAAATCGAACGGAAAGTCAAATTACGGCAAAAAGAAATATCCGTCAAAGTCAAAGGGTTATCCAAAAAAGAATGCTCAGAAGCCGTCAATTAAGATTGCATTTCTCGGCGGTCTTAACGAAATAGGCAAGAACATCACCCTTGTTGAATGTGAAAACGATATAATCATCATCGACTGCGGTATGGCATTTCCTGACGGGGATATGCTCGGCGTTGACCTTGTAATTCCGGATTTCACATATATTGAACAGAATGCCGACAGAGTTAAGGGTATTATCCTTACACACGGACATGAGGACCATATCGGCGGTTTGCCTTTTCTTCTTTCAAAGGTGAATGTTCCGATTTACGGTACACCGCTTACGCTCGGTCTTGTAGGCAACAAGCTCAAGGAGCATAGTCTTTACAATCAATCTCAGCTTAATGTAATAAATGCAGGTCAGTCAATAAAGCTCGGTTGTATGAAGATTGACTTCATTCATGTAAACCATTCGATTCCCGATGCTGTTGCTTTTGCAATTCACACTCCGGGCGGTACTATTGTTCACACGGGCGACTTCAAGATTGACTGCACACCTATCACGGGTGATATGATTGACCTTTCAAGCTTTGCAAGAGTGGGTGACGAAGGTGTTCTTGCACTTCTTTCGGAGAGTACAAATGCCGAAAGACCCGGATACACCCCTACGGAAAGAACTGTATCCGACAGCCTTGACAATCTTTTCAAGAGTGCGGAAAATTACAGAATTATAATTGCAACTTTTGCGTCAAATGTAAACCGTGTTCAGCAGATTATTGACTGTGCAGAAAAGTACGGAAGAAAGGTTGCTTTTTCGGGCAGAAGTATGGTCAACTATATGGATGTTGCGCAAAAGCTCGGATATCTTCATCTTCCCGAAAATATTCTTATCGATATTGATATGCTCGACAAGTATATGCCGCAGCAGGTTGTTCTTGTTACAACAGGCAGTCAGGGCGAGCCGATGAGCGCACTTTCAAGAATGGCATATTCCGACCACAGAAAGGTAATGGTCGGTGAGGGTGATTTCATCATAATTTCAGCCAATCCGATTCCCGGTAATGAGAAAACAGTCGGCAATGTTGTTGACGAACTTCTTAAAAAGGGTTGTAAGGTGATTTATGAGTCAATGTATGAAGTTCATGTTTCAGGTCATGCCTGTCAGGAGGAACTCAAAATCATGCAGAAGCTTGTAAAGCCAAAGTATTTTATCCCTGTTCACGGCGAACAGAAACACCTCAGAAAACATGCCGACCTTGCAATGTTTCTCGGTATGGAACGCAAGAACATTTATATCGGTGATGTCGGAAGTGTTCTTGAAATCAACGAGGATTATATGAAAGAGCTTCCGCCTGTTCAGGCAGGCAAGGTGTTCGTTGACGGTCTTGGCGTTGGTGATGTCGGAAGTATCGTTCTTCGTGACAGAAAGCACCTCGGACAGGACGGACTTATCATTATTGTTGCTTCTCTTGATGTTTATGACGGTCATGTTATCAGCGGTCCCGATATTGTTTCAAGAGGATTTGTATATGTTCGTGAGAGCGAAAGACTTCTTGAAGAGGTCAAGCAGACCGCTCTTGCAATTCTTGAGGATTGTGCAGAGAATAATGTTCACGAATGGGGCATTATTAAGAACAGAATCAAGGATGATGTTTCAAAACTTATCGGTCAGCGTACAAGGAGAGCTCCGATGATTCTTCCTATTCTTCAGGAGGTTTGAGTTTTATTCGCTGATTTATTTTTTGCTATTTTGTTATTAACAGAGGTTTGACATGAGAAAAAGAAATTGGACGCTTACACCGTGGTTCATAATTTTTTCGGTGATAATGTTTGCCATGGCTGTTGTCAGCTATGACTATTCGCCTGTTGTGTTCTATATCGAACTCGGTGTGTCTGTTCTTTCCTTAGCCGTTGTGCTTATAACTTCATTGCGATTTACAAGCTATGTAAAAAGTACGGTAAAAAATATAGTCGGAAGTATAAAGGGTATTAACGAAGATTACCTTGAAAAATTCATTTGTCCTGTTGCCGTTATAGGCAGACAGGGTGACATTGTATGGTGCAATTCACGATTCCGCAAGGCTATGTGCGGCGGAAAGGGTGCAGAGGGCGATAATATCAAAGCCTACCTTTCGGGAAAAGAAATTGACTGCCTGAAAAAGGGTGAGGGCTGTGATGTTGCCATTGACGGCAGAGAATACACGGTTTATTGCCGTTCTACAGGCGAGGGCGCTGTCTGTGAATTTATCGAAAACACCTATTACAAGCAGATTACAAGGGAATATCTTGCTTCCAAGCCGTGCGTTGCGATTGCCGTTTTTGATAATGCAGAGGACTTTTCCGATAACTCGGACGAGTCGTTTTCCGAGGCAATGCTCGATATTGAGGTTTGCCTGCAAAAGTGGGCTGAGCAGTATTCGGCTCTTTACAAAAAAATCGGCAACAACCGTTATATGATAATTTTCAGAGATGCCGATGTTGAAAAAATGGCAGCCGATAAGTTTCCGATTCTTAAAACTATCCGAGGAATCACGATAAACAACCACAGTGCGTCAATCTCGGTAGGTCTTTGCCGAGGTTATAATAACATCAAAGAGAGCGAACTCAACGCAAGGAAAGCCCTTGAAATGGCACTGGGCAGAGGCGGCGATCAGGTTGCTGTCATTAAAAAAGACAATACATACGAGTTCTTCGGCGGAAAGGTTGCCGCAGCGGAAAAAGCAAGCAAGGTGCGTATGAGAGTTATTGCAAACGCAATCAGCCGTGTTGTTGCCGACTGCGACAAGGTCTTTATTATGGGACACAAGTTTTCCGACCTTGACTGTGTAGGTGCGGCAATCGGACTTCAATGCATAATGGAGAAAACTTTCAAGCGTTATTCAAAGGTTGTCATTAACCGAGAAACCTCAATGGCAAAACAGCTCATTGAATATACTGATGAAAAACTCGACACCGATATATTCATTTCTCCGGAAGCCGCTCTTTCGGGACTTACCCAGAAGTCGCTTCTTATCATAGTTGATACGCACCTAAAGCGTTCTCTTGAAAGTACGGAGCTCTACGAAAAATGTAAAAAGGTTATCATTATCGACCACCACAGAAAGGCGGTTGATTACATAAACAACGCTCTTGTGTTCTGCCACGAACCCTCGGCGTCTTCAACCTGTGAAATGTGCAGTGAAATAATCAGCTGTCTTGATGATTCTCCGCTCACATATGTTCAGGCAGACGCAATGCTTGCAGGCATTACACTTGACACAAAGAATTTTGCCGTTAAAACAGGCGTGCGCACATTTGAGGCGGCGGCTTATCTGAGAAAAAGGGGTGCAAACACGCTCACCGTAAAGGGTATGTTCTCCGATAACATCGAAACCTACCGTGAAAAGGTTGACATTGTGTGCAAGGCTCATGTTTACCGTGGCTGTGCAATTTCGATTGCGCCGAGCGGTGACGGCGATATAAGGCTTGCGTCGGCTCAGGCGGCTGATGAAATGCTCAATCTCAAAGGCGTTGACGCATCCTTCGTTCTTTTTGAAGACAACAGTCAAATTAACATTTCAGCAAGAAGCTACGGTAATGTTAATGTTCAGATTATAATGGAAAAGCTTGGCGGCGGCGGTCATCAGACCATGGCGGCAACACAGCTTAAAAACACTACAAAAGAGCTTGCTTATCAACAGTTGCTGTCTGAAATTGACAACACACTTGATGATGAGGAAAACTCGTAAGAAAGGTTGATTGGTTATGAAAGTAATTTTAATGCAGGATGTAAAATCACTCGGCAAAAAAGGCGAGCTTGTTGAGGCATCTGACGGCTATGCAAGAAACTTTCTCCTTCCGAGAAAGCTTGCAAAAGAGGCAAATGCTCAGGCTATGAATGAATATAAGAATGCCGAGAATTCCAAAAATTATAAAATTGCAACCCAAAAGGCTCAGGCAGAACATGACAAAAAGACTCTTGAGGGCAAAACCTTCAAGATGACTGCAAAAGCAGGACAGGGCGGCAGACTTTTCGGCAGCGTAACTTCAAAGCAGGTTGCCGAGGAAATCAAAAAGCAGTACAACATTGATGTTGATAAGCGCAAGGTTGTTCTTGACTGCGACATTAAGGAATTCGGTACATATCACGCAGAGGTAAAGCTCTTTACAGGCGTTTCTGCAAAGATTGATGTTCAGGTATCCGAGGCATAATAAACAGGAGTAAAAATGGCTGATTTAAATTTTGCGGGCAGTTATGACGGACTTCATCTGCCGTACAGCCCCGAAGCGGAACAAGCGGTTTTAGGTGCAATCATTCTTGAAAGCGACACCTTCGACAAGGTTGTTGATACTCTCAAAAGCCCCGATTATTTCTATGTTTCTTTGCACAAGCTGATTTTTGCACAGATGCAGGAGATGATCGGACTCGGTCTTAGCATCGACTTTGTCACTCTGCTTGAAAAATTAAAACAGAATAAGGCTTTTGATGAGTCAACAGGTAAACCCTACCTTATGGATCTTATTTACAATTGCCCGTCAATTTCAAATGCCGAGGAGTATGCGAAGATTATTGCGGAAAAGTACAATGTTCGCAGACTTATTACGGCGTCCCGAGAAATTATTGATGATGCAACTGCAGGCAACGAGGATCCCTCGGTTCTGATTGATTCGGCAGAACAGAAGATTTTTGACATCAGACAGGGCAATGAAAAGCACGGTCTTGAGCGTATCAACTCAGTAATTTTACAGACTTTCGACCGACTTGACGCACTCAACAGCGAAACCGACAATAGTATGAAACCTATCCCAACGGGCATAGGCGACCTTGACCGAATGATTACGGGACTTAACCGTTCCGACCTTATCATTCTTGCCGCCCGACCGGGTATGGGTAAAACGAGTTTCGCACTCAATATTGCACGAAATGTTGCGTGTAAGTCTAAAAAGACCGTTGCGTTTTTCTCGCTTGAAATGTCAAAGGAACAGCTTGCAAGCCGTCTGCTTTCAAGTGAGGCGCTTATAGGCGGTACAAAATTGAGAACAGGTCAGCTTACCGAGGAGGAGTGGTCAAGACTTATCCCCGCAAGTGATATTCTCAGCAAAACCGACCTCTATCTTGACGATACTCCGGGTATTACAATTCCTGAGATGAAGTCAAGACTTCGCCGACTTCACAACCTTGACCTCGTTGTAATCGACTATCTTCAGCTTATGTCGAGTGGCAGAAAGATTGACAGCCGTGTAAATGAAATTTCGGAAATCACACGAAATCTGAAAATTCTTGCAAAGGAAATGAATGTTCCCGTAATCACTCTGTCACAGCTTTCCCGTGCTGCAGAAAAGCGTGATGACCACAGACCGCAGATTGCCGACCTGAGAGATTCGGGTTCTATCGAGCAGGATGCCGATATCGTACTGTTCCTTTATCGTGAGGGCTACTATGACAAAGAGGGCGGAGAGGATTCTGCCGCAGCGACAGCCGATATGAATTCGGGCGAGTGTATCGTGGCAAAGAACCGTCACGGTGAAACTAATATTGTAAAACTGCATTGGCAGGGCGAGTTCATGCGCTTTACGGGAACGGACAACCGAGATGCTTAACCGTGTTACAGCAACCGTTGAAAAATACGGCTTGCTTGAAAAAGGTGACAGCGTAATCGTTGCACTTTCGGGCGGAGCTGATTCCACGGCTTTGTTAAGCGTTCTTGTTTCTCTGAAAGAAAAATACAATCTTTCGATTTATGCCGCTCATCTCAACCACAATATCCGTGGTGATGAGGCAAAGCGTGATGAAAATTTCTGCAAAATTCTTTGTAAGAAATTTAACACGGAACTTTTCATAAAAAGCGTTGATGTTCCCACACTTGCTAAACAGCAGAAAATCAGCGAAGAGCTTTGCGGAAGAAATGTCCGCTACGCTTTCTTTGAAGAGCTTTCGCAAAAACTTTGTGCAAAGATTGCAACCGCTCACACGGCATCCGACAATGCCGAAACGCTGATATTCAATATTGCAAGGGGTGCGTCTTTGGCAGGCTTGTCGGCAATTCCTCCAAAACGGGGGAACATAATCAGACCGCTGATTGAACTTTCAAGAGGTGACATTGAAAGCTATTGCGAGGAAAACAACCTTGAATATGTTACCGACAGTACGAATCTTGCCGATGATTACACACGAAATTACATTAGGCATAACATTATTCCGTGTCTAAAAAAGCTGAATCCTTCTTTTGAACGGACGGCTTTAGGCTTGAGTGAAAATGCAGGAGAGTCGGCTGCTTTCATTAAGAAATGTGCCGAAAAAGCTGTGCATGATTGCAAAGGTGATTTTGGCTACGACTGCAAAAAGCTGTTGAGCCTTGATTCTGCCGTTCTGAAGGAAATGTTGTTTATTCTGTTAAAGAATAATTGCAACATTACTCCCGAAAGAAAAACAATTCTACTATTGTGTGAAATAATCAGAAACGGAGGAAGCGTTGAACTGTCAAAACAATGCACAGCCGTTTCAAAACAGGGAATACTCCGCTTTGTATGTTCTAAAAACTCCCCTGATTTTAATGAAATTCCGTTAAAGAATAATATGACTTTTTCTTATGACGGAAAAATATACACGGTAAATGAAATTACCGAAAAAGTAACAAATCAAAATAACCTCGTTTCCAAAATGCGGCTTGGCGAAAATCCTGTTTTTCGTACACGCAGAGCAGGCGACAGGTTTACATATCCGGACCGCATGGTCACAAAACCGCTCCGCAAGGTTTTTAACGAACAGAAAATCCCGTCCGAAATGAGGGACAGGCTGTTACTGCTTGCGGTATCCAACACCGTTTTGTGGTGTGAAAAGCTTGGTGTTTCATTGCAGGGAAAGGCAGATGACACCGAAAAAACCGAAAAATTACTCATAAATATAGACAAAGAGGGTTAATTATGCATAAGGATATTGAAAAAATTCTGTATTCAGAAAAAGATATTGAAAATATTGTGAACACTATTGCAAAACAGATTGAAAAAGATTATAATGACAAAGATTTTATAATGGTCGGTCTGCTCAAGGGCAGCGTTGCCTTTATGGTTGACCTTATGAGAAAGGTTAATCTTGATTTTTCAATCGACTTTATCGTTGCTTCAAGCTACGGCAGCGGTACTGTAAGCTCAGGCAGAGTTAATATTCAGAAGGATATTTCCCAGTCTGTTGAGGGCAAGGATATTCTCATTGTTGAGGATATTATCGACTCAGGTAATACTCTTGACTTTATCACAAAATATCTCAAAGCCAAGAAGGCAAAATCAGTAAAGCTCTGTACACTTTTTAACAAGCCGGACAGACGGGTTGCCGATATCCATATTGACTACGCAGGTGCGGTAATTCCGGATGAATTTATCGTCGGCTACGGTCTTGACTATGACGAAAAGTACAGAAATCTTCCTTATGTAGGCGTATTAAAGCCGTCAGTTTATTCGTGATTTTAATGCGAAAATAAGCCGCAAATTTTCGTGGCATTACATATTTCCACCTCGGAAAAATAATACTATACAGAGGAGTGACAGCATTGGACAATAAAAAGAAAGTGCGCAATCTGCTGCTTTATCTCGGAATTCCCATTCTGATAATCATTATAACAGCGGCTGTGCTGAGCACAAATAAGTCAACTTCACCGAAAACCTCGGAGCTTGAGCAGTATTTTGTTCAGGATATGGTTGACAGCTTTAACATTGACTACGGTTCAGGTCAGATTGAAATTACCCTTAAAGAGGGTATGAGTCCCATCAAATCAACCGATTCCGACTCTCAATCTGCAACAACTGCTACTCAGCCCGCAACTGAACAGCAGGAAACCCGCTCGAACAGCAAAAAATCAAAGATTGTTGTAAAAGGACAGCTTGCCGACATTCAGCGTTTCCTTGATGACATCAAGCCTTACTACAATCCGGCGTCAACTGATGAAATTCCGCATAACCTTACCCGTGCAACGGATAATTCCATACTTATGGAAATGATTCCGACGCTAATCATTATGATTATTCTCATCGTTGCCTGGGTGCTCATTATGAAGAAAATGGGCGGCGGAGGTCTTGGCGGCAAGGAAATGAGCTTTGGCAAAGCCAAGATTAAGAATACAAACGATGAAAAGCGCAAGACAACATTTGATGATGTTGCAGGTGCCGATGAAGAAAAGGAAGAGCTTGCAGAGGTCGTTGAGTTCCTCAAGGCTCCCGAAAAGTATAACAAACTCGGCGCAAGAATACCAAAGGGCGTTCTCCTTGTAGGCCCTCCCGGTACAGGTAAAACATTGCTTGCAAGAGCTGTTGCAGGTGAGGCAGGTGTGCCGTTCTTCTCAATTTCAGGTTCTGACTTTGTTGAGATGTTTGTCGGTGTCGGTGCGTCCCGTGTTCGTGACCTCTTTGATCAGGCAAAGAAAAACTCGCCTTGTATCATCTTTATTGATGAGATTGACGCCGTAGGTCGCCAGAGAGGCGCAGGCCTTGGCGGCGGCAACGATGAGCGTGAGCAGACTCTTAACCAGTTGCTTGTTGAAATGGACGGTTTCGGTGCTAACGAGGGTGTAATCCTTATTGCCGCAACCAACAGACCCGATGTTCTCGATCCGGCTCTTATGCGTCCGGGCAGATTTGACCGTCAGGTTGTTGTAAGCTATCCCGATGTAAACGGCCGTGAGGCTATCCTCAGGGTTCATGCAAGAAAGAAACCTCTTGCACCCGATGTAAATCTCAAGACTATTGCTAAAACAACAGCCGGATTTACAGGTGCAGACCTTGAAAATCTTCTTAATGAGGCCGCACTTCTTGCCGCAAGAAAAGATAAAAAAGCCATTACTATGGACGAAATCAAGGAGGCAACAGTCAAGGTTGTTGTCGGTGCAGAGAAAAAGAGCAAAGTAATGAGTGAGAAAGAGAAAAAGCTCACAGCCTATCATGAGGCAGGTCACGCAATTCTCTTTGATAAGCTCGAAACTCAGGACCCTGTTCACGAGATTTCAATTATCCCGACAGGTATGGCAGGCGGTTACACAATGCCGCTCCCGAGTGAGGATAAGTCATATAACTCACGCAGAGGTATGTATGAGGATATCGTTGTAAGTCTTGGCGGTCGAGTTGCCGAAGAACTTATTATGGATGACATCTCAACTGGTGCGTCAAACGATATTGAAAAGGCTACAAAAACAGCCCGTGCAATGGTTACAAAGTACGGTATGACTAAGGAACTTGGTTGTGTATGCTACGGCACAGACAACAATTCCGTATTCCTCGGCAGAGATATGGGCAGCAGAACTCAGGATTATTCCGAGGCTACCGCTGCTAAAATCGACCAGCTTGTTCTTGATATGGTCAACAAGGCATATGGCGACGCTACTAAGATTCTCAGCGATAATATGGATAAGCTCCACGATATTGCAAAATATCTTATCAAGCATGAGAAGATGGGCAGCGAGGACTTTACTGCCGTAATGAACGGCACATATAAAGAACCCGAAGAAGTTGAGCAGGAAACTGCCGACAAAGAACCCTCAGCCGAAACAAAGGTTGACGAGTCCACAGAAGGTTAATATCAAATAAACATAGCCTCTCGCAATGAGAGGCTATGCGTGTATATGAATCAATATTTAAACGAATGTATGAAGTTGTGTCAGGTGTTTGACACAGTAAAGGGTAGATGAAATGGCACAGGATAAAATTATTGTGAGAGGTGCAAAAGAGCATAACCTCAAAAATGTAAATGTTGAAATCCCCCGTAACAAACTTGTTGTAATTACAGGACTTTCGGGTTCGGGCAAAAGCTCGCTTGCGTTTGACACCATCTATGCCGAGGGACAGAGAAGATATGTTGAAAGCCTTTCTTCCTATGCAAGAATGTTTCTCGGTCAGATGGATAAGCCTAATGTTGAAAGCATAGAGGGACTTTCGCCTGCAATATCAATTGATCAGAAAACTACTTCAAAGAATCCCCGTTCAACGGTCGGTACGGTTACGGAAATTTACGATTATCTCCGCCTTTTGTACGCAAGAATAGGTGTTCCGCATTGTACAGTTTGCGGAAGGGAAATCCGTCAGCAGACAGTTGACCAGATTGTCGATAAGATTATGACCTATGAAACGGGTACGAAAATTCAGGTTATGGCTCCCGTTGTAAGGGGCAGAAAGGGCGAACACGCAAAGGTTCTTGACAGTGCCGGAAAATCGGGCTATGTCCGTGCAAGAGTTGACGGGATCATCTATGATTTGTCGGAAAATATTCCGATTGAGAAAAATAAAAAGCATAATATAGAAATCATTGTTGACCGTCTTGTAATCAAGCCTGAAATAGCATCAAGACTTTCAGACAGCATCGAAACAGCGTCAAAGCTTGGCGGCGGTCTTGTTATGGTGAACTTCAACGGCAATGAGGATGTGACTTTCTCACAAAAATATGCCTGCCCCGAACACGGTGTGAGCATTGACGAGCTTTCACCGAGAATGTTTTCATTCAACAATCCGTTTGGTGCGTGCCCAAAGTGTACGGGACTCGGCGTGTTCCTCAAAATTGATGAGAACAAAATTATTCCCGATATGTCGAAGAGTATCCGTGACGGCGGTATCAAGGGCAGCGGTTGGGCAATGGAAGGCAGTACAATTGCCGCAATGTATATGGAGGCTTTAGCGAAAAAGTACAATTTTTCGCTTGATGAACCGCTTGAAAATCTCCCGAAGGAAACTATCGACAAAATCCTCTACGGCACAGGTGATGATGAGCTGACAATCAATAAAAAATCGGTTTACGGCGGAGGTACTTATCAGCATAAATTTGAGGGTATAATCAACAACCTTGAACGCCGTTATCATGACACAAGCAGTAACTGGATTAAGGATGAAATCCGTTCGTATATGGCAGAAATTCCGTGCGATCTTTGTCACGGTGACAGACTTTCAGCCGAAAGCCTTGCAGTAACAGTCGGCGGACTTAACATTGCCGATTTCTGCAAAATGTCGGTTATTGATGCACTCGACTTTGTAGGTCAGCTCAAGCTTACAGAAAAAGAGCAGATTATCGGTGCTGAAATTATAAAAGAAATTAACGAAAGACTTAACTTTCTCAAGAGCGTAGGACTCGGCTACCTTACTCTTTCAAGAAGCTCAGGAACACTCAGCGGCGGTGAAAGTCAGCGAATCCGCCTTGCAACGCAAATCGGCAGTTCGCTTATGGGTGTGCTGTATATTCTTGACGAGCCGAGTATCGGACTTCATCAGCGTGACAATGAAAAACTTCTTGCAACCTTAAAGCGACTTCGTGACCTCGGAAATACTGTTATCGTTGTTGAACACGATGAGGACACTATGTATGCCGCAGATTGCATTGTGGATGTAGGCCCCGGGGCAGGTATTCACGGCGGTGAAATTGTCTGTGTCGGTGATGTTGAAAAGATTAAGCAATGTCCGAATTCAATCACAGGCAAGTATCTTTCGGGTGAACGCAAAGTTCCCGTTCCCGAAAAACGCAGAAAAGGCAACGGACTTTTCCTTGAAGTCAGAGGAGCGGCTGAAAATAACCTTAAAAATATCAATGTTAAAATTCCGCTCGGTGAATTTGTCTGCGTAACAGGTGTTTCGGGTTCGGGCAAAAGCTCACTTGTAAACGAAATTCTCTACAAAGCCCTTGCCCGTGACCTTAATCGAGCAAAGACAATTCCCGGCAAGCACAAGGAAATCAAGGGTATGGAAAATCTTGATAAGGTAATTGCCATTGACCAAAGCCCTATCGGCAGAACTCCCCGTTCAAATCCTGCAACATACACAGGTGTTTTTACGGATATCAGAATGCTTTATGCCGCTACAACCGATGCGAAAATGCGTGGTTTTACACCAAGCAGATTTTCATTCAATGTAAAGGGCGGCAGATGTGAGGCTTGTCAGGGTGACGGTATTATCAAGATTGAAATGCACTTTTTGTCAGATGTTTATGTTCCGTGTGAGGTCTGCAAGGGCAAGAGATATAACCGTGAAACTCTCGAAGTAAAGTACAAGGGCAAGTCAATCAATGATGTTCTTGAAATGTCCGTTGAGGAGGGAATGGAGTTCTTCTCAAATATCCCGAAAATTTACAGAAAGCTGAAAACCCTGTATGAAGTAGGTCTTGGTTATATAAAGCTCGGTCAGCCTGCAACAACGCTTTCGGGCGGTGAGGCTCAGCGTGTAAAGCTTGCAACAGAGCTTTCAAAACGCAGTACGGGCAAGACAATTTATATTCTTGACGAGCCGACAACGGGCTTGCACATTGCCGATGTACACAGACTTGTTGATGTTCTTCAGCTTCTTGTTGACGGCGGAAACACGGTTGTTGTAATTGAACACAACCTTGACCTTATCAAGACAGCCGATTATCTTATCGACCTCGGTCCCGAGGGCGGTGACGGCGGCGGTACAATCGTTGCCAAAGGCACCCCCGAACAGGTTGCAAAGGTTGAAAAATCATTTACGGGACAGTATCTTAAACCGTTGTTATAATTCTTATAGAGAAAAAATAATCGTTTTAAAAAATAAATATAAAGAAATTTCGGAGAAATTGCATTGTTTAGTGCAATTTCTCCTTTTTTTGAGCCTGTAAGTGGGAGGTGATTTTTTTGACAGACCAAATTCTTATAGCGTTGATTTCATTTGCAGGAACTCTTGCCGGCTCACTTGCAGGCATTTTTACAGCGTCAAGATTATCAAATTATCGCATTGAACAGCTCGAAAAAAAGGTTGACAAGCATAATAATCTTGTTGAGCGTGTATATCTTATTGAGCAGCACGAGGCAGTTAATGACAACAAAATCAAAACAGCGGAACACAGAATAGCGGATTTGGAAAACGAACAAAACAAGGAAAGGAAAATATAATATAATGAGTAAAATAAAAATATGCTTAAAAAAACCGTGTTTAAAAAGAGCGTTCAGAACATTTATTCAGACTGCTCTCGGTTATGTTATCACCAATGTAACGCTCGCTTTGGGCGGTCTTGATTTTAACGACGGTGATGTTGTAAAGAACGCTCTCATCGGTCTTGCTGTTGCGGCTGTTGCGGCAGGTGCATCGGCAGTAATGAATTTAAAAGAGGGAGAAGATAAAGACAATGAGTAAAAAAATATATCTCAGTCCGTCAAACCAAAACGGCAACACCTATGCAACGGGCGGTACGAATGAAATGGCTCAGTGCGACAAAATTGCCGCCGCAGCAGCCAAAGCACTCAAGCGTTGCGGATTCGATGTTATGGTCGCAAAGTCGGGTACGCTTATGCAGACACGCTGTCCCGAATCGGATAAGTTTGGAGCAGACATTCATATGCCGATCCACACTAATGCGTTTAACGGAAAATATACGGGCGGTACAAGGGTGTTTTGCCTGAACTCAAACGGCAGAAAGGCCGCCGAGGCGGTAAAGTCTGCCCTCGGAGCAATTTCACCGGGCAAGGATGATTCAGTCAGCTACAAAACCGATCTCTACGAAATCAATGTGCCGAAGGCATTAACCGTGTATGTTGAGTGTGAGTTTCACGACACTGTAACAGGCTCGGATTGGATACGCAAGAATACAGTTGCAATCGGAGAGGCAATCTGCAAGGGTATGTGCAATTATTTTGATGTGAAATACAAAACTGACTCTGCAGGCTCAGACAGTTCAAAAGCGGGTTCGGATAAAGCTTTCAGGCGTTATATCGTGAGAATAACCTCGTCAAACGGCGTGAATATCCGTAAAGGTCCGGGTACAAATTACGATGTGAACGGTGCTGTTCCAAAGGGCGGAGCGTACACGATAGTCGATGAAAAGTCGGGTGCAGGTGCAGCCAAGTGGGGCAAACTCAAAAGCGGTGCCGGATGGATAGCACTTGATTATACTGAAAAAATAAGATAAAGCAAAAAAGGAGTCGTGATTTTTCACGGCTCCGATTTTTATGCAGAAATTATGTAATTATGAATTTTTTCCAAACGCAAAAAAGACCGTCAAATGACGATCCTTTTCGCGATTGTGTGTTTTATGAAAATGAATGTTTCAATAAAGAAGCAAACATTTTTGCCGAATATTTAATGAACAGGCAAGATTAAAGTTTTGAACTTTATCTTTGTTCATTGTCTTATATTATACCGATTTTTAGGGGTAAATTCAAGGTGAGAGGGTGCAATTCTAATATTCATACAGTCAAAAAGACAAACTGTACAAAAAATCAAGAAGATGTTTGTGCAGTATTTTTTTAGAATCTTAAATTACCCGACAAAAATGATGATTTGAAAAATTGGCTCTATACAAAATAAACAAAAAGTAAATCAATAAGAAATATTGTTTTTACTGTTAAACACCATTTTTAATTGGATTAATCTTTTTCCTGCGGATATTTGCCATAAAAATAAGTGCAACGATAAAGGCTACAGCTTCGCCGATAGGGAATGCAATCCAGATTATTGAAGATGCAAAATCAAAGCATGAAAAGATGTATGCAAGGGGCAGAGGAACAACAATAAGTCGTACAAGCGAAAGTATCAGCGAATGCACACCGTTGCCGAGTGCCTGAAAAATTCCCTGATACGCAATGTTAGCACCGACAAATATAAATCCGGGTGTGATAATTCTAATTGCAAGCATTGCAAGTTCGGTTGTCGATTCTGTAAGCGAGAATATTCCGAGTATCTGTTTTGCAAAAATTTGAAGAATTATAATTCCTGCACAAAGAATTGATACCGTGTAAATAAGTCCGTATTTAATGCTGTCGTTCACTCGCTTTTTATCCTGTTTGCCGTAGTTGAACGCTATAATCGGAATCATCGCATTGTTCATGCCGAATGCGGCAAAAAATACAAACTGCTGAATTTTGTAGTAAATACCGTAAGCCGTAACCGCATCTGTTGAAACTCTTACAAAGATAACATTAATGCTGTATGTCAAAATCGACATAAGCGCCTGCATAATAATAGCGGGGATACCAACCTGATAAATCTGCCTGATAATCCTGCCTTCGGGTTTCATATACTTTAATGATGTGTTGAAATGCTTTGAATTGCATCTGAAATAGAAATATGCGTCAATAAAGAATGAAATGAACTGACCTATAACCGTTGCAATAGCCGCACCATCAATACCAAGCTTCGGGCAACCGCACCAACCGAAAATCATAATCGGATCAAGTATCATGTTCAAAACCGCACCGACAATCTGCGCAACTGTTGTCTGCATTGTATATCCCGTTGCCTGTAACAGCTTTTCAAAAATCATGTACATACTAACGCCCAGTGAACTGTAGGTGCAGATTTTCAGATACGAAACAGCCATTGATGTGATAATCGGATCGCTTGTTTGTGAGGCTATGTATGCGTCAACTCCGAAAATTCCGAAAAGCACAAATACAACACAGGTGCAAAGTGCAAGAAAAATTGAGTTGCCCGAAATTTTACTGCACTTTTCTTTATTGCCCTCACCAAGACTTCTTGACAAAATCGAGTTGATGCCGACTCCCGTACCGACTCCGACCGCAACCATAAGCATCTGAACAGGAAATGCCAGCGTGAGTGCATTTACCGCATAATCACCGAGTGCGGGTATATTCGGATCTTTCATACAGCTTACAAAGTAGCTGTCAACGATATTGTACACAGCCTGTACAACCATTGAAATTATCATCGGAACACCCATAGTAAGCAAAAGCCTGCTTATTTTTTCAGTTCCCATTTTATTCATTTTTTGCGTTTTTTCCATTATATAACCTCCGATGTTTTTGACACAAAAAATGTGCAGCATTGAAAATCCGGACTTATGCCATTCGATGCTGCACGATTACTCTTATTATACACTTTTTATTATGCTTTTGTAATTGATTTACACACCAAAATTTTGGTAAAAACGCAAAATCTTTTTGTTGATTATCCGAATTATATGTCATAAACAAAGAAATTTTGAAAAACAGAGCATAGTCCGTACAAAGGGACAGTGAATGTATGTCACTTATAATATCGAACAAATGTTCTTGAATTTGTTCGATATGTTCTGTATAATGGAATTAGAAGGTTGAAAGCCCCGCCGACCTTCTAAATGAATAAAATCAAGGAAAGGATATCGGTATGGTTAATTATTTTGAATGGTCAATGGAATATAAAAATACTGCCGACAGCATTCAGGATGTTATCGACAGACTCAAAGCAGAAAAAAGAGGCAAATCGGAAATCAACAAAAAAGAACTTGATTTGAAAATTGCAAAATACAAGATTTATTATAATGAATGCATTCACATTTCAAATCATCTTATGGATAGATATTACGGAGCATGATAAAATGAAAAGAGAATTTATACATATTACAGACAACAACAAACACAGATTAATGTCGGATTCGGGATTTTGGCACGGCAGTACAAATGAAAACTCCCGTGATAAGATGAAGAAAATTCTTTCAATGGCTGTTCTGAACGAGCTTACCGAAAGACAGAGAATCTGTATTGTAGATTACTATCTCAACGGCAAAAAGGAAAAGGAGATTGCAAAAGAGCTGGGAGTCAACTCGTCAACGGTTTCCCGTCACATTATGAAGGCAAGGGATAAACTCAGACATATTGCGTCTTATTATGTAAATTAATCGTCAGCAATTTCAAAATTGGGAAGATACCACAGCAATGCTTCTTCGGCACTGCAGCCGTTTTTGCAAAGGTAATCAATTCCCGAAAGACTCACTCCGACACATTCGGCATTTGCGTCAAAATCTGTTTGGTAACAATCCCACGGAGATGCAACGCTGTGAATATACTTGTAATTTTCGTTTTTGTATGTAGTACCGTTTGAAGTTTCGGAATAGGGAACAAACAACGCTTCGCTGTTTTTGCGGAGCGTTTTGTTTTTTGCACTATCAGCGGCTTTTTTTATTTCACCGTAAACATCCTTTATACTTCCCGATGCGTTTTCTTCATACAGAAAATCGTTTGCCTTGAAAGAATCGGGATTAGCTTTGTAATTTGTGTTCATAAGAATTGCAATCGCCTTTAGTGTTTCGGCAGAGTAGCTGTCCTTATACAATCCTGCCGTCAACGCACAGAGAATTTCACCCGAATCTTTTGGCTTTTCGGGGGTGTCGGATGTTGAAACTGTCGGTTTTGCAAAAGACCGTTCAGAACATTTTGAAACTGCAATGGGGAGGATTGCCGTGAGAATCAACAGAAGGACAACTGCAATTAATTTTTCCTTCATTACCATGCTCCTTTATTTCGCACAAAAAAATAAATAATACTATTGTATTTTGTGACTTATTTTTTCTTGACATAACGGTTATGTTGGCTTAAAATAATATATGATTGATTCGAAATAATAATTACTTACAATTCATTTTGTATTTGTTTTTGCTGTTTGATTTTTCGGCGGCATATCAATAATCGTGTAACAAAGTCGTTTTTTAAAATTGTCTTGTTACGGTACAGAAACGGAGATTTTTATGAAAACCAAATATTCAGTTATACCATTTATTCCGGCTGTAATAGCTGCTATAGGTCTTAAAATTATGAGTATGTTCGCAGTTGACGGCAACGGATTGTTGTTCGGCATGAACAAGTCGGGCATTAACTATTTCATAATTGAAATCATACTCGGGCTTTTTGCGGTTTGTGTATTAATTAACCTTTTTGACAGAAAGACGGCTCCCGTATATCCCGTTAAAAAGAATTTTGTTTCGGGTGCGTTTGCAGTAATTTCGGGTATTGCGATTGTCGGTTCGTCATTTTTGGCTTTGATTAACGCAACTCCGGGTAACACGGATAATTATCTTTTGAGCATCATTGCGGCTCTGTTCTCAATTCCTGCGGCTATTGCTATGATTATGATCGGCAAGGTGCATTTTTCAGGCAAATCAATCGTATCAAATGTGTCGATGTTCTTTGTTTTCCCTGCACTCTGGGGATGCAGTGAACTCGTTTCGGAATTTCTCGCCGCAACAAAGGTTTCAATCTCAGCAAGCGATATGACACCGCTCTTCTGCTACATTTTCATCACACTTTACCTTTTCTCAAGTTCAATGGTTGTTTCAAGGGTAAAGGGCAGAAACCCTGTTAAGGCCTGCTTTATTTACGGTATGCCCGCTGCCGCTGTTTCACTTTCATACGGTGTCGGTGCTGTTTTGACATCATCCGTTGAAAACACAGGCATCAGTGCTCTTGTGAACGGAGTTATGTTTATTGTTCTCGGCATTTATATTGTTTCGTTTTCTGTTGAAATGTTCGCAGGCTGCCTTACAAAGGCGGAGGTTGAGATTATCGAAAGCCTTCCCGAAGATGATGATACATACGAAAACAGCTATATCAGCTCAGGCGGTTACGATGAGCTTGTTGTTTCCGATAAAAAGGAAGATGATGTTCCTGCAAGCAATGACAGCTACGAGGCAGTTGCACAGGGACTTTCCGATTTTGTGATGGGCTACGATGAGGAAAAATATGACGATGCAACAATCAAAAACGAAAATATAAATGACGGTCTTGTTCTCGGCTACGGCGATGAAAATCAGACTCAGCCTGCAGAAAAAATTGCCGCCGAGCCTTTAAAAGAGGAAACTGCAAAGCCTGTTGCAGAAGCTCCTGCAGAGCCTGAAATTCCCGAAGAACCCGTGTACGCAAAGCGTCTTAATGTTTCAGAGGAAAAGCCCGAGCCTGTAAAGGCAGAAGCTCCTGTTATAGCCCCTGTTGAAGACGCAGAGGTTTCAGACGACAGAATGAGCGAAATCGACAGACTTCTCAAGGAACTTGAAGATAAAAAATAATTAAGAACATCGAATTAGGTGTTGACATTCAGGTTTTAGAGTGGTACTATACAAATGAAAAGAAAATTGATTTTTGATGAGGACACGATTTGCAGTCCCGCTTTTTCCAGAGAGCGAAATTATTTGCTGTGATATTTCGCAAAAAGCATTGCAAGTTACCACCTTTAAGACTGTGCAGGAAATGGCACGGCGTTTGGTTGCGTTAAAACCGTCAAGAGGGCTTTTGGCCGAACTTGGGTGGAACCACGATTTATTCGTCCCAATATTCCGTTTTGGAATATTGGGATTTTTTGTTTTCATCACATATTAAAAAGGAGAATGGTTATGATTAATGTTGAATTAAAAGGCGGAGCAGTCAAGGAATTTGAAAACGGTACAACTCCTGCCGAAATTGCAAAATCAATCGGTGCAGGCTTGTACAAGTCTGTTTGCTGTGCAAAGGTTGACGGCGACCTTTGTGACCTCAGAACACCGCTTGAAAAAGATTGTAAGGTTGAACTTCTCACATTTGATAATGTTGACGGTCAGAAAACTTTCTGGCACACAGCCTCTCATGTTCTTGCTCAGGCAGTAAAAAGACTTTATCCGAATGCAAAGTGTGCAATCGGTCCTGCCGTTGACAACGGTTTTTACTATGATTTTGATGTTGAAAAGCCTTTCTCCCCCGAAGACCTTGAAAAAATCAAGGCTGAGATGAAGAAAATCGTAAAATCAGGTCTTGAGCTTGAAAGAGTTGAGCTTTCTCCGGAGGAGGCTGAAAAGAAACTTGAAGAGATGAACGAGCCTTACAAGGTTGAACTTGTTAAGGAACATTCCGACAAGGGCGAGCATATCACATTCTACAAACAGGGTGAGTTTATCGACCTCTGCGCAGGTCCTCACCTCATGAGTGTTGCACCGATCAAGGCTATTGAACTCACTGCCTGCACAGGCGCTTACTGGAGAGGTGACGCAAACAACGCACAGCTTTGCCGTGTTTACGGCGTGGCGTTCCCCAAGGCATCAATGCTTGAAGAACACCTCAAAAAGCTTGAAGAAGCAAAGCTTCGTGACCACAACAAGCTCGGTCGTGAACTTGAATACTTTACAACTGTTGACTATGTCGGTCAGGGACTTCCTATTCTTCTTCCAAAGGGTGCAAGAGTTGTTCAGCTTTTACAGAGATGGGTTGAAGATGTTGAGCAGTCAAAGGGCTGTCTTCTCACAAAAACTCCTCTTCTTGCAAAGAGAGATCTTTATAAGATTTCAGGTCACTGGGATCATTATCTTGACGGTATGTTTGTACTCGGCGATCCGCATGATGAAGAAAAGGAATGCTTCGCACTTCGTCCTATGACTTGCCCGTTCCAGTATCAGGTTTATCTTAACAAACAGCGTTCATATCGTGACCTTCCGATGCGTCTTACGGAAACATCAACACTTTTCCGTAACGAGGCAAGCGGTGAGATGCACGGTCTTATCCGTGTTCGTCAGTTCACAATTTCAGAAGGACACTACATTCTCCGTCCCGATCAGCTTGAACAGGAATTCAAGGGTTGTCTTGAGCTTGCTAAATATTTCCTTGACACGGTAGGACTTCTTGAAAACTGTACTTTCAGATTCTCACAGTGGGATCCCGAAAACAAGAATAATAAGTATGAGGGTACAAAGGAACAGTGGGAAGAGTCACAGGCTGTTATGAAAACTATTCTCGATGACCTTGATGTTGACTATGAGATTGGTATTGACGAGGCCGCATTCTACGGTCCGAAGCTTGATATTCAGTACAAGAATGTATTCGGTAAGGAAGACACAATTGTTACAATCCAGATTGATATGCTTCTTGCCGAAAGATTCGGTATGTACTACATCGACAAGGACGGTCAGAAGAAGCTTCCGTATATTATTCACAGAACTTCACTCGGTTGCTTTGAAAGAACTCTTGCATATATGATTGAGAGATTTGCCGGTGTAATGCCGCTTTGGCTTGCTCCCGAGCAGATCAGACTTCTTCCGATAAAAGAGGGTAATGTTGAGTATGCACAGGGTATTGCAGACAGACTTACTTCACTCGGTATGAGAGTTACTGTTGACAGCAGAGATGAAAACATCGGTCCAAAGATTAAGGCTGCAAGACTTGAAAGAATTCCGTATATTCTTGTAATCGGCGACAACGAGATGAATTCATCAACAGTTACGGTTCGTTCAAGAAAAAGAGGAGAAATCCCGAATATGTCTGTTGACGAATTTGTTGCTCTTGTTAAGAACGAAGTAGATACAAAAGAAAAATAATTCTGAAATTTTTTCGGAGGGATGCTGATGTCCGGAGGATTCACTCCGTTTGATAAAAACAGCTACAGAGAATCAAAACGCAGGCGAAAACAGGCGCTTATTGAGGAGAGAACGGGAAGAATTCTTCCCGTGTCAAATCCTCGCCGAAGGTACATTGTGTTAGCTTGTGTCGGTGTGATTCTTGTCGCAGCTATTGCGTTCGGAATTTTTTCAATACTTAAAAGTAATCAGAAAAGTAATCCCGAAACTCCCGAACAGATTCAGGCAGAAAGCGAAATGCTGCTGACGGTTGTTGACAGCGCAAATCCGCTTGATAAGGATTATGTGCCCGATCTTGAAACCGTGAACGGATTCAGAGTGAACAGGGACGCACTGAAACCACTTGAGAATCTTTTGAAAACGTCAAAAGAAAACGGCACCGAGCTTAAAATCAAGACTGCATATGTGAGTTATGATGAACAGGAAGAAAGGTTTCAATCCGAACTTCAAAAGATGTTGCAATCATCAAAATATACAACTGTCAGAGCAGAGGCGGAGGTCTTAAAAACCACGCCTCACGGAGGACAGTCGGAGTCACAGACGGGGTTGCTTGTTGAATTTGATTTTTCAAATTCGGGTTCAAAGGCATTTCTTGAGCGAAACTGCGTTGAATACGGATTCGTTCAGAGATATACCGAAAGCAAAACCTCAGTAACACGAATGAATCCGTCAGACTCGCTGTACAGATATGTGGGGATTGAAAACGCAAAGCGTATGCGTTCCTACGGAATGTGCCTTGAAGAGTACAAAAGCTACCTTCAAAAACAGGCAATCCCAAAATAAAATAAATATTTTTTAAAAACGCTTGCATTTTGCAATATTATGTTGTATAATTAATCCGTTAATTGTGTAATGTCAGGTAGGTGAAAACAATGAAAGAGAATATCCATCCTAAGTATGAGAAAACAACAATTACTTGTGCTTGCGGTAATGTTATTGAAACAGGTTCAACAAAGAAGGACATCCGTGTTGAAATTTGTTCAAAATGCCACCCATTCTTTACAGGAAAGCAGAAATTAGTTGATACCGGCGGACGCGTTGACAGATTCAAGAAGCGTTTCGGTATGGATAAATAATTTATTATGTAATTGTTTAGGCGGCACATTGTGCCGCCTTGTTTACTTTACGGAAACTTTGCATAATCGTGTGCAGAGTGTCTGTATAATTGAGGTATTATTATGGCAAAGGATTACAAAACCGTTTTAAGTAACGCAAAAGACGAATTTGTTGAAAAGCGTTCACGCTTTATCGGCTATTGCAAGCCTGTGACCTGTGAGCAGGAGGCTGTTGATTTTATCAACGAAAAACGCAGTGAACATTGGAACGCAACTCACAATGTCTATGCCTATTCTCTGCGTGAGGGCAACATAAAGCGTTACAGCGATGACGGTGAACCGTCGGGTACAGCCGGTATGCCTTGCCTTGATGTAATTGTAAAAAATGAAATTTATGATGTATGTGTTGTTGTTACCCGCTACTTCGGCGGTGTTTTGCTTGGCACGGGCGGACTTGTGAGAGCATATTCTCACGGTGCCAAAATTGCTCTTGACGCCGCAAAAATCGTTATGATGCAGAACTGTCTTGTCTGTTCTGCTCGTTGTACATACAACCGGTACGGCAAGGTTTCGGCACTTGTAACTGATAACGGCGGTGCTGTTGACGATACTGTCTATGAAGGCGATGTGCTGATTAAATTCCATATTAAACCCGATTTACTGCCACAGCTTAACAAAAAGCTTGCAGATGCAACTGCGGGTGAGGTTCAGGCGGTTTTTGATGAGGAAAAATATTATGCCGTTGAGTTATAAAGTTTTCTTTATGACAAAACTTTTTATGCTTTCGACCTCAAAAGCTAAAAAATGAAATACTTTTCAAAATAATTTCAAATATTTAAAGGAATATTCAAAAAAATTTCGTAAAAAGCTAGTAGGTAAGCGAGAGGAGGAGTTTTATGGCTTTCCCTGAAAGTTTCTTGCAGGATTTAAAAATGCGAAACGATATCACGGATGTTGTTTCGGGTTATGTCAATCTCAAAAGACGGGGAAGAAATATGGTCGGTCTTTGTCCTTTTCACGGCGAAAAAACTCCCTCTTTTAATGTATATACCGAAAACGGTTCGTTCTATTGTTTTGGTTGCGGAGTAGGCGGAGATGTCATCACTTTTATTATGAAAATTGAAAATCTTGACTATGTTGATGCCGTGAAGTATCTTGCACAGCGGGCAGGACTTGAAATGCCCGAAAACAGCTATGATGACAGCATGAGCCGTCTTAGAAACAGAGTGTTTGAAGCTAACCGTGAGGCGGCAAGGTTTTATTATGCCGCTTTGTGTTCTCCACAGGGCAGAAAAGGTCTTGATTATTTTCATTCAAGAGCCTTATCCGACAGAACAATCCGTCATTTCGGACTCGGTTATGCCGATGATAACTGGTCGTCACTATGCAATCATCTCAAATCAAAAGGCTTTAATGACAGCGAACTTGTTGCCGCAAATCTTGCGGTTCGGCACAGAAACGGCAACGGAATCTATGACAGATTCACAGACCGTGTTATGTTTCCGATTATTGATCTGAGAGGAAATGTTATTGCATTCGGCGGAAGAATTATGTCCGATGCAAAGCCTAAATATCTCAACACCTCCGATACCCCCGTATTTAAAAAGAGTGCAAACCTGTTTTCACTCAACAACGCAAAAAATTCGGGCAAGAGAACTCTGATTCTTTGCGAGGGCTATATGGATGTCATCGCTGTGAATCAGGCAGGTTTTACAAATGCCGTCGCAACCCTGGGAACGGCTCTTACAGGTGAACAGGCTGTTTTGATGAAACGGTATGCCGATGAGGTGATTATCTGTTACGATGCCGATGAGGCAGGTCAAAAGGCTACCGCAAGGGCGATTCCTATACTCAGAAATTCGGGACTTAATGTTAAGGTTCTTACAATTCCAAGCGGTAAGGATCCCGATGAATTTATCAAATCAAAGGGTAATGACGGTCCTGCCGCATTCAAAGCGTTGCTTGACAAATGCGGAAACGATGTTGAATACCGACTGCAAAAGCTAAAAAATGCACACAATATTCAGCTGACGGAGGGCAAGGTTGCTTTTCTTGAGGAGGCGGCAAAGCTGATTGCAACAATCAGCAGTCCGATTGAACGGGATGTCTATTCTTCAAAGGTTGCATCCGAACTCGGAGTTGACAAAAATGCATTCAAACAGCAGGTGTCAAGGGTGTCACGCAGAGGTGAAAGGGCAGAAGAAAAGAAACAGGCTCGTCAAATTCAGCTTGAACTCAGCCGAAGAAATGACAAAATCAATCCCGAACATTTCCAAAAGCCACGCAGTTCAAGTGCCGAAGAAGCTCTTTTGGTTTATCTTTTAAACAATCCCGATGCATATGAGGAAATTTCTGCAAGGGTAAAGCCCGAACAATTTCAGAATACTCTGATGCGGAGGTTTTTTGAATATTTCAGTGCTCGCATTGAGAGGGGAGAAGATCCTCTTACGAATACGGCGGCAGATTTTACACAGGATGAAAATTCAAAGCTTTATCAGCTGATGTCACAGGCAATTCCGGGGGCGTCAACCGCTGAGGCAATGAATGAATACATAAATGTTATCAACGAGGAAAGCTCAAAGCTCAATTCCGGCGATTTAGCCGATGTTTCAAATGAGGAGCTTATGGCATATCTTGATAAAATAAGGAAAAAGAAACAGTAAACGCAGGAAAGGAAAATGAGTATGGCAGCTACACCCGATAAGAAAACAGTCGTAAGAGAACTTGTGGAACTCGGTAAGCAGAAAGGTCAGCTTACAAACCAGGACATTCTTGATGCAATCGGTGAAATTGACTTTGATCCCGAACAGCTTGAAAAGCTTTATGATTCACTTGCACAGCTTGGCATTGAAATCGTAGAGGATTCAGGCGATATTAAAATTGACGATATCGACCTTGGCTTTGATGAAGGCAAAGACGGCGACTCACACGCTCAGATTGCAGAAACAGGCAGCGTTTCGGTTGACGATCCCGTAAAGGTATATCTTAAAGAAATCGGACGGGTTCCGCTACTTTCTTCCGATGAAGAAATCAACCTCGCAATCAGAATTGCTGACGGTGATGTTGCCGCAAAACAGCGTCTTTCCGAGGCAAACCTTCGTCTTGTTGTTTCAATTGCAAAGCGTTATCTCGGCAGAGGTATGCAGTTTCTTGACCTTATTCAGGAAGGCAATCTCGGCCTTATCAAGGCTGTAGAAAAGTTTGACTATACAAAGGGCTTTAAATTCTCAACATATGCAACATGGTGGATCAGACAGGCCATCACCCGTGCAATTGCCGATCAGGCTCGTACAATCCGTATTCCTGTTCATATGGTTGAAACTATCAACAAGGTAAAAAAGGTTCAGAGTCAGCTCCTTCACCAGAACGGTCACGAGCCGTCTGCCGATGAAATTGCCGCAGAAATTGATATGCCTGTTGATAAGGTTCGTGAAATTATGCGTGTTGCTCAGGAGCCTGTTTCACTTGAAACTCCTATAGGCGAGGAGGAAGACAGCCATCTCGGTGACTTTATCCCCGATAACGATGCTCCCGCACCTGCCGATGCCGCATCACACACAATGCTCCGTGAACAGCTTTCGGATGTTCTTTCAACCCTCACTCCCCGTGAAGCCAAGGTTCTCAAACTCCGTTTCGGTCTTGAAGACGGCAGAAGCAGAACCCTTGAAGAAGTCGGCAAGGAGTTTAATGTAACCCGTGAGCGTATCCGTCAGATTGAGGCAAAGGCTCTCCGTAAGCTCCGTCATCCTTCAAGAAGCAGAAAGCTCAAGGACTATCTTGACTATTAATCAGACTTTATGATTACTTTTGATGAATGCGGCGCAATGCTTGATGAAATTGCAGATTCCATGCCTTATGAATTATACAGAGATTTAAACGGAGGGATTTCACTTCTTCCGCAGTTAAAGGTTCATCCAAAAGCACTTAACAATGATTTGTTCATTTTGGGTGAGTACATACGCAATTCTCTCGGCAATGCAATTGTGTTTTACTACGGTTCAATCAACAGGGTATACGGCTCACTTGATAATGAGGCATACCGAAAAAAACTTATTGAAATACTTCATCACGAGGTTCGCCATCATAACGAGTATCTTGCAGGTTGCGATGATCTCGGAATTTTTGACAGAAATCAGATTGACGATTACCTTAGAAAACACAGGAAATAATCAAATGAAATTTTAAGAGGACAGCTTTTCTAAACAGAAAGCTGTCCTCCTTTGTTATCTTACCTTTATAATCTGCCCCGGATAAATTACATTCGGATTTGAAAGTCCGTTAAGCCGTGTGAGATTGTCAACGGTTGTTCCGTGCATTTGTGCAATTACCCACAGCGAATCACCCGGACGGGCAACATGATACTGCGTTTCCGCACTACCGGCGGGAACCGTAAGAACCTGACCTACAAAAATAGCGTCAGGAGTTTGAATGTTGTTGTATTTTAATATGTCATTAACCGTTGTCTGAAAGAACTGCGCAATGCCAAAAAGCGTATTGCCGGGACGAACGGTGTACTGAACCATTTCCATATCTGTCCTCCTTGCTTTTTATAGTAACAATATATGCTTGTGACAAAAATGCGTTACTCCTGCATAAAATAAACCGTGTACGGAAAAAATAACAATGCAGACAAAACACAGCGTTGCTCAGATTTAAAATATCTGAAAAAGGTTTATGTTTTAAAATTTCAATACGAGAGGGCATATAAATGGAAATAAAAATAGATACGATAATCGGAAGAGAAATAATTGATTCAAGAGGAAACCCTACGGTTGAGGCGGAGGTCGGACTTTCTGACGGAACCTTTGCAAAAGCATCTGTCCCTTCGGGTGCGTCAACGGGAGAATTTGAGGCGGTTGAACTTCGTGACGGTGAAAAACGCTATCTTGGCAAAGGTGTGCAGAGAGCCGTTGAAAATATCAACAGCATAATTTCGCCTAATCTTTGTTGCGACTCACCTTTTGACCAGTGTGCAATCGACAGCAAAATGATTGAACTTGACGGCACGGAAAATAAGGAATTGCTCGGTGCAAATGCTATTCTTGCCGTATCGCTTGCCTGTGCAAAGGCGGCGGCAAAGAATCTCAGACTGCCGTTATTCCGTTATATCGGCGGAACATATGCGGTCAGAATGCCTGTTCCAATGATGAATATTCTCAACGGCGGCGCTCATGCGTCAAACAATATCGACATTCAGGAATTTATGATTATGCCTGTCGGTGCAAGGTGTTTTTCCGAGGGAATGATGCAGTGCTGTGAAATCTACCATACACTCGGTAAAATTCTAAAAGAGAATAATATGTCAACAGGTGTAGGTGATGAGGGCGGTTATGCACCGAGCCTGAAAAGTGATGAGGATGCAATTGAGTATATAATTAAAGCGATTGAAAAAACAGGTTATACTACTGATGAAATTAAAATTGCGCTCGATGCCGCATCTTCTGAATGGTATTCCGACGGAAAATATATTCTTCCAAAGAGAGGCGATTCGCTTTCAAGCGACGAACTTATTAATTATTTTGACAAGCTCTGTTCTGATTATCCGATTATCTCGCTTGAAGATCCGCTTTCCGAACACGATTGGGACGGTTGGCAGAATATTACTTCAAAAATCGGCAACAAAGTTCAGCTTGTCGGCGATGATTTGTTTGTTACAAACACAAAAAGACTTAAAAAAGGCATAGAGCTCGGAGCAGGCAACGCAATTTTGATTAAAATTAATCAGATAGGAACGCTGACGGAAACGCTTGATGCAATTGACACGGCTCACAAGGCGGGTTATCGCACGATTATTTCACACAGGAGCGGCGAAACGGAGGACACAACCATTGCGGATATTGCCGTTGCGGTTAATTCGGGACAGATAAAAACAGGTGCTCCGTGCAGAACCGACAGAGTTGCAAAATATAACAGACTTCTTCGGATTGAGAGTGCAATTGTCAACACTTCAACCTACGGAATATAACAGATTTCACCCCGACCGAGGTTGGGGTGTTTGTCTTTTAGGAACAAAATTTTATTATTATGTAAATTTAATTGCCAAATTGTATTTTTTTGACAGATTTTTCTTTGCTTAATATAAATTTAAAAATAAACTTTTAGAAATTCAGCATACTGCACATATTTGTCAAAGAAAATTCTACAACAATAAAGCCTTTATCAATTGCTATATTCTTAATCGGAATTAAAATATATTGCCTTATATGATAAAATTAACTAATGAAATGCTAACATTGGAATTCGTATGGACTATTGTAAAACAGTGCTGATTGTAACCTTTGTTTTGCTCATATCCGAATAAGTCAGGAGGCATTTTTGATTGTTTCTAAAAAGATTATTGGCAGGAGTAATGACAGCTATGATGATTACGGGAATGTGTGCAGCTGATGTTTCGGCAGCGGAAAAGAAAACTGTACCAGATTATCAGGCATATGCTGCAAATCTGGATAAGTCGGCATATTCAGGTAATGATTTGGGGGCTTCTTACTCAAAAAAGGCAACTACCTTCAAGGTATGGTCGCCTAATGCGGCGTCTGTTCGTGTGAATATTTTTGAACACGGCAGTGATAATGAGGGAGATGCAGGTTCTATAATGTCAAGAGCCATGTCGCTTGACAAAACAACTGGCGTGTGGTCTGTTACAATTAACGGTGACCTGCTTAACAAATATTATACCTACTCGGTAACACACGGAAAAACTACCAAGGAAACAGCCGATGTCTATGCAAAGGCGTGCGGTGTGAACGGTCAACGCTCAATGGTTGTTGATTTAAGCACAACCAATCCCGATGGTTGGGAAAATGATAAGCATGTGCTTGTACAGAATCAGACTGATGCGTCGGTCTGGGAAATCTCTGTAGCAGACTTTTCATCATCCGAATCAAGCGGCGTGAGTGAGGCTAACCGTGGCAAGTACCTTGCTTTTACCGAAGAAGGTACAACAGTCAACGGTGTTCAGGGTGCGTCATCAACCTGCGTTGACTATCTGAAAAAGCTCGGCGTTAAGTATGTGCAGATTATGCCGTTCTATGATTTCGGTTCTGTTGACGAGAGCAAGAACATTATGGACCAGTACAACTGGGGCTACGATCCCGTCAACTACAACTGCCCCGAGGGTTCTTATTCAACAAATCCTAAAAAGGGTGAAGTGAGAATCAAGGAATGCAAGCAGATGATTCAGGCACTTCATAATGCCGGAATCGGTGTAATTATGGATGTTGTCTATAACCACACCTACACCTCTGATTCTTGGCTTCAGAGAACAGTTCCGAATTATTACTACAGAATGAACAATGACGGAACTTTCTCAAACGGTTCGGGCTGTTCAAACGATACAGCAAGCGAACATCTTATGTTCAGAAAGTATATGATTGATTCCGTTACATATTGGGCAAGCGAATATCACATTGACGGTTTCCGCTTTGACCTTATGGGCCTTCATGATGTAACAACTATGAATTCAATTCGTACCGCACTTGACAATCTTTATGCAGACGGCAGCGGCAGTCAGATTCTTATGTACGGTGAGGCGTGGGATATGGCAACCAATTGTGACGAAGGCACAGTATTGGCAAGTCAGAAAAATCTCAAGCAATTGAGCGACCGCATCGGTGCGTTTGATGATACAATCCGTGATGCAATCAAGGGCAGTACAGGCGGTACGGACGGTGCTTTTGTTCAGGAAGGTTCACGCAGAGCCAACCTGAAAACAGGCATAGCAGGTCAGAGTGACACAACAACAGGCTGGGCAAATGTTCCGTCACAATGCGTAACATATGCATCATGTCACGATAACCTTTGTCTTTACGATAAGCTTGTCGGCTCGGTTTACGGTGCCGATGGTAAATATCGCAAAAGATATGAAGATCTTGTTGCGATGAACAAGCTTTCTGCGGCAATTGTTATTACTTCACAGGGTATTCCGTTCTCACTCGGCGGTGAGGAGTTTTGCCGCAGTAAAGACGGTGATGAAAACAGCTATGCGTCAAGCAGAAAAGAAAATATGCTTGACTGGGAAAATGTTGATCTCTATTCAGATGTAATTGAATATTACAGAGGTCTTTATAAAATCCGTGACGCTTTTGCGGCATTCTCGGATTCTACTGCTGCAACAGCCAACAGCCTTACATATCTTTCCGATGTTCCAAAGGGTGTTATGGGCTACACAATAAATAACACCGAGAGCGGAAAATGGAGTCAGATGTGCGTAATCTTCAACGGCTCCGATTCTGCACAGAATGTTACCGCAAAAGGCGACTGGGTTGTTCTTGCAGATAACAAGACAGCAGGACTTCGCAACATAAAGAATGTTACAAACAGCGTAAAGGTTGAGGCGCATTCAGCCGTTATTATGGTTGACACAAAGAGCTATGATTCTGCGGGAATTATGGATGATGAGGGCGCTGTTGTCATTGATTATTATGATAACAAAACCGAAAAACTCATCAAGTCACAGACGCTCACAGGCGAGCTCGGCACAAGCTATGATGTGACAAATCTTGCATCAACTCTTAATTATGATGTTAAGAAAACCGACGGTGAAATCAAAGGTGTGTTTACGGATCAGGTAGGTCATGCAAAGGTTTATGTTGAAGAATATGACGGTGAGATATCAACAGTTACCATAAAGTTTGTTGACGAAACAAATAATACGGAAATTGAAGATTCTTTTCTTGTAAAAAACAGAAAGGGCGAGCAGTATTATACTCCCGACCTTCCGTCAATTAAAAATTACAAGCTTGTTCTTGACGACCTCCCGACAAACGGTGCAGGCAAGCTTGATTCCGCAAGCAAGACCGTTACATACAAATATACCCGTGTAACTGATGATGAGGATAAGACTGTTTGCAGAGTCAATGCCATTTATATGGACGATTCGGGTAAAATTCTCGATACAAAGACAATCACAGGTGTTGAAGGACAGGCTTATTCACTTTCTCAAAATACATATGAGGAAAAAGATCTTGTAAGCGTTCCCGAAAAGGCAAACGGAACATTTAAATCGGGCGAAATCAATGTAGTGTTCAGTTACTCGTCAAATCCCGATCCGCTCAAGCAGATGCTTCCGTTTGTGTATGTCGGCACCGGTCTTATAATTGCTCTGTGCGCGGCATCGGTTATTTATTCTTCAAACAAGCGTAAAAAACGCATTATGGCAGAGCTTGACATTGAAGAAGATTAATTAAAGGTAGTTATTTCCGTATGCTGACGGAATAGATTATAAAAATTAATAAGGAGGAATATTATCTATGAGAACTACGAAGAAAATTGTTTCTGCAGTTCTTGCAGCGTGCATGCTTGCCTCAACAGCGGTTGTATCAAGCTTTGCCGCAACAGCCGATGACAGTTCGGCAGTTTCAAGCGACTACGCAAGAGACAATTCTTACACAAAGGCTGCTGAAGATATTGACGCTCAGTATGCTTACTCCGGCAATGATCTTGGTGTTACTTACACAAAAGATGCTACAACATTCAAGGTTTGGTCACCGACAGCAACCGGTGTTAAGCTCAATATCTTTACAAAAGGTTCGGATGACGAGCAGGGTGCATCTAAAGTTGCCAGCTACACACTTGAAAAAATGCTCGTTGACGGTGAGTGGAACGGTGTTTGGACGATTACACTCGTCGGCGAATGGAAGGATTATTATTACACATACTCAGTCACAACAACAGACACAACACACATCGGTTCAGACGCAACAAAGACTTATGAAACACAGGATGTATACTCAACGGCAACAGGCGTAAACGGCAAGCGCTCAATGATTGTTGACCTTGACGAGACAGATCCTGAGGGCTGGTCAAACGATAACCATGTTCTTCTTGACAAATCAACAAAGTCATCAGTATGGGAACTCCATATCAAGGACTTTTCTTATGACAAGGCCTCGGGCGTAAGCGATGCTAACAGAGGTAAGTACCTTGCTTTCACAGAATCAGGTACAACTCTTAACGGCGAGGGCAAGGTTTCAACCTGTATTGATTACCTCAAGGAACTCGGTGTAACAACAGTACAGCTTAACCCGTTCTATGACTTCCAGTCAGTAAATGAGGCAGGCGATGATTCTCAGTTTAACTGGGGTTATGATCCGGTAAACTACAATGTTCCGGAGGGCTCGTATTCTTCAAATCCGTATGACGGTAAAGTAAGAATCAAAGAGTGCAAGGAAATGATCAAGGCTCTCCATGACGCCGGCATTTCTGTTGTAATGGATGTTGTTTACAACCATACTTATTCAACTGATTCATGCTTCCAGTACACAGTTCCTAACTACTACTACAGAATGAAAACAACAGGTAAATTCTCAGACGGTTCGGGTTGCGGCAACGAAGGTGCAACAGAGCGTGCAATGTACAGACAGTATGTTATTGATTCACTCAAGTATTGGGTAAACGAATACCATGTTGACGGCTTCCGTTTTGACCTTATGGGTCTTATGGATGTTGAAACAATGAATATGGCAAGAGAAGCGCTTGACCAAATTGACCCACGAATCACAATGTGGGGTGAAGGCTGGGCAGGCGGTGACTCCTACCACCCGACTAACACTTGCTCAGGCACAAAATTCTATCCTGCAACACAGGCTAATGCGTCAAGACTCAGCGACAGAATCGCTATTTTCAATGACGGCATCCGTGACGGTATAAAGGGAAGTGCAATGGAAATCAACGATGTTGGTTTTATACAGGGCTCAAAGTCATCCGCAAAGGGTGTAAGCTACGGTGTTCGTGCCAACAGCTCAGGTACATACAAGTGGAAGGCTCAGGCTCCTTCACAGTGCGTAACCTATGATGCGTGTCACGATAACGCAACACTTTACGATCAGATTATTGCGTCAACAGGTCTGGCAGACTACGGAGAGAGAAATTCCGAGGCTGTTAAGATGAACAGGCTTGCAAGTGCAATTATCTACACATCACAGGGTATTTCATTCACACTTGCCGGTGAAGAAATGGCTCGTTCAAAAGACGGTGACACAAACAGCTACAAGTCGGCAGCCGACCTTAATATGATTAAATGGCAGAATGTTGTTGACTATGCCGATGTAGTTTCTTACTACAAGGGTATGATGCAGATTAAGTCAGCATTCTCGCCTCTCACAGCTATGGATAATTCATATGCTGACAAATACACATTCACAAAAAAGGTTTCTGCTTCAACAAATCAGATTTCATTCACAATTCAGAACGATGTTGAGGGTGAATGGAACAAGATGGCTGTTATTTATAACAATGCAACCACAGCTGCAGATGTAACTCTTTCGGATACATCCGTAACAGATTGGGTTGTTATCGCTAACGGTGAAACAGCAGGTCTTGACTCACTCGGCGAGGTGACAGGCTCAACATTCACAGTTCCTGCTCGTTCGGCTATCGTAGCTGTTGACAAGGCAGGCTATGAGTCGGCAGGTATCAAATCTTCAAACGGTAAGGTTAAGGTTAACTATGTTTACGAAGCAACAGGCGAAAAGCTTGAAGATTCTGTAATCCTTCAGGGTCCTGTAGGCTCAGGTTATGTAACAGTTCCGAGTGCAGTTATTCCCGATACATACATCGTAAGTCGTATTGGCGGAAATGCAGAAGGCAAATATACTTCCGATATGCAGGAGGTTACATACTACTACACAGACTACATTCCTGAATCACTCAAGAACGCTGACTTTAACGGTGACGGTGAAATTAATGTAATTGACGCTACACTTCTTCAGAAGTATATTGCAAAGCTTGAAACTCCTACAGTTGATGAATCAGTTCTTGACCTAAACTATGACGGTACTTTCAACATTGAAGATTCAACAATGATAATGAAGTATGTTGCCAGAATTCCTGTATCTTCCGGTAAAGTAACAGTAAACTACTACTACACAGACGCTGACGGAAAACAGCAGAAGCTCACTGATTCAATCGTATTCGCAGGCAGAGCAGGCAGCACATATAAGTCAACTGCATTCAAGGTTGTTGGCTACGCTGTTGATCCGGACAGAATGCCGGAAAATCAGTCGGGCTTAATTCCTTACGGTGAGGCTGAGGTAAACTACTACTACATCGCTTCAAGCCTTGACATCACACTTCACGTAAAGCACAACGGTTCACTTACATGGACGCCATATCTCTGGATATGGGGTTCAGACCTCAAGGGCAAAGACTCAGGCAACTTTATGTCAGAGTGGCCGGGTGATCCTATGACTGAAGGTGAAAACGGTTGGTTTGATTACAGCTTCACATATAAGGGAGCAGGTACATACAATGTAATTGTATCCGATAACGCTACTAACCAAACAATTGACTACAAGGGCTTTGTAGATAACGAAATGTGGATTGTAATTGATGACTCTGCTGTTATGGGCAGTACATACCTTACATTCTACACAGATAACCCTGACACTAACCCCAACGCTCCAATCGCTGAGCAGGTTACACTCGGTTAATCTTAAATCACAAACACAAATTGCAAAAGAGGGCTGACCTTAAACGGTCAGCCCTTTTAATCGCTAAAAAAGTTTATTATTGCTCTGTAACGGAAAACTCCCCGACAGCTTATAAAACTGTCGGGGAGTCATTGGTTTATCAGTTGTTGTTCATTCTGTAGCAGAGAGTCATAAGACTGTCGCTGAGATGAACATTCTCTACCATAGTATCATTATAACGAGCATTTATATCATAGTGGCTGAAATTCCAGTAATTCTTGATTCCGTGTGAATAAAGCTTATCGAGAACATTTTCAACACAAACACGGGGAATGCACAAAAACGCTGTGTCAATATGATTTTTATTACAAAAATCGTCGAGTTCACTTTCGTTTTTAACTGTAATTCCGTTGAGCTTTGAACCGACTTTTTGTTCGTTGCTGTCAAAACAAGCGATAAGCTCAAAACCGAGTTTTTCAAAATTCATATGCATTGCAACGGCCTTACCAAGATTACCGGCACCGATAAGAATAGCCTTGTAATCGTTGTTAAGTCCCAGAATGTTCTTGATTTCCTCTTTCAGCTGACTTACGCTGTAACCGTAACCCTGCTGACCGAATCCGCCGAAGCAGTTAAGATCCTGCCTTACCTGTGAGGCGGTCACATTCATAATTTGTGCAAGCTTAGTTGAAGAAATTTTGTCAATGTTCTGGTCATTCAGTTCTGATAAAAAGCGGTAATATCTTGGCAAACGCCTGATAACCGACATTGAAATACTGTCATTCTTAGACATTACTCACTATGCTCCTTTAACTTTAAAATCAGAGAGATGCTGCAAGGCGCTCGTCAATAGCCTTGAGAAATTCTTCTGTGTTTACTTTCTTTTTGTTCTCAAGTGTCGAGATAGCGTAGAGATCGCCTGTCATAACGCCGTCCTCAATTGTCTTGATTGTTGCTGCCTCAAGCTTGTCTGCAAACTTCATAAGATCGTCAAGACCGTCAAGCTCGCCTCTTTTGCGGAGAGCGCCTGTCCATGCAAACAATGTTGCAACAGAGTTTGTGGAAGTTTCTTCGCCCTTGAGATACTTGTAGTAGTGGCGCTGAACTGTGCCGTGAGCAGCCTCGTATTCATAGATGCCGTCGGGAGAAACAAGCACGCTTGTCATCATTGCGAGCGAACCGAATGCAGTTGCAATCATATCACTCATAACATCGCCGTCATAGTTCTTACAAGCCCACATATAACCGCCTTCACTTCTGATAACTCTTGCAACAGCGTCATCAATAAGTGTGTAGAAATATGTAATACCTGCGTTCTCAAACTTCTCTTTGTACTCATTCTCAAAGATTTCGTTGAAGATGTCCTTGAATCTGTGGTCATAAATCTTGCTGATTGTATCCTTTGTAGCAAACCAAACATCAAGCTTCTGATCAAGTGCATAGTTAAAGCATGAACGGGCAAATGATGAGATACTCTTGTCAATGTTGTGCATACCCTGAATAATACCGTCAGTCTTAAAATCAAAGATTGTGCTTCTTTCCTCGGTACCGTCAGGCTTTGTAACGCAAAGCTCTGCCTTGCTTCCTGCCTCAACCTTCATCTCTGTGTTCTTATAAACATCACCGTATGCGTGACGGGCAATGCAGATTGGCTTTTTCCATGTAGGAATGTAGGGAACAATGCCCTTAACAAGAATCGGGCTTCTGAATACCGTACCGTCAAGGATAGCACGAATCGTACCGTTAGGTGATTTCCACATACTCTTGAGGTTGTACTCTGTCATTCTTGCGGCATTAGGTGTGATTGTGGCACACTTAACGGCAACACCGTATTTCTTTGTTGCGTTGGCGCTGTCAACTGTAACCTGATCGTCTGTTTCGTTTCTGTGCTCAAGACCGAGGTCATAATATTCTGTTTTGAGGTCAACATAAGGTGTGATGAGAATGTCTTTAATCTGTTTCCAGATGACTCTTGTCATCTCGTCGCCGTCCATCTCTACGAGAGGAGTGACCATTTTAATTTTTTCCATATCAGCTGTTCTCCTTTGTGTAGTCAAGCAGACCGCCTGCAATGATAATGTTTCTTGTTCTGTCTGAAAGCTCACAGTCAGCAACAATTGTGTCGCCTGTTGTCTTGTTTACAACAGTAACCTGCTTGCCGTTTGCAATTTCGTCCTTAACATTCGGGAGTTCAAGCATATCGCCAAGCTTGATTTTATCATAATCTTCTGCGTTTACAAATGTAAGCGGAAGAATACCTGCATTGATAAGGTTGCTCTTGTGAATTCTTGCAAAGCTCTTCACGAGTACAGCCTTAACACCGAGGAAAAGGGGAGCGAGAGCTGCATGCTCACGGGATGAACCCTGACCGTAGTTTTCACCGCCGACAATAATGCTCTTGCCGAGTGTCTTTGCACGGGTTGGGAATTCCTTGTCGCATACTGTAAAGCAATGCTCTGAAATTTTCGGAATATTTGAACGGAGCGGAAGAATCTTTGCGCCTGCAGGCATAATATGGTCGGTTGTAATGTTGTCACCGACCTTGAGTGAACATGACGCCTCGATAGAATCTGTGAGCGGATGAGTTTCGGGATAGCTCTTGATGTTAGGACCACAGAGAATTTCTACGCTGTCCATTTCTTCAACAGGAGCGGGATCAATAACCATATTATCATTGATGAGGAATTTTTCGGGCATTTCAATCTCAGCAGCCGCACCAAGACATCTCGGGTCTGTAAATACGCCGTTAATTGCTGAAACTGCTGCAGTTTCCGGAGATACAAGATAAATCTGACCGTCTGCCGTTCCGCTTCTGCCTTCAAAGTTACGGTTGAATGTTCTGAGTGAGATACCGCCGCTGTTAGGTGACTGTCCCATACCGATACACGGACCGCAGGCACTTTCAAGGATTCTTGCACCTGCCGCAATCATGTCGCCGAGTGCGCCGTTGAGAGCGAGCATATTAAATACCTGCTTTGAACCCGGAGCAATTGCGAGCGATACATTGTCTGCAACCTTTTTGCCCTTGAGAATGTGAGCAACTCTCATAAGGTCAAGGTAGCTTGAGTTTGTACATGAACCGATACAAACCTGATCAATCGTCTTGCCCTCAAGCTCTTTGATTGGCTTAACATTGTCGGGTGAGTGAGGACAGGCTGCAAGAGGTTCAAGCTCTGAAAGGTTGATTTCGATAACCTCATCATAAACTGCATCGTCATCAGCTTTGAGTTCTGTATAATCTTCCTCACGGCCCTGAGCCTTGAGGAACTTTCTTGTTGTTTCATCAGACGGGAATACAGAGGTTGTAGCACCAAGCTCTGCACCCATATTTGTGATTGTTGCTCTTTCGGGAACCGTAAGTGTTGCAACACCTTCTCCGCCGTACTCAACAATCTTGCCGACGCCGCCCTTAACGCTCATAACACGAAGAACTGCGAGAATAATATCTTTTGCAGAAACCCACGGACTGAGTTTGCCCGTAAGATTAACTCTTACCATTTTCGGCATAGTAATATAGTATGCGCCGCCGCCCATTGCAACAGCAACATCAAGACCGCCTGCACCGATTGCGAGCATACCGATACCGCCACCCGTCGGAGTGTGGCTGTCAGAACCGATTAAAGTCTTTCCCGGTTTACCGAATCTTTCAAGGTGAACCTGGTGACAAATGCCGTTGCCGGGTCTTGAAAAATAGATACCGTGTTTTTTACAAACAGACTGAATGAATCTGTGGTCATCGGCGTTTTCAAAACCTGTCTGAAGTGTGTTGTGGTCAATGTAAGCAACGCTTTTTTCTGTTTTTACTCTCGGAATGCCCATAGCCTCATATTCGATATAAGCCATAGTGCCTGTTGCATCCTGAGTAAGAGTCTGGTCGATTTTAAGACCGATATCACTGCCAACGGTCATTTCTCCGCAGACAAGATGATTCTTGATGATTTTCTGCGCAATCGTGTAGCCCATAATATTACCTCCTAAAAATTAATGCCTATCATAATTCAGTCCTGCAAAAAAAATGCAAAACACTATGTTAATTATATAACAATCTTGAGATATTGTAAAGAAAAAATCACACGAAATGAGCAAAAATCGTTATTTTTTCACTAAAAAATATTTTTTGCGGTTTTCTATCGGAAAAATGTTCAAAAAGTGTCGGATATTAGCATAAAAGGTGATGAAAAATATAAATTGAATTTTAGCTTTTATAGTGTTATAATGCTTGATGTATGCAATAAGATTTAAGTGATTTTAGCAAAACGAGGTATTTTTATGGATGTAAGAGAGAATTTAAGAAATATTGCAATTATCGCCCATGTTGACCACGGCAAAACTACTCTGGTTGACCAGCTTTTGAAGCAGAGCGGTGTTTTCAGAGCAAATGAAAATGTAGAAGAAAGAGTAATGGACTCTAATGACCTTGAGCGTGAAAGAGGTATCACAATCCTTTCAAAGCCGACAGCCGTAATGTACAACGGCATCAAAATTAACATTGTTGACACCCCCGGTCATGCCGATTTCGGCGGTGAGGTTGAGCGTATTCTCCAGATGGTTGACGGTGTTGTATTGCTTGTTGACGCATTTGAGGGTTGTATGCCGCAGACAAGATTTGTTCTTAAAAAGGCACTCGGCCTCGGCAAAAAGCCGCTTGTTGTTCTTAACAAAATCGACCGTCCCGGTGCAAGACCCGAGGAGGTTGTTGACGAGGTTCTCGACCTCTTTATTGAACTCGGTGCCGACGAAGATCAGCTTGAGTTCCCTGTAATTTATGCGTCTGCCCGTGACGGCTATGCATCAGAGGATTATCATGAACCCGGTACGGATATGAAACCTCTCTTTGACGCAATTGTAAAAGAAATCCCTGCTCCTCAGGGTGATATGAACGGAGGACTCCAGCTCCTTATTTCAAACATTGACTCCGATAAGTTTGTCGGCAGAATCGGTGTAGGCCGTGTTGAAAGAGGTACTGCAAAGAACGGACAGGCTGCCGTTCTCTGTCACACGGACGGTACAACTCAGAATGTAAGAATTGCAAAGCTATATCAGTTTGAAGGACTTAAAAGAGTTGAATGTGACACTGCAACACTTGGTGACATCGTTTGCGTAAGCGGTGTTCAGGATATCAATATCGGTGAAACAATCTGTTCAAACGATTGCGTTGAGCCGCTCCCATTCGTAAAGATTGACGAGCCTACAGTTTCAATGAACTTTATCGTAAACAACTCACCGTTTGCAGGCAGAGAGGGTAAATATGTAACCTCCCGTAACCTCCGTGACAGACTTTTCAAGGAAATTGAAACAAATGTTGCTCTTCGTGTTGAAGAAACAGACAGCGCCGATACATTCAAGGTATCGGGCAGAGGTGAACTCCACCTTTCAATCCTTATCGAAACAATGCGCCGTCAGAATTATGAATTTCAGGTTTCCCGTCCGCAGGTTATTACAAAGATGATTGACGGCAAGCTTCATGAGCCTATGGAGTTTCTTATCATCGAAGTTCCCGACACATATGTCGGTCCTGTAATGGAAAAGCTCGGTTCAAGAAAAGGTGAGCTTATCAATATGGGTACTCGTGAAGGCGGTGTTACTCACATTGAATTCAGAATCCCGTCAAGAGGTCTTATGGGTTATCGCCCCGAATTTCTTACAGATACAAACGGTAACGGAATTATGAACCATGTATTTGACGGTTATGAGCCATACAAGGGTGAAATCGTAACCCGCCATCAGGGTTCACTCATCGCTTTTGAAACAGGCGAAACTGTAACCTACGGTCTTTATGCCGCTCAGGAAAGAGGCAGACTCTTTATCGGACCGGGTGTTCCTGTTTATGAGGGTATGATTGTAGGCGCAAGTCCTAAGTCTGAGGATATCACAGTTAATGTCTGCAAGAAAAAGCACATCACAAACACCCGTGCATCGGGTTCTGATGATGCCCTCAAGCTTACACCTCCGACAATTATGTCACTTGAACAGTGCCTTGAATTCATTGCTGATGATGAGCTTGTTGAGGTTACTCCCGAAAATATCCGTATGCGTAAGCGTATTCTTTCAAAAGAACAGCGTATGAAACAGGCGTTCCGTAAGAAATAATTAAAATAATGAGTTATGTAATTCTTGACCTTGAATGGAACGGTTCATACAGCAAGGTTCTGCACAAATTTGTCAATGAAATAATTGAAATCGGTGCGGTTAAGCTTGATGATGAACTGAATGTATGCGACACCTTTACAATGCTTGTTGCTCCGAAAATCGGCAAAAAGCTATGCAGTAAGGTAAAACAGCTTACTAAAATAACAAATGAAGAGTTGAAGGACGATGGCGTCAGCTTTATCAAAGCAATCAGCCTGTTCTCGGATTTTCTGGGTGACGGTGTGCTTATGACATGGAGCGACTCCGACCTTCATGCTCTTATCGAAAACTACAGCTACTACACGGGCAGAACCAGACTTCCGTTCCTCTCACGCTATTGCAATCTGCAAAGCTATTGTGAAGATTGTCTTGATTTGCACGATTCATCCTGTCAGCTGGGACTCGGTGCCTGTGCCGAAATGGCAGGTGTTGATTTTTCGGAAGATGATCAGCATAGGGCTCTTGCCGATGTGTACCTGACATTGGAATGTATGAAGGCTTTTTACGGTAAGTATCCGTTAAAGCCGTACATTAAGAATGCTGTTTGTGACGAATTCTATGACAGACTGCTGTTCAAAAATCATTTTGTCACAGATATCAACAGTCCCGATGTTGACAAAAGCGTTATGTTTTTCGATTGTGAAGATTGCGGAAAACCGCTTGTTCAGCTTTCAAAGTGGCGACTTCACAACAAAAGCTTTACCGCCGAATTTTCATGCAAATATTGCAGAAAAAAGTTCAACGGCAGAGTATCCTTCAAAAAGAAGTTTGACGAAGTTTCGGTAAAGAAAAAGCTTAACGAAAAGGTTGAAAAGAAGCCCGAAACAAAAGAACAGGTGAACACCGTTTCGGCAAACTGAGTGCCTTTTGTATATGGAGTTATTTCTATGATTATAAAATTCTTTGATAAACTTCATTATAAACTTTCTTTATCCGAAGAACACATAAATGATATAATTAAAAGTAATTCTAAGTATGGTGCTGACATTAAGAGAGAGGATTACTCCTATGAAGTAAAATTTACGGATAAGGGCTTTAAAATGAAATTTGTACCGGCTAAAAATTACGGTGGAATTTATAGCCTGAGTCCGATTTTTTCAGGTAAGATAGAGGAAGATTGTGGATATTCTGATTTAACTGTCAGAATGATTCCAAGTCCGATGATTGTTGTTGCTTTCATAATCTTTTCGTTTCTCTTCTTTATCGGTTGTAATCTTATTTTGACAGGAACGCTTAATCCTCGTTTTAAAGGTGTAGGCTTTGTGATTATATTCTTTTGTGTGTTCATACAACTTACTAATAGGTTCTTCAATAATATGAAGAGTATTGTTGACGGATTATTTAGTAAATATCAGATTAAGGATAACTGATATTTAAAATTGTTATTATCTTAAACATTATATAGGGCAGAGCGTTTTGTTCTGCCCTTTTTTCGTGAATACAGATGATTATGTCGTACTCCTCACAACGCACACCGAATTTTCACATACTATTTTCTTGCTTTCAACATTAATTCAGCCGTATTTCATATACTTTTCACTTTGGGGCTTTATTATATCTACAACATCAAAAAACAACACCGACATTCGATGAAGTCTTTTGAAAATATAACTTTTAATCGGAGGTACAGTTATGAACGATAACTTTGAAAACAATAAAAACGGTTATGACGGTTATTCGTCAGATAATAATACTGCTGACAACAACTATCAGGATATTCATTCATCATCAGATTCACAGTCTGCATCAACTGCAGAAAACACAGAAAGCTCTTATGAATGGAACACAAATTCAACATCAAGTGTAAATTCGGGTGAGTACCGCCATTCGTATATAAACGGTAACAACGAGAATGCGTCACACAACCCTAACCGTTATGAAAGTGCTTATTCTTCAAACACAGCATCGGGTACATCTTCACAGAACTACTCATCGGATTCATACGGTTCACAGTATTCTTCAAACCCATATTCTTCACAGCAGACTAACAACTATTCATACGGCAATCCGTCACAGAATCCATACACCTCACAGTCGGGTTCACCGTATGCAAATCAACAGTATTCCGCACCAAAGGCTAAGAAAGTAAAAGTTAAAAAGCCTAAAAAGCCGAAGAAACCCGCATCAAAGGGTTTTGTAGCCGCAATGCTTGTAGCTGCAATCATTCTCGGCGGCGGTGCAGGATTCGGTGGCAGTATGCTTGCATCATCACTTAACAACAACTCATCTTCAAGTGTAAACATCAAGCAGGCATCCGCAAACAGCACATCAACCACAAGCAATGCCGCTCTCAGCGGAACAACTTCCGAAATTGTTAAGAAAACAGCTGACAGCGTAGTTGAAATTGCTACCGAAAGCGTTGTAACAGGCGGATTTGCTCAGCAGTATGTTCAGCAGGGTGCAGGTTCAGGTGTTATCATTTCCGAGGACGGTTACATCATCACAAACTACCATGTAATCGAAGGTGCGGAGAATATCACGGTAACACTCCGTGACGGTGCAACTTCATACAAGGCTAAGATAATCGGCAGTGATGAGGACAACGATATCGCACTTCTTAAAGTAGATGCAACAGGTCTTTCAGCCGCAACAATGGGCAACAGCTCAGATCTTGCAGTAGGCGACTATGTTGTTGCAATCGGTAATCCGCTCGGACAGCTCGGCGGTACAGTAACAGACGGTATTATCAGCGCACTTGCCCGTCAGGTAACGGTTGAGGGTAAGAGTATGACGCTTCTCCAGCACAACGCTCAGATCAGCCCAGGTAACTCAGGCGGCGGACTCTTTAACTCAAACGGTGAGCTTATCGGTATTGTAAACGCAAAGGACAGTGCAACAGAGGTTGAAGGTATTGCATTTGCTATTCCGATTAACAATGTTCTTGATATAATTGACGATCTCAAAACATACGGTTATGTAAAGGGCAAGGTTGACCTCGGTATGGAGCTTACAGATATCACATCCGACGATTCCGCATTCTACTACGGACTCAGCAACACAGGCTGTTATGTTCTTTCCGTAACAAGCGGTTCTAATGCAGAAAAAGCAGGATTTATGAGAGGTGATATGATTACCGCAGTAAACGGTACAAGTGTTTCTTCAAAATCAGACATTGAAACAGCCCTCAAGGATTCAAAGGTGGGAGATACAGTAACATTTACCGTTACAAGAAGAGGTAAGACTGCAAATCTCAAGCTCACTCTTGCAGAATATTCACCGAGCGGCAGTTCTTCAGCAGGCAATTCAAACACACAGAATAAGTCATCACAATCACAGGGCAAAAGTTCCGATAATAGTGACAGCGACTCAATCTGGAACTATATGTTTGGTCAATAACAGTCAACAAGCTTTTTAGCTTTTTATATAAATATTCATACAGCCAAAGCTGTAGACAAAAACTCTCTCTTAACGAACAAAGCTCCGTAACCGCACGGAGCTTTGTTCATTTTTTGCTTAATATTCAATAAAAGAAAAAAGAACCGTGCCATAAAAGCACGGTTCTTCTGTTTGTTTAAAAATCTTATTTATTTTCTTCCATATATTTAAGCTGTTTGTAAATCATATTGGCACACATATACACATTACCGCCGCCCATTGTGAGAATGAGGTCGCCCTCTTTTGCATTTTTGCAAACATAGTCGGTAATTTCTTCAAATGTGTCAAGACATACAGAACCCGGAACCTTTGCACCGAGGTCAGTAGAATAGATGTTATATGTGTTTGTTTCACGAACAGGTAGAATAGCCGAAATAATTGCCTGATCCGGAATTTTAAGAGCCTCTGCAAAATCGTCAAGGAGCATGGCTGTTCTTGAAAATGTATGCGGCTGGAATATTGCCCAAACCTTGTTAAAGCCCATTTTCATTGCGGCATTGAGTGTTGCGGTAAGTTCTGTGGGATGATGAGCAAAGTCATCGGCAACAGTAATTCCGTCAGGTGTGCCGAGAATTTCAAATCTTCTGTGAACACCGCCGAACTTGTGAAGATTCTCGGAAATTTCCTTCGGAGTAGCGCCAAGATAATGTGCAGTAGCCGCAGCGGCAAGTGCATTATAAATGTTGTGCTTTCCGGGAACGATAAGCTTAATTTGTGTGAGCTTCTCACCCTTATAGTAGAGGTCAAACTGCTCGTGAACACCCTTGTCTGCGCTGATGTTTTCAGCTCTGTAATCGCAGTTTTCGCCAAAACCGTAGGTGATTTTCTCAATCTCAACATCCTTTACGGCATCAAGAGTGTTTTCGTCGTCACCGTTGATAACAAGCAAGCCTGTTGTCTGATGAGCAAATTTGTTGAATGACTTCTTAATGTTGTCAAGATTCTTGAAGTAGTCAAGATGATCTGCGTCAATATTAAGAATAATCGAAATAAACGGATTGAGCTGTAAGAATGTGTCAACATACTCACAAGCCTCACAAACGATTATATCGCTGTGACCGACATAGCTGTTTCCACCGATGAACGGAAGTTTTCCTCCGATAATAGCTGACGGATCAAAACCGCTGCCGATAAGCACCTGTGAAAGCATAGCTGTTGTAGTTGTTTTGCCGTGTGTACCCGAAACCGCAATACTTCTTCTGTATCTTCTTGTAACAATACCGAGCATTACGCTTCTTTCAATGCATGGAATACCGAGTTCCTTTGCCGCCTGTCTTTCGGGGTTAGTTTCCTTAATAGCCGCTGAGTAAACAACAAGCTCTGCACCCTTGATATTTTCTGCGGCGTGTCCCATAAATACGGGAATTCCGTAACCCTTAATTCTGTCAAGAGTTTCACCCTCGTTCATATCCGAACCCGAAAGCTCATAGCCCTCGTGGTGAAGAATCTCAGCCAGCGGACACATTCCGCTGCCGCCTATACCGATAAAATGTATTCTTTTTATGTTATCCATAAGACTGTCGTAATTCACAATAGTCCACTCCATTCCTGATAAGTATATTTGTCTGTCAGAAAAATCATTCCGCTTTGCCTGTATTTAAGTTGGAACGCAGGTTGATTTGCATTCAAAGAGCAATGCCGTGACAGAACTGCAATACTCATATTATAAGACGAATGGACAAAAAAATAAATACCTAATTTGATATTTGTGCAATTTTTGTGTATTGTACGGATACTGTGTTTTAATTGTTGCCAAATTGTAGAGTAAATGCTAAAATAAAGGGGAATAGGATTATAAATAAAAATACACATAAAATGGCAGAGTGATAAAATGACTTTAAAAAAGAACGATATTGTAAATCTTACAATAACTTCGGCAACTGCCGAGGGCAGCGGAGTCGGAAGAACAGATGACGGCATTGCCGTTTTTGTACAGGGTTCTGCAATCGGTGACGAACTCAAGGTGCGTATATTAAAGGTTAAGAAAACCTACGCTTTCGGCAAAATCGAAGAAATTCTCGTTCCGTCCAAGGCGAGAATTACTCCCGACTGCGAAAACTTTATGAAGTGCGGCGGTTGCACATGGCGACATATTTCTTATGAAGAAGAATGCAAAATAAAACAGCAAAGAGTTGAGGATGCCGTAACACGCATCGGCGGTCTTGATAATGTTGTTTTCAAGCCGATAATTTCGTCGGATAATATCACAAGATACCGCAACAAGGCGCAGTATCCTGTCGGTCTTGACCGTGACGGAAATGTTGTGACGGGTTTTTATTCATTCCACAGCCACCGCATAATCAATTGCACCGACTGTATTTTACAGCCCGAAATTTTTGCAAGGGTAATTGAAATCACAAAAGATTTTATCGCAAAAACTAACACGGAAATTTATGATGAAACAACAGGCAAGGGCAGACTTCGCCACATTTATATCAGAATCGGCGAGGTTTCGGGCGAGCTTATGGTGTGCTATGTTGTCAACGCAAACGGTCTTAAACAGGAAGATTTACTCGTGAAAATGCTCAAATCCGAACTTCCGCAGTTAAAAAGTGTTATTATTAATTCTAACAGAGAAAAAACCAATGTTGTTCTCGGCAGAAAAAACAGAACAATCTACGGAAGTGACCATATTACCGACACACTGTGCGGATTGCAGTTTAAGATTTCACCGTTTTCGTTCTGGCAGATCAACAGAAAACAGGCTGAAAAGCTTTACGGCAAAGCCAAAGAATATGCAAATCTTAAATCTGACGAAATTCTGCTTGATTTATACTGCGGAACGGGTACAATAGGTCTTACAATGGCTGATTCCTGTAAACAGCTTATCGGTGCGGAGATTGTTGAAGATGCCGTGAAAGATGCAAATGAAAATGCAAAAGCAAACGGCATTGAAAATGCACGATTCATCTGCGGAGATGCCTCAGATGCCGCATTTCAGCTTGAAAAAGAGGGTTTAAAACCCGACTGCGTAATCCTTGATCCACCGAGAAAAGGTTGCGGCGAAGAGCTTGTAAAGACAATTTCAAGAATGTCGCCGAGCCGTGTAGTCTATGTATCCTGTGACCCCGCAACCCTCGCAAGAGATTTAAAATTCTTCACAGAAAACGGCTACACCCCCAAAGAAATCACCCCCTGCGATATGTTCTCCGGAACCTCCCATGTGGAGAGCGTGGCATTGATTGAAAGAAATTAACAAAATAATATAGAAAAGGAATTAAAATGCAAAATACACTTAAAATAAAACGAACAAAAACAGCTTTGGCATTTAATCTTGCGATTATCGCTTGTGAGATTGCCGCAATAATTATCGTGTTTTTCAAAATAGGCTGCTATCCGCTTGTATATTACACTGAGGACAGTAACCTGTTTGCACTTGTTGCCTGTGCGGTTATGGCAGGCTTTCAGGTGCGATATCTCAAAAGCGGAAAAGAAATTCCGCACTCGGTTCAAATGTTCAAATATATGGCGGCGGCTGTGCTTTCGGTAACATTTATCGTAGTTCTTGCTGTACTTTCCCCGATGCGTGGAGAGGGCATAAACGGTTGGCTCTATATGCTTTTTAACAAAGACTTCACCTTTTTACATACTTTGTGTCCGATTCTTACAATTTTATCGTTTGTGCTTTTTGAAAAAGAACCTCACCTTAACACAAAATCAGCTTTCACGGCTACAATCCCTACATTAATATATGCGATTCTGCTTATTATACTTAATATAGTCGGTGCAGTTGACGGTCCATACCCGTTTTTGCGTGTGATGAATCAACCGTTGTATATGTCATTTGTTTGGTTCATCGTTATAGTAGGCGGTGCATTTTTCCTTGCACTTCTGCTTCAAAAACTTAATTCAACAGGAAGAAAAAGAAAATAATAGATAATAGGACAGTAAACAGATGAAAATTTCAGATTGGAGTGATTTTTATGAAATACCGCAAGTTGGTGGAGAATGCTAAAAAGCCAAACGGCTTTTGGGGCAAAATGATGATTAAGGCTATGAATAAAGGACATTCAAGCCTTACCTCATGGGGACTTGAACATATGAATATTGAACGCACCGCAACTGTACTTGACATAGGCTGCGGCGGCGGAAAAACCGTTGACCGACTTTGCTCAATTGTTGCCAACGGCAAGGTTTACGGAATCGACTATTCAGAACTCTCGGTAAAATCCTCCGAAAAACTCAATTCAAAAAATATACTCTGCAACAAAGCGAAAATTCTTCAGGCATCAGTATCCGATATGCCTTTTGATGACAATACATTCGACAATATCACGGCAGTTGAAACCTACTACTTCTGGCCTGATAAGGAAAATGATGTGAAAGAAGTTTTTCGTGTTCTCAAACAGGGCGGAACGGTTATGCTGCTTTTTGAAATGCTCAGAACAGACGATGATCCGTTCAAGTGGGAAAAGGTTGAAAATATGCTGAATATCAAGTCGGTAACTCCGCAGGAAATCAGAGCCGTACTTGAATCGGCAGGCTTTGAAAACATAAACACATACACTAAGGAAGGTACAACATGGCTTTGTGCCACAGCGCAAAAACCGAAGGATGATGAAAACTAATGAAGGCTTTGATTACAGGTGCAAGTTCGGGCATAGGTAAAGAAATCGCCCGATATCTTGCAGAACTCGGTTATGACCTTATTCTTGTATCACGCTCAACAGATAAGCTTAACAAGCTGAAAGAGGAACTTTCAAATGTGAATGTCAGGGTAATTACGCTTGATTTTTCACGAGAAAGTGACAGCCTGGATTTGTATGAGCATATTAAGAATGAAAATGAACAGATTGATTTCCTTGTCAACAACGCAGGCTTTGGAGCATACGGAAAATTTTTGGATGTTCCGCTTGAAAGAGAGCTTGAACTCATTCACACAAATGTTTCAACGGTTCACATTCTCACAAAGCTTTTTCTTAAAGATATGGCGGAGAGAAACAGCGGATATATTCTCAATGTAGGTTCTGCCGCAGGATTTCTTGCAGGACCGACATTTGCAAGCTACTATGCGTCAAAGAATTATGTTGTCCGTCTTACTCAGGCGATTCATGAGGAAATGCGTAGGGATAATAAAAATGTCAAGGTTTCGGTACTTTGCCCGGGTCCCGTAAAAACCAACTTCAATAATGTTGCGGATGTTAAATTCTGCATAAGAGGACTTGACCCGGAGTTTGTTGCAAGGTATGCCGTTGACATGACCATGAAGGGCAAAATGATTATCACACCCGGCTTTGAAATGAAGGCGGTGTCGTTTTTCAGACATTTTGCACCCGAAAAACTTCTCACAAGAATTTCTTATAATGTGCAGATGAAGAAAAACGGTATAAAATAATTATCATATAGAAATAGGGGAGGTGACACATTGAGGATAAAATTCGTTGACAAGGCGATAAAACTTTACAAAAGAATAACAGGCAGATTTGAACCGATAACAAGCAAATGCGTTCACGATAATATTTTTGCAATTGCCGGACAGTCGGCATTCTTTATTATATTATCGGCTGTGCCGCTCTCAATGTTCTTTGTGTCACTTTTGCAGAACCTGCACATTCCGATTGATTTTGTTTATCACGGACTCAGCAGTGTGTTTTCGTCAAAAATTGCCGATGATTTAACATACTTTCTGACCTCTGCCTATGAAAGTGCTGTGGGAATTTCCCTTGTAACGCTTGTAGTCACTCTGTGGTCGGCGGCACAGGGAATCCACGCAATCACAAACGGTCTTAACAGAATTTATGACGCTTACGAAAACAGAAACTGGTTCTTTTTAAGAATAAGGGCGATGTTCTACACAATTGCATTGTTTGTAATTGTGCTTGCGTCACTTGTACTTATTGTCCTCGGTTCAACAATTAACGATTTCCTTTCACCGCATTTAAAATCGTTGCCGGACATAATCGGAATAATCTATCATCTCAGATATATACTTATCTTTTTGTTTCTGACGGTATTGTTTGCCCTGATTTACAGGAACTTTCCGAACATCTCACGCAGCGAGCATAAGGAATACGGCTTTAAGTCACAGTTGCCCGGTGCGTTTCTCTGCACGGTTTCGTGGTATGTGCTTTCGTTCGGTATTTCGGTTTATGTGTCGGATTTCAACGGATTTTCCGTGTACGGAGGTCTTACCAGAATTGCCGTTATTATGATCTGGTTTTACTTTCTTATGGTTTGTCTTATGGTTTGTGCGGAAATCAATTATGTCTATCATGACAGGATAAAAGTGTTTACCGTTGCAAAATTTAAAAGAAAGGTAAAAACCAAAGGTTCAGAGCTTAATCAAATAAGAAAAGAAAGAAAAAATAATAAGTCAAATAAAAGTAAATAAATCAAAATAAAACACTTCCGTTCGGTGATACTACCAATGGAGGTGTTTTTTATGAAAAGAAAATTTTCTAAAAAGGTGATTTCAATATTGCTCGTATTTGCAATGCTCATCGGCGGAGCGTGCTTTTCATGCACAAGTGCAGCGGCGTTTGACCTTGGCTATATCAGCGAGGACGGAATGAAGCTCGGTTACAGTATAATCAAGGGCTATTCAAAAATGTCGATGAAAAAAGGTCAGTACAAGGACGGGAAAATTGCCGTTTACTGCGGACTTGATGTGAATAATCTATATGTTATGGGTTCGCTCGGTTGGTTCTATATGACAAACGGTGTTGATCTCGACCGTGCAATGACGGATAACGATTACGCAATGGAGATGATTGCAAAGCTTGATTCGCATCTTCAAGGTGCAGGCATAACAAATGACAGGGCAAAAGAAAAGAAAGCCGAGATTTTAAAGGATGCAAAGTATGTTTATCAATGCTTTGACACATTGGGACTTTACATTGTTGATGTTGACAAAAACAGAGCCGATGAACTCATGAACGACAGCGGTATTGATTTTGTGCTTGACGGCGGTTGCGTTCCCAAAAATATGAAAGACCTCAACATTGACGGAAAAACAGATGAAAAGGACGCTGAGCTTATTCAGAAGTATCTTATCAAAGACCTGACCTTTGACGATTATGACGAAAATCAGTATGCTATTTTTGTTTGCGATATCAACGGTGATAAAACCCCCGATATCCGTGATGCGACAGAAATCCTAAAAAAGTGACAATTGTCATAATTTGTGCAAAGTGAATATGATTTTAACTGCGACAGCTGTAATTTTAGCTGTCGCTTTTGATTTGTGACAGCAATGTGAAACTTTGAATAATTATTTGTAATTTCTCTTGACATTCAAAATGAAGGTGCTATAATTACTGATACAAATTGTTTTGTATCGAACTATTCTATATAGAACAATATCTCATAAGTGTGATTTCGGAGGTGAAATAATGTGTGATGACAAAAGCGTAAAAAGCTGTAAGTGCAACAAACGCTTTAATGATTCAATCGGTCACGAAATCAAGGTGCTTAATCAGGTTTTGCAGAGAAAGTTAATCTATTCCGCCAAGGATAAGGGTGTGGATAAGCTGACTCTTATGCACGGCTGGATTATTGCATATCTCTATGATCATCGTGATGAAGATGTTTATCAAAAAGATATTGAAAACGCATTTTCAATTGCCCGTTCAACCGTTACAAGTATTCTTAAACTTATGGAAAAGAAAAATTACATAACGAGGGAGAGCGTTGAAAGTGATGCAAGGCTCAAAAAACTTGTCTTGACCGAAACAGGTATTGAACTTCATTACAAAATCGAAAATATGATAACCAAAAACGAAACTTTGCTTGACAGTCTGCTGACAAAAGAAGAAAAGAAACAATTTCTTTTTCTTATAAATAAAATTCTCAGCGGACTTGAAAATGCAAATTAAAACGGAAGGAGATAAGTATGATAAAAACTTTGGCAAAAAATATCAAAGGTTTCGTCAAAGAATCCGTTCTGACTCCGTTCTTTATGATACTCGAAGTAATTGTTGAAACAATTATTCCGTTTCTTATGTCATCAATGATTGACGACGGTATCAACAAGGGCGATATGCAGCACATATTCATAACGGGCGGTTATATGGGTGCACTTGCACTCACGGGCTTGTTTGCAGGTATGATGGGCGGTATCTACGGTGCAAAAGCTTCGGCAGGCTTTGCAAGAAACCTCAGACGCTCAATGTTTGCAAATATCCAGTCATTCTCGTTTGCCAACATTGACCGTTACTCAACCGCAGGACTTGTTACACGTATGACAACGGATGTAACAAATCTTCAGAATGCATATCAGATGCTTTTAAGAATGTGTTTCAGAGCGCCTGTATCGCTCATCTGTGCAATGGCAATGACATTCATCATCAATGCAAGGCTTGCCTGTATTTATCTCATTGCAACAATTTTACTTTCTGTTGTTCTTGCCTTTATTATGAAGGCAACATACAAGTATTTCAGTCAGGTTTTTGAAAAGTACGATGAACTCAACGCAAGCGTTCAGGAAAATGTAACTTCAATCAGAGTTGTAAAGGCTTTCGTTCGTGAAAAACACGAAGTTGGCAAGTTCCGCAAGGCAGCCGACAATGTTTACAGACTTTTTGTTAAGGCTGAAAATGCCATGGTAACAGTATCACCGATTATGATGGTTACTTCATACGCATCAATCATCCTTGTAAGCTGGTTTGGCGCAAATATGATCGTAAGCAGTGAGCTTACAACAGGTGAACTTACAAGTATGCTCACATATTGTATGAACATTCTTATGAATCTTCTTATGGTGGCAATGGTGTTTGTAATGCTCACAATGAGCCTTGCAAGCGGCAAGCGTGTTGCAGGTGTGCTTAATGAAAAATCAACGCTTGCAAATCCCGAAAACCCTGTTTACGAGGTTAAGGACGGAAGCATTGAGTTTGACAATGTTTCATTCTCATACAACACAAAAGCCGAAAAACCGATTCTCAACGATATCAACCTAAAAATCAAATCAGGCGAAACAATCGGTATTATCGGCGGTACGGGTTCTTCAAAAACAAGCCTTGTAAACCTTATTGCAAGACTTTATGATGTAACCGAAGGTTCTGTTAAGGTCGGTGGAAAAGATGTTCGTGACTATGATATCGAAACTCTGCGTGACAAGGTTTCGGTTGTGCTCCAGTCGAATGTTCTTTTCAGCGGTACAATCCTTGACAACCTCAGATGGGGCAACGAAAATGCTACAGAGGAAGAATGCGTCAATGCCTGCAAGCTTGCCTGTGCAGATGCGTTTATCGAAAGCTTCCCCGATAAGTACAACACAAAAATCGAACAGGGCGGTACTAATGTTTCGGGCGGTCAGAAACAGCGTCTTTGCATTGCAAGAGCTTTGCTGAAAAATCCGAAAATTCTTATTCTTGATGATTCGACAAGTGCAGTTGATACCGCAACAGACGCAAGTATCCGCAAGGCATTCAGCGAGAATATCCCCGATACTACAAAGCTGATTATTTCACAGCGTGTGTCAAGCGTTTCACACGCAGACAAGATTATTGTAATGGATGACGGTGAGATAAGCGCAGTGGGTACTCACGAAGAACTTATCAAAAACAGTCCGATTTACAATGAAATTTATGTTGCCCAGACAAGCGGCAACGGTGATTTTGATGCGAAAGGAGAGCTGTAATTATGCCGGGACCAATGGGAAGAAGAAACCGAGGACCTGCACAAAAGGTTGAAAATTCAGGTCAGGTTCTTAAAAGACTATTCGGTATTATCTTCAAAAAATATAAATTTCAGATGATTATTGTTTTCGTCTGCATCCTCATCAGCGTACTTGCAAATGTTCAGGGTTCATTGTTTATACAGAATCTTATTGACGATTACATCACTCCGATGATTCAGAGCGGCAGCCGTGACTTCGGACCGATGCTCGGAGCAATTTTAAGAGTTGCAATTTTCTATGCAATCGGTGCGGCGTCGGCGTTTATCTACGCAAAAATTATGGTTTATGTAACACAGGGTACAATGCGTGATTTGCGTTGTCAGATATTTGAACATATGGAAAGCCTTCCGATAAAATACTTTGACACACACTCTCACGGCGATATTATGAGTGTTTACACAAACGATATTGACACCCTCCGTCAGATGATCAGCCAGAGTATTCCTCAGCTTTTCAACAGCGGAATTACAATCATTGCCGTTCTTGTCAGTATGTTTACACTCAGTATTCCTCTTACAATTCTTACACTTATAATGGTTGGTGTAATGCTTTTTGTAACAAAACAGCTTGCGTCACGAAGCGGAAGGTTTTTTGCAAAACAGCAGGCAGACCTCGGTGCGACTAACGGTTACATTGAGGAAATGATGAACGGTCAGAAGGTTGTAAAAGTATTTAACCATGAAAAAAAGAGCATTGAAGAATTCAATGAGCTTAATGACAGGCTTTTCAACAGTTCATACAACGCAAACAAGTTTGCAAATATCCTTATGCCGATTAACGCACAAATCGGTAACATCAGCTATGTGCTTTGTGCAATCGTAGGTTGTATCTTTGCTCTCAACAACTTCCTCGGATTTACAATCGGTAAACTCGTAAGCTTCCTCACATTTAACAAGAGCTTTACCCAGCCTATCAATCAGGTCAGCCAGCAGTTTAACTCAATTGTTATGGCTCTTGCAGGTGCAGACCGTATCTTTAAACTTCTTGACGAAGAGCCTGAGGTTGATGACGGATATGTAACACTTGTTAATGTACGCAAAGAGGGCGACAGGCTTGTTGAAACTGAGGGAAAAACAGGTATGTGGGCTTGGAAGCATACTCACAGCATAACAGGCGAAACAGAGTATCGTGAACTCAAGGGTGCGCTTGTTATGGACGATGTTGACTTCGGTTATACAGATGATAAAATCGTTCTTCACAATATTGATTTGTACGCAGAACCCGGTCAGAAGATTGCGTTTGTCGGTTCAACAGGTGCAGGCAAAACAACAATCACAAACCTTATTAACCGATTCTATGATATTCAGGACGGTAAAATCCGTTATGACGGAATCAATATCAACAAAATCAAAAAAGGCGACCTTCGCCGTTCACTCGGTATAGTTTTACAGGATACGCACCTGTTCACGGATACCGTAATGGAAAATATCCGTTACGGCAGACTTGACGCAACAGACGAAGAGGTTATCGCAGCGGCAAAGCTTGCCAACGCAGACAGCTTTATCAGAAAACTTCCTGACGGCTATAATACTCTGCTCAAAGGTGACGGCGGCAATCTCAGTCAGGGACAGCGCCAGATGCTTGCGATTGCAAGAGCCGCTGTTGCAGATCCGCCCGCACTTATCCTTGATGAGGCTACAAGTTCAATTGATACCCGTACCGAAAAGATGGTTCAGGACAGCATGGATAAGCTTATGCATGGCAGAACAACCTTTGTTATTGCCCACAGACTTTCTACAATCAAGAATTCAGATTGTATTATGGTTCTTGAAAAGGGCAGAATCATCGAGCGTGGTTCACACGAACGGCTTCTTGAACAAAAGGGCAGATACTATCAGCTTTATACAGGCAAAACCGCATAATGATAATTGAAAGGGGAGAGTCGCAAAGGCTCTCCTTTTTCTGTTCTTGAAATATTGACTTGTTTATTGTACAATAAGACTCAGAATTGTGAGGTGTTAAAAATTAAAATTAATTCAAAATTGATTTTAAAGATTACTGCATTGTTTGCGGTAATCTGTCTTGCACTTTGTTCGTGTTCAATCAATATCAATGTGAACGGTTCCGATTCGGAAAGCAAAACAACTGTTTCAGAAATCGGAACATTATCGGTTCATTACCTTGATGTCGGACAGGGTGACAGCATATTTATTGAACTGCCGAATCAAAAGTGTATGCTGATTGATGCAGGCGAAAATATGTATGGCAAAAGTATTACCGAATATATCAATAATCTCGGATACACAAATATTGATTATCTCGTTGCAACTCACCCTCATGCCGACCATATCGGTTCAATGGCTTATGTTGTAAAGCATAATAATATCGGCGAAATCTATATGCCTAAGGTTACAACCACAACCAAGACCTATGAGAATCTGCTCACGGCAATTGCAGACAAGGGACTTAAAGTCAAGTCAGCCAAAGCAGGTATGAATATTATTGATGACAACGATTTCAGTATAAATATTCTTGCTCCCGTAACAATTGACGAGGATAATCTGAATAATTCCTCTGTAATTCTAAAAATAACTTACAAAAACGACAGCTTTCTGTTCCTCGGAGATGCCGAAAAGAAAGAACTTGAAACCGTTACGGCAGATATGAGTGCAGAAGTTCTGAAAGTAGGTCATCACGGAAGCAGAACATCAACAACAAAAGCGTTGCTTGAAAAGGTAAATCCAAAATATGCGGTTATTTCACTCGGCAAGGACAACAGCTACGGACATCCGCACAAAAGCACATTAAAGCTGCTTGATGAATTCGGAGTTGAAACATACAGAACCGATGAAAACGGAACAGTTGTCATTTCAACCGAGGGTTCAGGTGTGACAATCAAAACGGGACAAACTTCAATGAAAAGGGATGAATAAGCTTGAAAAAATTTATTGTTGACAGAATAGAAGGCGACAAGGCTGTTCTCGAGTGTGAAAACGGCAATATGGTGAATCTTGAACTTAAAGCCCTGCCTAAAAATATCAAAGAAGGCGATGTAATCAACTTTCAGGAAAATAGCTATTTTCTGAACAGCGATGAAACAAAAGCCAGAAAAGAAAAAATTAAAAATCTGATGAATTCGCTTTTTGAAGATTAAAAATCATGCAAAAACAAAAATGCTCTGTACCAAATCAAACGGTACAGAGCATTTTTATTTGTAATTGTGTAATCAATGTGCGTTGTCTGTTGTAAGTGACCTTCTGAAAATATGTCTGAAAATGAATCTGACAATCGGGCCTGCAAAAAACAACTGCCAGCAAAGTGCCATAGGGAAGTTGAGTGCGGTAGTTTCAAGCCATACCGAAATAATCTCAACACCCGCATTTTTGAAAATAAGAGTGGCAGCAAGGCTCATAAGAGGACACATAAAGATAACCGAAATTGCAGAAATTGCGAGTACAAGGAAGAAAGGATTATCCTTTGCAGGGTTTACAATCTTAAAAGCAAGCTTTTTGGCAATGTGACCGATAATGAAAAAGTCAAGAATAAATGCAATCGGCCCCATAAAAGAAAGTTCTTTGAAGGCGGAAAGAAAAACTTCGTTTTTCATTTCGCCGATATTAAGAGCTGTGTTGTAGCAAATCATGGCATAAACCATAAAGAACACCATGATAATCGTAAAAATAACTTCCTGAAATTTAGTTTTTGGCATAAAAAATCTCCTTTATAAAAATGATAACTTAGTAAACATATAAGTGTTGTTCGTTATCATTTCCTTAAGGAGAAATGTGCGTTTCCAATTAAACCATTATATATTTTTGAAATTATACTATAATTTTTTTATTTTGTCAACTTCAAAAAATTTTCATTGCAATTACTCTGTTTAATACATTTTGTGACACTTTTATTACAATTCAGATTCATTTCTCGGTGGATTTTTACTTTGAAATTTGGTATAATACATATGATTGTGATGAAAATTATACTTAAAACTTGCGGTTCTGTTCGGAAAGGGCATTTTTACTATGGGTGCATCAATTTATATTGCGGATGATGAAAAGAACATTCGTGACCTTATTACAAAGTTTCTTGAGAGTGACGGTTACAGCGTTACCGCATTTGAAACCGGTGACGAGCTTATGGAGAAATTCCTTAAAAAACCGTGTGAACTTGTAATTCTTGATATAATGATGCCCGGAACAGACGGCTTGACAATATGCCGCCAGCTCAGAACGATAACGGATGTTCCTATAATTATGCTGACCGCAAAAGATTCCGAATATGACTATGTAAGGGGAATAACCCTCGGGGGCGATGATTACCTGACAAAGCCGTTCAGACTTACAACCCTTTTAATGAGAGTAAAATCCCTTTTAAGAAGAATGGATATGAACACCAAAAAGGTAATAGGTCAGGAGCTTTCGGATATTAAAATCGGCAATCTTAGATTTTCGGCACAGGAAAACTGCCTTTATTGCAAAGGCAAGCCTGTTTCTTTGAGCAAAACAGAACTTAAAATGCTTACATATATGTTAAAAGAACCGAAAAAGGCTTTTTCAAGAGAAGAAATTCTTGAAGGTGTGTGGGGATTCGATACCGAAGTTGAAACCCGTGTAACAGATGAAACCTTGCGAAGAATACGCAGAAAGTTAAGCCTTGCAGGCAGTAATGTCAGCATAGGCACGATATGGGGCTTTGGTTACAGAATAAGCATTGCGGAGGATAAAAAGTGAAACACATAAAATTCCGTATTTTGATTATTGTATGGTCGTCAATGATTTTACTTTTTTTCGCATTTGCAGGAATTTTAAATATAGTTTTGCCGTCCCACTTCGTAAGTGAGGCAGAAGACGCTCTTGAATACGAAATTGATTATCAGAATTATATTTCTAACAGCAACGGCGAGAGCGAAGATGATTCTTCGGATTATTATGAAGAAGATTCCAATGAAGAATCAACTGAAGAATCAACTCTTCAAAAAAAGTTTGAAAGCGGTTATCAGGATTCGTATTTCACCTCGGATATTTACTATATTGATGTAACAGACGCTCTTAATGATAAAAATACCTCCGAGGGCAACAGCCTTGTCGGCTCAAATTCAACTTCATTAAAAAGTACATACGAACTCACCGAATGGGTTAAGAATCATAATATATCCGAAGAACAAATATATACACTTCAAACAGATAACGGCTATTATGTATTTACCGTTTATGAAGAACCGCAGAATTATGATTATTGGGACGATGCAGAATCCGATGAAAACGATTCGCCTGTGTATTTAATGTACATAAATATCGACCATATCGTAAAATATACCCGTTCACTTAACTGGCTTATTTCAGCAATTTTTCTTTGCGCAATTGTTGTAATGAGCATAATCGGTTACAGACTCGGTGTTAAAATCGAGGAGTCACAGAAAACTCAGCGCAGATTCTTTCAGAATTCTTCTCACGAACTCAAAACCCCTCTTATGGCAATTCAAGGCTATGCCGAGGGCATTGAAATGGATGTTGTAGATCCGCAAAATGCCGCAGGCATAATTATGCAGGAAACCGAGAGAATGACAGGTCTTGTTGAGGAAATTCTTTCAATTTCAAAAATCGATTCACGACATTTTAAGCTTGACCTTGTAAAGCTTGACATAAAAGAGGTTCTTTACGATTGTTTTCGGTCACTTGATGCTGTTCAGCAGATGAACGGCATAAGCATTGTGCCTGAATTTCCCGATGAAGAAATCTATGTAAAATGTGATGAAGATCAAATGGCAAGGGCATTCCGAAATATCATAATAAACGGTCTGAAATATTCAAAAAAGAAAATTACTGTTGCCTGCGAAACCAATCAGAAATATGTTTATATCCGATTCAAGGATGACGGTAACGGTATAAACTGTGATGATATTGAACATATCTTTGACAGATTCTACAAAGGCAGTGACGGCGGAACGGGCATCGGTTTGTCGCTTGCAAATGAGATTATACATCTTCACAAGGGCAGCGTAACAGCGTATAACTACCTTGACGGTGCCGTATTTGAAGTGAAACTGCCGATTATTGACTGATTATTTGTGCAAATTGCTGAAAATACAAATAATCGCTTACTTGTGACATTTTTGTGATGCTTTTTGACGAATTTTGTGGTATTATGGTATTGCGTTTGCAATATATAATATTTGGTCAACGAATTTATAATTTGATAATTAATATACAGATATATAATGAGGTGCAGCTATGAACAGCAGTGTGCTGGCTTATCTTGAAAACTCAGCCGAATACTTTCCCGAAAAATGTGCGGTAACTGACGAAAAGGTTTCCTATTCATATTCCGAGCTTGTAAAACTCAGCTCATCTGTCGGAACCGCCCTTTCTGAACTTATCGCATCGGGAGATGCAGTAGGCATATATATGGAAAAATGCGCTGATGCGGTAGCGGCATTTTTTGCAACCGTGTACGCAGGCGGATTTTATTCTGTTCTCAACACGGAGCTTCCGCAGAACAGACTTCAGACCACAGTTTCCGTACTCAATCCAAAGGTGATTGTAACTTCTGAAAGCTTGCTTGAAACAGCGAAAGAATATTTCTCTGAAAGAAAAATTGTGACCTTTGAAGATTTGGCAAAATCGGAGCCTGATTATGCAAAGCTTGGCGAAATCCGCAGCCATAAAATTGACACAGATCCGCTCTACATCAACTTCACTTCCGGTTCAACAGGCACTCCAAAGGGAATTGTTGTGTGTCACAGAAGTGTAATTGACTTTATTGACCATTTTACCGAAATATTCGGCATTGATAATAACGATGTAATAGCAAATCAAGCGCCGTTTGATTTTGATGTGTCCGTCAAGGATATCTATTCGGCTGTTAAAACAGGTGCAACTCTTGTTGTTGTTCCGAGGAGAATGTTCTCCGCTCCTGCCGAACTCATTGATTTCATATGTGACCGCAGGATTACTGTTATGATATGGGCTGTTTCGGCTCTCTGCCTTATCAGCACATTCCATGCGCTTGACTACAGAACTCCCGAAACCGTTAATAAGATTCTTTTCAGTGGTGAGGTTATGCCGCTCAAGGCGCTTAAAAATTTCCGTTCGCATCTTCCAAATGCAAAGTATGTCAACCTTTACGGCCCGACGGAAATCACCTGTAACTGCACATACCATATTCTCGACAACGATTGCGACTATGCAGACGGTATTCCGATAGGCAAACCGTTCCCGAATGAAGATGCTATTATTCTTGATGAGAATAATAACAGAATTTCAGAGGTTGGCAAAGTCGGTGAAATCTGCGTGAGAGGTACTGCTCTTGCACTCGGTTACTACTCAAATCCCGAACAGAATGCAAAGGCTTTTGTTCAGAATCCCCTTAATCCGTACTATCCCGAATTAATTTACAGAACAGGCGACCTTGCAAGATACAACGAAAACGGCGAACTTGTTTTCAGCGGAAGAAAGGATTTTCAGATTAAATATATGGGACATCGCATAGAGCTTGAGGAAATCGAGCGTGAGATGTCAGCCGTTGACGGTGTTGAGCAATGCTGTTGTATTTTTGATGAAAAAAAATCAAGGCTCAAGGGCTTTTTCGTAGGCTCAATTGAAAAGGACGAGCTTGCCGCATCAATGTCAAGGGATTTGCCTGCGTTTATGATTCCGGGTGTTATCCGCAAGGTTGATGAAATGCCGCTAACAAAGAACGGCAAAATTGACCGTAAAAAGCTTGCTGAAATTGCAGGAGGCAGAAGAAAATGAACGAAATATTAAAGCAGAATAAAACTGCATTCTATGTTTTTGATGTAAAAACTCTCAAAGACAGAGTAGCATATCTCAGAAAAATGCTTCCCGAAGATGTTGCAATCTGCTATGCAATTAAGGCGAACACATTTATTACGGCAGAACTTGAAAATGATGTTGACCGCTTTGAAATCTGCTCACCGGGTGAGGCTGAAATCTGCGATTTACTTGATATTCCCGATAAAATGATGGTGATTTCGGGTGTGTACAAAACTCCCGAAGTTATGGAAAATATGATTGCAAACGGAAAATGCGACAGAATATTCACCGTAGAGTCACTTACACAGTTTAATCTTTTCAGAGAATTATCCGAAAAATATAAAAAGAAAATTTCTTTGCTTTTAAGACTTACAAACGGAAGTCAGTTCGGAATTAATTCCGATGAAATCGAAGAAATTATTTCAAAAAGAAACGAATTTGAATATCTCGACATACTCGGTATTCAGTTCTTTTCAGGAACACAGAAAACTTCTCTTAAAAAACTCAAGAGAGAAATTGATAAACTTGACAGTCTTCTTATTCTTCTCAAAGAAAAATATGATTATTCCGCAGAAGAGCTTGAATACGGCACAGGATTCCCTGCAGCCTATTTCAAGGAAGATACCATAAATGAGGACGAGCTTATCGGCGGATTTGCACAGCTTTTGAATGAGATGACTTCAAAGCCGAAAATCACGCTTGAACTCGGACGAAGCATTGCCGCAATCTGCGGTAAATACTACACGCATATCGTTGATAAAAAGTGCAACAAAGGGGAAAACTACCTTCTTGTTGACGGCGGAATGAACCATATTGTGTACTACGGTCAGCATATGGCAATGAAACAGCCGTACCTTTCGGTTTGCGGAAAAGAAACCGAGCCGTGTACCGAATCATGGAATATCTGCGGTTCGCTTTGTTCAATGAATGATATAATCGCAAAACAGATTTCTTTGCCTGATATTGAAATCGGTGATGTAATTTGTTTTGAAAACACAGGCGCTTATTGTATGACAGAGGGAATTTCTTTGTTTTTAAGTCGTGATATTCCCTCGGTTTACATAAAAAAGGAGGACGGAACATATCTTTGCGTCCGTGATTCCTTTGAAACATTTAATTTAAACAAACCCAATTACAGAAAGGAAACGAATTAAAATGGATGAACTTATTGAGATTTTAGAGGACATTAAACCTGATGTAGATTATGAAGGCTGCGAAAACCTTATTGACGGTCACTATCTTGACTCTCTTTCAATCATTTCTCTTATTGCTGAGATTGAGGATGCTTTTGATGTGACAGTTCCTGCAGTGGAAGTTGTTCCTGCAAACTTTAATTCAGTAAAGGCAATGTGGAGTATGATTGAAAGACTCCAAGAGGAGGAATAAGATGGATCTTCCATCATTACTGATGGCGGGCAGTCTTGACACGCTGACCTCATATTTTTCGGTAGCGTTTCTTGTCTTGTTTCTGCCTGTTTCAGTTGTTGTGTATGCTGTCATTCCGCAAAGAGCAAGAAAGTATTTTCTGCTTATTGCAAGCTTTGCTTTCTTTTGGCTGATAAGCGGTCAGCTGATTGCCTATTTATGCCTGATAATAATGGGCGTCCATTATTTCGGCTTGTGGCTTGACCGTATTCAAACGCAAAAAAGTGCGGCACTAAAGGCCGTGCCTAAGGAGGAGAAAAAGGCTCTTAAAAAGGTTTATCTCCACCGCAGTCGCAGAGTTCTGTTGTTTGCCGCCGTACTTATGATAGGCGGTCTGCTTGTAATCAAATACTCACCGTTTTTTACAACAAATGTAAATTCGCTGTTATTGCTTTTGAATATTCCGATTCAGTTTGATATTCCGAGTTATATAATGCCGATTGGTATTTCATTCTTTACTTTGCAGGCTGTATCGTACCTCTTTGATGTTTACCGAGGACTTATTAAAGCCGATGACAACATATTAAGACTTGCGTTGTTTATGTCTTTCTTTCCGCAGATTGTAGAAGGTCCTATCTGCCGTTACGGTCAGACAGCCAATCAGCTGTGGAATGTAAAGCAAATTGAGTTTGAAAACTTAAAACTCGGTGCAGTCCGTATTCTTTTCGGTCTTATGAAAAAACTCGTAATCGCTGACAGACTTAATCCTATGATTAAGCAGATTTTCAGCCATTACGATGACTATCAGGGCGGAATAATCGCTCTCGGAGCAATTGCCTATACAATTCAGCTCTATTGCGATTTCTCCGGTACAATGGATGCCGTAATGGGTGTTGCTCAGATTTTCGGCGTTACAATGCCCGAAAACTTTCAAAGACCTTTCTTCTCAAAATCAATTTCAGAATTTTGGAAAAGGTGGCATATTACACTCGGCACATGGTTCAAGGATTATATCTTCTATCCCGTCACCATGTCAAAGCCGATGAAAAATCTTACATCTTCCGCACGCAAAAAGCTCGGCAACCACTTTGGTCCGTTGCTTGCGGGAAGCATAGCGTTGTTCTGTGTATGGTTCTGCAACGGACTGTGGCACGGTTCTGCGTGGGGTTACATATTCTTCGGTATGTACCACTTTGTGCTTATTCTGTCGGGTAACATCATTGCCCCTGCGGTTACCGCATTCAATAAAAAGCTTCACATCAATTCCGAATGCTTTGCGTACAAAGTGTTTCAGATAGTTCGTACAGGCATACTTGTTGTTATCGGCGAAATGTTTTTCAGAGCAGAAAGACTTACAACAGGTCTTTCAATGTTCGGGAAAATGGTGACCGATTTCAGCTTTTCAAGCCTTAACTATGAGCTTATGAAAAAGCTTAAAATTGATATGCATGATGTTATGATCGTGCTTATTGCACTTGCATTTATTTTTGTAATAAGCGTTCTCAATGAAAAGGGAATATGTGTGCGTGGCGCAATTGCAAAGAGAAATGTTGTTATAAGATGGGCGGCTGTTTACGCTCTTATTATGTTCATCATAATCTTCGGTGCTTACGGCAAGGGCTATGTTGCCGTTGATCCGATTTATGCGAACTTCTAAGGAGGTCTGATTATGAAGAAAATAATTAAGAGAATTGTCAGCTGTGTCCTGTTTGTTGCAATACTTCTCGGATTACTTCAGGTGTCATCACTCGTATTTCAGCCAAAGTCAAATGACAAGGCATCGGGCATTCATTATCCGAGAGCAAACGGTATTTTCAGTGAACCTAAAGACAGTATTGACACTGTATTTATCGGTGACAGTGAGGTGTATCATTCGTTCATTCCGCTCAATATCTGGAGGGATTACGGAATTACCTCGTATGATGTTTCTTCTCCGTCTCAAAAGCTTGTGTACTCAATGGAATTTTTGAAAAAAACTTTTGAAAAACAAAGTCCGAAGATTGTATTCCTTGAAACCAATGCGATTTTCAGAAAATCTTATTTTGAGGATGAAATCACATATAAGGCAGAGCAAATTTTCCCTGTGTTCAGATATCATGACCGTTGGAAGAATCTTCAGCTCAAGGATTTTTCGGCTGCAGTTGAATATACTGCGAATGAGAATAACAAAGGTTATTACTTTACTAAAAAGTCTAAGCCTGCGACTGATAAGGCTATCAAGAAATATATGAAATATTCCGATGTTTCTGCACCGATACTATCTACCAACAAAAAGTATCTCAAAGAAATTGCGAAATTCTGTAAAAAGCACGGTACAAAACTTGTGCTGATAAGTACCCCAAGCACAAAAAACTGGAACTACCAGCGACATAACACTATGGAAGCAATTTCAAAGGATCTCGGTGTTGATTATATTGACACCAATCTTCTCCGTGACGATATCCCGATTGATTGGAAAAAGGATACAAAGGATAAAGGCGATCACCTTAACTATAACGGTGCGGTGAAGATGACGAATTATATCGGAAAGTATCTTGACGATACAAAGCTCTTCAAAGATAAGCGTAACGATCCGTCATACGATAACTGGAATACCTGTCTTGATAAGTTTGAAAAGAAGGTCAAAAAGGTTACAAGTTAGGAAAACTGATTTATTTAGAATCTAAAATCTTTCCCCTGTGTTGCAATTCAATGCAGGGGAAAGAAATATTAAAAAACTTTTAAAAAAGTATTGACAAAATTACAGTTTTACCGTATAATCAATACTGCTCACGAGAAAAGTGAGAGATAAATGCGAGTGTGCTGGAATAGGCAGACAGGCACGTTTGAGGGGCGTGTGTTTCACGACGTACGGGTTCAAGTCCCGTCACTCGCACCATAGAAAAGACTTGATACCTTGAGTATCAAGTCTTTTCTATTTTATGCAAGCAAGCGATGACGGGACTTGAAGGCGACCGTTAAGAAAACAGTCCGGTGGACTGTTTTTAGGGAGAGCGTTGATGAAAGTATGACTATGAACAAGCCGCATTGGCGAGGACGGAAGTTTGACAAATAGCAATCACCGTCACTCGCAGTTACCGCTACAACAAACTGCAATAGGAAATATGACGGGACTTGAAGGCGACCGTTAAGAAAACAGTCTGGTGGACTGCTTTTAGGGAGAGCGTTGATGAAAGTATGACGATGAACAAGCCGCATTGGCGAGGACGGATAGCAATCACCGTCACTCGCAGTTACCATTACAGCAAATTGCAATAGGGAATATGACGGGACTTGTTTTTACCACATAATTTTTTTGTAGTCAGTAGGGCATTTATCGAACGCCCACAAGTAAAGCAACATATCTACAGCACCATACCTTGACAACCAAAATCCGTTGTGATAATATCGTTTTGGCAACGGGAGTCCGTTAAACATATTTAATTTGGAGATATGAATTTATGAAAAAAGCAGTTTTATTTGACCTTGACGGCACATTGTGGCACACTTGTGATGTGATTTTGCCTGTGTGGAACGATATACTTAAAAAACATAAAGAAACAACAAAGCAAATTACACTTGAAGAAATGAACAGCTATATGGGAAAAACGGTTGAACAGATTGCGTCAATAATGTTGCCCGAACTTACGCTTGAAAATTCGGTCGCAATTGTAAAGGAGTGTTGCGCTGAACAGATTCCGTCACTTCGTAAAACGGGCGGTCATTTGTATGATAATCTTGAAAGTACACTTGAAATTCTTTCAAAGAATTATTTTCTCGGCATAATCAGCAATTGTCAATGCGGATATATAGAGGCATTTTTGTTTGCTCATAAGCTTGAAAAATATTTCTCCGATTTTGAAATGTCGGGCAGAACCAATCAGACAAAAGGTGAGAATATAAAGCTTGTTATGGGGCGTAACGGCATTGATAAGGCTGTGTATCTCGGCGATACAATCGGCGATCAGCTTGCCGCCAAAGATGCAGAAATTCCGTTTGTGTTTGCATCATACGGATTCGGTACAACGGAAAATTCCGAATATACAATCAGTTCGTTCGATGAATTGCCAAAAGTTGCAGAAAAAATTCTCGGCTGATTGCCAGAAAATAGGATGATGTCGGGATACAGCCTATCCCGATGTCATTCTTGTAAAAGCATAAAGTTTCAGTTTTTATGCGTTTTTTGCAGATAGAGAAAAAATTATGTAAGAAAATTGAAAAAACTTTCAAATATGTGTTGACAAGTTAAATGCCTTATGATATAATCTTGATTGTTGAGTTGAGAAACCGACAAAAATCTAATAAATGCGAGTGTGCTGGAATAGGCAGACAGGCACGTTTGAGGGGCGTGTGTTTCACGACGTACGGGTTCAAGTCCCGTCACTCGCACCATAACTGGACACCAATTTTGATACAATGCGTATCTTGATTGGTGTCCAGTTTCTTTTTGCAAAGTCCTTGATTTGCAAGGCTTTTTCGATACTTTTTAACGATATAAGACTCCGTGGCGTTCCGAAAACGGTCGTTGCAGAGCCTTTTTCATTTTCACCCATAACACCTTTTAACGAAGGGTCGAGGGGTGTGCATTTTCGGCAAAAAGGGTGTGCACATTTTAATTATTCCTCAAGAGCGCAAAAGAAAGGCCGCAAAACCTGTTCGCCCAAAATACGAACGACCTTGCGACCTTGTATCTTATTCTCCGACCTTGACCTCTGTGCCGTTCTTGAAAACGAAGGTAATCGCACCGTTCCTGTGGACGATTGCCTTCTCGACCATCACCGTCCAGATGGTGTCGCTCCACTCACGCAGCACCACCGGCTGTTTTTTGAGGGTGCGGATGTAAAGTGCCATTGCCTTGTCTTGCTGACTTTGCGTAGTACGCAGGTTCTGTAACCGCTCCAGTTCCGCAGCGGCTTTTTCGTAACGCTCGGTGAGGGCTTCATACTTTCTCAGATAAGCCTCCTGAGACTGCGCCGTGGAAGCGTTTTCCTTGACTGCCGCCTTGACCAGTTCGGCTACGACCTGCGTTTCCTCAAGCTGCCGTTCAATTTCTGCGTCCAATTCCGCAAAGTCTGTCAGCGCACGGCGCATGGTTTCGCAGTCCTTGATGATCTGCTCCCGGTTCTCCATCATACGGTTGTAGGCTTGAGTGAAAAGCCGCTGCACGGTTTCCGTGTTTACCGTGGGAGTATGGCAGCGTTCTTCAACCTTGAACTTGCTGTTGCATTGCCAGATGGTGCGGCGGTAGCGGTCGGTGGAATGCCAGACCTTTGAGCCGAAGAAGCCGCCGCAGTCCTCACAGACCAGCTTGGCTGAAAGAACGCTCTTTCCGCTGTAGGCTCTGCCCAATGCTTTCCTCCTGGCAAACTCCGTCTGCACATGATCCCATTCATCCGGGTCAACAATGGCAGGGTGGCTGCCTTCCACATAGTATTGCGGCACCTCACCCTCGTTGGGCTTCATCCTCTTTTCCAGAAAATCAACCGTGAAGGACTTCTGGAGTAGCGCATCCCCCTTGTACTTTTCATTTTGCAGAATGCTGGTGACCGTGGTCTTGCTCCATTTATCTTTGCCGCCCGGTGACGGAATCCCCAAGTCCTCCAAACATCCGCAAATGGCGGCTTGGCTCTTGCCGTCAAGGAAAAGACGGTAAATCAGCTGAACAACTTTCGCTTCGCTTTCCACAATGGTAGGTCTGCCGTCCTCACCCTTTTCGTAGCCAAGGAAACGTTTATAGGCAAGATGCACCTTTCCGTCAGCGAAGCTCTTACGCTGTCCCCAGGTGATGTTTTCCGAAATGCTGCGACTTTCTTCTTGGGCAAGGCTCGACATGATGGTGATGAGCAACTCACCCTTGCCGTCAAATGTGAAAATACCTTCCTTTTCGAAGTAACATTCCACGCCGTTTTCCTTCAGCTTGCGGATGGTGACCAGACTGTCCACGGTGTTCCTGGCAAATCGGCTGACCGACTTTGTGACAATGAGGTCGATTTTTCCGGCAAGAGCGTCCGAAACCATGCTGTTAAAGCCGTCTCGCTTTTTGGTGTTACAGCCGGAAATGCCCTCATCCGTATATACTTTTACGAAGTCCCATTCCGGCTTGGACTGTATGAATTTGGTGTAGTAATCCACCTGGGCTTCGTAGCTGGTGAACTGCTCGTCGCTGTCGGTGGAAACACGGGCATATCCTGCAACACGCCGCTTCTGCGCGGCCACCTTCGGCAGGTGTGTCAGCGGATTGATGGTTGCGGGTATCATGGTTACTTTAGGCATTGTGCTTGCTCCTCTCTAAGGTTTTTCGGCGTGCAGCTTCCTTCATCTCGTCCGTCCAACTTTCTGCTCTGGAACGGTCTTTCCATGTGCGTGTCACTTCCGAGCCGTCTTTGAAGCAGAAAACCAGAATGTTTCCGTTGCATACCCGAATACTCTGTACCTGACTGTGCAACTGTTCCCGTGTAAAAGCCTTTACACCCAAAACTTCGGCTGTAACCTGTTGAAGCGTTGCTTCCGGTATCTGCTTGGAAGCGCAGACAGATTTGCCGAGTGTATTAAATGTTCCGCAGACCCAGACGATGCCCGTTTTGGTGGTCTTGCGGCGGTAGTTTTTTCCGCAGATGTCGCACACCAGAAGGCTTGTGAATGGGTATGTGGTTCTCGGCGCTGGCTTCTTATTGAACTGAGCCGCCCGCCGTGCCTTCTCAGTCTGAACCGCATGAAATGTCTCTATGCTGATGATGGCATCATGGGCATCCTCTGCGTGGTATTTAGGCAATTCACCGTGGTTGATGACGGTTTTCTTCGTGATATGGTTCTCACGGAAGGTTTTCTGCAAAAGCAGATTGCCCGTATAGGTGTAGTTACTCAGTATCTTGGAAACCACAGACTGGTTCCATTTCCCACCGAAGCGGGACGGAACACCTTCCTCAGTCAGCCGTTTGGCAACAGCCTGATAGCCGTCACCGGCAAGGTACTCGTTATAAATGCGGCGGACAAGCGCGGCTTCCTTTGGAACGATCTCGTACCGTCCGTCCTTTAGACGATAACCCAGCATGGCTCCATTCCATGGCATTCCTTCCTCAAAGTTCCGCTTGATGCGCCACTTCTGGTTTTCGCTTGCGGAGCGGCTTTCTTCCTGCGCATAGGACGCCAGAATGGTCAGCATCAGTTCACCGTCGGCGCTCATGGTGTGGATATTCTGTTCTTCAAAGAAAATGTCCACCTCCCAGGCTTTGAAATCACGGACGGTCTGCAGCAGCGTGACCGTATTTCGTGCAAAGCGGGAGATGGACTTGGTGATCACCATATCAATTTTTCCGGCATGGCAGTCGGCAATAAGCCTTTGAAAATCCGCTCTGGAATCCTTCGTGCCGGTCTTGGCTTCATCGGCATAGACGCCGGCATAGAGCCAGTCGCTATTTCTCTGGATAAGGTCGCTGTAATGGCTGACCTGTGCGGACAGCGAGTGAAGCATGGCGTCCTTGCCACTGGAAACACGGGCGTAGGCTGCGACTCGCTTTTTACGCTCCAGCTTCGGCGGTTTTGATACGGTGGTTATTTTTCCTGACATTGTGTCACCTCCTTGTAGTGTGACATATTACCTCTGAACTCACCGTATATCAAGTCAATCCCGCGGTATAAACTACACGAAGATATCCCGTATTTTTCGGCCATAATTGTATCAATCGTGGCGTAATCCTTCGGGGTTAAAATCCCCATCGACAGCATTTGCTTTGCCTGGAGCATGGAGGCAAAATACTGCTCCAGCCGCTCTCTGTAGGCGTCATTCATCACAGCCACGCTCCCTTCCGAAGCGATCTGCAATATAGCAGGCGTGAGAGCAGTACCTTCTATGATTATTTCCATAGGCAGTAAAATGACGTCCGCAGCAGGCACAGGTGTACGCATAAACAGCTTTTCGGTTGACGCACTCCGGGTGTGACTTCCACCATGCAGTGCGGCAGGCGTCTGAGCAGAACTTTTTCGGCTTCTGCTTAGGGATGATTTTTATCAACTTCCCACACTGCTTGCAGGCAACGGCATTCTTTGCACTGTCACCCAGCCCGCTGCGGCGGCAAAAGGAGCGCACCGTATTATCCGAAATTCCGAGTTGCTCGCCGATTTTCACATAACTGACGCCCTGTAAGCGCAATATTCGTATTTGTTCTCTCTGCCAATCTGTCATAGAGTTTTCCTCCAGTCCGAGGGTTTGCCTCAGTACCAACTGGAAGGAAAACGCCTGTCTGGTCCGCAAAAAAATAATGCCCTCCACGGAAATGAATCCGCAGAGGGCGTATGCAAAGATTATTTATTCGGGATCTTGAGCTTCATACCGCTGTAGATGACATTGCTTTTCAATCCGTTCAGACTGACAATCTCCTTGTAGCGGCTGCCGTTGCCGAGATACTTCTTAGCGATTGCCCAGAGGGTGTCGCCATGCGCCACGGTATGGATGCGGTAGTCATCGGCGGGTTTCGTGCCTGCCAAGGCAAGCGCAGAGGTCTTGGCCGGCGACATGATGGCGTATCTGCCGGACTCGTCCTTATTGATGACCGCACGGTCACCGCTGACCTCGACCACATACCAGCGGAGCTTCTTCACCCAGCCGGGAATGGATTTGCCGCCATAGTAGGTGCTGCCTGTGATGGTCACGAGGTCACCGGTCTTGATAGACCCGGTGGGCTTGACTGGGTCGGCAGGCTTTACATCACCGCCGAGAGCTGCCGTGACCCTGGATGCCAGATCACCCATACGGGCATACATCCAGTTGCCTGGGCAGCTCTTGTTCGCAAACCATCTGTGGACGGTCAGCACCATCTCGTCAGATTTCGGGGTGTAGTTGAGCGTCTTGGCCTTATCGCCCAGCCAGAGCAGCTTGGTTTTGCCGTTGCGCCTGCAGATATCGGTGCAAAGCTCGATGAGTCTCTTGTACACCATATCCTTGAAAGCGTAAGGCTCGGTGTTGTCGCTGGCACACTCGATGGTGATAGCTCTCTGGTCGTTGGCTGCGGAGGAGGAGCACCAGGAGCGGTTTTTCTCTTCCACATACATCCCGACCCGACCGTCCACGCCGATGCCGTAGTTGCTGCTTGCCTGCCGTGAGGTCGGCAAAAAGATGTTGCCCAGCGTTTCCACCGAGCACTGACCCACCACGCAGTGAGGCGTGATGCGGTCAATGCTGTGGGTGCGCTGCCCGGAATGGTTCGGGCTGAGTTTGGTGTAGGACACCAGGGGGCTGTTCGTGTAAGCCATGTTATTCATCCTCCTTTTCACTGCGGTCATGAAGCTGCTCCAGAACGGATTTCAGCTTCTGCGGAATGGGCAGTCCCAGGTATGCGGCGTTTTCCAACAGGGACACGCCCTCATTCGACAAATAGAAGAAAATGACGGCGGTACGCATCACCGAACCGCTGCCGATGACGCGGGTGTCGAGAATATGCCCGATGCCAACCAGAGCGAAGATGAGCACCTTTTTGAAAATGCCCTTGAAACCGACTTCGCTGGACAGCTTCTTATCCACCACGGCGCACATGATGCCGGTGATGTAGTCGATGACTACGAAAGCCAGAAGCGCATAAAGCAAGCCGTCACATCCTCCCAAGAACCATCCCAGCCAGCCGCCGATTCCGGCGAACACCACCTGAATGGTCGTCCAGAATTCTTTCATGTTGTTTGTCCTCCTTTGAGATTAAAAATGGGTATGAAAAAAGTGACGCCGGAGCGTCACGCTTTTCCGATAGCATAGATTGATACTTTGTAGGTTGCCGATGGTACCGTATTTGGTCTTACGGCAAATATCTTTCCGGGGTTGGTCGTTGTAGACCAGCTACTCGAACTGCCTCGCTCCACAAACATGGCGTAATTGCTGTTCTCCGTGGAGATATGGACATGAGGAATTTCCGCGAAGGTAAATGGAAAATTAGGGAGCGCAATTGCGCCGCTCTCATAGAGCACGCCCCATGCCGTCGAAATGGCGGTCGTAAAGGAATACTGACCCCAACATTCCGCTGTACCGCTTTTCCATTTACGGTAATTCCAGATGCCGCTTGTCCCTTGCTGAATGACAAAATCCGCAAGGGGTGAGCCATCCACCCGCATATCCCCGGCAACATCCAGCATGGCTTGTGGCTCCGGCGTGTTGATGCCGACCTTCTTTTTCCGAAGCGCAATGAGGGGCGTACCCTGCGGAACAGTAAAATACAGATCCAGACTGCTCAAAGAATAGAGCTTGTCTTGGATCTGTAGATGAAGGTCGTAGGAACTGTTGGCATCCAGATTGCACAGTTCCAAATTGGAGTAGCTGAAAGAGGTTCCGCTTTTTGTCGTGCCGGAATAGATGCTGGTGTAGCTGCCGTAACTGCTCTCACTGGTTTTCTTGTACCGATACCGCACATAAACCACGCTGTTTTTCTGCGTCCCGTCTACGGTAACAGCAGAAATAGAGCCGCTGAATTTGAGTTGCATTTCCGCTTCAATGTCGTTGGTTCGTCGGAGCGTCACCGAGGACACCTTCGGCTTTGCGTATGGGATGACCGTAATAGTTTGGGAAACGCTGGCGGTATAACCGCGGGAGTCCGTGACCGTGAGCGTGACCGTTACGCTGCCGGACTTGGCGATCTTTCCAACAGATAAGGCAGAGCCGGTAGTGTTAGAGGATGACAGCCCGTTGCAGGAAGCTGTGTAATTGGAAATACTGGCACCGTTTTTTGCAGTTGCCGTTCCGGGCGTGACCTTGAGGGTCGAGTAGTCCTGTACGAACAGCTGATCGTTGCCCGTGAGGTTCTTTGTGGTCGTGTAGCTGTCAGCATAAGTGAATCCGCTTATGGTCGGAGCAGAATTGGTTGCCGTGGTCAGTACCGTGGCAGTCTTGCTTGAGGTGCTGCCGATCTGCGTAGACCCGCTGTAAGACGAAACCGCAAAGGTACCTGTGAACGACTTGATGGATGCCATAGCGTTCAACAGCGTTGTTCTCTGCGCCGATGTCAGCGTGACCATGCGGTTCGCCGTGCCCTTCGACCAGGAAAGCCCGGAAATAGTCAGGATGGTCGTGCTGCCGTTTTTGAGCACCAGCGTATTGGTGTAGGAGGCTTCGTACACGGTCACATTGACGGTAATGGAAACCGTGGCATTGTCCGCCGTCACCGTGTTGACACTATTCACCACAGCACCGCCCAGCGTCTTGACCGTGGAACTGCCGGAAGTGCCGTAGACATGGTTGTACTGCCGCCTTGCTCTGACCCTCACCGTGTAGCTTGTATTCGGTGAGAGCGAGGTGATCGTCACACTGGCACTGGTGGATGCCGTCGTTGAGAACTGCGTCCAGCTCGAACCGCCGTTTGTGCTGTACTGCCAGACGTCCGCCGTGGCAGAGGATGTAGCGGAGATTTTGAACCCGTTTGCCGTGACATTCGATGTACTGAATGTAACTGTGGGAGCAGAGCGGTCAATGGTAGTCAGCGTCATGCTGCCGCCGTATTCCTGTGAACCGTAGATATAAACACGGGTCGAGAATCCGACCGCAATCGTTTTGCTGCCGTTGCTGTTGTGAGCTACAGTAATCGTGCCACTGACAGAACCTTTCTTTGCCGGGAAAACACGGTCATCCCAATAGGTACGTTCCTTTGAGTAGACGGTCGTACCGTTGATCGTTACAGTGGTCGTGTCAATGGTGTAGTAAGTGGATGCGCCGCCGGTAGAGGTCAGCGTCCAGGAAAGTGTCGAGCTGTTACCGACCACATTTACGCTTTCCGAAATGTCCAGTTGAAGATAGCGCCCATCGTATGCCGCGCTTTTCCAAGTTGCCATAGCTTTCCCTCCTTAATCCAGAATGACGATGTTCAGCCCTTCGGACGCCGTCGGCATCGGGACAAACTTCGTTTTGCCCACGGTCAGCTCGCCGTCCACCGTGGTTTTCTTAGTCTGCGTTTCGTCCTTGTTCAGGGTAAAGATCACCTCATCGTTGTAATAACCGGCGAACTCCGTGTTCGTGATGACCGTCCGCTGAGACGATGCGCTGTTGGATACCTCGATGCCCCGCTTGTCGATCTTGACCTCCTGCGTGTAGATCTCGTTAGGTGCAGGCGTCCACTTTCGGGGAATCGCTCCTTCGGAAATCATGATGTCGGCGAGATAAATGGACGCATCCCGACAGTAGCAGTAAATACGCAGCGTGGGGTCGGTCACATCCGTGAGCGTTACGGAGTAATCCGTCCAGTCAAACGCCGTGGACTTATTGAACAGGTACTTGGTCTTGTTCCCGTTGTAGGTCACATAGAAATACCCAGACATGGTCGAGGTTTTCTTTGCCCGAACCGAGATCGTATAAGTGCCGGGAACCACCCCTCGGATGTACTGCGACAACGAGGAGTATGCGCCCAGCACAAAGCAGGAGTCGGAAATGGTGTTGTTTTGCGTATCTGTGGAGGCATCCGTTTTCACCGTACCGGAGTAGCTCCAATCGTCCGTGATGCCGTTCAGCCCGGAGGAATTCTGCACATAGTTGATGCCGCCGATGTACTGCTCCTGCATGGTGACGGACAGTCCATCCACCGTGTGTTCCAATTCCGAAACACGGCTTTCGGAGTTCAGCACCCGTTCCTCCAGGACGCCCTGGTCGTTGGACACCGTTTCCACGGTTTCGGTGAGGGTCGCCACATAGCTGTTCAGCCCATCCACGTTCTGCTGAAAATACGCACTTTTCTCCGCAAATTCATCGGTTGAAACATAGGCGCGAAGCACGACCTCGCCGCTCTCCAAATCCCAATAAGACGAGCCATCCTGCGACTGGATAACACCCGCCTTGATGATGTTGGCCACCAAGGAGCCGGAGGTGATGAAGTCCGCGACGATCTGACCGTCTGCCGTGATGGCGGTTTCGTAGGGGCCGTTGTAGCCGTTACGGGAAAATCCCAAGCCGCCCACATTCCACCGCCAGACATTCACAGCATCGTCAATGGATGGTGCGTCCAGAATGAGCAGCTCGTGGGGCTGCCCACTTTCGCTGTCTGTGTTAATAACCACATAGCCGCCGCTCTGACCGGTGATAAGTCCGGTGGCTTTACCGATGGCGGTTTGGAGCAGCTTTGGAAAGCGTCCCACCGTGGACTCCACCTTGTCGACCGTGGACTGCACCTCGGAGATGGTGGTGATCATGCTGGACTTGCTTTGACCGAGAGAAATGCTCTTGTATCGTTCGGCGAGGGTGTCGTACACGGTTTCAATGACCATAGCCGACACGCTGACACCCAGCAGCGAGTGCCGAATGGTGACGGTATCGCAGAGATTGACCCGCTCCAAGAGTGCCGAATACTCCGGCTGTTTCCAGAGCGGCTCAAAGGACACCTTCACCGTAGGGATGGTCGCACCCAGCGGATTTGCTTTGATGTAGCTGTTGGCTTTCGCTCGGAGGGCTTCCTCGGTCACAACTCCGTCAAACTGGTCGGAGAAATCCATGATGAGCGTTTTCGCCCGGACGATCTCCGAGGTCACAATGGGGAGCGTGACCTCCGGCAGCGTGATCACCATTTCGGTGTCCGAGCCTTCCGGCGTGTATACGGCATACGGGAGCAATGCGGTATACACGCCGCTGTTGTCCTCGTCCTGCTCCAAGGCGGTGAGGTTCTTGCCGTATTCAATGACCACGCCGGTCTTCTGCCCACGGTGCGAATGGAACTTTACCGTGAAGTTGTCCCACTCAAACTCGCCGTACCATTTGGAGAGCATGGAGCCTTCCGTACCGCCGAGGCAGGCACGGACGCTTTTCGGCTGCGTGACGGAAAACGCCTTTGCATCCGAGTAGTCCGTCCAGCCCGTGAAGCGTGTATCTCCGGCAAGGAGCTGCGAGAGAATGAGCTGAGGAGAGCGACTCTCCGTCGAAAAAGGCAACACCGGCACATTGGCAAGGTCATAGGAGATGTGCTGACCGTAGATGGTGACGATGCCGTTCAATGGCTTTGTGATGCGGTAAATGCGGAACGCCTGGTCGGCGGCAGTATCGTTGGGTTTTGCCTTGATGATGCACTCCTTGGTGATTAGCCCGTAGTGCTGACCGCTGACCGGGTATTTGAGCAGACACTCAAACACACCGTTTCGCTCTTCGGTCACTTCGCAGGAAATGGTGTCCGTCAGTACGCCAAGACCGAAGGTGGAAAAATCCGTTGCATTGGGCGGGTATAGGACTGGAATCATAGGCTGTCAGCTCCTTCCGGGCATAAAAATACCACCGGGGATTTCTCCCTGGTGGTTGAATGAAAATGAGTTACTTGTAGATTGACAAATAGGAATTTATTAGGCAAACAGAATAAGTGCAACACCTGTGATAAGCAGAACTATACCAACAACAAACTCTACCATTCCCACTTTCTTTGCGTATTCTTCTTTCTTCCGACCGGCTTTGAAGTCCGCCTCAAAACCGTTGATAAGATTGTATTTCTTTTTAAAGTAAATGAAGTATCCAAACAGAAGGAAGGCCAATCCCAGAACTACAGCCAATACCTTTAGGAATATCATATAAACACCTCCACAAAAAATTCCGATTTGTCGTCCTCACCTAAAAACATTATACCATACCTTTTTGAATTTTTCTACCGCTTACAATCGGGAGCGACCTTACAGACAGCACCACCTCGGAATGACCTCGATCCGCTGCACATTTCCTGCACAGGCGATGGTGGTCGTTCCCGGCTTGAGCATAGGAAAGCCGTCGCCGGTAACGGTATCATTTTTGAGGGTGGTATCCTTAAAGCAATTCATAAGTTCGCTGTCAATTTCGATGGTTTCGTCGACCTCTGAAATCGTCCACAGGTTCGTACCTTCGCCCTCCGGCTGAATCATAAGCCGTACTGTGCCGCCTCCATATATTTTGATGTAGGGTTTGCTTGTGAAAGCGGTGGGATTGGTTACAGACAACCTTCTGGTGCCGGATGCTAAAACCTCCTGTCCCGCAAAACTGTATTTGTAGGGCTTGCAGTTGAAGGTCACGGTGAAACTGCCGACCTTGTTTAGCTGTTCCTCAATGTCCAGACTGCCGGAGATGACGCCGTAGCGGAAATACTCCGCATCGTAGGAGTCAGTGATTTCGTGGTATCTGTCCGGCTCGGAATAAAGCCAGCCCTTAATGTCCCGCAGGACAGCGGCAAGTGCGGCTATATTCTTCCGAGCGAGGAACACTGTGTAGGTCACCTTGATGTTGGCAAAGCGGCGGTTCGGATTGATGATGTCGCCATTCCTGCCGGGAATGGAGATGAACTCCGCATCGTACTCCGGTGCGGAGAACACGTCCTTCTTCTCGATATGCAGACCGAACTCAGCGGAACTGCGGCCGTTGTAGGTAAAATAGGTCATGCGAATACCACTCCTTTCCGCTGGGCGAACTGGTTCGCCGTTTCCATGACTTCATTGGTGAGCTGACGGATGTCCTCGCTGCTGTAATTGTTGAAGTTCGTGATGTTCAGGGCGATGGTGAAAGCGGATGCCGCCTTACCGACCACACCGTCCACGGCAGAGCGGATCGAGCCGTTCACGTCAAAGTCGGTGGGCAGAGCCGTCTGCATATCGTGAGCAAGGTCGCCCATGACGCCGTTGATGTCCTCTGCCATCCCTTCTGCGGCTTTGACCGCTTCATCGCCGTTGTCGTCAATGGAGCCAGCCAGACCCTTGACCAGCATTTCACCGACCCATGCCATTTCCTTTGAGGGCGAATGGATACCGAAGAAATCGCAGATGCCGTCCCAGATGGAGGAGATCCACCCGGACACCTTATCCCACAGCCACGAGGCAAGCTGGGTAATACCGCTCCACAGTCCCTTGACGATGTTGCCGCCGATCTCCACGATCTTATACATCAGAGAGCCGAAGGCTTTCACGATACCCGCAATGATCTGCGGCACGGCCTTGACGATCTCCACGATGATGGTGGGAAGGTTTTCAATCAGCGCAACGAACAACTGAACGCCTGCCATGATGATCTTATCGATGTTTCCGATGAGAGCATTGACAATGCCGGAGATGATTTGCGGAATCGCCTGCACGATTGTCGTGATGATCTGCGGCAAAGCCTGTATCAGCGAGATCAGCAGGTCGATGCCTGCTTGGATAATCTGAGGGATAGCGTTCAGCACAGCATTGATAATGCCATCAATGATTTTCGGGATAGCTTCCACGATTGCCATAATGATATCCGGCAAGGCAGTCACCAGCGAAGTCAGAAGCTGGATGCCTGCTTCGATGATCTGCGGAATCGAATCCAGCAGAAAGGTAATGATACCGTTGATGATCTCCGGCAGAGCTGCAATCAGCACGGGCAGTGCGTCCAATAGTCCCTGGGCAAGCCCTGTTATAAGCTGTAAGGCTGCGTCAAGGAGCATCGGCAGACTGTCCACCAGACCTTGCACGATGGTGACGATAGCCTGCACCGCTGCCGGAATGAGCGTAGGCAGTGCATCCGCAATGCCGGTCACCAGCGTGGACACCAACTGAACCGCAGCCTCAATAAGCAGGGGCAGATTCTCAATCAGCGTATTCACGATGGTCATGAGCGCAGACACCGCCGCCGGGATAAGCTGCGGAAGCAAAGAAAGCAGCGTTTCCAGCACCTGCGAGAACAGTTCGGTGACTGCTTCCAGCAGTGTGGGCAGCAGTTCACCCACAGCCGTCAGCAGAGCATCCAGCGCCGTGGGCAGAGCCGCCACGATGTTCTCAATAACCGGGGTGATGTTCGCCACCACGGTCTTGAAGGCATCCACCATGTTGTTGCATAGCAGCTCCATGTCAGCGTCCGCATCGCCGAAGCCTACGATGAGGTTCGACACGGCGGATTTCAGCGCATTGACAGAGCCGGAAATGGTGGCTTCCGCTTCTTTTGCGGTCGTACCGGCAATGTCCATGCTCTCCTGCATGACGTGAATGGCTTCCACCACATCTGCGTAGGAGGAGATGTCGTACTTGACGCCGGATATCTTCTCCGCATCGGCGAGCAGTCGCTCCATTTCCTGCTTTGTGCCGCCATAGCCCAGCTTGAGGTTGTCAAGCATCGTGTAGTTCTGCTTGGCGAAACCTTGGTATGCGTTCTGGATGGAGGACATATCCGTACCCATCTTATTGGCATTATCGGACATATCCGTAATGGCCATATCCGCATACTTTGCGGCCTTTTCGGTATCACCGCCGAGAGACTGGATCAGGCTTGCGGAAAAGCCCGTGACCGTCTCCATGTACTCGTTGGCGGAAAGCCCTGCCGTTTTGTATGCATTGGCGGCATACCGCTGGATCTCCTGCGAGGAGTCCTTGAACAAGGTGTCAACACCGCCGACCAGCTGCTCATAGTCAGCATAGGCGGCGATGACCTCTTTGCCGAGCTTCACGGCGGCGGCACCTGCGGCGACGGCCACAGCACCGAGTGCCACACCTACGGTTTTGAGAACCTTGCCGAAGCCTTCAAACTTACTGCCGGATTCCTCCGCAGCCTTGCCGCCCTCCTTGATGGCTTTTTCGTTCTCGTCCAGTTCCCGGTTCATGTCGTTGAGGGCGGCTTCGGCATTGTTGAGTTGGATCTGCCAGTTCTGGGTGCGGCGGTCGTTCTCTCCAAAGGAGGTGGCGGCATTCTGCAGAGCCTTGCGAAGGGTGTCGATTTTTGTTGTCTGCTCGTCGATCTCTTTTCGCAGCACCTTGTTCCGTGCGGCGAGAGCCTCCACGGATTTGTCATTTTTATCGAACTGAGAGGTGGAGAGCTTCATTTCGGAGCCGAGCACCTTGAAAGACTGGTTGATATCCGCCAGCGCTTTTTTGAATTCTTTTTCGCCCTCAAGACCGATCTTTAGTCCGAAACTGTCTGCCATGTACCGTCACCTCCTTAAATGCCGTCCGGGATAATATCGTCGATGTAATGCTCTCGTGCCGGTGTGGCTTGCCCGTTATACTGCTTGTGACACTCCCATAAGTCCAAAAGCAGACCAAACGGCATCAGCCACACCTCATCCTGGCTGAGATGCAGGTGGGCAAGGCCGTAATAAAGAAGCCGGGTAAACAGCTCCGCATCGGAGACCGTTACCCGACTTGCGCGTTTTTTGCGTCTTTCTCGCTTTCCACATTCCGCTTGGTGCCCTTGTAGAGCGCCTCCGTAATGGCGGTTTTGTATCCGGCGAGGTCGAGGGGCGTAGTCAGAAGCTCCACCACATCCTCCGTGAGCAGCTCCTTGGGATGCTCTTTATCCTTGAGGTTGTGAATGAGGATGCTCTGATTTGCCAGAAGCGTGATGAGCCACACGATCTCTCCGATAGCCATTTCAAAGTTCTCGGACTTCATCAGCTTCTCGCCGAGGTTTTCCAGTCCGCCGTATCGACCGGCGATCTCCTTGGTGGCTTTGGTTGTGAGGAGCAGCGTGTACTCCTCGTCACCGATGGTGATGACTGCGGTTCTTTCGTTATCCATTGTGCGTTACCTCCGTTAACCCTGTTTTTCGGGTGTCGTGGTATAGGTCGGCTCATAGACTTCCTTATACCAGTTCGTGATAGTCGCAGCGGTCACATCGCCCTCCAGTGCCTCCGCTTTCCACGGGTGCTTGCCGCCTGCGTCTGCCTTGTTGCGGCGCAGAATGGTGCCTTCAATGGTCGGCGTGGAGAAGGTGATGCTGTCGCCCTTGGTGGCAAGGTTCGTCGCCGGAATACCGAATTTCACTCGGTAGAGCCAGTAATACTTGTACTTGCCGTTGGACTTCTTGGCGCGGAAGCCCACCGCCACAGGGTTGCCGCCGTCCTCGGATGCGGAAATCAGCACCTTGTTTTTGTCGATGGTTGCACCCGTGAGGTCGGATGCCGCCGCAGAGCCGATATCGTCAATGCCGAGGGAGAGTGTGCCGGATTTGAATTCCTTCACAATCTCCGAAGCGCCGTCATCGGCATAGAGCGTTGCCTCCGCCAGTTCCACCGAAAGGTCAGCGGAGATGGCTTTCGCAAGCTGGGACGGCGTACCGTAGGTTTCCTCACCGGCATCGTTCTCGGTGATTTTTGCGTAATACAGTCTGTCAAGACCGATGGTAGCCATAACTTATTCCTCCAAATCGTAGATTTGCGCCACATCAATGGCGTAGTGATGGTAGCCGGTCTCGGTCTCAAAGCCGATGTACCGGCGGTCGGTAATATAGAAATCCGCACCCAGCAAGGCACGGACAAGGTCATTTTTCAGTTTGGTGTAACTGTCCTTTGTGAAGAGGGACAGCCGTGCCTCCTGCGTTTCGCAGCCGGGGGTGTTGTCGGCGTGAAGCTCAAAGCTGTCCGACAGCGGCGTGATGACAAGATAGGTGTCCGATGCTTTGCCGGAGAACACACCCGTTTCCACTGGAACACCGCAATGCTCGGCGATGGTTTGTAAATCGGATAGAAGACTCACAGCTTTTCCACCTCCTCATCCAGCGCCTTGGTCATGGCATCGATGCATTCCTGCCGGGATGCCGTTTTCGCAGGCTTCAGAAACGGCTTTGCAGGCTGACCGTGCTTGCCGTATTCGATGATGTTGGCCAGCTTGGCATTGCTGCTGCCGTCCGAGCGGGGTTCTGCGAAGCCGACCTTGATGTCGTGGTTGCCGTCCCGGTTCAGCTTGGAGGGAGAAAGGCCGAGTGCACCTTCCAGTTCGCCCGTGGAGCGAGAGTCATATTTTGTTCCTCTGCCAATAACGGAGGAGAGATTGCTCTTGACCTTCTTCAGCACGACCTCGCCACCGGCCTGCAGGACGGTATCCGCCACGCTGTCAAAGTTGCTGCCGAGCTTGGATATCTTCAGAAGGAAATCCTCCGGCATTTTCATGTCGCACTTAGCCAACGGTCGGCACCTCCTTCTTTGCCAGCACCTCAATGTACATCCCACGCCCCTTTACATCCTCCACGGACACAATATCGTAGCGACAGTCATCGCAAATGAGAAACTGGTCTGTGGTGACCGTCAGACCCGGAATACACCGAAATCGGAACAGGTCGGTGGCTTCGCTGAATGCCGCAAGGTTCGCCCAACGCTGACTGCCGTGCCGACCTTCCCGATAGACACGGACGGAAGCGAGGACTTCATCCTCGGAATGGGTAAAACCCTCGCTGTCCTTGACCTGCCTGGTTTTCACAATGTCGGCAAAGCCGTTCATCTTTCCGAAACTCATACCTGCCACCGCCTATCCAAGCGGAGCAGCAGATTGACCGTCTTCCACACCTGCTGTGCCGCTCCGGTGTTATCCGCAAAGAAGCCGCCCGTGCTGCCATCCCGGCTTTCATAGAAGTGGGATGACAACATAATGACGGCTTGCTCTGTGGTGGCTGGCATGGGATTCTCCTTATAGAACCCCTCCGGGATGTGCTGGTAGCTTTCGGCGTAAGAAACAGCGGCGGTGATGTAGCTTTTCAGCAAGGCATCATCCGCCGTGTGTTCCAGGATAAGGTTGGCTTTCACTTTGGAAAGAAGCTCGTCCATCACCGCCGCCTCCTTTCATCAAGATGCCTTCATCTTCAGAAGCTGGATACCCTCCGGCAGGATGATCTTGCCGTCCACACGCTCGGTGGCAACACAGCCGACCTGACCGTTGGTAGAATACAGCTCGTTCAGACGCTGAACGTTTCTGCCGGTGCGGTCAGCGATCCAATAGTTCTGGAAATCGCCGAAGGCAATGGAGAGCGCACCTGCCGCCAGCGTGGGAGCATACGGGCTGGTGTAAATCTCGTAACCGAGCAGTCTGTCCGGCTGACCCGCCTGCAGGGAGGGCTGCCACAGATACTGACCGTTGGAATCCTTCAGCTTACGAAGTGCGGAAACAGTAGCATCGTTCATCAGGAACTTGGCATTCTTGCGGTAAGGTGCTTTCAGCGCATAGATTAGGGAAATCACCTCATCGGTGGTAACAGTGGTCGCACTGGCTGCGGTAACACCGACCGTGCCGCCGTTTGCAGTGAACAGGCCGGTGGGCTGACCCGTACCGGTGCCGACGCAGAATGCCTGTTCCTCGGCAGCACCGAAGGCGTAGGCAAACTCACGGGCGATGTACTCTTCCAGATCGAAGGCACTGTCGTCCAGAAGCTCAATGCTTACCTTCACAAGGTCGGTCAGCTTGTAGGCATCAATGGTCTTCTGTGCGAAGGTGGGATTGCTCTCGGTGTAGGCAGCATTTTCAGCAGTCCACGCAGCGGTGGAATGGGTCGCTGCAACGGGGATCTTACGCTCGTTATCGGTAGTGATGACCTTGCACAGACGGCGCATCACATTTTCCTCCTTGAGCGTGTCCACGATGAACTTCTCAAACCCCGTGGGGACGAGATAGCCGCCGTTGGCGTCCACGCCCTCGGAGAGCACATTGTGGAGCATACGTTTGCCGCGCAGATGCAGACCGAAATCCTCGCGGTAGGCGTTAGACGCTCTGCCGGTCTTGGCTTCGCCGGTCGCTTTCTGGGGCTGCTCGGTGATAGGAGAGGATACGGGTTTGGCAAGCTCTGCGGCAATAGCGTCGCGGCGCTCCATGCGTCTGACCTCATTGGTGAGATCGTTCAGTTCCTTCTCCATATTGGCGTAAACGGCATCGTCCTCGGCGGACAGAACGCCTTTTCGGTCGCGGTGGGTGTCGAGGAAGCCCTCCATCGTAGCCCACAGCTTGGCGCGCTTTTCGCGCAGTTCAACGATAGTCATATTGAAATACCTCCATATTAAATGTAGTTTTTGATGGTGTTCAGCTTGGCTCTGAGTTCATCTACAGATCGTCCCGTGCGCTCCGGCACGGCGGGTTTGGGTTCAATGGCGCACTTTGCGGCGATCTTCTCCATGAGAGAGTTCACCACATTCGCCTTGGAATACAGCATGGAAACGGCAGGCGTGGGTACCTCTTCGGATTCCGAGTTTCTCTGCATGATTTCGTCCGCAAAGCCGAGTTCCACAGCCTTGTTTGCGTCCATCCAAGTTTCGGCATCCATGAGGTGCGAGAGCTTGGCACGGGAAAGCCCCGTCTTGATCTCATAGGCGTTGATAATGGAATCCTTGACGCTACCGAGCATTTTGATAGCTTTCTGCATCTCGTCCGAATTGCCGAACGCCGCCGTCATGGGGTTGTGGATCATAAGCATGGACACAGGAGATACCAGCACCTTCGTGCCTGCCATAGCGATGACGGACGCTGCGGATGCCGCAATGCCATCGATTTTCACGGTCACATCACCCTTGTAATCCATCAGCATATTGTAGATTTGGGCTGCCGCCACGCAGTCACCGCCAGGGCTGTTGATCCAGACAGAGATGTCGCCGGAGCCCGCCATCAATTCGTCCTTGAAAAGCTGCGGCGTGACGTCATCGTCAAACCAGCTTTCCTCGGCGATGGTTCCGTTCAGAAACAGCGTCCTCTCCTGAACCTGCTCCTGTGTCTCCTGATTGGTCACCGTTCGGGTCTTCCAATTCCAGAATTTCTTCATCGGATTTTTCCTCCTTTCCGTCATCGGTAGGTGTATTTGCAAAAGCCCCGGCATTTTTCAGCGGGAGCATATTGCCGTTAATGAGGTACAAATCGCCGCCATCCTCTGCCGGGATACGGTCGAGGTTTTCAAGCTCCCGGATGTCGTTGGCGGACATCCAGCCGTTCTGCCGCCCGATGGCGTACCCGTTCATGCGGCTCTGATAGTCGCCGCGAAGCAGACCTTCCACATTGAATTTTGCAAAGTACTTCTTCTTTTCCTCGGAGTTCAGCAGGGAGCGTTGAATGGACTGCTCCCAACGGATGACCCAGGGGTCGAGGGTGTATTTCACAAACTCAAGGGACTGCTGCTCAATATTAGAAAAGCTCGACTTTTCCAGGTCGCCAACCATGTGGGGCGGGACTCGGAAAATTCGAGCGATCTCATTGATTTGGAATTTGCGTGTTTCAAGGAACTGTGCCTGCTCCGGCGAGATGCCGATGGGGGTATATTTCATACCTTCTTCCAGTACGGCGATCTTATTGGCGTTGCCGCTGCCACCGAAGGTGGACTGCCAGCTTTCCCGCACACGCTGCGGGTCTTTGATCGTGCCGGGGTGTTCCAGCACACCGCCCGGAGCGGCACCATTGGCGAAGAACTTCGCGCCGTACTCCTCGCAGGCGATCGCCATGCCGATGGCGTTCTTCGCCATAGCGATGGGACTGTAACCGACCAGACCGTCAAAACCCAAGCCGGGAATGTGCAGCACATCCGATGGCTGCAGCGTTACGGCGAACTCCTTGTTTTTGATGGCTTCATCTGAGCCACGATAATAGGTGTAATACAAATGCCCACTTTCATCTCTGTCCACCGACATCTTGTTGGGCATAAGCGGATACAAAGCAACGATTTCATTTTTACCGTTGCGGATGATTTGCGCGTAAGCGTTCCCCCAGAGGAGCAGATGTGTCATGAGGGTTTCCCGGAACACGAAAGAACTCATCTCCGGGTTCGGCTCATCGTGGAGCAAGCGGTAGAGCGGATGGTCGAGCGCCATTGCCTTGCCGCCGCTGTCCGTGTATTTGTAAAGATGCAGCGGCAGTCCCGCCACTGCCTCCGACAGGATGCGAACGCAGGAATACACGGCGGTCATCTGCATGGCCGAGCGTTCCGTTACCGCCTTGCCGGATGTCGTGCCGCCGAAGAAAAAGGCATAGTTGCTGCCCGATGTGCGGTTTTGAGGCTTGTCTCTGGATTTGAAAAGCCCTGAAAAGATACCCACTTAAATCACTCTCCTATTACAATAAATTTGGACAGGAAAGCCGGGCAGCCAGTCCGGCTTTCCCTCCATCTCGTGCCTAAGCTACAATAAGAGGAGCAACTGGCTGACGTTCACTCCCTTGGGCTTCGTATGTCCGCTTTGAAGACGGTCAGCCATCCTCTTGTTGCAGCGTTCGATTTGAGCAGGTTGAGCCTACCGGATGCCGGGGAGTTCGTGTCACCCAATAGATTGAATCGGCAGCGAGAAAAGATGGATTCCGGTTGCACAGATTCGTTGTATTGGAGGAATGTGGATGAACTGCGTTGGCATCGATGTTTCCAAGGGCAAAAGCATGATCGCAGTCATGCGGCCTTTCGGAGAGGTGGTAGTCTCACCCTTTGAGGTACTTCACACCGACAGCGAACTGAGTGAGCTGGCAAGGCTGCTCAAAAGCCTGGACGGTGAGACCCGTGTGGTGATGGAAGCCACGGGTAATTACCACGCGCCTGTGGCCTGGCTACTCCACGACGCGGGGCTTTATGTCTCGGTAGTCAATGCAATGCTGGTGCACGACTACGGAAACAACAGTTTAAGGCGGGCCAAGACCGACAAGAAGGATGCTGTGAAGCTGGCCAACTACGGCCTTGACCACTGGCTCACACTGCCGAGATATGTCCCCGATGAGGATACCCGGCTCATGCTGAAGACCTGCTACCGGCAGTACCAGCAGTATTCCAAAGTACAAACCATGCTGAAGAATAACCTGATCTCCCTGCTGGACACAACTTTCCCGGACGCAAACCGCCTGTTTGCCAGTCCGCCCCGCGCTGATGGCAGCGAGAAGTGGGTGGACTTTGTAGATGCTTTTTGGCACTGCGAGTGTGTCTGCGGTCTGTCTGAGAAGACCTTTATCACCAGATACCAGAAGTGGTGCAGAAAGCACGGCTACAATTTCAACGAAAATAAGGCATTGGATATATACGCCTCTGCCTGTGGGCACTTCGGTGTCATGCCAAAAACGGATACAACAAAACTTTTGGTAGAACAGGCTATTTCCCAACTCCGGGCAACTTCTGCCGCGTTAGCTGCTCTCAAGCAAGAGATGCAGTCCCTGGCAGCTTCTCTGCCGGAGTATCCTGTGGTAATGGGGATGTTTGGCGTTGGTCCCTCTCTCGGCCCCCAGCTTATGGCTGAAATTGGCGATGTCCGCCGTTTTCATTCAAAAAAAGCACTGGTGGCCTTTGCGGGCATTGATGCCCCGCCCTACCAATCCGGCCAAATGGATGTCCGCAGCCGCAGCATTTCCAAGCGGGGGTCTGCCTCCCTGCGCAGGACGCTCTTTCTGGTGATGAGTGTCATCCTGCAACGTGCTCCAATGGATGAGCCGGTCTACCAGTTCATGAGCAAGAAACATTCTGAAGGCAAGCCTTACCGAGTCTACATGATGGCCTCCGCAAACAAGTTTCTGCGCATCTACTACGCTTCTGTAAAAGCCTATTTGGATTCCATGGAATACGACTGATTTTTCTGCACTATATCATCTGGCCGGCCGCCATTTCGATTTTGAGATGCTCAGCGGCTTAGATTTGTGCGCTCGTTTTTTTGCTCATTCTCTCGAAAATTTTACTTGACTTTTTTTAGCAGGTCTTCAAAATGGGCAAAAGAAAAGCACCTGCTCATACGAACAGATGCTTTGAAATATTCAGATATTTTGGCTCTTATTTCAATTCGGCATTCCAACTTGAAATAACGGCTCAGTATATGCTTGCTTGTTTCATTTTCTATGATAATCGGTTCTTGCGAAGTTTCCGACTTGAACTGCAAAAACCTTTGATTTCGCTTCGAAAATGCAGTGCTTATTCGCCGAGCAGCCAGTCAATCAAATTCAGTGACTTTATGCCATCATAGGAATTGATGAAGCTGCGATCCATAGAAAGCACGATTTTTTCGTAGTTATCCCCAATCATACGCAACGGACGAAGCTCCCGTTCACGGGTCTCCGCGGAAAGCATACTTTCCGTTACCTGAATATATACCTTGTTGTTCGGCTTTTCCGCAACGAAGTCGACCTCCGTCTCTCCGACCTTCCCGATATATACCCGATAGTCACGGCGCAGCAGTTCCAGAAATACGATATTCTCAATGATATGCCCGCGGTCTGCATCTCGGTAGCCCAGAAGCATATTGCGAAAACCCATGTCGATGATATAGTTCTTTCCAAGAGTTTTGAGCAGCTGCTTTCCTTTTACATCATACCGACCGACAGAGAAGAATACAAACGCATTGCGGAGCATGGAAATATATTTATCCACCGTTTTCCCCGCAATGTTCTTCTGCTTGCCGGTTTGAATGTCGCCCTCGTTGGAGAGTACATTTCCGATGCTGTTCGGAGAAGTGATGCTGCCGATATTGGAGCATAAAAACAGCATGATTTTTTGAAGCATGGCTTGATCTGTGCCATTATTGCGCTGCAAAATATCACGCAGCACCACGGTCGAATAGATACCTTCCAGTGCCTGATTGCTTCTCGCTTCGTTGAACTTGTATTCTCTCAGAATCGGCATCCCTCCGAACTGGAGATACTTCTGGAACTTTTCGTCCATTGTCACATCGGTGGCAAACTCGTAGAAGTCCAAAAACTCCTTGAAGGACAGCGGTAGCACCCGTATCTCTACATATCTGCCGGAGAGCAGCGTAGAAAATTCCGTGGACAGCAGATAGGCATTGGAACCCGTGATATAAATGTCTACATCATAATCCAAGCGGAAGGACTCGATTGCTTTTTCCCAATGCTCTACAGTCTGCAGTTCATCGAATATAAGGTATGTCTTTCCGTCTTTAGCGATCTGCTTGCTGACATAATCATAAAAAGAAAGGTAATTGTTCAGGTCACGGTAACGCAAGGATTCCATGTTCATGTGAACGATCCGGGAATCCGGCACGCCGTTCTCCGACAGATAGTGATGAAACAGATCCAGCAAGGACGATTTTCCGCAGCGGCGAATACCTGTAACGATCTTCACTAGATCTACATCTTTGTTTTGAATCAGCTGATTCAGATATTGGGGGCGGTTGATCAATTCAGCCATAATGCACCTCCTGACTTTCTTGATTCTATTATACCCGAAAAATCAAAAAAGTCAATAGTTTTGGAGTTGTAAGTCTGAAACTCTGCTTAATAATAGAGTTTCCGACTTTATTCGACTGATATTTTGACGATGGGTCTCAAATGAACAACAGCCCACGGCTATCATAGACCGAAGCGCCGTTATCATTGCCGCAGCGGATAGCACGGTCAAGTGCCATGATCGTTGCCACGGCACCGTCGATTTTCTCTGTGGATTTTTCCTTGTCCGGCTTGATGTTTCCGGCAGGGTCGGTGCGGATGAAAATGTTGTCCATCATCCAGCGGAGGACCGGATGCCCGCCGTGGGCAATGCGCTGCTCAAGCACCAGTTTCATCAGCTCCTTTGTGGGTGGGGACATATCCTTGAAGCCCTGTCCGAAAGGAACGACCGTAAAACCCATGCCCTCAAGGTTCTGTACCATCTGCACAGCACCCCAGCGGTCAAAAGCGATCTCCCGGATATTGAAACGCTCACCCAGGCGTTCGATGAACTTTTCGATGTAGCCGTAATGAACAACATTACCCTCGGTGGTCTGTAAAAAGCCTTGCCGCTCCCATACATCGTATGGCACATGGTCACGCCGGACTCGAAGGTCGAGGTTGTCCTCCGGTATCCAGAAGTACGGCAGGATGATGTATTTGTCGTTCTCATCTTCCGGCGGAAACACCAGAACGAATGCTGTAATATCCGTTGTGGAGGACAAGTCCAGACCGCCGTAACAGACACGGCCTTCCAGATCGTCCTCGCTGACGGCGAACTCGCATTTGTCCCACTTATCCATCGGCATCCAGCGCACCGCCTGTTTGACCCATTGGTTCAGGCGAAGCTGGCGGAAGGAGTTCTCTTCACCGGGGTTCTGCTTTGCCGACTCGCAGGCGTCCTTGACCTTGTCGATACCCACCGTGATGCCGAGGGACGGATTGGCTTTCTTCCAGACCTTCGGGTCCGTCCAATCATCCGATTCCTCCGCACCGTAGATAACGGGATAGAAGGTGTGGTCGATCTTTCGACCCTCGATGATGTCCTTGGCCTTCTGGTGGATCTCATAGCAGATAGATTTCGTATCGTTGCCGGCCGTGGTGATGAGGAAATACAGTGGCTGCATTCGTGCATCGCCGGAGCCTTTGGTCATGACGTCAAAGAGTTTGCGGTTCGGCTGGGTGTGCAGCTCGTCGAACACAACGCCGTGGGTGTTGAAGCCGTGCTTGTTGCCCACATCGGCAGAGAGCACCTGGTAGATACTGCCCGTTGGCTGATAAATGAGCCGCTTCTGGGAATCCAGTATCTTGACTCGTTTTGAAAGTGCCGGACACATCCGTACCATGTCAGCCGCCACATTGAACACGATGGATGCTTGCTGTCGGTCGGCGGCGCAGCCGTACACCTCGGCGCGTTCCTCTCCGTCACCGCAGGTGAGCAGAAGTGCCACCGCAGCGGCAAGCTCCGATTTGCCTTGTTTCTTTGGAATTTCAATGTAGGCGGTATTGAACTGCCGATAGCCGTTAGGCTTGAGGACACCGAAAATATCCCGGATGATTTGCTCCTGCCAGTCAATAAGCTCGAAGGGCTTTCTCGCCCAGGTGCCTTTGGTGTGGCATAGGCTCTCGATGAACATGACGGCGTAATCCGCAGCGTCCGTATCATAGTGGGAGGTTTTCTCCATGAACTTTGTCGGCTTGTAATTCTTCAGTTTTCGCAATTTCTCACCCCCTCTGGCAGAGCAATAAAAATAGCCGCCACCGAAATCGGTGCGACCTTCTGTATAACGAGTAGCAGCCCCTTACGGAGCCGTTGCTTTGAAATTATGATTTTTACCAGTTTTCGCTGTGGAGCAGAAGCTCCAGCGCAAGCTGCGTGTTCTCATCGGCGGGTTCGATGTCCCAGCCTCTGTCGTAGTTGCAGACGATGTATCCGTCCCGCTTGAGCATGAGCTTGGAAATGCGTCCACCGTCGATGCCCCACTCGGAGCCTTTGTCGTACTGCTTCATCCAGTAGTGAAAAACCTTGCCGTTTACCTTGATGCTGCCTTCTTTCCACATAACCGTGTACCTCCGTTTGTTTTGTTGTGAGTGTATATTACCTCTGAAGTACGGATATAGCCAGTTACTTCGGAGATATATACTACACAATCATTTGGGGTGGAAACTGTGTATATTACAGCGGTTCTCCCGTGAGGATGAAATGCACATACTCGCCTCGGTGTTCTTCGAGGAATACCACCAGTTCGTAAAACCGCATCTCATTGGCAATGTACTGTACCATCGGCACATCAAACATATTAGTGCATCCGGTCTTGCGGACGGCAAGAATCTGCTCTCGGATTTTCTCATTCATTGTCGCACCTCCGGCAGATGTCCTCGCCGTAAGCCACGCTTAAGCCGCAGCCGTTATCCCAAGCAACCATGATGCTGCCGATATCGTCCACGCCTCGCACGGTGCCTTTCGTGCCAACAGGCGGTGCCTGCGGATCGTCCATCTGAACAAGCTCCACACGGCTGCCGACCGGGTATTCCTTACGGATGCGTTCGACTGTTTCCTTACTCGGAAATCTCATGCTGTGCACCTCCGTTCCTGAATGCTGAGGAGCCGGACAGGTTCTTCAGCAGGATTTTTCGAGCAGCCTTGTATTCCGCACCGATGAAGCCGAGCCGCAGGAGAAAGCAGCGGAATGCGTACTTCTCATTGTCGGTCGACTTTTCCGTTGCGTTGACCCGTTTCTGATTCCGTGCCATTTCGCACAGCTTGCAGATGAAAGCGTCGTAAGCATTCATCTCGTCTGGGGTGGGCGTTGCCGGGAACCAAGGGAAGGATACCTTCATGTCCGTGACTTCCAGTGGCAGGTCATTCACGCCGAGGGCTTTCTTGATAAGACCGCCCTTGGCGGCAATGAGCGCCTTGAGGTTTTCCAGATTACCGTCGGTGAACAGACTTCTCGGCATGGAAATGCAGACGGCGCAAGGCTCTTCTTCGTCATCAGTGTGGCTCTGGTCGATGTCAAAGCCCTCATCGTAGATGTGTTCCAGGAGCCGTTCGATCACCTCGCTGTCGGCACGGTCATCAAAGGACAGACTGCCGTTTCGGTCGATGGTGAAGTAATCCACCTCATAGTTGAATGTGGGCGCGCCGCAATATTTTGCGGGGACACCGAGCCAGTCGGAGATGGTCTGCACCAGCCGCTTGCGCTCTGCACCATTCACATGAAAATTCAGTTCCATTCAGAATCCCTCCACCCAAGCAAAAATAATACCGCGTCGGAAACCCCGGCACGGTAATAGCAGTTCATTGTCTCGCCGTCTGTCACAGAGTAGGCATTTTCGCAATCGGTCAGCAGGATGCGCTGTTCGGCAGAGAGCGTATTTCTCAGCTTGTCGGCACACACGGACAGCCGCTCGATGGCATCGGACAATGATTCGTTCGGTCTGCTGCCGCAATCATTGATGCGCTCCAGTATAAAGGCATCCACGGCAGTTTTCATTGCTTCGTTTTTCATAGTAGCACTCCTTTCGTTTGGCGTACTACATATATTGCTCAGATTTCGCTGAATAGCAAGTCCTATCTGCCGGAAATGCTACATTCTACGATGTGAACAAGACATCGGCTTCATTTGCACTCCCGATTGGGTACAAAGATTTTGACTGGGACACCCATCTTTTTACAGTTGTCGATCACAAATTTCGTGCCGTGGGATGTTCCGTCCCAGAAAGCCAATACAAGGTCTGCATTCTGGATGATCGTAATATTCCGCTTGAGGGGTGCGGAGCGGCCGAACTTCTCATATTCCGGGAGAAATTCCGTCAGTTTGATCCCGTGTGTCTGCGCATAGCTCCTTGCACAGCTGTCAACACCTCTCGCACCGCCGGAAACGATCTCCGTTACATTGTCCGGTAGATATTTTCCGAGGTCATCCACCATAAGTCCTCTCGAACCGATTACAGCAACACGCATTTTCAAGCCGCCTCCAAAATTTATTGTAGATATACCGTATATCCATTTAGGACATTGTAGCACATGATGGACATAAAATAAACATACAATATGTTTATGGAGAGGTGACCGTATGGCTATCAAGAGCGTTTCAATACGCATAGAGGAAGAAATGCTTGAAAAACTCGGCTTTGTTGCCGATTATGAAGGCCGTTCCGTGAACAGCCACATCCTTGTGCTGATTCGCGAGAACATCAAAAAGTTTGAAGAGCAGAACGGCGAGATCAACGGAAGCATCCGACCGGATGTCAATGTGAAGCCCACCAGGAAAAACTGATGAGATCGAGGAGCGGTCAATCCGCTGCCTCGATTTTTTCTGCCCACACGATCCCGCACAGAACGAACCATACGCACGGGAGTGCCACGCCGTTGCCCCACATCTTATATTCCGTACTGTCGGAATACGGATCTTTCAGCCACTTGGCAACCTGCTTGTCGGATTTCATTTTGCAGCCGGTCACTTCGGAATAGGTCTTGAACACCTTGTGCCAGAAGTACATCTCTTCATCGGACGGTTTTTCCGTGCCGAGGTCAGCGCACCAGTTGTCCGGGAAGCCTTGGAGTCTGGCGCACTCGGTGGGCGTCAAACGGCGGACGGTGTATCCGCTTTGGATAGCACCCGGCCCTTTTGCCACCAGTGTCGGCTGAAGCTCCTTTTCAAAGGTCGGAGCGAACTTGGCGTTCTGCCCCTGGTTGAAGGTATCTCTGCCTATGCCGTAGCAGACAGCGGTGGGGTCTTTGTAGTCCCGTGCGAGGACGGTCGGCGCTTTTTCCTTGGAAACCTGGGTGAAGCTGCCCGTGGTCATGGCATAAACGGCATGGCGGTCAACGGTATTTAAGGTGAAGCTGACATCCTCGTTGATGCCGTCGCCCTGGGGACCGTTCTTGTCCTCACGGCCGATCATGGAGCCTTGCAGCACAAAGGTCTGCTGTTTCGTTCCGGCATTGGCGCACACCACAGCGGAGCGGTCACCGAGGTCACGAACCTCATCCCGCTGATTCTGCGTGAAAGCAACAACGGCAATGCCGCCCTGATTGCAGGAGGGGTTGCCGCCGTTGCCGTCAAGCGTCCGTGCGGTTTCCGCTTCGTAGATCCCGCTGTGGGGATTATCCGACTTCATGGCATTGGAGTCCTTGGAGGAGATCCCGAAGGGCTGAAGGACGCAAGTGAAATTGTCTTTGTCCGGCATCCTCTGATTTCCTCCGGCATTCTGCTTGGTGAGGGTCGGAGAAACCTGCCCGCCGTCCCAGCCGCAAGGCTCGAACAGCGTCTGGTCGTTGTTGCATGACAGGGTAGCGGACTTGTTTTCCTGGATAAGAGGTCCCTTGCCGCCACCTTCACAGCCGGAGCGGATCTTCATCACAAGCGGTACATTGTTGCCGCCCGTACCCATACGTGAGGTCAGCGTCTGCACATTGCCGTCCTCGGAAAGTTTGACCCTGCTGTCGGTCGGATGGTTTTCCAGCACCACCGCCGCAGGAACAACGCCTACACGGAGCGTGGGAGAACACTCTTCCTCATAGCCGATGGTGTGGCTCTTTGCTGAATGCTCGGTGCAGAAGCCTGCTGACTCCATGACGCAGGGCGGATGGTGTGCTTCCGCTCGGAGCGTCGAGGTAACATCCTCGGTGACATCCATTCGGTTGCCGCCTTGGTCGTTCAAAACAATACCATTCCGGCCTGTACTCATTCCGCAGTTCACGCCGAGGGTGGAAGAAACCTCCTCGGTCAGACTGCTGTTGTATCCGTCATAGCCTGTCGCTCCAGCGCAAGGCGTAAAACTTCCGGCAGTTCTTTGCCACGAGCGGAAGCCCTCCGCAGAATACCCAGACAAGCCTTCTGACTCAAATAGTATTTTTCCGGCACTTCTGCCTGCAAGATCTGCGACAAGGTAGATGCGGCGTCTTCGCTGGGGAACTCCCCAGTATTGTGCGTCAAGAGTTCGGTACGCAACGCTCCATCCGTCTCCCATGTAAAGGTCGGCATAGGGCCATTGTGCTTTTTCAGGCATAGGCACCTCGGTCTCCGGCTCGGCGATGCCGATGACCGCTTCGAGGACAGCTTTAAAGTCCTCGCTCTTGTTCGAGGAGAAAGCGCCGGGGACGTTCTCCCATACGATGTATCTTGGATATCTGCCACCTGTGGCACACCTCATTTCTTTGATAATGCGGACGGCTTCATAAAAAAGACTTGAACGCTTTCCGTCCAAGCCACCTCTTCGGCCTGCCACGCTCATGTCCTGGCACGGGCTGCCGAAGGTGATAATGTCCACGGGTTCGATTCTGCCGCCGTCCATAGCGGAGATGTTCCCATAATGCTTCATAAAAGGCAGGCGCTTGGTGGTCACCCGAATGGGAAACGGCTCGATCTCCGAAGCCCACACGGGAGTGATACCGGCAAGCAGTCCCCCCAATGGAAAGCCCCCGGAGCCGTCAAACAGGCTTCCGAGGGTCAAAGTCTTATTCGTCATGGGGCGCTACCTCACTAAACTTGTATTCTTTCCCATCCCGCAGAACGCTGACCTTTTCATCCGAGCCGACCTGCTCGATGTACCGTTTTACGATGACATCGCAGAACTTCTCGTCCAGTTCGATGGTGCAGCAGATGCGGTCGGTCTGCTCACAGGCAATGAGCGTAGAGCCAGAGCCACCGAAGGGGTCGAGAACCACACTGTTTGCCATAGAACTGTTCTGAATGGGATAGGCCAGAAGTGGAATCGGCTTCATGGTAGGATGGTCGCCGTTTTTCTTGGGCTTGTTGAACTCCCAGATGGTGGACTCCTTGCGCCCAGTGTACCACTGGTGCTTGCCTTTCTTCTTCCAGCCGTAAAGGCACGGCTCGTGCTGCCACTGGTACGGGGAGCGTCCCAGCACGAGGGACTGCTTCTTCCAGATACAGCAGCCGGAGAGATAGAACCCAGCAGCGTCAAACGCTTTTCGGAAGTTCAGCCCCTCAGTGTCGGCGTGGAACACATAGATGGAGGCATCGTCCGCCATGACCTTCTCCATATTGGAAAAGGCATCGAAGAGGAAGTCAAAAAACTTCTCCGATGCCATGTTGTCGTTTTTGATTTTTCCGGCGCTGCCCTCGTAGTTAACATTGTATGGTGGGTCGGTGACGACAAGGTTTGCCTTGCGGCCGTCCATGAGGGCGGTGAATGTCTCTTCCTTGGTGCTGTCACCGCAAATGAGCCGGTGCCGCCCCAGCGTCCAGATGTCACCGGACTTCGTGAAGGTCGGCTTTTGCAATTCGGCATCCACATCGAAATCGTCATCTCCGGCTTCAATGCCATCGTCAAACAGCTTCGACAGTTCCTTTTCATCAAAGCCAGTGAGGAGCAGGTCAAAGTCCGCTGCCTGCAAAGACTCAATTTCCACACGCAGGAGTTCTTCGTCCCAGCCCGCGTCCATCGCCATACGGTTGTCCGCAATAATGTAGGCTTTCTTCTGCGCTTCGGTGAGGTGGTCGGCAAAAACGCACGGCACCTCATTGATGCCTTCCTCCTTGGCAGCAAGAATACGACCGTGACCGGCAATAACGCCATAGTCACGGTCGATGATAACGGGATTGATGAAGCCAAACTCACGCAGTGAGGAGCGGAGCTTGTTGATCTGCTCCGGGCTGTGTGTCCGGGCGTTATTGACATAGGGAACCAGCTTCGTGATAGGTACGAGCTGCATCTCGGTCGTTGTTTTCATCAGACCAGCCCCCATTCCGCAAACTGCTCGAAGCCGCCGACCGAGCGGATGTAGTTTCGAGCAATCTCCACGATTTTCTCATACGGTCTGCCGTCCACGGTATCATCACCGATGGCACAGCAGAGCATCACAGGTTCACCGATCTCCTGGGCTTTAAGGAAAGCGTAAATGTTTACGCTGACATCTGCTTTGGATAGGTCTTTGCCGTGCAGACCGCCGCCGGTCACCGAGTCGGCCATATCCGAGCCGAGCTTGCGGTTGGTCGCGCCGGTGTCCACATCAGTGCCGCCTGTCCAGTCACCGAGCGGATTGATCTCCGCATCGGGATACAGCTCTCGGAGCGCATCCGAGGACGCATTGCTCTGACAGAGGATGAGCCGGTCACCATCCAGAACATACTTCCCGTCAAAGGAATACACGAAGAAAATGTCCCGTGCAATCTTCGACAGCTTTTTCTGCTCCTCGGTCACGGGCATTCCTTTGAAGATGCCGTTGTCACCGCAGCGGACGCCGTCTGCCTGGTTGTCGGCGAGGTGACCGTCCTGCGGCACTTCTACATAGTCCACGGCGAGATTTCCGGCAATGCGGTGGACGGCGGCGGTGACATCTGCCTTGTCCAGCATGACGGAGGTTTCCACTATGATGTGGCACACGCCGTGGCCGATGAGGACTTCAATAGCGATGCGGGGATTTTCTGCTTTCTTGTATGCCAGGTCAACGAGCGCACCGGCAATTCTGTCTGCCACCTTATCCGGGTGGCGCGGATTTACTTTTTCAAACATGATGGGTACCTTCCTATTGAAATTTTTCGTAATCCTGGTATAATTGAAATGGGTCGATGTCTACTCCTTCCCGATCCACCAGACCAAGGGTCCGCAAGGACAGCAGCAAACGAGAAAGAACGTGCCAAAGGAAGGAGAGTGCATATGAGTAACTTTTTAACGGAAATCACGGAACTGTTTCGCTACGCAAAAACCTATGAACTTTCAACCGTAACCTTGAAAACGCCAATCATTGATTTCTCGTTTGCTCCTTCGACTATTCCGCAGCCTTCTTAATGAGGGCTGCTTTTTTTACCCCTTTCTCGCACGAAGCAGGCGCTCCATCAGGTCATCCTGCGGCGTAGACTCGCCATATTCCGTGCTGCAGTTTTCTTTCACGATCTGGAAGATCTCATTCCAGAGCCGAACCGCCTGGTTCATGTAGTTGATGCCGATGTTAATAAACGGAGACGGGATCGGCTTTCCCGTGGTGGGGTGCTTGGAGAGAAAACCCATGCGGTTGGTCATTTCCTCGCACTGCACCCAGCGGGCGGAACACATGGCGTAGCGCTCCAAGAGCTGCGGCGACACCTTTGCGGCGCAGCCGATACCTTTGAGCCACTGCCAGGTTTCCGTGTAGATTTCCTGCGCCTGCAGGACGCTGCCGTCCCGCTGCTCGGCGGAAAGAAAATCGTGGGGCTTGGGCATGGCAACACCCTCGACTTCGGGAATGTCCAGCACTTCAAGTTTTCTGCCGCCGGGATTCCCGTTTTCGGCCTTGTCCTTGACTGCGGATTTCTTCCTTCCCGCACCGGGTCTTGCACCGCCGCGCCCGCCTGTGTTATTCGATTTTGTGGGCATCCGAGTTCACCTCCCTTAATTACCCTTTTGATTTCGCCTTTTTCGCACACGTGACCCCGGGCCGTTGCCCGACCGAAAAGGTCCCGGAGATTTTCATCCCCCTACCGGTCGCCAAGGTCATGGTGGATCTTGGTGTGGCAGGACTGACAAAGGCTCATAAGGTTGTCCCTTGCGTGAGTGCCGCCTTTGGAAACGGGCAGAATGTGGTGAACTTCCTGCACCGGAGTCAGCCGACCTTCCTTGAGACACTGTTCACACAGCGGATGCTCTGCGGCGTAGCGGTCACGGATGCGTTTCCATGCTCTGCCGTACTTGCGGTTGACATCGGAACTGCGCTCGAACTTGTCATATTTGCGGCGTTCCTCCGTGCGGTGCTGCTCACAAAACTGTCCTTCACAAAGATTGGGGCAGCCGGGGTGAGAGCAGGGTCGCAGCGGTTTCTTTGGCATCGTTTCACCTCCTTGAACATGAGAAAAGCCCCACGGGATTGCTCCCATGAGGCCGTCCTTGATTCTTTTTCGCTATTGTAATGATACTACATTTAGGATGGGAACTCTACGGAACTATCGTGTACACTTTTTGCTTTCAGAATATCTGCCACCACATCCAAGGCGCGGTCGTGCAGTTTCTGTATCCATTTCCCGCTGTAGTGCATATCCACAGCAATCTGCTCCCAGGTGTGGAAGCACAGATACCGCTTCTCCAAAAGAATCTGGTACTCGATGTTGTCTACAGACTTAATGACCTCTACGATCTCACGCTTCAGATCCACAAGCCGGTCGATGTCCCTGTTGATTTCTCCCTGCAAGTCAATGATTTTGCACACGGCATCCGCCATCGTGGAGCCGCCACGATTGGGATTTCTCGGCATACCTGTCAATGTGGCGGTGCATTTGGTGGCAAGTTCATTCAGTGATGCGACCTGGGCGATTTTTGCGTCAATGCGCTGGTCAAGGTGGTGCGCCTGCGAGAGATACTCTTTTGCTGTCATGCCGCTACCTCCTTATGCACCATGCGGCGAACACCCGTCATAAGATATTCTCCGTCCAGGTCGGTAAGCGTTCCGTACCAGCCGGAACGGAAGAAACGCTCCAATGCATTCACCTCGGCTGCGAAATCCTCGTTATCCGGGAAGCGGTAATGCTGCTTGAGTGCTTTTTTGTAGTCTTTTACGGCCAATTCTACAATGGCGTTGGCTAATGCCTGATAGGGGTTCATATTCGTACCTCCGATGTTTTAAGATCCTCGGATTGGCACGGATTGTCGTTATTTGTCGAACTGTTGTCTCAGATTTTCAGATTTGCTTTGACTGCAGCTATCAAGGCCGACTGTGTTTTATCTTTGGCTTTCAGCGCACACAGAATCTGCTCATCAATGGTGTCATTCGCTATAATGTGCTGCACCACCACAGTTTTGGAGGTCTGACCTTGCCGCCACAGGCGGGCTATCGTCTGCTGGTATAGTTCAAGTGACCATGTCAGCCCGAACCATACGATGGTGCTGCCGCCGCTTTGGAGATTCAGACCGTGTCCGGCAGAGGCAGGGTGGATCAGCGCTACGGGGATCTCGCCGTTGTTCCACCCGCGGATGCTGTCGGAAGTATCAAGGCGGGAAAACGGAATGTGCCGCTCATGAAGCCGTTTCATAATCCGCTCCAAATCATGCTTGAACCAGTACGCCACCAGAAGAGGTTTGCCGTTGGCAGCTTCGATGATGTCCTCCAGTGCATCCAGCTTGCGGTCATGGATAAGGACTGTATTTCCGGCATTGTCATAAATTGCGCCGTTCGCCATCTGGGACAGCTTGCCGGAAAGCGCAGCGGTGTTTGCGGCACTGATCTCTCCGTCGGGCAGGTCCAGTATGAACTGCTTTTTCATTTCCTCATAGGCATCCCACTCGTCCTGACTTAGATACACCCGGTATTCGCTGGAGATCAGCTTCGGCATTGTCAAGTGGTCGGTTGATTTCATGGAAATCGTGATGTCCGATATTTTGCGGTATATTTCCTGCTCCGCTCCCGGCTTGGGGCGATAGTTGTACACGATCTGCCCGTTCATGGCGTCCGGCACGAAATATTCCTGTCGGTAATGCGTAATAAATCTGCCGAGGCGTTTACCAAGATCGATAACCTTGAACTCCGCCCACAGATCCATCAGACCGTTGGAAGCGGGTGTGCCGGTCAGCCCGACAACTCGTTTGATTCTGGGACGCACCTGCATCAGAGCCTTGAATCGTTTGGACTGGTGATTTTTGAAAGAAGAAAGCTCATCAATGACCACCATATCGAAGTGAAAGGGCATCCCGCTCTTTTCTATGAGCCACTGTATGTTTTCCCGGTTGATGATGTAAATATCGGCTTTGCGCATCAATGCGGCTTTGCGTTCCGCTTCACTGCCGACCACCACCGAATAATTAAGGCTGTGGAGATGATCCCACTTTTGCAGCTCCGCACTCCAGGTATCACGAGCCACTCGCAGCGGCGCAATCACCAGCACCCGGTGTACCTCAAAGCTGTCGAACAGCAGGTCGCCTATGGCAGTGAGGGTGATGCTCGTTTTGCCAAGACCCATATCAAGCAGTACCGCGGAGAAGGGATGCGTCTTGATGTAGTTGATGGCATATTTCTGATATTCATGCGGTGCGTATTTCATCCAGTATTCCTCCGATCTGCTCTGGGTCATCAAGGACATACACCTTAAAGCCCAGCCGCCGCAGCAGTCTGTGTCTGGCAGCCTGCAGCGGTCGCGGTTTCTTGCCCGGCGCTTTGACCTCCACAAAGCCGATCTTGCCTTCCGGCAGAAGTACGATGCGGTCGGGCATTCCGTCAAAGCCGGGGCTGACCAGCTTCGGTGCGATGCCGCCTGCGCTTTTTACAGCTTTTATCAATTTCTGTTCTATCGTTTTTTCTCTCATAGTGATCCTCCATCAGGAATTAGGTGGGTGGTGACAGTCGATGACAGTTATTTCAGTAACTTCTCTTAGGACTTGTTTTTTTAGGCTATAAGAGAAGTTTCTGTAGAGAGTGTCATCGACCGTCACCCTATGCTCAATCCAGGAAATCCGACTTAAGCTGCAGGCCGAAAAGCATCCGTGCGGATTTGCTTCTTTTCCTCTCAAAACCGGCGCATTCCAGAGCAGTGTAGAAATCTGTCGTACTGCGAACATAGTCGCCCACCTGCGCACAATAACTGCGGTATGCGTTGTAGACATCGCCGGATTTCGCGGAGAAAGCGTCGCCAACCTCGCAGCATTCGTCCAGAAACTGCGAGAGCCAGTCGTTGTTGTCTTTATATTTTTTGATGGCTTCCTCCACCACGGCAGGCTTGATGATATGATAGTCGTTGTCGATCACACGCTTTGCACCGACCATGATCCATTTCAGGATTGCGCCGCCGGCCTTGTCGAACAGGAAATCGGCATAATTCTTGACATCAGATTTCCCCTCAATCCTGGCATTGAAAGGAATCACGATCAGCCGCCGCCAGGTACCGGCATCGATTGCGCCGACCTTCGGCAGATGGTTGGTATAGAGGACCAGCGTATGGCTCGGTACATAGCTGAAGGGATCTTTGTACTTCTTTTCGGCGTAGATTTCGTCCGTGGAGCACAGCTGCTTCACGTTGGAAGTGCTCAGCCGCATACCTTCCTCCAGTTCCGCTGCGATAATCAGCCGCTTGCCCTTAGCCTCGGCCAGTTCCGGCTTCACATTTCGCTTGCAGCCCACGGTCAGCGTATCGGCAGACATATTTCCGCTGTAGGTGCCGAGTACGCGGGAAAGCGTGTTCCAGAAGGTGGATTTACCGTTTCGTCCTTCGCCGTAAGCAATAATCAAGGCTTCGACACACACTTTCCCGATGGCGGACAAGCCTGCAATCTCCTGCACATAGCGAATTAGGTCCGCATCGTCGCAGAAGAATGTTTCCAAGGCGTCCTGCCAGATATCCATGCCTTCATCGGCCGGGTCAACGGTGGTTTGCTTGGTGATGAAATCCGTCGCTGTATGTTCCCGTGCGGATACAAGCCCCAGACGGAGGTCGTAAGTAGAGGTCGGGGTATTCAGCAGAAACTCATCCGAATCCAACTGCCGCTGGTCGATCTCCAGCATGGGGTGCGACTCTTTTAATGCAGCGGAGATGTATTTGGAGTCACGGCGCTTGATAGCGTAGTTGCGGTAGGTCGTGGCATTCTCATATTTCTGAAAAGACCGCGCCTGTTCCGAATTAAAGGCCGCGGCTGCTTTCTTGGGACCCATCGATGCCAGCAGTTCCCAAACACCGTTTTTCATCATCTCATCGGTGGTTTTTCTGATTTCGGCCTCCGCCTCCTCAAGCTGGCGGGTCGTCAATTCCTGCGCCACCGCCTGCGCCTTTGGCTTGGACTCTTCCCAAAAGCCGCCGTTGTACACGAGAAAATCGGTAGACGGCGTATAGCGGAGCTTTGCCTCGTATTCCCTTGAAAGCACGGTGGCCTGTCCTACATCGGAATAGTCGGTCGGCTTCAGCTTAAGCTCCTGGTTATATTGCTCCGGCGGAATGTAGCCGTCCTGTGCGGAGACTTTTCCGTAAAACCGCTGTGCGCTGCGCCAGATACTGTCCAGTTCCGACTGTTCCAAGGGCGGATGACAGCAGGCGGCGACCTCTGTAAAATGCTTGCGCGCCTCATCGGTATTTCCGAAGCGTTTCAGAATACGCCCGGCATAGTGTGACATGGTGGCGTTGCGGCTTCCTTCGGGAATAATGATGCTGCCGTAGCTGCCGGAGTCCATATTTGCGTCGAAATCATCATCAGTAAGGAAAGTTGTCAGCATCATCGGCCCGTCAAAGACATCGACCTGCGGTGCTTTTGTTCCGAAGAAGAATCTGGCGGCATCGAGCGCCTTAGTGTCAAAATACGGGAAGATGGCGTTGACCAGCTTTTTCAAATCGCTGTACTTCGCCGCATCCGTCAGTCGGTCAATGGGAAACAGCACATGGAATTTAGGTCGCGCTTCCTTGCCGTTTTTTACTTTCATGTGGCTGCGGCTGTAGTGAACCGCAAAGGCCACGCCGGGAAATGCGGTGGCAACATCGGAGGGATAGACCCATTCCTCCGGATCATCGCTGTGGTCGTTGTCGCAGTCGACCGGGAGACAATCTGCTCCGAGGAAATTGTCATTATTGCGGTAGTTGCCTCGGTATTCGGCGCATACATAATCGTAAGACACGGCCTGCAGCAGCGTGTTTTTATCGGTCACCGCGACCTTATGCGTGTAGATGCAGTTCTCCGGCATTCCCAAGCGGTCGGCGCGGTACAGTGTAAATTTCATCGTGATACCTCCTTGCAGGTCTCGCTGAAATAGCGAATCCGATAGCCCTTCCATGTGGCTCTTTTGATTTCTGCCTCCATACCTTCGGAGATGTGTTCACCGAAAACCCACATTTCCGCACATTTACTGAGAACTGCGTTGCCGAAGAACAGTCCCAGCTCACGCTCCTTTGGCTTGTTGTCGTCAAGGAACTGCGGAAAGAGCAGATGCGGTGCAATGGGAATATATCCGGCTTCCACCGCAAAGCGGCTGTAGCGTCTTGCGGCGGCAGTGTTGTTTTCGACATCTCCGGCATAAGGACTGCAGATATACACAATGGGTCTGAATGCCCGGAGCGCCTTTTCTTCTTTTTCAATGGCACAGAAAGCACCGTAAGCCGTAGGGTCGGCATAGCCTTCTGCGTTTCTAAAATCAGCCATGACAGGCTCCTCCAATCTATAGTTTTCACTACCCACTGGAGTGTTCCGCGGGCAGTGGTCCGCTTTTAGTCCTTTTTGTAGAACATGGTTTCATAACCGTCGGCGCGGAGCTTCAATCCGGCAGCCCACGGCGGGGTGCGTCCCATCTGTTCGCAGGCAGCGTTGAGGTCAACCTCCGGTGCGGCTTCAATCACCAGTTCATCGTGAATGTGCATGGTGATAAAGCAGTGGGACAGGGTCTGCATGGCATAGCAGAGGATATCGCGGGAGGTGGCCTGAACGATGTTTTCCACCAGCTTCGGACCGTAGGTCTCCAGCCGCTCCCATTTCTTCGTGCCGCCGATGCCCTCATAGGTGATGCACTCGCCGCCGAACTGGTTAGTGCCGAGTTTGGGCTTCACATAGGAAAGCCTCCTGCCAGACGGAAGCGTAATAAAGAGCATTCCGCTCCGATAGGCAAACTCGATGCCACAGACCTCGCTGTCCAGATGCTGCTTTACGGCACTCATGGCGGCGCGGTCGATGTCCCACCAGAATTTCACGATATTCTGGTTCGAATTTCGCCACGCAGTGACCAGCGGCTGCAGTTCATCTTCGGACAGGCCCATCTCCAAGGCACCCATTGCTTTGAGCGCGCCGACCGAACCGCCATAGCCAAGGGCGAGTTCAGCGATTTTTCCTTTCTGCCGCAGATGACCGTTTACACCGTGCTTTTCCACTGGAACCTTGAACATCTGCGATGCGGATGCGCAGTAGATGTCGCCTCCTTTTTCAAAAACATCCTGACGCCAAGCTTCTCCCGCAAACCATGCCAGCACTCTGGCTTCAATGGCGGAAAAGTCGGCAACGATAAACTTGCAGCCGCTTTTCGGCACAAATGCGGTGCGGATCAGCTGCGACAAGGTATCCGGCACATCCTCATAGAGTATTTTCAAAGCATCAAAGTCACCGGAGCGGACAAGACTGCGGGCCTCGGCCAGATCAGGAAGATGATTCTGCGGCAGATTTTGCATTTGAATAATGCGTCCTGCCCAGCGACCGGTCCTGTTGGCTCCGTAGAACTGAAACATTCCACGGGCGCGGCCGTCTGCACATACGGCTTTCTCCATCGCCTGATATTTACGGACGGAGGATTTCGCAAGCTGCTGGCGAAGCGAAAGGACCTTTTGCATCTCTGCCGGTGCAGTTTTGAGCAGTTCCGCAACTTCCTTCTTGTCCAGTGAATCGACCGCCAAGCCATTATCCGAAAGCCACTGCTTCATCTGCTGTACCGAGTTGGGGTTATCCAAAGCGGTCAGCTTCTTCATGGCATCGGTTAGCTCTTTGCGGGAACGGGTGTCCATGGCAATTGCCTGATGCACCAGCTCCATATCCAGTGCAACACCTCTGTCGTTGATCTTCTGGTCGAGATGATACTGGTTCCAGACGGCTTCCGGCACAGGAAACTTGGCAAGTTTTTCCTGAATGGACATCTCGACCTCAACATCACGGATGTTGTACCGTTTGAACGAGTCCCACTTATCCGGAGCGTTCTCCGGCAGATTGCGGGTTCGACCGCCGTTGGTCTTCGTCGGCGCACAGGGCTGACAGAAATACTTGATGAGTTCTTTGCCTTCGGTCATCTTTTGCTTTCCAAGACCCAGAACGGCACCGACGCCCTCCAGTGAAAGCGGAAGCCCCATATATGCAGACCAGATCATGGTGCATTTCCAGGAGGCAGGGTTGAGATAGTTTCCCACGATATCCTCCGGGATGCTGTAGCCGGTATTATTAAAGTTGCCGTTTTTCCGAAGCCAGCGTGAGAGGCATATCCGCTCGAACTGCGCATTGAACGCCCACTTTGTGACACCTGTGTCCGTCAGGGCGGCAATAATCTCCGCAGGAATCGTCTCTCCGCAGGCAAGGTCAACCACCTGCACGGGACTGCCGTCAACGGAGTATCCGAAGAGAAGAATGTCAAAATCCGGCGCTTCGGTGTATTTGTAGACGCCGCATTTGGCAAGGTCAACGCTGCTGTATGTTTCAATATCGATACTGAGTGTTTTCATATAAACGAATCCTTTCCATAGCCCGAATGGGCGGCAGGAACATTCCCACCGCCCACGGGATCGGAGATTACTCTTTGTTGAGTTCTTTCATACGGGCTTCGTGATACTCCACCTCACGAAGGGCGTGTTCCTTCTCAAGCTGTCGGCGCTCTTCCTCCCATGCCGCATTGCGCTTATCGCATTTGCGGTCATCGACGGCGTCAATGATGGATCTGACGATCCAAAACACCGCCAGGAGCAGATACAGGGACAGAAGCAGAATGCAGAGAATCGTGGTAATACTCATGCTGCACACCTCCTCAAGATAGGAAATCTTCGTCCACATCGGTGGCGAAATCGGACGCTGCGCTGGACTTGCCGCCGAGAGGTTCGCCGTCACGGATCTTCTGAAGGTTGTTCAGCCCGCAGGCAATGCCCTTGTTGCCGTTGCTGTTGAAGGCGTAGAAGTTGATGCTGGCGCGACCGTACACGCCGGAGTAAACCTCGGAGCGGGTCAAGATCGGGTTGCAGTCGGCGTCCACGATACCGGGAGCGGTGGCGGAGTTGGCGTTGATAAAGTAGCTGTTGGCATAGGCGGGATCATCCGGACGCTCGGTGTCTCCGTCGCGGAGGGGTGTTTTAATGCCAGTCAAAGGCGGGACGGAGCGGCCGTTGCCCTTGAGCTTGGCCTGACCTTCTTCATAGGCTGCCTGGATAGCCGCCTTGATCTTCTGGACGGTCACGGTGTCAGACTTCGAAACAATGAGGCTGACGCTGAATTTCGGCGTGCCGCCGTTGATGGATTTTGCTTCCCAGACATTGGCGTAGGACCAGCGGGTATCTTTGCCGGTAATGACCTTCATGGGGTTTACGAGCTTAGTGGTAGAATTCGACATATCAGTTGTCCTCCTTAAAATCATCAATAATGGTTGCCATTGCCGGCCTTTTATCACTTTCCGGCACAAGCGTGGGTTTGCCTTGCGGCTTGGTAATCAAATCGCCAAGGATAGCGTTGAATTGCTTCTTTCCGAGCATCGCAGTCATAGCGGTAATGCCGAGAACCTTGTGTTCATAAGGGTCGTACCCTGCGGCGGTCACGGCGGCGATGACGGCGTGTTCGTCTGTGTACTTTCGGTTGGAGCGCCCCTCGACCAGCTTGTAGCCGGACCATTGTTTTCCGCTAATAGCCGCCTGTAGCGCGTAGTCCTTGATGTCGGATGCCCAGGTGGTCAGCCCGTCGATTTGGCCGAGAATTTCTTCGACCTCCTTATCCGTGAGCAGAGGCGGCTGCCGAAACTCATATCTGGCAAGCTCCATGTTGGCCTTGGCTCTCTCGCGGCAATCCGCTTTTGCCTTGCAGAACTGGCACCATTCGCCGCAGTGATATTCGCCGCTGCCTTGGAAGGCCAGCTCTGCGGTCGGTGTCAAAACCTTGTCTGCCCATTCGCAAAGCTCCTGCTTCGGAATGGTGAAGGTGCTGACATTGGAGCGCCTGGGCTGGTAAATCGTCATGCTGACGGTGTCGATGTCATAGATACAGTCGAACAGCTCCAGCGCACCGAGGGCATATAGCTTCATCTGCGGATTATCGTCGGCTTCCACCAGGACTCCGCGCCCATGCTTGTAATCCACAATGTGCAGCGTCCCGTCTGCGATGATGACGCAGTCGCCGGTGCCGAAGCCCTCTTTTACATATTTGGAGTAATCAAGCCGCTGCTCGATCAGCACGACAGGGTCAGTGCAGACCTTCTTTGCTTCTGCGACCAGTTCCATTACAAAGGCAACATAGCCGTTGGCGCAGTCCTCCATCTCGGCGCTGTACCAGGTAAGGCTTTCGGTCGGGTCCTGCGCCGCCATACCGAGTGCTTTTCGGAGCTTATACTCGCAGAGTGCATGGGCGTCGGTTCCTTCGGCGGCAAAATCGCTACCCTTATCGTCGTAGCTTTCACAGAGCCTTGCCGAAGGCGGGCAGTTGAGCCACCTGTGGGAGGAGGATGCGGAAAGCAGAGCATGATTACCCATTGCCCAGCACCTCCGCATCCGCCACAAGACCCCCGTACCGGGTGGGGTCTACCTCGGAGAGCTTGGTTGCTCCATACTTCTGAAGAAGGTCACGAATCTGAGCGGTGAAGCCATCTCTTGACTTTTCTGCCAGAATTGCTCTGACTTCTTCAAGCGAATATGTCTTTTCCGGGGCGGGTGCAGTCTCCGTGTCGTCAGCGCTGCCGAACGCATCGGTCAGCCAGTTGGCGATCTCGTTAATAGAAGATGCAATATCCCGTAATTCTCGGATGGTCGCTTCCATTTCGCTTATTTTGCTCATCGTGTTTACCTCCTTCCTCCGATTGACTTGTCTGGTTCAGCTGAATCAGCTTTCTTGCCAGACGCTTTGACACTACGCTGATTGCCGTAAGCACACCGATCAGTTCCTCATCGCTCACGGGTTTGGTGTTTGCGGACTCGTTCATTGGCGTTTCCTCCTTTCCGAGGTGCTGAGTTGTCTTGCTGTCCTCAGTACCCACTGGAGGGAAGTTGTCGAAACGGTCCGCTTTTTGCCGAAAAAAGATTTATCCCTTCGACCGCAATTTCGCAGCCGAAGGGATGATGGAAGATATTAGATGTAATAGCCTTTGAGTCTGTCCTGGAGCACCGCACGGATTTTTGCCCAGTGCCGCTTAAAAGTGGAACGCGCCATACCCATGATTTCTGCAGCTTCACGCTCCGAATGGTGCATCATCAGCTCGCAGATGCGTTTGCCCTCCGGGTCAAGGCGATTGAGCTCGTCGTATAGCGCCTTGAGCAATTCTTCATCCATAAGAATGGAGTCTGCGGTCGGCGCATCGTCTGACAGTGTATCGCCGAGGGTCAAATCGTCGTCCTCGCCGCCGATGGCCGTGTCGAGAGATACCTTCTTCCCGGCAGCGTAGAACGGGCAGCCCGGGCAAACGCCGTCGCACTTCCAAATTTGAGCTTTGGTGCAGCGGCACTCGCCGTTCTTTTGGGCGTGATACCTGGTGTTCCAGATTGGGCGGTAGTACGCCCGGTAAACTTCCTCGCTGACCTCGATGGCTTGTCCGTCAATGGAGATAAAGTAACGATTGGCTTTCTTTTGCATGATTGTTTCCTCCGTTGGTTTTCAAATTTGCGGAAACCACCGAAGAAAAAAGCTCCTGTGGGGTTTCCACAAGAGCTATCCAATCGTTTTTTAGGTCAGCTGCCATAGTTGATAAGGTTAATAAGGTCAGCAGCCCAAAAAGATTTCACAATCCCGAAATGATGTGTTCATCGCATGGGATTGTATTTTGGAGTTTTTTGTGTTATAATATGTTTTAATAGGGTTTGGTGGGTATTCAAGTGCCCTGCACTATTAGAATTCAAGTAAAATATGCCAAGCGGAGGAAAACACAGTGTCAATAGATGATTACCCTCGTTTGTGCGGAGGCACCTTCTTTACGCTGGTGCTGCAAGCTCTCCGCCAACGAATGAAAGCAAGAGAGCACTATGCCGGAGACAGCGATGGGCTGTCCGATTCAGAAGTAATGGTAGGTCTGATTAAGGTAATCAACCTCGATTATGTAGATCCTGGCAAAGGAAAACTTAAAACCATCGTTAATAACTACAAAAAATGCGAAACATCAACAAGTGCCTATCTTCCGTTTGGTGATGATCAGGTCGTTGCAGCTTTTGACGATATGGTGAGAACTGACTATCAAACAGCCTTGAATGGGATGATCGGATTTGTAAATGACTTCCTTGACATGAGCGAAGCAGTTCATAAAGATGTCAATCTGGTCAGAGCCCTTATTGATTTGATTCAGCAGGATCAATCTATTAAAGCCAATGACGAGTTCTATACCGAGCCAAATGGCGAAAAAAAGAAAAAGGCCGCACTTGGCGACTTTAAAAAAGTATGCCTGCCAGCGTTCTTGCTCGGCATTTGGCATTATATCGTTATAAACCGCAAGGATAACTCTATAGGGCAAAAGACCTACGAGGCGTGGTGCCCCTCCAACGGCAGAGCTCAAAGAAAATACACTGCCCACATGGGCGAAGGAATCCTTAATGGGCTGACTACCTATACGATTGATGCAAAGGAAACGATAACAACGGAGATTGTTGACGAGCCTACTGAAGATAAAGAATCTGACACTGTCAATTCTGATACTCCGCCTATAACCCAGCAGATGGTTAACAATAATCCCACGTTTTTCAATATCAATATCTCAGGTGGCAACAACAGTTTCTATCACCATGTTGACAAGCTAACAATAAACAACGGAGGAAAACAAGATGAGTGAGAATTTACCGATTAATGCCTCCGGCATTCTCACTGAGCCGGGGAAAGCTACAGAGATTACCGTATCGGGAGGTAAGAACAATTTTGTTGCCCATGCTGATACCGTGGAAAACAACATTACAGTCATGCTGAACGATCCCAGATCAAGGCGCGGTGAGAACAGAGCGCGAATAACATTCAACACGGATTTCTACCATCTGTTTGTGATTTTAGGTGAGAAGTTCGAGGATAATTACTTTCTGGTTCCAAAGGATCGGGCCTTGACTGAGAGTACAAACGAGGATTTAAAAAATAAATATGCATCTCTCACACCAGAAGCTGTTGAAGATTTAAGGCGGTATCCGGCCATTTTTGCTGACGAAAACCACTCATACGGAAAGACAGATGATGCCCAAGACGCTTATTTCGGGTTTGTAAAGGATGTAAAGATCCAGGATAACGGAATCAAGATATACTACACGGTTATTACGGCAATTCCACAGCAGATTCTAAATGAAGAGTGCTTCGAGCTCGGAATATGCGGTGCCAGATCATTCAATGAATTGAATCGCACACATTGGGCACTGAAACAAATCAATCTCATTGAAGCGTTACAAAAGGCCGGGGTTCAGATTATATAATCGTATCCCTTGTAGAAAAATGGAGGTAATACGATGAGTCGTGAATATGAAGAAATGCAGGTTGAAAAATGGGTCAATCTGGAGGATGTCGCAGAGCACTTGAGCATCAGCCAAGATACCGTTCGCACATGGATCAAAGAAGGAAAACTCCCCGTTTATCGTGCCGGAAAAAGATATAAATTCAAAATTTCCGAAGTTGATGAATGGGTTCGTAAAGGGAAAATTCAAGAATAAAGAACATTTTTAAGGACAGGATGGTGAAATGAATGCAGCGCAAAGTTCCTTCAGCAATAGAAAACATTACACTCAGTAGAGCAACATTCACGAATGTGCCTATTACCGATCTCACATTCGTAAACTTCTTCTATGGGAATAACGGAGCAGGCAAATCCTCAATTGCCCATGCCATTGAGGAGGACGATGGCGTTGTCTGGGCAGACGGAAAGTCTGCGGATGATTATGATGTGCTTGTTTATAATCAGAATTTCATCAGTGAAAACTTTGTAAGTTACGGTGATTTAAAAGGCGTATTCATCTTTGGCGAGGAAGATATCGAAGCAAAGAAGCGAATTGCCACGCTGACCGAAGAAAAGAAGAAAAAATCCGAAGCAAAGGTGACCGCCGGCGAAGAGTACAAGCAGAAAACTGCTGGTGTTGACGCTGCGCTAACTCAATTTCAGGACACCTGCTTCTCCAAGACTGCTGATATTCGCAAACGATTTGAAAAGTGCATGGACGGCAAAAAGCAGAAGAGGAATTTTGCAGAGGCTGTTCTTGGAGAGAAAAGCCCCAAGGAGCATGATCTTCCCGAACTGGAACGCCTTTATGGTGTTGCTTTTGACGATACTGCCAGAGCTTATGCCGAATTCAAGAAAGCCGGTGCAACGACCTACGGCAGTCTCCCCGGAAAAGAACTGCTGGATAAGGTTATCGTCAGCAGCAGTGATACACCGTTCGCCCGTTTCCTGAAAGCCCTTGGCAGCACGGCTTCCGATTGGGTTCGTGATGGGCACACGCATTTTTCTGGTTCTGCCGGTGGGAAGTGTCCATATTGTCAGCAGAAACTCCCGGCAAACTTTGAAAATGAAATTGCTGCCACTTTTGATGCACAGTATCAGCAGGACATTCGGGACTTAGGGCAGTTCCAGACCACCTACAGCAGAGAAACGGCAGATATCGTGCGCGTGCTGCAAACCAACACCGCAGATGCAATGCCTTCTCTTGATTTGAAGGCATATCAAGAGAGGCTCTCTCTGCTGGAGAGCAAGTTCGAGGTCAATCGACAGCGTATTGCCGAAAAGGTTAAAGAACCCTCAAAAACGGTGTCTTTGGAGGATACCGACACGCTTCTCCTTGAAATCGGCGCAATGATCGATGACATCAATAAGCTCATTAAAGCGAATAACGATGTTGTTGCTGCCAAGAAGAGTAGCAAGGAAAAGTGTAAAACGGAGATTATGCAACACCTCGCATTTTTGCTTGCCGATGAGGTGACGAGTTATAAAGACGAGGTTGCTCGCCTGAAAACAGAAATTGATGATGTAACCGAGCATGGGAAAAAGCTCAAAAAAGAAATCGGAGAGCTTACTATACAGATTTCCGAGTTGAATAAACATAATGCAAACACCGAAGCCGCCATCGACAGCATTAACAAAATTCTGCGGGACTCCGGTTTCCAAGGGTTCAGCATCCGAGCCAAAGATGGTGTTGAGAATGTTTATGAAATCGTTCGTGAAAACGGATCGGTTGCCGAAAACCTCAGTGAGGGTGAACGGAACTTTATCGCATTTCTGTATTTTTACCACAGAGTGCGCGGCAGCATGAACAGTGAAGAACTGAAAGAAAAGATCGTTGTAATTGACGATCCCGTTTCCAGCATGGACAGCACTGCTCTTTTCATTGTTAGTGCCATTGTCCGCGAAATGATCAATGTCTGCCGAAATAATACCGAATATCTGAATCCGCAGGTACCCGGTGATTACATCAAGCAGCTGTTTATCCTGACACACAATGTGTATTTCCACCGGGAGGTTACATATCAGCAGGTCGGGTACTACAACTGCACATCGTTTTATATGATTCGTAAAAATGATAATGTATCCACTGTTAAGCTCTGCAAGCGGCAGAACAAGGAAATTCCGAGCGAAGAAGAAAACTACAATCCCGTGCAGAATTCCTATGCAGCTTTGTGGGACGAGCTCCGCGATCTTCATTCTACGATTCCGGCACTGAATGTGATGCGCCGCATTCTCGAATACTATTTCCTTCAGCTTTGCGGTTATGAGGGCAGCGACCTGCGGTCTATCGTGCTGGAGAAAAAGGAAAGCCGGGAAAAGTTCATCAAGCAGGTTGAGGGCGAAAAGCCGGATATGACCGACTACCAGCTGGCATCTTCTCTCCTTGCCTATATCAACAATCCCAACGGTATCAGTGACGGCTTGAATTATGTGGAGGACTGTGAGGACGCTGAAGCATACAAGCGTGTGTTCCAGATGATTTTTGATGCACTCGGTCAGAGTCAGCATTATAAAATGATGACCGGACAGCGCACAAAGTCCTGATTATGGGACAGTAACGGGTGTAAAATAAAGGTAGTATGGCACTACAAGAACGAAAAGTGAGGTAAACGGCAAATGGCTGATAAGCAGATTATAGACGCAATGTGGGACGATTCTCCCGTTGATGTATCCACCGAAGTAAATTTTATCTGGTCCATCGCAAACAAACTGCGCGGACCGTACCGTAGCGACAAATATAAGGATGTCATTATTCCAATGACGATTATCCGCCGCTTTGAGTGTGCGCTTGCGCCCACCAAGCAGAAGGTTGTCGACCAGTTCAAAGCAAACCCGAATTTCCCGGCAAAGGCGATGTACCGTATTTCCGGCTTCCAGTTTTATAACACCAGTGAGTTTGACCTTGCAGAACTTGTAAATGACGCAGACCACATTGCCGCCAATTTCAAGAGTTATCTGCAGGGTTTCTCTGCAAACGTGCTGGAAATTCTGATGTCCAAGGAGCGCGGTCTGAACTTCGGTGAAGAAATCGACAAGATGGATAAGAATAACCGTCTGCTTTCCGTCATCAAGGCGTTCTCCGAGCTTGATCTCAATCCTCGCACCATCGACAATGTGAAGATGGGATACATTTTTGAGGAACTGATCCGTAAGTTTTCTGAAAACGCCGAGGCCGGTGATCACTACACTGGGCGCGACATTATCAAGCTGATGGTCAATATTCTGCTTGCCGAAGGCTGCGATGATATCTTTGACGATGGCAAGGTCATCACCATATTGGATCAGGCCTGCGGAACGGGCGGTATGCTCTCCACCGGCTATAATTTCATCAAGCGTTATAATCCTTCTGCGGATGTGCGCCTGTTTGGTCAGGAGATCAACCCGGAATCTTACGCTATGTGCCTTGCCGAAATGCTCATCAAGGGACAGAATGCCGAAAATATCTGCTATCAGGACACCATGAAAGCCGACCGTTTCAAGTCCACCAAAATGCGCTTTGTGCTTGAAAATCCGCCGTTCGGTACTGCATGGGGCGGTAAAGATGCCGCCGAAGGCGTTGAGGATGCCGTCAACGCAGAGTATCAGAAAGGCTTTGACGGTCGCTGGGGCGCAGGGTTGCCCGGCTCTGGCGATATGCAGATGCTGTTTTTGCAGTCTGCCATCGACAAAATGGACGATAACTTTGGCCGTGCCGCTATCATCGAAAACGGCAGTCCGCTGTTCTCCGGCGGGACTGCATCCGGCGAGAGCCAGATCCGCCGTTGGATGCTGGAAAACGATCTGATCGAAGCCATCATTGCACTGCCCACTGACCTGTTTTATAACACCGGTATTGCTACATATATTTGGGTGCTTTCCAAGAACAAGCGAGCTGAACGCAAGGGCAAGATTCAGCTGATCGATGCCTCAACATTCTACAAAAAACTGCGTAAAGCCCTGGGTGATAAGAAAAACGAAATTTCTCCCGAAGACCGCAGTGCCGTTACCAAACTGTATGCGGATTTCGCAGAGAACGAATATTGCAAAATCTATCGGAACGAGGAGTTTATTTACCGGGAATATACGGTCATGCAGCCCCTCCAGCGTAGCTATGCCATTACGGAGGAACGCATGGAAGCCATGCTGTCCAAGGGTGCGCTTTCTTCTCTCTATGACCAGGCCAAGGTGGACGAGCTGGAAAATGCCGAGGAACTGACCGGCAAAGACCAGAAAAAGCTGGAGACGTACCAGGCAAATCAGCCTGTCTATGAGGCTATTATCGCTGCACTGAATGCAGCTGTTTCCGAACAGATCTATAACTCCCCGGCGGCATTCATGCCGGTGCTGACCAAGGCACTCTCCACCGTAACTGCCGACAAGAAGCTGCTGGAAAAGATTGCGGATGGTCTTTCTGTTATGGACAAGAATGCCGAGATTCAGCGTGACCGCAAGGGTAACATCATCTATGATAAGGAAACCAAGGACACCGAACTGGTGAAATGGGAAGAAAGCATTGAGGATTATATGGCAAGAGAGGTTCTGCCGCACATTCCGGATGCCGCCGCATTCTTCGAGGAAAACCTTGGTGCAAAGAAGCCCATTATCAAAACCGGGGCGGAGATCCCGTTCACACGGTATTTCTATAAATACCAGCCATCTACGCCGAGCGAGGAACTTGAGACCAGATTTAAGGAATTGGAACTTTCCGTGACTGAGCGTGTTGCAAAGTTGTTCGAGTAAAGGAGGCCTGCGAGGGTGTTTAAGTTTATATTCGAAATACTGACCGACCCTTTGGGGCTCCCTATAGAATGGTACTGGGAGTATCTGATTTTGGCTGTGATCGGTGCCGCTGCATACGCTGTTGCTTACCGTTGCGTCGGCGATATGTACAGCGGCGGGATGATTGAAGGCAGCACAAGCGGTTCTTTCTTTCATTGGCTCATTCGCCTGATCCTGTTTGTCGCCCTGTGGGCAGTTACCTACGGAATCATTGCAGCGGTAAAATGGCTGACGGATAATTGGGTACTGGTTCTGTGTATCATGGGTGGAGTTGTCGTTGTTGTGGGTATCGCCACAGTTATTGCAATAATCATACGCAAACGTAAAAATAAAGCGGGATTGGAGGTGCCGACTAATGAGAGCAACTAAAGATAGCGGAATCTCATGGTTGGGCGAATACCCTTCCGATTGGGAACTTAAGAAAATCAAATACTGCTTACAAGAACGAGTTGAAAAAAATAATCCCGTAAGAACGACCGAGATACTTTCTCTAACTGCCAAGCAGGGCGTTATTCCATATGACCAAAAAGAGGGTGGCGGCAACAAGCCAAAGGAAGATGTTAGTGCATATAGGCTGGCTTATCCCGGCGACATCGTGATGAACAGTATGAATATTTTGTCCGGCTCTGTAGGCTTGTCACAGTACTTTGGGTGTGTCAGCCCTGTTTACTATATGCTACGTCCCTGGAAAGCAATAGAAGATGTGAGATATTATAACTACATCTTCCAAACGACGATGTTTCAGCGCAGCCTGTTTGGACTCGGCAATGGCATCCTCATAAAAGAATCTGGTAATGGAAAATTAAACACAATTCGAATGCGCATACCGATGGATAAGTTTGGCGGACTTTTTATTCCTGTTGCTCCAATTGATGAGCAAAAGCGCATTGCCGATTTCCTTGACGCTAAATGTGCTGAAATTGATGCGCTGACCGCCGACATCCAAACCCAAATCGACACGCTGGAGCAGTACAAGCGGTCTGTTATCACCGAAACTGTCACCAAAGGGCTGAACCCGAATGCGGAGATGAAGGACAGCGGAGTCCAGTGGATTGGCAATATGCCCGCACACTGGGATGCTATCCGTGGTAAGTACATTCTTCGCTATATGCAGAAGCCCGTGCGTGAGGATGACGGTGTAATCACTTGTTTCCGTAATGGTGAGGTTACTCTTAGAAGTAACCGCCGTGAGGACGGCTTTACGATGTCCGACAAGGAAATCGGCTATCAAGGTATTGATGTCGGTGATTTAGTTGTACATGGTATGGATGGCTTTGCTGGCTCTATCGGTATTTCTGATTCAAGGGGCAAGGCGTCACCTGTCCTTAATGTTTTGGAGACCGACCAAAACAAACGGTACATCATGTATTATCTGCGCAGCATGGCTTACAGTGATGTGTTTCTTGCTTTGGCGACCGGTATTCGTGTGCGTTCCTGTGACCTTCGGTGGAACAAGCTGGCGGAGCTTTCCTATCCGGTACCGCCGCTGAATGAGCAGAATGCCATCGTAAAGCACATTGATTCTGTGCTTTCAAAAGCAGATGCTGTTATCGCTGATAAAAAAGCACAGCTTGCAACACTCGACGAATACAAAAAATCTCTGATTTTTGAGTATGTAACCGGCAAGAAGGAGGTGATTTGATGGCAACTTTTGAAGAACAGCTCGATTCTCTTTTGGAACGGGCAAAAAGCATCGTGCCACCAAACAAGTTGAAAACAGCCGCTGAAAAGCAACCGGCCGATAAGTGGATGAACGATGTACAGATTTTCTATGATACATATCTGAAAAATCATGCGTTAGGTCAGCGTATAAACACAATACTGTTTCATCGCTCAACCGGTGCATTCGAGGAATTGGTTTCTTGTTTGGAGAGCGTTCGCAGTGACAAGGCTTTTGTGGATGAAAAGAATGGAATTTCCACGGTTAATATCCCCAGATACCGCGCGAAAGACGTGCCTGAATATGATGTATTTATTTCCCATGCCAATAAGGATAAGGAAAACCTGATAGAGGAATTGTACAGCTCACTCAAAACTCTTGGCGTAACAATTTTCTACGATAAAGAGTCTTTGGAGTGGGGTGATAATTGGAAAGATCGCATTCTGAACGGTACGAAAAAAGCAGAATTTGCAATTATCGTTATTTCAGAGAACTTTTTTGACCGAGAGTGGACCGAGCGAGAATTACATGAGTTTTTGAACCGGCAAAATCGAAGCGGACAGAAGTTAATTTTGCCGATTTTACACAACATCACGGCTTCGCAGTTGCAAGAAAAGTACCCATCTGTGGCGGATATACAAGCGATTGACTCATCTAAATATAGCTGCGACCAGATTGCTTTGCTTTTTGCACGGCAACTAATCAAGCGCCTGAAAAGCGAGTAAGGAGGTAGATGGCATATGAACAACATACTGACCGAGAAAGAATATCAGCACTTCATCATGGACAGGCTCTCGCAGGACAATGGTTACATCGTCCGCAAAGCGACAAGCTACGACCGCCTCTTTGCTATGGATCGTGAGCTGCTGTTTCAGTTTCTGAACGATACCCAGCCGGACGAGATGGAGGCACTCCGCAAAATCTACAAATCCGATTTGGAGGACACCCTCGTCAGCTTTATCAATGCCGAGGTGACCAAAGCCCGCGGCAGTCTGCTGGATGTGCTGAAGCACGGCATTGAGATTTCCAACATGAAGTTGGAGCTTATGTACACCAAACCTGCAACCACCTTCAATCGTGACTTGCTGGCAAAGTACGAAAAGAATATTTTCTCCGTTATGGAGGAGGTCTGGGCAAGCGATGATGAGCGCATTGACCTGGTAATTTTCCTGAACGGTCTTGCCATCATGTCCTTTGAGCTGAAATGTAATGCCGCCGGTCAGTCCTATCAGGATGCCATCTATCAGTACCGCGTTGACCGTGATCCCAAGACCCGCCTGTTTTGGTTTAAGGCAGGCTGCCTTGTGAACTTTGCAATGGATCTGGAGCAGGTCTATATGACCACCAAGCTTGCAGGCAACGCCACCTTCTTCCTGCCGTTCAACATGGGAAACGGTGAAGGAGTCAATGCAGGTGCGGGCAATCCTACCTTCAAAGACAAGTACAGCGTGTCCTATATGTGGGAGGATATTCTGACAAAGGATACCGTCCTTGACCTCATCAGCAAGTTCATCTTTATCGAAACCAAGGAGAGTAAGGATGAGCTGACAGGAAAAACAAAGAAGTCCGAAAACATTATCTTTCCCCGGTATCACCAGCTGGATGTGATTCGCAAGCTGCTGGCGGATGTGCGTGAAAACGGCTCTACGCAGAATTATCTGATTCAGCACAGTGCAGGCTCCGGCAAAACAAACTCCATCGCATGGCTGGCACACCGGCTTACTTCGCTGCACGACGCAGATAATAAAATTATCTTTGACAATGTCGTGATTATCACCGACCGAGTCGTAGTTGACCGTCAGCTGCAGAAAGCCATTATGGGCATGGAGCACAAAGCAGGACTTATCCGTGTGATGGACGATAAGTGCAACTCTGCCGACCTTGCCATTGCACTGAACGGCAATACGAAAATCATCGCCACCACGATCCAGAAATTCCCGTATATCGTGGACAGCGTTGCAGGGCTGAAAAACAAGCGTTTTGCGGTTATTATCGATGAGGCACATTCCTCCACCGCAGGTAAGGATATGGCAGCGGTCACAAAGTCGCTTGGTGCCGGAGAGCAGGAAGCTGCCGATGTGGAAGATATGATTACGGATGAAATCCGTAGAAACGGTAAACAGGCCAACGTGTCCATGTTTGCTTTCACTGCCACACCGAAGCCTACGACCATTCAGCTGTTCGGTCGCCTGAACACAAAAGGTCAGCGTGAGGCATTCCATATTTACTCTATGAAGCAGGCCATTGAGGAAGGCTTCATTCTCGATGTGCTTCAGAACTATACGACTTACGACACCTTTTATCAAATCAACAAAGAGATCGAAGATGACCCTCGGTGCAAGACCGTCGATGCCAAGCGGCAGATCGCCCGTTTTGTGGAGCTGCATGAAACGAACATTGCCCAGCGGGTGGAGGTCATTGTGGAGCATTTCCGCACAACCGTAATGCCCAAACTCGGCGGCATGGCAAAGGCAATGGTCATAACCGCATCCAGACAGGGCGCCGTGAAGTACCGTCAGGCTTTTGAGGACTATACCAAGAAGAAAGGCTACACGGATATTAAGGCACTGGTGGCTTTTTCAGGCAAGGTAAAGCTCCCGGACGATGAAACCGAATACTCCGAGTCTTCTATGAACGGCTTCCCGGAGGATCGTCTGACAAAAGAATTTGATAAGGACGAATATCAAGTACTTCTGGTTGCGAATAAGTATCAGACCGGGTTTGACCAGCCGAAACTCTGCGCTATGTATGTTCTCAAAAAGCTGAAGGGCGTATCTGCCGTTCAGACGCTCTCCCGCCTGAACCGTATCTGCCCGCCGTTTGAGAAGAAAACCTTCGTGCTGGACTTTGCAAATACATACGAAGATATCAAAGCAGCGTTTGCACCATACTATACAACCACTTTGCTCTCCACATCCGTAACCCCAACGGCGATTTATGATCTGGAAGCGCAAATTGATGCGTACACCGTGCTTGACCCGGATGATATCGAAAAAGCCAACGAGCTGCTCTACAAGGGGAATATTTCCTCCAAGGATAAGCAGAAACTGACTTTCTACTTCAAGCGGTCGAAAAACATGATTGAGCAGTATGAGCCGCTCAAGCAACAGGAGATCGTATCTCAGATGCGGCATTTTGTCCGTTTCTATGAGTTCTTGTTGCAGGTGTCCTGCTTCGAGGATACCGACCTGCATAAGAAGTACAATTTTATCACTTATCTGTTGGCATACATCAACATTAAGCATCCGGGCGGCGGCTATAATTTGGATGGCAAAATCAAAGCTACAAATTTCGTTCAGAAAAAAGCCGAGGAACATACCGATCCGAAGCTGGTAGCACAGCCGGTTGTAAAGCTGCCCACAGCGGAGAGTTTTGGCCTGACCGAAGCAAAAGAAGAACGGCTTTCCCAGATCATAGCCGAAATCAACAGCCGGACGGGAAAAGCCTACGACAACGATGTTGCGGTCAAAGCCATGCTGCAAATCCGGGATATTCTGCTGAAATCCGATAAGCTGAAAACCAGTGCCCGGAATAACACCGTCAAAGACTTTGAGTTTTCGTACTTTGACGATATCGACGATGCGCTGATTGAGGGGTTGGAGCAGAATCAGGATTTCTTTTCTCTGCTGCTCAGTAATGATGAAATTAAAAAACAGGTTCTCGGTATCTTCACGGAAGAAATATACAAGAGCCTGAGAGAAGCGTAAAGGGGTGGTTTCATGTTTGATCAATTTCGATTGAAGGATGTACTGGCACAGTACAAGCAGAGCTTTGTTTCCACGCAGTGGGGCAACGAAAAATACAAATGGGAAGCCGTCAAATGGTTTCAGGACAATTGGGATGTGAATGCGTCTGATTTTCCCGAAATGCTGAGCCGCTCCCTTGATAAGACGTTTAACCTGCTGGCATCAAATAATAATTTTCCGAAGGGCATGATCGTGGGCTTTGCGAAAGCCGCCCCGGAGGAAGTGCGGGCTATGTTTATCGCCCTGTTTGACGAGAGTCAAGATGTGTTTGAGAGAATGAATGCATTCAAAATGCAATCGTCCATTCTTCTTGAAAAATACGGAAACGGTGCGGCGCAGCACTACCAGTACGAAAACGCCATCAGCACATACCTTTGGCTGCGTTATCCGGACAAGTACTATATCTACAAATTCGGTGAGGTAAAAACGGTCTCCAGTGAACTGGAGTCGGACTATCGGTTCAAAAAGGGCGCCTATGCGGACAATATCCGTAATTTCCTGCGGCTCTATGATGAGATCAGTGCCGCACTGAAAGAGGACTCTGAACTGGTGAATCTGTTCCAGTCGCAGCTGACGGATACCTGTTATCCCGATCCCGAACTGAAAACGCTGACCATTGATGTCGGTTTCTATATCAGCCGCCTCTATTCGCAGGAAAATGCGGAAAAAGCGGAAGCGGCAGCATGGTTTCCGAGCGATTACACACCCGGATTGACCGAAGAGGACTGGCTTGCCCTGCTTGGCGATGACAAGGTGTTCACAACGGGAAGCCTTGAAATCATGAAACGCATGAAGGATTACGGCGGACAGGCGACCTGCACACAGCTTGCTGTCAAATACGGTGAAACAAAGAATTTCTATTTGACGGGTTCAACCGCACTTGCCAAAAGAGTTATTGAAAAGACGGGCTGCCCGGTTTTAACCGACGATAAAAATGAAAACTCAAAGTGGTGGCCTGTTCTGTACATCGGACGATATGCAACGAAGGACGAGCAAGGTGGCTATATCTGGAAATTGCGTGATGAACTGTCCGCCGCTCTTGACAAAACCGATTTGAGCGGCATTGAGCTGTATGTCGCTGCAGCGCCGGGCGAAGAAGATCGTGGATATTGGTGGTTGAACGCCAATCCAAAAATCTGGAGTTATTCCGACATTGCTGTAGGTGAGGTGCAGTCTTACACACTTTACAACGAGAATGGAAACAAGCGCCGCATATTCCAGAACTTCCTGGATGCGAAAGCCGGAGATATGATTATCGGCTACGAATCCAATCCGGTAAAACAGATCGTTGCCATTGGTCGTGTCAGCGCAGAGCAGGACGGCGAAAAGCTGTTTTTTGAAAAAGTAGAAGGGCTGACCTCTCCTATTGATTATACTACGCTAAAAGAATGCCCTGAACTGGAACGCATGGAATACTTTCAGAATCCCCAAGGCAGCCTTTTCAAGCTCACCAGAGGCGAATATGACTTCATTCTCGATATGATTCGGGAAGAGAATCCGGTCTCCACGGATGCAGCTATAGATGCGTACACAAAAAGTGATTTTCTGGATGAGGTCTATATGACCGAAAAACGCTACGAAAACCTTGTGGCCGTTCTTCGCAATAAAAAGAACATCATTTTGCAGGGAGCCCCCGGTGTTGGTAAGACTTTTGCTGCCAGACGGTTGGCATGGTCTATGATGGGTGAACAAGACGACAGCCGCATTGAGTTCGTTCAGTTCCACCAGAATTATTCTTACGAGGATTTTATGATGGGCTATAAGCCTGTTGAGGATGGATTTGAATTGAAATACGGCATCTTCTATCGGTTTTGCCAGAAAGCTGCAAACCAGCCGGACAAGGAATTCTTCTTCATCATTGACGAAATCAACCGAGGTAATATGAGCAAGATATTCGGCGAACTGCTGATGCTGATTGAGAAGGACTACAGGGGTACCAAGGCGACGCTGGCGTATAACGGGCTGTCTTTCTCTGTTCCCAAAAATCTGTATATCATCGGCATGATGAACACGGCAGACCGCAGCCTTGCGATGATTGACTACGCTCTGCGCCGTCGATTTAGCTTCTTTGAGGTGGAGCCGGGATTTGATTCCGAAGGATTTATCCATTACCAGAACGGCTTGAACAACGAAACGCTGAATGAGCTGATATCCAAGGTAAAAGACCTGAATCATGAAATTGCACTTGATAAATCTCTGGGTAAGGGATTCTGCATTGGACACAGCTATTTCTGCGGCAGGGATATTTGTACAGATGAGTGGATGCACTCCATCGTTGATTATGATATTCTGCCAATGCTCAGCGAATACTGGTTTGATGATCCGAACAAACTCCAGCGTTGGGAAAATATTCTGCAGGGTGTGTTTCAATGATTAAGGATAAAAGCATCTTCATCAAAAACATATACTATATGCTTTCGTATGCCTTCACGACGCTCAATCAAGGCGGATATGAGAATGTTGCTACCGAAGAGTTTGAAAACATACACAATCTATTTGCAGCCATCCTCGCCAAGGGCATAGGTCGGCAGTTGAAGCAGGGCTTATATCGTGAGTATCTGAATCGCAAAGAAGATGTAGCCGTTGTTCGTGGCAAAATCGATATGCCGGGGACCATACAGAACCGTCTCGCCAGAAAGCGGGTATTGACCTGCAAGTATGATGAGCTTTCAGAAAACAACCTTCTGAATCAGATTCTGAAAACAACTGTTATGCTTCTGCTCCGCCACGCAAGAGTGAGTCAGGAGTATAAGAGCGATTTGAAGAAGGAAATGCTGTTCTTTTCGAATGTTGACACCATAGACCCGTCTGCAATACGCTGGTCTGCCATTCGGTTTCAGCGGAACAACAATACCTACCGTATGCTTATCAGCCTTTGCCAGCTGATTCTTGAAGGAATGCTGCTGACAACGGACTCCGGCGAATATCGGTTAGCTTCTTTTATTGACGAACAGCGCATGAATCGCCTTTATGAGAAGTTCATCCTTGAGTATTACGCCAAGGAGTGCCCGCAGGTGACTGCAACGGCATCTCAAATTCCGTGGGCATTAGATGATGGCATCGGCACAATGCTTCCGGTAATGCAGAGTGACATCATGCTGACTAAAGGAAGCACTGTGTTGATTATAGATGCCAAGTATTACACGCATACGACACAGGCTCAGTACGATGTTCACACCCTGCACTCCGGGAATCTGTATCAGATTTTCACTTATGTGAAAAACAAGGATACCGATTTCGGAACTCAACCGCATACGGTTTCCGGTATGCTCCTGTATGCCGCAACGGACGAAGCCATTCAGCCGAACAACAGCTACCGAATGAGCGGAAACAAAATCAGCGTAAAAACGCTTGACCTGAATAGAGATTTCTCGGAAATTGCCGCACAACTGAATGCAATTGTAGATGAACATTTTTCAGATTGAACCTTCTAATCCATTCTATTGCCGTTACATAGCTGAAATAAGCGTTGCACATTTCAAAGAAAGGTAAACCTTTTAATAAAAGGGCAGTGCCGTGTGCATTTGGTATCAAAATAGGTCTTTTCTATTTTATGCAAGCAAGCGATGACGGGACTTGAGGTAGCCTTGCGACCGCCGCCTGTGGCGGAAAAAGGGAGCAAAGCGCTGTCTGAAATAAGGAGCATAAGGAAGTGCGTCCATGCACAACGCAATGCGACTATATTTCAGACGGGGAGAGAGTAACCGTAAAAACAAAAGTGGATAGAAGAAAACAACTGTTTTTAGGGAGAGCGTTGATGAAAGTATGACGATGAACAAGCCGCATTTGCGAGGACAGAAGTATGACATATAGCAATTTTCTATTTCAACGGATAAAACCGTTTAAACGTTTGCCCGACACAGACAAACACAGCTCAATGTTTTGGCAACCCGAAAAAATAAAAATACGGAACAGATTTCTGCTCCGTAAAAATTATTTAAAGAATATCCAACCTTCAACCTTGTCGCCGTCAACCATAAAAGCTTTTTCTGCAATCTCCGCAAGCGGCGAATCACTGTAACTGTCCGAATAAAAATTGTCAATTTTTCCGTCAGGAAAAGCCTCATAAAATCGTTTTACCTTTTCCTTGCCGTGACAGTTTACACCCGAATATTTTCCGCTGTGCATATCTACCTTTGACGCCATAAGGTTTTTTATTTTGAGCCTTTTGCAAACGGGTTTCAGCAAAAATTCGGGTGACGCCGAAATAATTACATCATCATCTTTCTTTTGTTCAAGGTAAAACGGTTTTATATTTCCTATGTATTCCTTCCAGAAATCATTTACATCCTTTTCAGTATCGCAATAGGTAAGAAATCTGTACATTTTTTCTTTAAAATCAGTTTTTGTACCTTTTTTGAATACATAGAATTTTAAAAATGCTCCCAAAAGCGATGGGGCAAGAGTGAGTATTTTTTTATGCCTTTTAAGGCAGAATAAATAGAAGTCGGCTGTTGAGTCCCCGTAGTAAATCGTTTTGTCAAAATCGTAAACATTCATAATATGCAAATTCCTTTTTAGTTTTGCAAATAATTTTTGACATTCAATTCTTAACAGAAGAGAACATCTGCACTATGATTATAATATGAGAAGAAAATTTTTGCAACATTTCCCGTTAATAAGCTCATTTTGGCTGATTATCCAAAGAATATACCGTTATTCTGTTGCTTTTAACTCTGTTTTGTTGTACAATATACTATGTATTATTGTATAAAGGAGAAAATCCGTGTTTGGTTATTTGCAGATTCAAAAGAGCGAACTGCTTGTTCGTGAATCCGAGGCTTATAAGGCTGTGTATTGCGGTCTTTGCAGGCAAATGGGTAAGGATTACTCCGTGTTTACAAGATTTACGCTAAGCTATGACTGCACATTCTATGCAATGCTTTTAATGTCGCTTAACCGTTCATGCAAAGGCTTTAAAGACGGCAGATGCACCTGTAATCCTCTTAAAAAATGCAAGTTTGCAACAGATTCGGGGGACGCATACAGAAAGGCTGCCGCATTTTCAATGATATCGGTTTATTATAAAATCATTGATGATATTCAGGACAGCGGATTTTTTAAAAAGCTGTTGTGCAGAATCATAAAGCCTTTCTTTTCTCATCAGAGGAAAAAGGCGGCAGATAAGTATCCCGATATGGACAAAGCGGTTTCTGATATGATGAAGATGCAGTATGATGCAGAACATTCGGAAAAGCCGTCTGTAGATATGTCGGCTCATCCAACGGCATTAATGCTCGCTGCTGTATTGTCGGCTGAGGCTCATGATGAAATTCAAAAAAGAGTTCTCTATGAATTTGGCTATCATATCGGCAGGTGGATTTATCTTGTCGATGCCGCAGATGATATAGAAAAAGATATCAAATCAAACGGATTTAATCCGTTTGTAAACAAGAAAACAGGTGAGGTAAAATCATCGGATTTTATAAAAGCGGTGCTGAATCAGTCACTTGCAAGGGCATATGATGCCTACAATCTTTTGAACTTTACCGATTTTAAGGGAATTTTAGATAATATGATGCTTTTGGGATTTCCTGCATCACAAAACAGAGTAACAAGCAAACTTGATACGGAGGTTAATAATGAATAATCCTTATGAGGTTCTCGGTGTGTCTGAAACAGCTACCGATGAAGAAGTAAAAGCAGCGTACAGAAACCTTGCTAAAAAATATCATCCCGATAACTACACCGACAGTCCTCTTGCGGATGTTGCGGAGCAGAAAATGAAGGAGATTAATGAGGCATACGATATGATTAATCAGATGCGTCAGAAGGGTAAGGGTACAGGCTCAACAGGCAGTTCGTCATATAACGCAAATTCTTCAAGCTCACAGTTCTACAATGTAAGAATTTACATTCAGAGAGGACTTCTTGATCAGGCCGATCAGATTCTTGAAAACACAGCACAGTCGATGAGAACCGCCGAATGGCATTATCTCAAGGGCATGATTGCATACCGCAGAGGTTGGTCTGAACAGGCTTTTTCATATTTCACAACTGCGTGCAATATGGACCCCAACAACACGGAATACCGAGCCGCTCTTAACAATATGCAGAACCAGAGAGCATACAACTACGGCGGTTATACTCAAACAAATCCTAACGCAACAGGTTCATCCTTCTGCGATGTTTGTGCAGGAATGATGTGTGCAAACTGCTTGTGTGATTGTTGCAGAATGGGATGTTAATATGAAGAAAAACGGTATCAAAAAGGGGACAATGCGTATTGCGGTTTGCGGAATTATTGCGGCGCTCTCACTCGTTTTTATGATGATGACATCTCTTGTTCCAATCGGAACATACGCTTTGCCCTGTCTTGCAGGAATTCTCATTTCCTGCATAGTTGTTGAATACGGTTATGGATGGGCAATCGGTGTGTTTTGTGTAACTGCCGTGCTTTCAACGCTCCTTGCCGGCGATAAAGAGGCTGTTATATATTTCATTGCACTCTTTGGCTATTATCCCATTTTAAAGGGCGCTTTTGAATTTAAAATCAAAAACAGGGCAGTTCAATACATACTTAAGTTTGCGGTATTTAATGTTGCCGCCATCGGTTCGTTCTTTGTTGCAACATGGCTGTTGTCAATTCCGACAGATGAATTTACCGTTTTCGGTTTTTATGTTCCGTGGGCATTTTTGATTGCCGGAAATATTTTCTTTTTGCTCTATGATTATGCAATTACCGTATTTGTTATGCAGTATGTTCGCAGATTAAGAGGGAAAATATTCGGTAATTTTCACAAGTAATTATAATTCAAAGAAGTTTTGAGAAGGTGGACCTAAATGAAAAAGCAAAAATTGTTTGTCCGTATAGTCTGCATAGTCCTTGTGGTTCTTATGGCAGTATCGGTAGGTGCTGTTGCAATAACTGCATTTTCGGCTAATGCGGCTCAATCAACCGAGGAGGTTTCCGCAAGCGTATCAGCAGGCGCATCAGGCTATATAAATGCGTCGTATGTAAATCTGAGAAGCGGTGCAGGCACGAATTATTCGGTTATAACCTGTATGGCAAAGAACACAAAATTTACTTTTGTTGACGGAAAGCTCTATAACTCAAAGTGGTACAAAATCAAGCTTAAATCAAATTCAAAGACAGGCTATGTTACAAAGGAATATGTTGCCGTAAGTTCTTCGACAACGGCATCAAGCGTAACAGGCTATGTTTCTGACGATTATGTAAATCTGAGAAGCGGAGCAGGAACAAATTATTCTGTTGTTGGTTGCCTGAGAAAGAACACTAAGCTTACTTTTGTAAGCACTTCACTCTACAATTCCGCTTGGTATAAGGTTAAGGTTACTTCAACTGCTAAAACAGGTTACATAAAGAAAGACTATGTAAAAATGAACAGTTCAACCCAACCTGCAACAAAGGCAACACAACCCGCAACAAAGGCAACCAAACCTGTAACTCAGCCGACTGCGTCAGCGTCAACCGTAAGCGGTTATATAACGGACGATTATGTAAATCTCAGAAGCGGTGCCGGTACAAGCTATTCTGTCGTTGAGTGTATGCGATTGAATACAAAGGTTACTTTTGTAAGCACAAAGCTTTATAACAATGATTGGTATAATATTAAGCTTACATCAAATTCAAAAACAGGCTATGTAAAGAAAGACTATGTTAAGATGAACGGTCAGACACAGCCTACAACGACTCAGCCTACAACCGCAAAACCGTCAACAGGTTCATCTGTTAAGCTTTCCGTATCAAGCAAATCAATTTTCACAGGCAACAGATTTGCAATCACAGCAACAGCGTCCGGAAGTGTTTCATGGTCAAGCTCAAATACAGGCGTTGCAACCGTTGACTCTCGAGGTATTGTAACAGCCAAGAAAGCAGGCTCTGCAACAATTACTGCGAAAAGCGGTTCGCATTCTGCAACTTGCAAAATTACCGTAAAATCCGGTTCATCTGTAAATATATCCAACAGTAATGTGAATCTTCCGTGGCAGAAGTCAATGCTTTTGAAATCAAGAACAAGCGGTGTCACATGGTCAAGTTCAAATACGAAAATCGCAACAGTTAAGAACGGTGTAGTTGACACGGTAGGCAAGGGCTATGTAACAATCACTGCCTCAACATCATACGGTGCGGCAACCTGTCTTATCCATGTTATGCCGAGGGAGAGTGTGCGTTTCTGCTATGCGTCACCAAACTCCGCTCCGCTTAATTCAAATGTAAGCTTTAAGGCTATTACCGACACAGACAGGGTAGGCGTGTATTTTGTAGTTACAAACGGTTCAACCTCTTATAAGGTCACCGCAAAAAATAAGGTTAAAGACGGTAACTCCTATATCTGGACAGGTACACAAAAGCTTTCAAAATCAGGCAAATGGTCTGTAAAAGCATATTCTAAATTTAAAACCGAATCAAAGTATTACACCACGGCAGGCGGCGGTGAGGGCGAGGTGTTTGTAACCTCAACAACCAATAAAACCACCACAGCCTGTGCCGAGCGCAGAGCGAGTGACGAGGTAATCAAGCTTATTGCAAACTATGAGGGATTTCTCTCAAAAGTCACAGCAGACAGCATTACAACCGATCCTACACTCGGTTACGGCAAGGTTGTAATTTCAGGCGAACAGTTCTACAACAACATAACTTCAAATCAGGCATATGCTTATCTTTGCCAGACCGTGAACAAGGGCGGATATACCACCACAACAAATTCCTACCTTGTAAACAACGGCATAAAGTTCAATCAGCGACAGTTTGACGCACTTGTGTGCTTTGCATACAATGTAGGCAGCGGTGTGTTCTACAATGATTCCGAACTTCAGTCTGTTCTCTTGAACACAGGTTCAAGCGGTACTATCAAAGCAGGCGCTTCGGGTACGGTTACAGGTTCAGATGTAAACCTCAGAAGAGGTGCAGGAACTAACTACTCCGTTGTTACCCGTATGAACTACGGAACAAAACTTAAATTTGTTGACGGCAAGCGTTATAACACAAATTGGTACAAAGTTAAGCTTTCAAACGGCACAACAGGATATATCCACAAGGACTATGTTTCTGCTTCGGGCGGTTCAAGAGATTTGAATAATGTCAATAAGCAGAACCTCATTGATGCACTTTTGCAGTACCACCATGCGGCAGGTTCTTGCTATTGGGGACTTTTGTACAGAAGGGTTGACGAGGCGGAAACCTTCTTCTACGGCGATTATGACCGTGACGGTCAGCACAATTATCACAAATTCCATTTCTCATGTTACTCAAACCCGAGTTTCGGTATCTGATATTAATTTTTGCAAAGAAGGTCTTAAAATGAAAAAAATAGGTTTCATAGGCGCAGGCAATATGGCAACAGCCATTATAAAAGGTCTTATGGCACAAAACGACGGCAAGGCTGATTTTATCAATGTTTTTGATGTAAGCGAAGAAAAGTGTGCCGCTATGAAAAATATGGGTGCAAATGTAATGACATCTGCCGATGAAATTGCAAAGAATAGCTCAATTGTTGTTCTTGCAGTCAAGCCGCAGAATTATCCCGAAGTTCTTGAGTCCCTCAAAAACAGCATTACAACAGCCAAAACCGTAGTATCAATTGCCGCAGGCATATCTATTGCATATGTAAGAAAAGGTCTTGAGTGTGACTGCCCTGTTGTAAGGGTTATGCCTAATACGCCTCTCTTGCTCAAAAAGGGTGCAACAGCTCTTTGTCCGTCAGAGAATATCAGTGACGAGGATAAAGAGATCGTTTACAATATGTTTGCAGGCAGCGGCGTTTGCGAATATATTGACGAAAGCCATATGAATGAAATAATTGCGGTAAACGGCAGTAGCCCTGCTTATATTTATCTTTTTGCAAAGGCTATGGCTGATTACGCAAAGAATTGCGGAATCGACTATGACAAGGCCATGAACCTTGTCTGTGCAACTCTTGAGGGTTCGGCAGCAATGCTCCGTGACAGCGGTGAGCCTGTTGAAACACTCATAGACAGGGTTTGCTCAAAGGGAGGCACAACAATTGCCGCTATGGATAAGCTTAAAGAACACGGTTTCTATGAGGCTGTTCTTGACGGCATGGACGCTTGTACAAAGAGGGCAGAGGAGCTTGGCAAATAATTTTGCCTTAACATAAAATGAATACATTCCTCATATATTTTAACGGACAACCAATGAGAGGAATGTATTTTATGAAAAGCATTGTATTTTCTTTTAAAAAGCGTTATCTTTTTAGCAGATCAAAGAGAATTTCACCGTCTGATGTCAGATTTTTTATAAGGCGATATTCCGTGGTGCTTATCTTTGTTTCGGCTTTTCTTACCGGACTTGTTTTCGGTTCAATTTATGCGTCAAAAGCCGATAAGCAAATGCTTGATTCCCTTGATTTTCTGTTTACTACAAATCTTGATGCAAGGCTCGGTCAGAATGCCGTCAGCACATTTTGTGCCTGCTTTGCATCTGATTTTATATTTCTCACGGTTGTATTCCTCTTGGGACTTGCACCGTGGGGAATACCGTTTTTGCCGTTTGTTTCAGCATTTAAAGGCTTTGGAACAGGACTTACTGCGGCATATCTTATTATTACATATTCACTTAAAGGAGCAGGTTTTTATCTGCTTGTTGTGTTGCCGGGAACATTTTTGTTCTGTCTGGCACTTGTAAAGCTGTCGGCATATGCTTTTGAAATTTCAAAACAGATGTTTTTCAGCTTAATCGGTCATTCTCATCAAACAAATTCTTTGAAAAATGAGGTGATTGATTTTTGTTCCCGATCTGTTTCGGCACTCATAATGACCTTTTGTTCAACCTTGCTGGACACGGCTTTGTGGTGCTTGTTTTCGGGAGCGTTCAATTTTTAATTTTGGAGGGCGCTATGGCATCGGAAAAGAACGCTGTAGCATTGACAGGGTTTTTCTCGTCATTGTTTCACAATTTACCACGACTTTTGCTAACGAATGTGCTTTTTGCATTGCCGTTTGCCGTAATATTCGGA